>Ga0209018_1001881_pt1 | contig 15964 bp, 9 predicted proteins | sample YNPBryBLVA2012_FD_185814 | JGI IMG/M metagenome (GOLD analysis project Ga0209018, IMG submission 185814) | Anoxygenic and chlorotrophic microbial mat microbial communities from Yellowstone National Park, USA - YNP Bryant BLVA 2012 (SPAdes)... ...
CAACGGTTACACTCCAGGTCTGTCTGAGCAGTGTGGAGATCCTCACCGGCGGCAACAACCGCCTGGAGAGGGTCTTCCTCCCAGACAGAACTGACCACCCGTCCCATCTCCATATGACACCAGGCTACTCGTCCTTGAGGGTCAACAACCAGGTATGAGCAGCCCGCCCCGCAGGCAGCCGTGTGCGGGCCGGCCAGGCTGCAGCGATCCAGCAGGCCGTCCACCAGGCGACGCCGGGGCAACCGCTCCTCGATGACCGCCAAGGCCGCCCGCAGGCCAGAGATCAGCCGTTCCGGCGAAGGCGACAGATGCGGACCGCCTGGCAGCGGACGGACGAAGTTCAGGTTGAACGACAGGTCCCGCTCCAGGGCGAAGGCCACCACCATGGGCAGTGCATCCACATTGTACGCGGTGACCGTGACAGAAATGTAGGGGCGTACGCCGCGGGCCAGGGCATTGTCCACGGCGCGGACGGCGTGCTGGCACGACTCCCCGCCGCTGAGGGAGGGCCGCTGGAGGTCATGCGATGCGCCCAACCCGTCCAGGGAGATGGATAGCCGCACGTCCTCGGCGTGCAGCCAGTCCAGCATCTCCTGGGTGAGGGCGACACCGTTGGAGAGGAGCACCTCCTGCAGGTCCAGACCGGCTCTGGCCGCTGCCAGGCGGGCGTAGGCGTGGATGTGCTGCGCGACGTGGAAGTTGAGCGTCGGTTCGCCGCCGGCGTACTTGAGCTTGACGGCGCGGAAGCCGTGGGCCAGCGCCGAGCGGAGTGCGGCGTCCACTGCGGCCCGGCCGGTTTCGGCGGTCATCCTCTCGTCGCCCCGGGGGGCATAGCAGTAGGCACAGCGCAGGTTGCAGCGGGTGGTGAGATGGAGCCAGAGGGTGAGAGTGTGGGACGTGTCGCGTGTTGCGCGTTCCGTGGCGCGGGCCGGAATGAGCAGGCCCAGAGCGGCGAGTTGACAGGCGGTTGGGTCGGCGAGAGGGGCAGGGGTGGCGAATCCCTCCAGAAGCCGCGCTGCAGGGCCGTTGAGGACGACCACCCCGGCTGGGCCGGCAGGATTGAAAGTTGCCTGACGGCCGCCGGGGAGAGGAGCGCGGTAGAGGGCAGGGGGAAGACACCAGAGCGCTCCGGCGGGCGGAGCAGCCTGCGGCGAGAGGCTGGCAGGCGCGCAGGCGCAGTCGGTCTCGGCCGCTTCAGCAGAGGGCTCTCCTGCCCACACGCGGGGGACGTCCACCGCACAGGCGCAATCCTGCTCTCCGTCCTCAGTGGGCGGCTCCCAGATCACTTGCGGTAATTCATGCTCGATGCGGTTCACGGTTCCGCTCCTTGTCATCGGGACGACCAGGCAGCGAGAGGGCCATCTCCAGGGACTCTCCTCTCTGGCCCACCGTCCGAAAACCGTTGCTGGCGAAGAGCCGGCGGGCCGGCCCGTTATCGGCGCGGGTGGTCAGGACGAGTTCGGTGACTCCCCGCGCAGCGGCCCAGCGCAGGGCCTGGGTGAGCAGGCGACCGCCGATGCCCTGCCGTCGCCAGTCGCGGGCCACGCCGATGCCCAGTGCTGCCCGTCCTGTCCCATCCGGGAACAGCCGACACCAACCGACGATGCGGCGACCCACCGTGGCGACCAGCAGCAGGTGATCGTCCGCACCGTCCAGGGCGCGCCGCCAGGCCGGGGTGGGCTGGAAGCGGGGGGTAGCCATCATCCCCTCGGCGCAGACGGCGTTGATGGCGTGGGCCAGGGCGTGCCGGTCTCGTGCCTGATAGGAACGTACCACGATCATGGGGTCTCCATCCCCAGCAAGAACCCCCACTCGTCCAATGCTTTGTCCAATCGGGTGGGGCGCGAAAGATGGCAATTCTGCGCGGCCGTGGCGATACCCCGTTGTAGAGCCTGGAGCTCTGCGTCGTTCAGTTTCCGCACCCGCACGTAGATGCGGTACAGGGCGCGGTGCAGATCGCGGAAACTGGGGGCGTAAAGTTCATCGTAGGCCAGGGCGAGGGTATAGTGTTCTCCGCAGCGTTCCAGGTAACCCGGGTCTTTTTGGGCGTCGAACTCCCGCCACATCAGTTCGCCCAACAGCAGGTGGGCCTTGCCCTGCAGGAACCAGTAGAAGGTATGGGGCAATCGTTCGGTATCCGGTCGGCCTTCCTCGAGATGGTACTCTTTCGGCACCGAAGCCAGCGCCGCGCGGGCCTCCTGTTCGGCCTTCTCGTGCTGCCGCACATAGTAATACAGCCAGGCCAGGTTCACATGGGCGTCCAGGCGACGGTAGGCCAGGTCCTCGCCCGCCTCCGCCATCGCCCGCTGCAGGTCCGCCTCGCTCTGGCGGGCCAGTTCGTCCTGCGCGGGGTCCTGGTCCGATTCGCAGAGAGGCCTCAGCCAGGCCCACTGGCGGTAGACGCAGCCCCGCTCAATGAGCGCCTCCACCAGGCGGGAGCGCTCCGGCACCTCGGAGCCGCCGAAGATCTCCACCGCCTCGGTCGCGTGGCGCTCTGCCTGGCGCAGCAATTCGGCTGCATCATCGGGCATGTACAGGAAGGGGATGGCCGACCTTCTCCGCAGCGCCTCGGCCAGGGCGATGTTGCAGAGGCCGACCCCGCGCGGATACCCCAGATCGCGGCAGATGGCCAGGGCCCGGCTGCACAGCAGGTGGGCGCGGTGGGGTTTATCATCCCGCGTCAGGACCATCCCGTAGGTGTTGAGGCTCAACGCGACGGGGGCGGCCGGCCCCAGTTCCACGCGCATCCCCAGCGCGTCCTCGCAGACCTGGGCGGCCTGGGCGAAGCGGCCCAGTTCGGCCAGCGCCCAACCCAGGTTGTTCAGCGTGTTGGCGTGCTGGGCGCGCAGCGCCCGCCGCCGCAACTCATCTTTTTCTGCCTGTTCGAGCGCGCGCCACCGGCGGACTGCCCGGCCGTAGGCCTCCACGGCGCGGCGGAACCAGCCCATGTTCCGGTAGCAGTAGCCCAGGACGTTGTACGCCTCCGCCAACAGGACATCCCGCTGCCAGTGCTCAAACGTCTTCTCGGCAGGACGAGATTCCTCCAGATCCCACATAGTGTCCCGAACGAGCCGTTCCGCCTGCGCCAGGTCCTGGCCCTGGTAGGTCAACGCCTCAGCCTCCAGCACCTGTAACTGGATCGCCAGAAAGCCGGCGGGCCTCAAGAGGTCCAAGCACTCCCGGCGGATGCGCTTCGCCAGGTCCACCGCCTCTGCAAATCTGTTCTCGCGCCTCAAGCGTTCTACACGTCGGACGCCACCGATGGCTACCTCCACCGTCGCCCTGGGCAGGCCATCGAGAGAGTCACCCTTGTGGGTCTGCAGGAACTCCAGCATCTCGCTGTGGAGCAGCCGTTCCAGCGTGTCCTCGTAGGACCAATAGGACTCCCGCGCGTAGGACTGGTAGGTCTGGAAGCCGTCCACCGGGTCGCGCTGCAGGCGGTAGTAGACCTCCTCGGCCATCAGGTTCCACAGGCGGGCGGTGGCGCGGGCCAGGGCTACCGGGTCGGCTGGAGGCTGGGGCATCCCCAGGGAGGCTTCTCCGGCCGGCGCCCGGCCGGGGCGGGAACGTTCACCCACTTCTTCTCGCGCCTGGATGATCTGCCCGGCGTAGTATTCCAGGATCGCCCGGTAGATCTGTTCCCGCCTGTCCGGTGAGGTGTCGGGGAGGACATATTTCTGCAAGAGGGTGTACATCTCATCGTGGAGAAAGACACGGCCGTCGGCAGGGCGGACTTTCACGAAGGAAAGTTCACGGATCGTCTCCAACCATTTCCCCGCCTTTTCCGTATCCCACGCGCCATCCGGCCGTTTCAGGTCCGCCATCCGCGCCAGGAGGTCAGCATCCATCCCCTTGGGGGCCCAGGCGAGGGCCAGGACCGCCTGATCGGCGGCGCGGCCGGTCTCCATCCAGAAACGGACCAACTCTCGCTCCACCTCCGCCTGGAGTGCTTGCGGTTCCCTTTCGCTGCGTTGACGGATTTTCTCCAGCGGTTCCTGCACCTGGGGGAGGATGCTGTCCGTGACCAGGAGGTAGTCAATCATCAAGGCCAGCATGATGGGGCGGCCACCGGTGCAGTGGTAGATGACCTCCTGCATATCCTCAGGAATGGACGAAATCTGCGCGGCTTTTTCCTGCCATCCCAGCTCGTCCGCCCGTTTGGCGACGGCGCCCAAATACTCCTTTGTCTCTTGCAAGCCGAAGGGAGCCAGCGCGTCGGGTTTCCGCAACCGTTCGCCCAGCGCAGCCTGGAGATCGTCCCGCAGGCGCGCCGGCTCCGGGCGCCCGGCGATCTGGAGATCGTCCCGCCGGCGCGCCGGCTCCGGGCGCCCGGCGATGAGGATGACGGCGTTCTGGAGGCGGGGCAGGATTTGCAGGAGCCACTTCAGCGCCTCTGTCCGTTCCGGCGCCAGGCCAAGGCGACGCTGGATATCGTCCTCCCCGTAGAGCAGCCGTTCGGCAGTGTCCAGGACCAGAACGGGGCGGTGTCCCTGCTCCGCCAGCGCGTTGAGGTCCTCGACGAAGGCCTCGCCGATGCGCGCCTGGAGGTTCGAGAGCTCCTTAAACATCCCGGCCAGATTGTACTTCCCCTTCTCCCATTTGTCGTAGGCCTCGTCAAAGCGTGAGAAAGCCCCATCGGGAGCGGGCAGGGAGTGGCGCAGCGCATGGGCCAGTCCTTCCTGGGTGTGATGTACCGTGTGGTAGAGATCCACCAGGCTCGTTTCAGACGGCGCGATCAGGTTCTCCCTATGCCATAGGCCGCCTCTCTGGCAGCGGCGCAGCACGGCGCGCAGCAGGCAGGTCTTCCCCATGCCGCCGTCGCCGCGGATGTAGAAGACCCGCGTCCCTTCCCCGTGGATCGCCTGTCGGATCTCCTCTAGCAAGGCATCGCGGTTGACGACATCGGCCGTCACCAGCGCGCCCACATACTCGACCAGGATGTCAGACATCGCCATCGCCACCCTCCCCCTGCAAGCGTCCTTGATGATACTCGGCCTCTGGCTGCCAGCGCTCCCTGGCAGTGGGATACTGCTCCACCCAGCACGTGTAGAGGTCGCAGGCCGCCTGGTGCAGGACCCGCCACCGTTCCGATTCTGCCTCTCGCAGCGCGTTCTCCAGCACCGTGCGCACGGCCTCGTCCATCACATACCCCTGCCCTCCGCGCCAGCGCACCAGCCGGGTCGCTACCATATCCTCACGGATGCGCCGGCAGCGCTGGTAGTCCCACTTCGCCGGGTCGTCGCTAAACCACGTCGCCAGCAGCGGCGCCATGCGGTCCTCGTCGAAGGCACGCAACACGCACAACGCCTGGAAATACGGGCGCAGGTCCGCCACGCTTTTCAACAACTCCTCCGCGCACTCCTGTAGCCCTGCCGGTTGGACCTGCCAGTTCGGCGGGCTGCCTATCACGTGCTGCGCCAGCACGACGTTGCTCAACGGGTAGCCACCCCCCACCTCGACCACCTTCGGGGCGGCGGCGGGGTCAACCGGATATTCATCTTTCAGGCGCTCCAGTTGTTCCTGCGTCCACCCCTCGTCGAACGGCTCCAGGGTGTGCTCGTCGGCGTAGAGTTTGATCTCCGGCGTCTTCCAAACGTAGCCGCTGCCGGGCCGGGGGTCGCGGGTGCGCCCGCCCAGCACCAGCAGGACGTTCGGCTCGACGACCAGGGGGGCGAGGAGGTAGGACTCCAGGAGCCGCAGGAAGTCGGGGGGCAGTTCATCAATACCGTCCACCAGGATGAGCAGCGGACGCCCCCGGTGCTCCTGACACCAGCCAACCAGGCGGGTGCTCAATTCATCCAGGGACAGGCCGGGGGATGGGGGGAACCCTACCTTCTCGCAACACCAGGCGAGCACCCTCCTGCATGTCGGTTCTGGCGATGCATCCGCATCAGCAGGTTGTACATGCAGGTGAACGGCGTTGCCAGCCGCGTCGTCGGCGCAGAAACTCAAGTAGAGCAAATGGACAGCATCCTGGAACTCGTCACCCATTCGTTGGTAGAGCTCGCGGATCAGCCAGGACTTGCCCGAGCCACGTGGGCCGTAGAAGGCGGTGGTGCGCTTGCGCACCGGCTCTCCATTCTGCAGCGCCCGGACCTTGTCGAGCACCTGGGCCAGTAACTCTTCGCGGTCCACGAAGTATCTGGCAGCGTATGGCACACTCATAGCTTGTCTCGCTTTGGGTCACACTCTGGCGAATCAAAAAGGGTGCCGGTTGACCACAAGCCAACCAGCACCCTGGTATCTTGACGCTGATGCCGACCAGGAGCCATGGGAGGATAGCGCACAGAGGTCAGTGGTGCGCGTACCAACGCAGAGCGGCCTCGAAGTCCTGTTGTTCCAACCGGCCATACGGTCCCACCCGCCGGGTGTGCTCATAGAAGACACGCTGGACCAGACGAATGACCTCGCGCGGCAAAGCCGGGTGGACCACCTCCGCCAGACGCAGCTCGACCTGGTCGGCAACGTCTGGAGTGGAGATCGCTACGAACGAGTCGAACCCCCCTTCGCTGGCCAGGCGCAGCCGTTCCTGCACCACCTGCGCCAGCATCGCCGCATGCCATGTTATTATAACCACTTTCGACGGCGGTGTCAATAGGGATTGATCACCCTTCTCGATCAGAGGGCGCAATTCATCTGGCAGGAAGAATTTGACGAAGAGAGCCTGTTCTTGCCAGGCTCTCACACGGGTAAACAACGGCTGCAACTGGCGGGCGATAGCCGCCGGATCCCGCACGTAATTATCCACGCCGTCTACCAGAAGGTAAACGGCCTGGTATCCAAGGTGGTTTATCAGGAGCCGCACCATCTGCTCCAGTCGCGCCAGCGGTTCTGCCAGGGAGGCAAAGCCAACAGGCGTATCACGCAACGCGGCGCAGAGGAAACTAATCCTCTTTGGTGAGGGTTCGTTGGGCAGGCCCACGGCAGTAGGGTCAAAGCCCCTGGCGATAGGCTCCGGTGTCCCGCTTTCTTCCAATTGCGCCAGGTAATAATCCAGCGGGGCAGGGAGGTTTTGCTCCAGGAAGAGGCGCACCTGCTGCCGGGGGGTCACTTCCAGGTTGAGAAAGCATTCAGGCCGGTAAGCCAGTTCCAGCAAGAGAGCCAGCGCTGCCTGGCTCAGTAACTCGGCGAAGAAATCGTTTTCCTCAGGGGGTTGTTGCGGGTCCACAGGGCGGGGGGGAAGGAAGAGCAAGGGGAACACGCGTCGCCCATCCTGAGCCACACGGCAGGCGCGGGCCAGGCGCACGCGGAAAGCGGTCTTGCCGCCGCCGGGCGGAGCAAACAAAAAAGACGGCCAGTCTCCCCACAGCGCGGCGAAGTCCTCGTGCCCCACCAGGCAAGCAGGGAGGTACGGTTCCTCGGCGGCATCCAGACATTCGAACGGATCGAAGCGGAGGCCGAGTTCGTCCTTCAGCCAGGACTGCTGTCTCAGCGCGGTGGTAGTACACACATGACCAGCCTCCGCAGCCGTCGTTACATCGCAATCAACAGACATTACACTCCATGCGTCTTTGTCCCGTAACTGCTCACCCTCCCGCAGGTTTGGGCGCAATGTGCAGCCCAAATCGCACTTCAAAGGCCACTCTGATTCGCTGCTCGGTCACTTCCGAACCTGCGGGAGGGTGAGCTGAGCAATTACTTTGTCCCTATGAATACACTAGACCGCTTGTTGCGATGCAGCGGCCGACTTCCCTACATAGGGGAAGTGTTTGCCTAGCATACACTGCATTAGGCCAGTGATCTCCCCAACACTTTGTCAACATTCTATCAGAAACATTACAAGAACTTCACAAGCTGGCTCTACCAGGGCACCCTCAGCATCATCCCCTTCCCCTTTACCGTCTCCAGGTACACGGGGTCATCCGGGTCTGGTTCAATCGCCTTGCGCAGGTCCGACAGGCGGGACTGTAGAGTGGACTCGCACGATTTCCAGCTCATCTCATACCCCTCGTCATCCTCCGAGCGGGGCACCGTCGCCAACTCCCGATAGCCGCGATAGTAGAGCTCTTGCCAGGGGACGATCCGCCCGGCATTTTGGTAGAGATAGCGCAACAGCCGGTAGCCGCCGACGGTCATCTCCCTCACCGAAACCTCCCGACCGCCAATCACCGCCATTCTGTTCTCCTCATCCAAAAAGAGACGAGGGGGAGATTTTCGCCGTAGTTCCTTCCACATCTCTTCCCCAACCGGTTGGGCCGGCTGATGGGAGAGATATTGAAGCGCAACCGGACGCACAAGTTCCAGCCATGCACGCGGATTGCTCCCGCCGTTTCGTTTCACCCACTCCAGGAACCCCGGCGCCGCGCACAGGTCGGTCATCCGCAGCGCCCGCCCGCCAGCAGCGCAGGCGAGCCGGCGCTCGACGATCTCAATCAACTGATCCCCACGCCATTCCAGCCGATAGCGCTGGACACGGTGTCGTCCCACTCCCGTGGATGCGGCCAGTGCCGGCTCCGCTGCGGCAGGCAGAAAGGTCTTGTAGGCGATGGAGGCTTTTTCGAACAGTGGCAACGTGGAGAAGAAGGCCCCCAACGCGGAGACGACCAGATCGAATTGGGCCTGCATCCACGGTTCCAGGCCGTCCACCACGACCCAGATGCCGTCCACTCCCCGATGGTTCAGCGCCTTGGACAGTTCCGCTGAGACCAGCGGCCAGTTGTGGGCAGGCATCAGGCCAGGGTCCCAGTCCGTGCCCAGGAAATCCCGGATGGCTTCCGCTCCCGCCTCCGGATACTGCGTCAGAAGCGGACCGCACCGCGTCTCCAGGTCACCCTGCACGAAGCGATGGATGAACCAGGCGAACATCCGGCGCACCCATTCCGAAGCCCCGGTCCACACTGCCGGTACGCGGGCTATGTGCTCGAGGATAGCCATCCCACAGGCGTCGAAGACGCAGGCTACCTGGCCCGGCACCGACCGGAAAGCGTCCGGCGATTCGAATGCCGCCAGGACAAGTTGCCAGTCGGCGACCAGATACCGTTGCCCGCTTGAGGGGTCGCAGTTCTGCCGGGTCAGCATTTCCCGCACGGCAGACTTCCCCGATCCAGAGGCGCCGAACACGGCGATGGAGCGCTTCTCGCCCATCAGGCCGAAGTCATCAGGCGGCACGAAGCATTCTGCCAGCCAGGGTTCATCCTCGGCGCGCAGGTTGGCAAATACGATGGCATCTGGAGTCGCCATTCTCACTCTCTCGGCAAGTGCTCCAGCTTGAGCCTTGCGGTCTGCACCCGCGCCAGCATCTCGTTGCCCAGGCGGACCAGTCGGCGCGGCGAGCCTTTCGCCGCCTCGACCAACCGACCGTCCGGATCGGGGCATATGTCGCCTGGATCGCTGTAGACCTGCGCCAGACTGGATAGCCCGATGTGCACGAGCCGGCTTTTCAGCATCTCAGCCAGGTCTTCTCTCTCCCATTCCAGATGCACAACTTCTATCGGCAGGTCATCTCCCAGGAAGTGACGGAAACGCTCGGGCAGGAAAAGCTTCACGTACACCTTTCTCATTGCCAGATAGATCGCGTAACCCAGGAGAGATTGCACCAGGTCCAGCGTGGGCTGTGCCCATCCACGGCCCGGTTCCGTTTCCAGATCAACGAGAACATAGGTGCGAGCGTACCCGGTCGGTCGGGCCTTGCCCAAGAGGTCCAGCAAGGTGGTCTCATCGGGCTGGGATCCGAGGCGGGCGCTCCCCATCACGGCCTGGACAGACTCCAGGAGCGCCGGCACGTCCGGCGCCCCGGCGCGTTGGAAATGGGGGATCAGGTCTTCGGGTGAGGCGGCGCCCAGGCTATAACACCACAGAAATGCACAGGCGGCCTGCCCGACTGGATCTAGTGCGGCGAAACCGTGCGGTTTGCCGGCCACCACTTGCAGCAGCGCCTCGGCCACCCCTCGGGCGACCCAGTCGAGTGCCGGGCGTCCCTGGCCCTCTGCGCCGCCTGGCCGGAACGCGTTGTAGACGGGGAAAGCGCCTTTCTCCTGTGGGTTCGCCGGTGGGTCGCCGCAGTCGTAAGCCAGCAACAGGGCCAGCGCCGTCTTGCCGGAACCGGGAGGGCCAAAGACAGCCACCGACCGGGCGCCACGAATCCGATCCCAGAGCCGACTAGGCCGGACGCCGTACTCCTTCAGCAGCGGGTCGAGTTCTGCCCGTTCCGGCCCGAGAGGATTGAGGCGAAGGCCCAGCGCCTTGATCCCATTGGCCACCTCGGGCGGGTCTGCGGGCCTTTCGCCGGGCCAGGGCAGGAACTCGAGGCCAGGCTTTTTCTCTATAATGCGCCGAAGGGCCCGAGCGGCTTCCTTGACCTTGTCGTTAGTGGAATGCTCCAATTGTCCCAGGCGACCGGTCAGATCGGGACATTGCCGAAGCAATCGCAATCCATCTACAGTGGTCGTGAGAACCTTCAGGTAGATCGCGACCATACCCTCGTCGGATTCGAGGAACTGCACGATCTTTGTTGGCGCTTCTTCCGCGGCAGAGCGAAGATGCTTGAACGCCCAAAGAGCAGCCCGTACCTTCTCCTCTTTCGCCTCCGGTGAGGTTTCTCCCTCTGACGCGTCTCCGATCCTCGCCCACATCTGCAACTCCCGGGGGGCCTGCTCTTCCCACGCCTTTTCCAGCGCCTTACGGACTGTTTCTTCCTCCCAAGGTCGCTGCTGTCTGCTACACAGGTCTTTGTAGCGCTCCATCGCGGCATCAAACTGTTCGTGTTGCAAAAGAACACGCAGCGAACTTACCTCGGTCAGGGCTTCCTCTCGTCTTCGCTGTCTTTCCCTGTTCTCCTCTTCCAGTTTCACCCATTGTTGCACGCCGAAACCGACCAGGGCTGCCAGAAGCGCGGAGGCCAGTGCAGTCAGGCCGCTTTGTGATCCAGCGGCGCGAAACAGCCAGGTCTGCCAGCCCGCCTCGACCGCTACCGGCAGGGGCTGAGCATCGGACCATCCCCCGTCGCCCAACTCCGACGAGACCCGAAACTGGAGAGAGGCTGTCTGTTTTAGGAACGCTGGCTGTGGGTGAACGTAGAAGCAAACTGGCGAGGCAGACTGTCCAACGGGGACGATCCAGGCGGCCGGTTGGGGAAACGGACGACCCTGGTCATCCGTCAGGGCCAGGCGGCCGTCCGGAGCCTCTACGGCGATGAGCACCGTGTCACTCATGCTCTGGCGGGCAGCCACGCTGGCTCTAACCGAGACCACTTGAGAAAGGGTCATCTGTGGATCCGAGGTGATCTCGCGGGGGATGGAAACGATCAGGGTAATGCCAGCGTCCGCAAAGGTCAGGGAGTGCGCTACCGCCGGCGATCGCACCCGGCGCACTACCGGCTCAGCGGACTGCAAGCCCACGATCAGTACGAGCAGAAAAGCAGGGAAGGAGAGCCACACCAGGAGCAATGGCAACGCCCCGGTGACCATCTGCCATGCATCGTGCCAGGGAGCCCACCCATTGGCCTTCTGGGCACTCCTCGCATCTTGCGCCATTTCTGTCCTCTCCTACGACTCCGAGTGGCTGATCATCCCGCATACAGGTGTCGCGGGCACGATCCCGGTTCTGGCGCCTGGGGGCAAAACCTGCTCACATCTATCCGGATATTATCACAACCGACCTCAAACCGCAATTCCCCCTCCCCCCACCTCCCTCGCCACCCTCCTCCCCAACTCCACCGCGTAGTTGCTCCCCCGATCCCACGGATACACCTGGCTCATGTTCGCCATCCACAGCCCCGGCAGCGGCGTGCGCAGCGGGGGGACGTTCCGCGAGTGATCCACCATCGGCACCGGCTGGGCGTAGGTCTCGCTGAACTTCCAGCTCTCGCGCACCCAATCCGGGCGGAAGTCGGGGTTGATCTTGACCAGCCCCGGCAGGTACGTCTCCAGCAGTCGCTCCTTGCTGTAATCGAAATAGGGGTGTCCCGGCGGCAGGTAGTCGCCGCAGTAGACCAGGTGGTCGCCGCCGTAGTGCTCGCGGGGGATGTAGTTGGTGTGCTCGACCAACCCCATGAACGGGATCTCTTCCCCCTTCGGCAGGTTGATCCAGTAGTGGCCGTCGGTCAAGCGGTGGGAGAGGGCCAACACCAGCGTCAGCGCGCCCATCGAACGCAGGCCGCGCAGCCGGGCGGCGAAGTCGGCGGGCAGTTCGGGGGCCAGGTCCGCCAGCGCCTGCGGCGCGCAGGTGGCGATGACCGCGTCGTGCTCGACGGCCTCAGCCGGCAGCTCCACCCGCAGCCGCTCCCCCGCCCGCCGCACCGCCCGCACGGGGGTCGCCAGCCGCACCGCGCCCCCCTGCGCCCGCACCCGCTCGACCAGCAGGTCGGCGAAACCCTGGAACCCGCCGACGAAGTAGCCCAGCGCGGCGGTGCGCTTGTGCAGCCGCGCCCACATCCAGGCCATGTTGACCTCTCGGTAGTGCTCCTCGCCGAACTTGCTGACCAGCAACGGCTTCCACAGCACGTCATAGGCCCGCTCGCCCACCGCACGACGCATCCACTCGTCCGCCGTCACCCGCTCCAGCGGCGGCCAGTTGCGGGTCAACGTCAGGTAGAAACCGACCAGCCCGGCGCGCAGCCGGTCGAGGAACGGCAGCGGGGTGAAGGCGAGCACGCGCAGGGCGCGGTGCAGCGGGGCAACGGGGAGAAAGCGCAGCGCCGGCACGGGACTGTCCAGCGGGTACAGCCGCCCTCGATAGTAGACCGTGGTGGTGGGACGGGGAAAGAAGACCCGTTCGTTGGCCCCCAGTTCGTCAATCAGCCGCAGCACCTCCCGATCGGAGGCGAACCAGTGGTGGTAGAACCGCTCCAGCGGCCATTCCCAGCGCTCGTCGCGGAAACCCGACGCCAGCCCGCCGGCGACAGGCCGCGCCTCGTAGAGGGTGACCGCGTGGCCGGCCCGCGTCAGGTCGTAGGCGGCGGCCAGGCCGGTGATCCCCGCGCCGATGATGGCGATGTCCATACCGAGTGAATCGAAGAACAGCATGTAGGGCGGGCCGGCGGCCCGCCCTACGCTCATTCCGCCGGCCGGTCGGGATAGAAGTCAATCACCCGCTGCCCACCCGCGCGGGACAGCGCCGCCGCCCGTCCCCGCACCTCGCCCGGCACCGCGGTCACCCCGCTGGACTGCGCCACCGCCTGGGTCAGCGCCTCCATCGGCAACGCCAGCCCGATCAGCGTCCGCGTCCCGTCGAAGGTGTAGCGCGGGACGGCCTCCTGGAGCACCAGCGCCTGCTGCGCCGCGTCCCAGACCAGGAAGTAGGCCGTGTAGCTGCCGGTGTTGGGATCGTAATAGAGGCCGACCGCCACTTCCATCCCCAGGTCGGGGTTGACGCGCGCCGACCCGACCGGCCGCCCGGTTGCGGCGTTGCCGTCCAGGTCGAGGGCGAAGAGCCACTCGCTGTACTCCGTCGGCGGGTCGGGCACGGCCGTGTAGAGATTCATCCACAGCAGCGCCTCGCCCGTCGCCGCCCAGCCGGCCAGCGCCGCCGGGACATTCATCGCCGGCTGCAGGTTGACGCGCCGGTCGGCGCCCACACCCGCCAGCCGGATGTCCACCCCGGCCGGGGCGCCCTCGACCGGGACGCCGTTCTCGTAGACGCCCACATCGCCCTGCGCGTCGAGCTGCGGGGTCGGGGTGGGTGTCGGCGTCGGCGTCGCCGTCGGCGTCGCCGTTGGCAGCGACGTGGCCGTGGGGGTCGCCGCGACCGTCGCCGTTGGCGTGGCCGTCGGCGTCGGCTGCGGATGCAGGACACGCGGCAGGGTCACGGCCAGCCCCCCCCCACCACCACGACGATCAGGAACGCGGCCAGCGCCAGCGGCACGATGATCCGCACCCGCCGGTCCAGCCCCTTCCACCACTGCAGCAACCTGGTCAACGGACTCGGCTGATCCATCGCCCCCCTCCTGTCCCTCGCGCCCTTCCGACGACTGTCCAGCGTCGGATACGGATCATATCGCAGTGGGCGCCGAGATCTCTTCGGTTTTCCGCCCAGGCTCCCTTTCACCCTCATAGCCTTCTGTTCTTCTTTTCCCCTCCATCACCCGCCGCTATGGCTACTGGTTCGACGGGATAGTACTGGCAGGTAAACTTGATTATAGCCGCAAACGGCCAAAAAGCCAATCAGGGCCGCCAGCGCGGCCAGGCTGACCCCCGCGCCCCACGTCAGCGAGCGCGGGCGGAAGGCGAGGACAACGCGGTGCCGCCCGGCGTCCAGCTCGACGGCGCGGAAGAGCCGATCGGCGGTGAGCAGCTCGACCGCCGACCCGTCCACCGTCGCCTGCCAGCCAGGGTAACAGGCGTCGGTCAGGACGAGCAGGCCCGCCGCGCCCAGCTCGGCCTCGATCTCGACCCGCTCTGGTTCGTAGGCGACGATGCGCACCGTGTCCTGAGTGGAACGCAGCGCAGTCGCAGGACGCGGGAAGGAGAAGTCCCCTTCCACCACCACATCCACCGTCGGGTCGAACTCAGGCGACTGCATCCGCTCCAGCGCCGCCGTCTCCCCCTCCACCACCCAGACCCGCCGGGCGACGAACGCCCGTCCCAGGACGTCGAGGTTCTCGTAGACCTTCACATCGCCGGAGTGGACGAGCCGGAAGCGGCCGCGGTTGGAGAGGACGAGCGACTGGAACGAACCGCTGCGCTCGTCAACCAGGCTGACCCCGCGGACGACCAGCCGACCGGTGGGCAGGGTGGCGCGCACGGTCACCGAGACGGGCGCGGCGGCCTCGTCCCAGCGCAGGCGAGCCACGTAGTCGTTACCCTCCGGTTGGCCGGGCCAGAAGTGCCCACCGACCGTGGCCTGGGCGTGGGCCACGTCCGGCCCGTAGAGCCCCTCCGCCGTCTCCTGGCCGGCGCGCAGGGCGAAGGTGCGGGTGACGCCGTCGGCAAAGCCCACCGTCACCCACCCCACCTCCGTCCCATCGGCCAGCGACGCGCCGCCGTCCAGGTAGCTGACCAGCCCCAACGCCGTCGCTTCGAAGGAGGGGACGTGGGCTACCGCCGCCTCCTGGCCGGCGGCCAGCTCGGCGCGGAACTGCAGGTCATAGAAGATATCATCCAGCCAGGCGTCGAAGACCTTATCGGTGATCACGTAGCGGACGTTGAGCAGGCTCAACCAGCGCCCGTCGGGCACGGCGGTCAGGTTCTCGCGCAGCCGCCCGTCCATCGCCACCTGTTCCTGGGGGAGAAAGGCGCGCTCGAGGTCCAGGTAGCGGGCGAGCGGCAACAGCCCGCCGTCGTAGCCGTCCACCGCCGGGACGCCGAGGGCCAGCGGGAGGTTGGGGGAGAGCACCTCGCGGTGCTTGGCGGCGACGATCAGCTCGTAGAGCGCGTCGTCCGAGAGCTGCGGGCCGTAGATGAGGCGCAGCTCCGGCAGGTCGCCCGGATCGAAGACGAGGGCGGAGAGGCTGAGGAAGCGGGCCGGCGGGGACTGTCCCTGGCCGGCGGCCAGCAGGTGCGCGGCGGCGGGGCGCAGCGCGGTGTAAGCCTGCGGGGCGGTGGCCCGCGCGTGGGGCAGGGTGCGCGCCGAGAGGAGCAGCTCGGCCAGTAGCAGGGCGGTCAGTCCCAGCGCGGCGGCCGCGGACGCCCGCCGAGGGTCGCCCCGGCGACGCGGGCCTCCGGCCAGCCACAGCAGCCCCGTCGCCAGGATCGCCGCCGCCAGCCAGCCCAGCGCCGTAGTCCAGGCGACGCGCCCGCCCCACGCGCCCCAGGCCAGCAGGAGCGCAAGCGCCGCGCCGCCGGCGAGCCAGCTGCGGCGGGTGACCCGCGCCTCGCCGCGGGCGACCCGCTCCACGCCGGCGCCGATCAGCCACGCCGCGCCGAAAGCCCACAGCGCCAGCCAGCGCGCCGGGACGCGGAAGTGGGCAAACCCCGGCACGAAGCGGGCCAGCAGCAAGTAGAGCGGGTTGTACAGCCCCAGCGCCAGGAACAACCCTAGCGCGGCCAGTAGGGGCGGGCCTCCGTGCCCGCCCGCGGGGCGACCCCGG
>Ga0209018_1001883_pt1 | contig 15960 bp, 12 predicted proteins | sample YNPBryBLVA2012_FD_185814 | JGI IMG/M metagenome (GOLD analysis project Ga0209018, IMG submission 185814) | Anoxygenic and chlorotrophic microbial mat microbial communities from Yellowstone National Park, USA - YNP Bryant BLVA 2012 (SPAdes)... ...
GAGGAATCATAAAAAACTCGGCGGCCTCTGCGTCTCTGCGGTGCAATTCAGGGCTTTTTCAGCAGCCTCCGGAGAGGGGAAGGGGGCCAGGGGGTAGGAGTGAGGTCGAATCGAACATTGTCGAGGTAGCTATCTGGCGAACAGTGTCGAGAGAGCCAGACCTTCCCGGCCTGTTGAGATTGTCAAAGGCGGACAAAGCTGGTATAATAGGCCCCGCCTGCCGGAGGGGAGGCGTGATTCCTGAAACGGAAGGGTTGACCCGGTACGATGGCCGGGTGCGCCGGGAACCCGTTTTTTCATCATGAGCGAACTGGGAGAATGGCTGCGCGCCGCCCGTGAAGCCAGAGAGCTGACGCTGGAACAGGTCGCCGAGGCGACCCGTATCCCGCTTCACTATCTCCAGGCGCTGGAAAGCGAGCGGTTCGATGCCTTTACCAGCGACCTTCACGCCCGGGGCTTTCTGCGCAGTTACACCTCTTACCTGGGACTCGATCAGGAGCAGGCGACCGGGTTATACGAACGGGTGCGCGGCCTCCCCCACGCCTCTAAAAAGGGGGTTCCCCTGCCCTCTGGGCCGGGCCGCATCGGCCATTCCATGCTGGTCACCGATGCCCTGTTGGGGCTGGTGGTCGTCGCCCTGGTGACCCTGTCCATCTTCTCGGTCTATCTGCGCCGCAACCATGGGGCCGCGACGCCGACCCCCGGCCCCACCTTGACCCCCACCGCCACCCCCCTGCCGGTGTTCGAGGGCACGGCCTACACCCTGGACGTTCACCTGGATTATACCGGTCACAGGCTCACCGTGCGGGAACGGATTGACTATACCAACGTGACCAGCGAGACCCTGCCCAACCTGATGCTCAATGCCCATGCCAATTGCAGCCGGGGCATCTTGAAACTGAACGACGTCAAGGTGAACATGGATGGTGAGCTGGTCAAACCGGAGGTCTTTCCCCTGGACGTGACGCTGCGTGTGGTCCTGCCTCGCGCGCTCCAACCCGGCGAGCATGTGGCCCTGTTCCTGGACTTTGAACTGAACCTGCCCAAGATTGACCCCGCTGCCGAGTTCAACCGCGCCAGCCTGGGCTATTCCAGACAGACGGTCAGCCTGGGCAACTGGTACCCGGTCCTGGCTCCCTACCGCCAGGACAAGGGCTGGTATGGCCTGACCTGCTTCGACATCGGTGACCCCTATGTGACCGAAGTGGCCGATTATCACGTGACCATCACCGCCACCCAGGGGATCGTCATCGCCGGCACCGGCCAGGAGACCCACACCGGCAACCGCTGGCATTACGATGCCGAACGCGCCCGCTCCTTCGCCTTCGCTGCCAGCGACAGATACCAGATCGCCTCGGTCAAGGTGGGGGATGTGACCGTGCATTCCTATTATCTCCCCGGCAACGAATCGGCCGGTCAGGCCGCCCTGGACACGGCTGCCCAGGCGCTGACCCTGTTCACCGGGCTGTACGGCCCCTATCCCTATGCCGACTATCGCCTGGCCGAGACCGAGTTCGCCGGCGGATTGGAGTTCAGTGGCATCACCTTCCTGGGCTCGGCCTTTTATGACCCCTATGACGGCACCAGCCATGCCCCTCTCATCCCCCTGATCGCCCACGAGGTCTCCCACCAGTGGTTCTACGGCCTGGTAGGCAATGACCAGGTGACACAGCCCTGGCTGGACGAGGCCCTGGCCGAATACAGCGCCTTCCTCTACTACGAACGTTACCTGCCAGACGACACCGACTGGTGGTGGGACTATGCCGTCGAACAGTGGGCGCCGACGGGTAAAATTGACGCCCTCATCTACGAGTTCCGCAACAACCGCCAATATGTTGACGCTGTGTACCGGCGCGGGGCCCTGTTTATCCGGGACCTGAGGAAGGCGATGGGCGATCCGGCCTTTTTTGCCTTTTTGCAGGAATACCAGCGTCGCTACGCCTACCACCTGGCCACAGCCCGCGACTTTTTCACCCTGGTCCAGGAGTTCACCACCGCCGACCTGGTGCCGCTGCAAGAGGAGTACTTCCGCCAGCGGATTCTCCCGTAGTGAAATGAAAACAAACCGATTCTGTGGTTTGTTGACAGCCCTATCTATTGCTCTGGTGACGGCTCTCATCGCTGTTGCCGGTGTCACGCCGCTGCCTGCGCCCTCCACGACCCCGGCCGCAACCCTCGTTGCTCGCTCTACCGCTACCCCAACACCGCCGATGCCCTCCCCGACCATCCCGCCGACAGCCCCCCCTGCCCCCTCCCCATTCGCACCCACACCCGCCCCCTCACCCACGCCCCCCCTGCCGGCCACCCCGACCCCGATCACCGACCCCGGTCAGGTCATCGGCCATTCGGTGCAGGGGCAACCCCTCCTCGCTTACCGCATCGGCCGGGGGGCGATCAAAGTGGTGCTGGTAGGGGACATCCACGGCGCAGACGAGGCCAACACCTGGCTTCTGGCCCGGCAGCTCCTGGCCCATTTCCAGGCCCATCCTGACCAGGTGCCGACCCAGGTCAGCCTGTGGATCCTGCCCACCATGAACCCCGACGGTCTGGCAACCGGACACCGCTGGAACGCCCACAACGTGGACCTGAACCGCAACGCCGACACCGACCTGGACGGCTGCGCCGGCAACGACTGGTCGCCCGATACCGTGGGCCTGGAGGGGGAGCATCCCGGCGCGGGCGGGGCCTATCCCTTCTCCGAGCCGGAAACGGTCGCCGTGCGTGACTTTTTGGCAGACGCCTGGGTGGTCATCTTTTATCACAGCGCCGCCGGGGCCATCTTTGCCGACACCTGCCAGCGCCATGCCCCCAGCCTCCGTCTGGCGCAACTCCTCTCCGCAGCGACCGGCTATCCTGTGCCAGAGGAAGGCTGGAGCAGCTATCCCCTCAGCGGTGAATTCGGCGACTATCTGGCCGGGGAAGGGGTGGCAGCCGTCACCGTGGAACTGACCGACCACCAGGCCAGCGAATTCGAGCGCAACCTGGCCGGGGTCCAGGCACTCCTGGCCGGGGTGGAGGAGATCGTGGAGGCCGAAGCTGCTCAGGCTGGCGGCCGGTTTGTGTGGCTGAGCGCCGACAACACCGGCACCTGGCGCTACGCCGAAAACAGCTTCCCCCACCCCATCGCCCTGGAGGTCATGAGCGACACCGCCTACCTGCTCGACGGCGGGCGGGTGCTGGCCCTCGACCTGACCACCCCGCTCCCCCCGCGCCCGCTGCTGGCCCCCGGCGACGATGTGGACGGCGTGCGGGTGCTGGAACCCCTGGACCTGGCCACCGCTGGAGGGTCGCTCCTGGCCCTGGACCGCGCCGGCGATGTCTATCGCTACGACGCGGCGGCGAAAAGCTGGAGCGTCGAGCGCTACGACCGGCCGGTGCGCGATACCTACGATCACGAGTTCGTCGCCCTGGCCGGCGGCGAGACACGTTTCCTGCTGGAGACGACCCACGAGCAGGTATGGCACTACACCGCCGGCCAAAAGGGCACTGCCTGGATCCGATTGCCCCACAGCCGCGACGTGGACCTGAGCGCCCGGGCCGATGAGCTGTATCTGCTCACCCGGGCCATGAACGCCCCGCAAGGCACCCTCCTCCACTATCACAACGGCCAGCTCATCTCTTCGTTTCAACCGAATATTGAATTGATGCACCCGCGCCAGGTGGTGGCCACCTCTGCTGCCCTCGCCGTGCTGGACCGGGCCGGCCGCCGCCTGCTGACCCTCGATCCACAAGACGGGGCGCTGCGAACCCTCTATCAGTTCACCGACCGCCGTCCGGTGAGCACCTTCTGGGCCGATCCGAACGGCCCCCGGCTGATCCTGGCCGGACGCGATGCCCTCTACTTCTACGGTCAGCCGGAGCGCCAGGCGACCATCGCCGACGGGCCGGTGCTCCAGGGCCCTCAACCCCACGATCCGGCCTTTCTGGAAGGGCTGCGCGGCCTGCACATGCCCATCCTGGGCGCGCACCTGACCGTCCGCGACTTTCAACTGCCCGGTGCGCCCCGCCACTACCGCCTGGGGATGCACGAGGGCCTGGATTTTTACGGCAATACCGTCGGCGTGGCGGTGAATCGCCACACAGCGGTCCGGGCCGTGGCCGACGGCGTGGTGGTCCGCGCCCTGGTGGACTATCGGCCCCTCACCACCGCTCAGAACCAGGCCTGGACCGCCGAATGCCGCCGTCTGGGTTATACCCCCCCGGAGGTGTTGGACGGCTACCGGGGGATGCAGGTCTGGATTGACCACGGCAACGGCCTGGTGTCGCGCTACGCCCACCTGTCGGCCATTGAGCCGGGGATTGAGGAGGGGGTCCGGGTGACAAAAGGGCAGATCATCGCCACAGTGGGCAACTCGGGCACCCCCTCTTCACTGCACAGCCAGACCGAGGAGGTGCACCTGCACCTGGAACTGTGGGCCGGCGACCATTTCATCGGCCAGTTCCTGCGCCCTATCGAGGTGCGAGAATGGTTGGAGAGGATCCTACGATGAAAGTTCGCATTCTGCTTGTGGCCATTTTTTGCTTACTCCTCCTCATCGGCGGAGCGGTGGGCTGGACCCAATACCGCCATCTCCGCGCCGCGTATGACGCCTACCGGGCGCTGATCCAACCGGGGGTTCGGGTGGCCGGGGTGGAGGCAGGCTGGCTCACTCCCGACCAGGCCCGCCAGAAGGTGTGGGAGTGGGTGGCCGCCCCCTACTACCGCCCCTTCACCCTGCACTACCAGGATCAGGTGCTCAGCCTGTCGCCGGGCGACGACCTGGGGTTGGTCATTCCCGTGGACGAAATGGTGGCCGAAGCGGTGGCCGCCAGCCACCGGTATGACGATTGGCAGGGTTTCAAGTCTTGGATCCGGGGCCAGGCCATCCCTCTGGACCTGGACATTCCGTTCCGGCTGACCTTTGATCAATCGGCGGCTGCCCGCTTTCTGGAGAAGGTAGCTCAGGCCCATGACATAGAGGCGGTCGAGCCGATGATCAATGTGCAGACGGCAACCTTTTTCCCCGGCCGGCCGGGTCGCCGCCTGGAGATCGAGGCGGCAGCGGCGACGATCAACTCCCTGGTGGCCGACCCGACCCGCCGCCAGGTCACCCTGCCGGTGGAGATCGTCCCCCCTGACCAGAGCCCGGCCCGCATCGAATCCATGCTCAGCACCCTGGTGCCGGTGATGGAGCGCCCCCCCACGCCTCCCCGCTTCTACACCGCCACCCTGCCCATCAGCACCACCGGCGGGATCGAGGGCACGCCTGTTGTCAGCTACACCGGCCCGTTGACCTGGACCTTTCCTCACTTTGCCGGCTACAAGGGCACGCTGACCACCACCTATGCGTACCTGTTCGAACCGGGCCGGCCGGGCTATACCTTCAACCTCACCCGGGCCACCAGCCTGGTGGAACTGTCGCTGCGGGCCGGCGTAACCCGGCCCATCACCTTCGAGCCGGACCTGGTGCCCCCGCCGCCCATCACGCCTGGGTTGCTCCTCCCGCCGCTGAAAGCACGCCTGGCCCAGTTCCCCGGCGTGAGCAGCCTCCTGGTCAAAAACCTGGACACAGACCAGGTGATCTACGAGTCGAATGTGGATGATGTCCTGTCCGGCATGAGCATCGTCAAGATCGGCATCATGGTCGAGGTCTATCGCTACTACGGCGGTCAGGTGGATGCCCAGACCCATCAGGAGTTGCTGGACATGCTGGGTAGTTCCTCCTGCAACCCCTGCGCCAATCGGCTGCTGGCCGCCGTGGGAGGGGGATCGGCCTATGAGGGGGCCAGGAAGGTGACCGACACCATGCATCGCCTGGGGCTGGCCAATTTCTACCTGTGCGCCCCTTTCCGCCTGGAAGCGCGCCAGCACCCGGAGGGGCCGGTGGTGTGGGCAGCCGGTCCGGCCATCTGGCCATCCGCCGGTTTCTGGCTCCCCCAGGCCGAAACGCCGCGCTATGACCGCTGCGTGCGGGCCACTCCCCGAGAAATGGCCAACCTGCTGGAGATGATCTACCGCTGCACCCAGGACCAGGGCCCCCTGCGCCGCCTCTATCCCAACGTCATCACCCCCACCGTCTGCCAGGATATGATCGAGATCATGGCCGCCAACGACCTGCGCAACATGCTGGGCGCCGGCATCCCGCCTGAGGTCAGGCTGGCGCACAAGCACGGCTTTGCCGGCTATGATGTCCCGTGGGGCGATACGCGCGGCGAGGTGGGCATCGTCTTTTCGCCAGGGGCGACATGGCTTATCAGCTTTTACATCTGGCAGGATTCACCCTGGATTGACTTTGGGATCGTCCAGCCGCTTTACCGCGACGTGAGCAATCTGCTCTACAACTATTTCAACCCGAACGCCCCCTTCTGGCCCCAGCCCCCCTGGACCCCGCCACCGCCGGAGAAAGGCAGCGAAAGCGGCACCTGATCAGGGATTGACTTTTCTGGCCGATCACCTTATAATAAACTGGCTATGGAAGAAGAGGAAATTCTGAATCGTCGCTATCAGATCAAAAGCTATCTCGACCACGCCCGCCATGCCCTGGACTCAGCAGCTTCGAGCCTGGAACATGGCTTTTACGACACGGCTATCAACCGGGCCTACTATGCCATTTTTTACGCTGCCAGCGGCTTGTTATTGACCGGAGGGATCAGCCGCAGCAAGCATTCAGGGGTGATTGCTGCATTCCGCGAATTTTTCGTCAAACCGGGGCTGATCGAAGCCGAATACAGCGATCTCTATGGCGCAGTGATGGACTCCAGAATCGGAAGTGATTACGAGATCACATTTGAATCAGACCGAGCATTGGCTGAGAAGGCGTTGGATGCGGCACGCCGTTTTGTCGAACGGATCGCGGTCTATCTCCTGGACAGGGAGGGTATCCAGACATGAAAAGACAGGGATCGTTGACACACACCGAACAGCGAGCCCTGGATACGTTTGTACAACGGCTGTATGCCCAATGTGGCAGTTCCGTGCGGTCGGTGATCCTCTTTGGCTCAAAAGCCCGAGGGGATGCTGGCCCTGATTCCGATGTGGATCTCCTGGTCCGTCTGGCTGACGATAACCCTGAACTTGCCTGGACCGTGCGCCGGCTGGCGGCACGGGTTTCGCTGGAGCACGATCTTTTGATCTCAGTGCACACTGTGGGCCGCACCCAATGGGACAAACTCTCCCGCCATCGCTTTCCCCTCTACCTGGCCATCATCAGCGAGGGGATTGACCTCACCCCCGTCCTTTCGCCTTCTGCCACTCCGTCTTCACCATCGTGACCAGCCGCACCCCGCGCATCTGGCGAAAGATGGCCCCCTGGCCGGCGGTCTCCAGAGCAGCAATCGGGTCCACCACCTGCGTCCCGCCGATCAGGTCCACACCATAGTCAAACAGCACCGGCGACAGAGGCGTGGTGGGGCCGAGCACCAGCACATAAGCATCGGGGCGGCAAAGCCGGACCAGCCCATCAAAGGTCCGGTTGAGCAGCGACGTGCCGGTCATGGCCACCACATCGGCCTGGGGGATCACCTCGGCGGCAGCCTCCGCGGGCAGTTCGCCAGGGCGCGGGTCAAGCTCCAGCACGTCCAGGTGAGCGGCAGCCTGCCGCACATCGGGCAGGAAAGGGAAATGGCCGACGACCACAACCCGCTTTCCCCTCCCCCGGCAGATGATTTCGTCGGCGGCATTGTGCTCGGTCAACGCTGCCTCCTCCACCGCCAGCAGGGCGTTGACCGCCGCCATCCCCAGCCCGACCTCCATCGGGCTGTCGGATCGAACCAGCCCGGCCAGTTCCTGGGCGCTGTGGGCCGCCAGATCGCCGGCCCAGCGGATCAGGCTCTGGCCGTGAGGGGTTTGCGTGTCCCGTTGCGTCGAGGCCAGACCCGCCCCCCGCCCGGTCCAGACCACCGTCCAAAACGCTCCGATCCGCACCTGATGCACCGGGATCGGTTCCTCCGGCAACAAGGCCAGCAGATCGTCAAGAACACCCATGGCTGCCCCCTATGGCGGGGGTCCCAGACCCCCGCCGAGCGATGAGAGTAGTGCGGGCGACCTGGAGTGCAGGCTTCAGCCTGCACCAGGCCGATCCGCTGCTCTGCCGCATTATACCCGGGGGGAGCGGAAAAGGCAAATTCGCTGCCGCAGTCTTGGCCGGAATTGCCTTCGTTCCCCATTTGATGTAAAATGAAATGTTGATGGAACTCAAAGCCGGCCTGTGGGTGGGTAATAGACCCGCCGGGAGCCCGTGGGGCAGGTTGTCCCAAGACGATGCCGTTTCCGGCAGTCACAGACAGGGCCGGAATCAGGCCAGAAGGAAAACGGGAAGGCAACAATCGTGGCTAAGAAGAAAGGGGCCTCGCGGCAGGCCAGGCTTAAGGCACGCCGGGCCGCTGCCAACCCGATCCTCCGCGGACAGGAAGCCCTCCGCCAGGGCGACTATGACGGAGCCATTGCCGTCTGGGAACAGGCCAACCGGGAAACCCCTTCGGCCCGGCTGACCGCTGCCCTGGCCGAGGTCTATTTTCGCCGTGGACTGGCCCGTTTCTATCGTCAGCAGCAGCAGGACGCCGGCCTGTCCGATCTGGACAAGGCCGCCCGCCTGGCTCCCGACAGGCCACACTATTCCTACCACCTGGGCCTGGCCCATCATCGCCTGGGCAACCTGGAGATCGCCCTGACGGCCTATCGCCTGGCTCTGGATGCCGACCCGACCTTCAGCCGTGCCGCCGAGATGGCCATCCTGAGCATGTTGGAAAAAGACAGGAACCCCATCCAGACCGCCGAATGGAAGGCGCTCCCGCCCGCCCGGCAGGCAGAACTCATGCCGCTGGTCGGCCTGGTGTGCGGTCAATCACCGGCCGGCAGGAAGGCCCAGACCGGATCCCCACCTTCCGACGCGGGGCAGCTATGGTCGGCACTGGCCGCCCTGCAGGCGGGGGACAGCAGGGCCAGAGACACCCTGCGCGCCATCGCCCAGGCCGCCGACCGGCCGCCGCCGGTTCGGGCGTTGGCCGCCTACGCGCTCGGCGTGGAGGTGTTGCAGCAAGAGCCGCACAACCTGGAAGCCGCTCAAGGCCATTGGGAAGCCGCCCGTCGCCTGGGGCTGGACACCCCGGCATTGCGGGACAACCTGAAGGTGTTGTACCACTGCCGCGCCGAAGCGGCCATGGCCGCCGCCCGGTGGGACGAGGCCGCCTCCCTGGCCGATGCTGCCCTGGCCCTGGACAGGACCGGCCCTGAATTGAGGGAACTGGCCCTCTATGCCCACCTCCATGCCGGCTATGCCGAAGCTCAGGCCGGGCGGTGGGGCCAGGCCCTCGAACACTGGCGGCAGGCCCAAAGCCTGGGGGAGAACAGCCGGCCCCTGATCCAAAACCTGGCCCTGGCCTGCGAAAAGAACGGCCATTTCCTGGAGGCAGCCGGGCTATGGCGCGAAGTCATCCGCCGCCGCCCACGCAAGGCCAACGCCGCCGACGCCCTCACTCCTCAGCAGGTGGCCCTGTTGTGGGGCCACGTGGCCGACTGTTACCGTCGAGCCGGCCGCGCCGAAGAAGCGATCGCCACCCTGCGCAACGCCATCAAGAACGATCCCGACAACCCTGACCTGCGCCTGGAACTGGTAGATGCCCTGGCAGCCGACGGGCACTGGAACGCGGCCAGCAACGAAGTGGGGCGCATCCTGGACCGGCAGCCGAACCATGTGGGGGCTCTGGTCCGTGCCGCCCGGATTGATGAAGGGGACGGCTACCTGGCCCGCGCCCGCAAGCTGTGGAAACAGGTCCTGACCCTCGAACCCAAACACCTGGAAGCCCGCGAGCGCCTGGCCGACCTGTTGAGGCAGGAAGGGAACCGGCTGGCACACACCGGAAAACCGGACCAGGCCCTGGCCTCCTACCGGGAAGCCCTGGAATACACCCCGGAGGAGGCGGATCTGATTCTGGACTGCGCCTTCTGCCACTTCCTCAAGCAGGACCCCCAGGCCGCCCGCCAGGAAATGGAACGGGCCTTTGCCCTGAAACCGCTGGACCTGGACCTGTACCACATGGCCGTGGACCTGTGCCACGCGGCCAGGCAGCCCGAAGAGGCCGAATGGGTGATCGGCCGGGCCGAGGAGCTGGCCGGACCGGCGCAGAAGGCAGGTCATCTCCCGGCCACCTTCTATCTGGGCATTGCCGACTCTCGCTTCAAGCGCCATCAGACCGGGCAGGGCGAAGAGTACCTGCGGCGGGCCGAAAAGGCGGCGGCAGGGGACCCGGACGAACTGGTGGAAGTGGGCAGCTTCTATCTGGACCATGACAACACCCCCCGGGCCCTCCACTTCTTTGACCAGGCCTTGCGCCTCGACCCGGAGCATGGCTGGGCCAATTATCATGTGGGGGCCAGCTATGGGGCTGCCGGCGAGATGCGGGAGGCCAATCGCTACTGGCGGCAGGCACGCCGGACGGCACGCAAGACCGGGGATGAGGAGCTGTTGGAGGCGATTGAACAGACCCGTCGCTCCTTTGAGCGCTTCTCGGAGCTGATCGAACGAGGGGCCGATCCGACCTCCCTGCTTTCTGCCCTGGCCATGTACTGGCCGGATGAAGAGGAAGAGGATGACAGCTTCTGGTGATCCCTACAGTGTGTTGGGCCTGAAACGGGGGGCCAGCCATGAAGAGATCCGCCGCGCCTACTTCCAGAAGGTGCGCGAACACCCGCCCGAAACCGATCCGGAAGCCTTCAAGGCCATCCGCGCCGCCTATGAGCAACTGCGCAGCGCCGAGCAGCGGCTTGTGACCGACCTCTATCTCTTGCAGGCTCCACCACCCTGGCCTGCCCCGGCCCGGCCGGCCCCGCCCCATTTTGACCTGTGCCTGCATTGCCAGGAACTCCTGGCAGCCGCCAAAGCCTTGACCGACCTGGCCCGTACCGACTTTCGGGATGATTACCAGGCTGTGCATCTGTCATGAGGACCTATGAGCCATAAGCGACACGTATGGGAGACCGTTTCCAACTTCCTGTCCCAGCAGAACCCCCTGTCGGGCGATGGACTGGCCCGGCTGGAAAAGGAGGTCAGCAAGCTGGGTCGGGAACAATACAAAGCCAACACCCTGGCTCAAACCCAGCTTGAGCGATTGGAGGCTGCCCTCCAAACCCTGCAAGCCGGCCTGGACCGCCAGGAAGCAGCCCGACAGGAAGCTGTCCACAAGGCCCGGCTGGAGGTGTTGAAAGCCTTGCTCCCGGTGCTTGACGGATTGGAGGCCGGGTTGAAAAGCGGCGCCCTCCACGCCTACCGCCTCTACCGCCACGGCTCGCCTGAAGCGGCCACCCTCATCGCCTGGCTCGACGGCCAACGCCTGCTGCGCGACCGCCTGCTGGCCCTGTTGGCCCAGGAGGGAATCCGACCGATCCCCACCGTAGGCCACCCCTTCGACCCCTACCGCCATGTCGCCGTCGGCACCGTCCAGGACCCATCCCGCCTCGATGGCCAGATCGTCGCCGAGGAACGGCGGGGATATGCCGCCGGCGATCAGGTGCTCCGCTATGCCGAAGTCGTGGTGGTCAGGAACAAAAGCTAATAGAGAGAGCAAACATGACGAAGGAAGAGACTATTATCGGCATTGACCTAGGTACCACCTTTTCAGCCGTCAGTGTGGTGAAACAGGGCCGTCCGGTGATCCTGCCCAACAGGCAGGAGCGGATCATCCCCTCGGTGGTCAGCCTGTCACCCCAGGGGGAGTGGCTGGTGGGCACGCCGGCCCTCAACCAGTGGGTGCTGGCTCCCGAATCCACCGTCCGCTCCATCAAACGCGATATGGGCACCGACCGGACCGTGACCCTGGGCAGACACACCTTCACCCCGCAAGAGATCTCGGCCTTTATCCTGCGCGAACTGAAGCGGATCGCCGAGGCCAACCTGGGACACCCGGTCAGACGAGCCGTCATCACGGTGCCGGCCTACTTTTCCGACGCCGCCCGGCAGGCCACCAAGGATGCCGGTCAGATCGCGGGCCTGGAAGTGGTCCGCATCATCAACGAGCCGACGGCTGCCGCCCTGGCCTACGGCCTGGACCGGGAAGAGGACCAGGTGGTGCTGGTTTATGACCTGGGGGGAGGGACCTTTGACGTGTCGTTGGTCGAATTGGTCAAAGGGGTCGTCGAGGTGCGGGCCAGCCACGGCAACACCCACCTGGGCGGCGACGATTTCGACGCCCTCCTGGCCGAGCATCTGCGTCAGGCTTTTGAGAAACAGCATGGCGTGGACCTGCGGAACGACCGCAAGGCGATGGCCCGCCTGGTCCGGGCCGCCGAAAAGGCCAAGATCGAACTTTCCGACCGCCCTTTCACCTGGGTGCGCGAAGAGTATCTGGCAGAAAAAAGGGGCAAACCGCTCCACCTGGAACTCGAAGTCAGCCGCCGCGAATTCGAGCGGATGATTGACAGCCTGATCGGCTCCACCCGCACCTCCATCCAGCAGGCCCTGAGCGACGCCAACATGACCGTCAAAGACCTGGACAAGGTGCTGCTGGTCGGAGGCTCCACCTACATCCCCGCCGTGTGGGAACTGGTGGCCGATGCCACCAACCTGCAACCGCGCCAGGAGGTCCACCCCTCCGAGGCGGTGGCCCTGGGAGCCGGTGTGCAGGCGGCCATCATCGCCGGCCAGCCGATCGAAGCCATCCTGGTAGATGTCACCCCGCACTCCCTGGGCATCGAAGTGGCCGAAATGACCTGGCGCGGCTGGGCCTACGACCGCTATAGCGTCCTCCTCCACCGCAACACCACCATCCCGGTCACCAAGGAGGAGGTTTACTACACCCTTCACCCCGACCAGGATACGGTCCACCTGAAGATCTACCAGGGCGAGGAGCCGGTCGCCAGCAAGAACAAACTGCTGGGCGACTTTACCATCACCGGCCTGAAACCGGAGCGGCCCGGAGAGCTGGCTCAGGTGACGGTCAAATTCAGCCTGGACATCAACGGCATTCTGCACGTCACAGCCCACGACCGGGGTAGCGGCCAGGAAAAGGGGATCACCGTGGCTGCGTCGCGGGAGCGGCTGAGCCAGGAGCAGATCAGCCAGGCCCAGAAACGGCTGGCCGAGACCGTCACCTCCCTGAGCCTCGATGAAGCAGGCCAGGCCATGGTGGACCGGGCGCGCAAGCTGCTCCAGAGTAAGAAATTGGCCCCCCAGGAGGCAGCGGATCTGGCCGAAGCCCTGAACATGATTGACCAGGCCCGTCGCCGGGGAGACCAGGTTGAACTGGACAACTGGCTGGCCGAGCTGACCGATATGCTCTATGACCTGGAAGAGTGAACAAAGGCCACAAAAGGAACACGAAGGAAACGAATAAAAACCGCATGGTGTCCCTTGTGCCTTGGTGGTTATCAGACAAGAGAGAAAGGAAAAAAGATGGACGAATGGGATTTCGACGACGATGAGTTGTGGGAGGATGAAGAGGAGTCTCTGGATCCAATCGTGGAGGAACTGGCCGACACCTTCTTCCTCAGCGACGACAGCTATCTGCCTACCGATGGCGACCTGTACAACCTGGGCCATCTGGAAGCGGATGATTGGTGGCCACTGGTCAGACAATTGAACGAGACGGTAGACCTGGAAGAGGTCATAGAGCTGGCAGAGAAACTGGACGCCCTGCTTCAACTTCCCGGCCTGCCCACCCAGCTTCTGGAATCCCCTCTCGGCTTCCTGCAAACTGCCCTGGCAGGCAACCTGCCTCCCCAGCCCTCTGGACGGCGGGTGGGCAGCCGCAAACTGGTCCGTATCGCCCAGACTGTGATCCAGCTGGCCAGGGAGCTGCCGGAGGCCGCCCAGGCTGCTGTGCGGGCCTGGGCCGGTGTACACCGCAGCCTGATGGCCCCCTACGGCCAATATGAGGGTTGGGATGAAGAGAGGCTGGCCGAACTGCTATCCAGCTCCGATCTGCCTCCGGCCATGACCGGCTTTACCATGATGATCGCCATGACCCTGATGCGTTGGCCGGAACGGGCAGCCGGGTTGCCGTTGCCCCCCGATTTTAGCGATCCCAGGCTGTATGACCAGACCCTGGCCCAATGGCAGGCCCTGCCTGAAACTCCAACCGTCACTGCCGAGGGAGAGGGGGTGGCCGAAGCCCTCTTTGCCCAGGCGCAACTGGCCCACCTGCTGGCGCAGGCAGGCTCGGCGGAGGAACTGTTCCCCGATGACATGGACGAAGAGGCGATCACCATGACCTATTCCCGCCTGAGCCGGGCCATCCTGTGGATGCACGGCCAGTGCCGCCGCTGCCCGGAACGGGAGGGGATCACCTGCAAGGTCGCAACCAACTGGCCGGAGCGCCCGGTGCCGTTGTTGGATGTGGCTGCGGAGGTCGCCAACACCGGCCGGATCGAAGGCTGTATCAAGATGGATCAGGGGGGATAGGGGGATCAGGCCCTGTCCGTCATTGGTCATTCCATGCCTACCCTGCTGCTCAAAAACGCAACCCTGCTGGTCACCATGGACGACGCCCGCCGCCGCATCCCGAATGGCGGGTTGTACGCCGAGGGTCAGGTCATCCGCCAGGTCGGGCCGACGGCGGAGCTGCCCCCTACCGCCGACCGGGTGATTGATGCCCGGGGCATGGTCGTGCTGCCGGGGCTGGTCAACACCCACCATCACCTTTACCAGAGCCTGACCCGCGCCCTGCCTGCCGCCCAAGATGCAGAGCTGTTCGACTGGCTGCGCACCCTCTATCCCATCTGGGCCGGGCTGACAGGCGAGGCGGTGTACATCAGCGCCCTCATCGCTCTGAGTGAACTGGTCCTCTCCGGCTGCACCACCGCCGCCGACCACCTGTACCTGTATCCCCACGACAGCCGGATTGACGATGAAATCCGCGCCGCCCAGGAGCTGGGCGTGCGCTTTCATCCCGGTCGGGGAAGCATGTCGCTGGGCCGGTCAAAAGGCGGTCTGCCCCCCGATTCGGTCGTGGAAGAGGAAGAGGCCATCCTGGCCGACTGTCGGCGGGCTTTTGAGCAGTACCACGACCCGGCCCCCTATTCTATGTGCCGCCTTGTCATTGCCCCCTGCTCCCCCTTTTCCGTCACGCCTGAGCTGATGCGCGCCGCCGCAGCCCTGGCCCGTGAGCGAGGGCTGAGGCTCCACACCCACGTGGCCGAGACGTTGGACGAAGAGCAGTTCTGCCTGCGCCGGTTTGGCGTGCGCCCTGTTGAGCTGATGCGTCAACTGGATTGGATGGGGCCAGAGGTGTGGTGGGCACACTGCGTCTATCTGAATCAGGCCGAAATCGAGCTGATGGCCGCCACCGGCACCGGCGTGGCCCACTGCCCCTCCTCCAATATGCGGCTGGGGTCGGGCATCGCCCCCATCCGGGCCATGATGGACGCCGGGGTTCAGGTCGGACTGGCCGTAGATGGCAGCGCCAGCAACGACAGCGGACACCTGCTGGCCGAAGCCCGCCAGGCCATGCTCCTGCAACGGGTCAGGTTGGGGGCCTCGGCCATGAGCGCCGAAGAGGCCCTGTGGCTGGGCACGCGGGGCGGAGCGGCGGTGTTGGGCCGGGATGACATCGGCGCCCTGGCCCCGGGCCTGGCTGCTGATTTCATCGGCGTGCGGCTGGACCGCCTGGCCTTTGCCGGTGCCCAGGCCGATCCGCTGGCCGCGCTCCTCTTCTGCGCCCCGCCCAATGTGGACCTGTCGGTCATCAACGGTCGGGTGGTGGTGGAAAACGGCCAGCTCCTGAGCGTGGACCTGCCGGCAGCGATCAGGCATCACAACGAGCTGGCCCGCCAACTGCTTGAGCGGGCCCAATCCAGGGCCAACACGATTTGAGAGACCGCCGGGTTTTATGGCTCTCTGCCCGGCGGTGGAATCGGGAGCCTGTTCAGCCCCCCCTTTCAGGGCCGGCCAGGCGGGCGTTGCCCTCTTTGGCCATCTGTTTGATCGGGATGGTTCATTTTTTTCTGGAAATTGGTTTACACTTTTGACCGCCTCAAAAAATCGGCTGCCC
>Ga0209018_1001884_pt1 | contig 15955 bp, 9 predicted proteins | sample YNPBryBLVA2012_FD_185814 | JGI IMG/M metagenome (GOLD analysis project Ga0209018, IMG submission 185814) | Anoxygenic and chlorotrophic microbial mat microbial communities from Yellowstone National Park, USA - YNP Bryant BLVA 2012 (SPAdes)... ...
ATGTGCAGTTCCCTATACTGGTATGATTCTGTCAACTCGCGAACCAGCTTGGCTAAGGACAGAACTTTTTGATATGGGAATATCACAAATATCAGCAGGTTCCAAAACCACACCCGGTGGTTATAAACAAGCATTCAACTACGAATTTGATGATGCACAATTTTCACTTAACGACTGCCGGACATCTGGAGAGGTTATTAAATCGGTTATAGAGCAAGGCTATATTCCCTCGTTTTGTACATCTTGTTATCGATTAGGGAGAGTGGGCTCCGATTTTATGGATTTAGCAAAGCCCGGATTAATAAAACTTTTTTGCTTACCAAATGCTTTAACAACTTTAATGGAATACCTTGTTGATTATACAGATGAGAATACTAAAAAATTAGGATTAGAGTTAATAGAAAGAGAAATACAAGAAATACCAAGCGAAAATATACGAACAAAAACGCGCGAATTTTTACAAAAAATAGAAAAAGGAGCAAAAGATTTATATTTCTGATTGTTAATTTCTGGAAAATTCTTAATTTTGTAATCCAATATTTTTTCAAAAGAAAAATTAAATTTGGGGCCTGTAGCTCAGTTGGTTAGAGCAACGGACTCATAATCCGTCGGTCGGGGGTTCAAGTCCCTCCGGGCCCACAATGTTAAACTATTTGAATCAAATCTGTTCTCAATAATAATTTTAAAATCAACCCGATTATTTTATATCTCGCCTCTTCAAGAGTAATTTTATGTTTCGATCTGTTTATAAGTTTGACTTTTTTTAATTATGTAGTAATAATCATTACATTTCGCTTTTTTTTCAAAAAATGATTTATTAATCTATCTTTTCAGTTTTTTTTCTTGTAAAATTAGAGTAACGAGTAAACTTATCTAATTTTTTTATAAAACAATGATCTGTTTTTTTTTGTATATTTGCATTGATGAAAATTAAATTCCAAAAAATTATAGGGGGTTTAGGATGAAAATCCAAAAAAACTTACATCAATTCTATATACAGTTATACTTTTAACAATTGTGTTTATAGGAAATTTGAGTAAAACTAATGCTCAATGCACCTACTGCGATACCTACACTTACTACTACTATTTCCACATCGAAGATGTATATTTCGGTGACATCGAAAATCATTCATACGGTTACGAGTGGACAGGTGAAACTCAGGATTTCACTAACTTATCAACAGATTTAATTCCTGGTCAATCGTATGATATCAAAGTTGTAATTGGTTCAGATTATTACTACTGGGATGAATATATCCAAGTTTCTGTTTATTTTGATTGGAACCAAGATTGTGACTTTTATGATAACAACGAAACATTTAGTTTAACAAGCGAAGACTATGGTCAAACATTTACTGGAACTATTAAAGTTCCAACCGATGCAAAACCTGGAACTACCCGAATGAGAATTCGCCAAAACTATTATTACTCTTTAAGTCCTTGTGGCGATGATTATTACGGTGAAGCAGAAGATTATTCTGTTTATGTCATTCCACCTGCACCCGACGCATCAGTTGACAATATCATTCCACCTACATATCCTTACACAGAAGGAACTTATGCAGTATCAATGGTTTTGGGCAATTATAGTGATGGTGATTTAGGAAGTTGCACAATTAATTGGTCGGTTAATGGAGTTTCGAAAACACCATATTACTGGTCTGGTAAATTAACAAAAGGTAGCACAACACAAATTACTTTAGGAACCCATGCCTTTGTTTATCCCGATGGTGGACCATTCAATCCATTTAAAATTGACGTTTGGATTACAAATGCAGTTGGATATGGAACTGGTACACCCGAAAATAATTTATCGAATAATTCCAAAACCGTATATACATCGCCCGTTACCGAAGATGCTGGACCAATTGCAATTTCGCAACCTTCTGGAAGCTTTGGTCCTGGAACAAAAGATGTAGCAGTAAAAATCAAAAACTATGCAAGAAAACCTTTGACAATTCTAGATATTGAATGGTATGTGGATGGAGTTAAAATTGGCACAAAAAAATGGACAGGTAACTTAAAAGAAAATGAAACAACTGATGTGATTGTCGGACAATATAACTTTTATTATAAAACTCCATTAAGCCCATTTGAAATTACTGCTATAACCAAAAATCCAAATGGAATTGAGGATCCAATAACTAATAACGATACCTATACAACCAATAAAGCCCCATCATTAGTTGCAGGGACTTATACAATCGGTGGTAATAACGCTCATTTCTCTAACATAAACGATGCAACAAGTTATTTATCTGCTGGTGGAGTTTTAGGAACTGGAACCCTTATTTTCAATATTAACCCTGGTACATACAATGAACAGGTGGTGATAAACGATTGTTCACATCAAAATAATTTTGTTTTTCAATCATCCACTGGTAAAGCATCGGATGTAGTTATTGATGCTACAACAAATTCTTCTAATTGGGCAATTGGTATCAATCAATTAGATAATGTTGCTATAAAAAATCTTACAATTAATGTCCGTAAAGGAACTGCAGCCGGTGCTAATGCAATTTGGGCTAATGGTTCGGAAAACTTAAGTTTAGAAAATTTAGTCATCAATGGTGAGACAAATCCAACACGCAACGAAAATTTTGCTTTGGTTTATTTAGATGGCATATCGAATGCAACATTGAAGAATAATGTGTTTAACTACGGATCTCACGTGATTTTTGCTTCAACCAGTTCAACACCTAACTATACAATTAACGACAACAAATTCAATGATTTCAATGCTTATGGTATTTATCATAATTTAATTGGAGGTTCGATTATCCAACCAAAATCCAAAGAGAAAAATAAAATCCAAGCCAATTATTATTTCCAAATTACGAATAATAACTTTTTGGGTCAAACTATATCGGGTATTGGTGGAGTTTGGCTACAAACTACTGCATTAGTTTCGAACAATACTTTTTCGAATTTCACTGCAAATTCCAATGGAAATGCTGTGATTATGTTGAATGCACCAAATAATTCAGGTTCATTGATCGAAAGTAACAAAATTGATAATGTTACTGGTTCTTCGGGAATTGTCTTAAATACTCAATCTTCCAAAATTGTTTGGAACACTATAAGTATTAATACTGGTTCATATACCGTTGCTGGAATTTCCTTAAGTGGTAGCAACAATATCGTTAATTACAATAGGGTCTATATAAATGGTAATACTTCCTCATCTGGTTTAATCACCAATTCTTTGAACAATGGTATTATTGCCAATTCTATGATTTATGCAAATGGTTCCAATTCCTTAACTGCAAATAATAATGTAAATACCGCATTCTATTACAACACAATCGTTAGTTCTGGTGCTGCAACCACTGCCATATTTAACCAAGGCACAAACATATTCCGTCGAAATTTAGTAATGAATAGTGGTACTGGTCGCTCCGTAAACAATAATGCTTCATTAATTCAATCATCTAATAACAATTTCTTTACAAAAGGATCATCTAATAATTCTGATTTGACCTCTTGGATTAACTCTACCAATGATAATACATCATTCAGTGCAAATGTCGAATTACGAGATGATGGAACTTATTACTTAAATCAATTTAACGATAACATTGTAACGTACACTCCATTAGGTATTGGCGATGAGTTCGAATTATATGACTATGCTGGAATTAAACGTGAAGGCTTTTATTATTTAGGTTATTCAAGTTTGGATTTGGAACTAATAATTACCCAACAACCAACAACACTCTTGGCTTGCAATGGAGAAGTTGGGAAACAATTGGAAGTTGCAGCCCGAATAAGTTATGGCGCTAAACCTCGCTTCCAATGGTATCGCAATGGTGTTCCTATTCCAGGAGCAACCGAATCGGTCTACAAATTCCCAGTAATTACATACGAAACAACCGGAAATTACAGCTGTTTGGTTTATGGACCTGCTAATGTCCAACAAGGTAAAATGACCAATGAAGTATTAGTTTATGCCTTGCGTCCAACCGAAATCGTCCGTCAATCAACAAAAGTTAAAGCACCAATTGGTGGAACTGCTTTCTTAGAAATCGAAGCTCACACCAAAGGAATAACTCCCCCATTCTTCCAACATCGTTATCAGTGGTTCCGCTATATCGATGGTAAGGAAGTGCAATTAATGGACAACGAAAATTATGCAAACACTCGCTCACCAATTATGACTATCACTAAATTGGAAGATAAACATTTTAATGGCGAAACCAACGATTACTACTTTGTCGAAGTTGAAGGTCAATGTGGAGTATTCCGTTCCAAACCTATTTATTTGGAAGTTGAGAAAAAAGACGTTGTTTTCACCGAACAACCAACAAATAAAAATGCTTGCTTCTCGACAAACGTTAAATTTAATGCAAATGCATCAGTTCCCGGAAGCAATGAATTAATTAATTACCAATGGTATAAAGATGACGTAGAGTTAAAAGACGATGCACGAATATCGGGAAGTAAGACCAATGAGCTCACTATTAGCAACCTTGTTCCAACCGATCAAGGAAAATACAAAGTAAAGGCAATTGCAACTGTCACTGGAAGTGAAAAAATAAGCAACGAAGCAAACCTTATCGTTGATATGATACCATCGTTCGATCTTCATCCAGCCGACAAAACATTGAAAGAAGGCGAAACTTTAACCCTGAATGTCGAAGTTAGTGGAACTGAACCTATTTCTTACCAATGGTTTAAAGATGACAAAAAAATTGATGGTGCAACAGATCGTATCTATAAAGTTGAATCAGTTGAATTAGGTATGACTGGAATTTACTACTGCGAAGCAAAGAATGTTTGTGGAACTACTAAATCGAATGTTGCACAAATTATTGTTGAAAAAGCTGGAGGCGTTACTAATATAACCGAATTAAATCCATTCAATTTGCAAATTACTCCAAATCCAGCTCAAAACGAAATTTATGTTACTTTTGAATCAGAATTTGCCAACAGAGTTGATATTTCGATTTTGGATTTAACCGGCAGAGTTATTTATTCCATCAATTCCCCAACAGTTATTGGACTGAACAATATACGCTTGGATATAACCGACAAAATTGCTAATGGCACATACTTTGTGAAAGTAAATAATGGCTCTAAATCCTCAATTCATCAATTAATTATCACAAAATAAGGCATTGCAAAACGAAAAAAAAAGACTGGTTCGTTTCGAATCAGTCTTTTTTTTTAAATATATTCAATAAAATCAAACTTATTTAAGTATAATACTTTTTTTTATTTCTTTTTTCTTTTGTTAACAATATCTTGACCTAATCCAAAAGCCTCGAAAGCAGCAATCGATAATTTTGTTTCGATGCGTCCAAATTTTTCATTGTAATCCTCTCTACTTAATTGTATGATTTCTAATGCTTCATCACGATCGTAGATATGTGTTATTTCGCACCGACTTTTGGTAACTCCGGGCATATCCTTGTAAGTTAAAAAGTAGTGTTTTAACCTATTTAAAAGGGCTTCTGGGAGATCGTTAACATCGTTCCAATTGTTATAAACTTCATCTTGCTTGAGAATTGCAATGATTTTATCGTCGGCTTCGCCTCCGTCAATCATCCGGAATCCTCCAATTGGCTTAGCTTGGACGATTATGTTGCCGTGATTAATTTGTCGTTCGGTTAATACTAATATGTCCAAAGGATCGCCGTCTCCAACAATATCCTTTCTCCCAGTTTTTTTGATGCAATGATACGCAACAATTTTGCCGCAATATGTTTGAGGAATAAAACCATATAATGCTGGAACAAGAGAGGAAAATTTTTGTGGTCGATCAACTTTAAGATAACCCGAAACTTTGTCGAGTTCATATTTTACCGTGTCGCCGGGAATTACTTCGATAAAGCAATTTACGAAATTTGGAGCCTGCTCACCAATCGAAATACCGTGCCAAGGGTGAGATTTGTAACGTAAACCAATTAGTTCCCATATTTCATTAATTGAGGACATTTATTGTTCCTTGTGTTTAATAAATATTTAAATTTGTTTTCTAGTAAAATGATAAAGAGCAATACCCACACTAACTGCAACATTAAGGGATTCTGTTTGACTAAATCCTTCAATGATGAAATCACTTGTTATCACCGAAACTACCTCTGGCGAGATGCCTTTGGATTCATTACCAAATACTAATCCAAAATTTTTGGGAACTTTTATAGTATCTAATTTATTGGAAGATTGCAGAGACGCACCAAAAATTTTGAACTTTTTATAATTCTTTTTTAATAATCCGGCTAAATCGTCGGTTTCATAAAAATTGATTCTAAAAACCGAGCCCATAGTGCTTCGGACAACTTTTGGGTTAAAAATATCGGCAGTATTGTTACCTAAAATAATTTGCTTTATTCCGAACCATTCAGCTGTACGAATTATTGTTCCAACATTACCTGGATCTTGGATATTATCCAAAGCGACAAAAGGCACGCTATAATCGATATTCATTGGTAATTTGTGTACAACAGCAACGATGCTTTGAGGTGTTTTGGCATCAGTCATTTGATCGAATACGTGCTTAGGTGCAGAGTAGATGGGAACGGCTTTTTCGGCAAATTGTTCTAATAAATTGACTACTTCCAAAGATGGCATATCTTTTATTACAACACACTCGGGAGTTATGTTACTTTTTAAAAGTTCAGAACATAATTTTTCGCCTTCAACCAAAAAAATTGCATTATCATCTCGAAAATTTTTATGCGACAAAGACTTTATATTTTTTCGAAGTCTTTGTGTTAATGGCATTGCATAATACATTGCATCTATTTATTTTTAGTAAACTTAAAATTAAGAAAAAAAAACGAATTACATTATTTTTGAACAAAATTGAAGTTGCCATTATTATCTATAATCAACTTAATTTTGTCTCCATCCTTTATGTTATTCTCTAGAATATTCATAGCAAGTTGATCAGTTATATTTTTCTGAATAACTCGTTTAAGGGGTCGTGCACCAAAATTTGGATCGTAGCCAATGTCTGCCAATTTTTCGTAAACTTTGTCATCTATTTCGAGCTCAATTTTGTTCTGTTGCAATTTCATTATCAATTTTTCGAGTTGATTTCGAGCAATTTGCTTGATTTCTTGTTTTGTAAGAGGTTTAAACAAAATAATCTCATCAATTCTGTTTAAAAATTCGGGTCGGAATTGTTTTCGCAATAATCCAAAAATTTCGTTCTGCACAGATTCGTATATTTCATCGTATTCATTTTCGGAAACTAACGAAAAGCGTTGTTGGATCAAATCTGTACCAAAGTTTGAAGTCATAATGATAATAGTATTCTTAAAATTAACCACTCTTCCTTTGCTATCAGTCAACCTTCCATCGTCAAGAACTTGTAGCAATATATTGAATACATCAGAATGTGCTTTTTCGATTTCATCCAAAAGAACAACAGAATAGGGTCGGCGACGAATTGCTTCGGTTAATTGTCCACCTTCTTCGTATCCAACATATCCGGGCGGGGCACCAATTAAACGGCTTACGGAAAATTTTTCCATATATTCACTCATATCAATGCGAACAACAGCATTTTCGTCGTCGAACAAGAACTCGGCTAACGACTTGGCTAATTCTGTTTTGCCAACACCAGTTGGTCCAATAAATAAAAATGAACCTATTGGACGATTTTGATCTTGCAAACCAGCACGGGAGCGTCGAATTGAATTAGAAACCAACTCAACAGCACGAGTCTGACCAACTATTCGCTTATGAAGTCGCTCTTCCATATGGACTATTTTCATTCTTTCGGTTTCCAACATCTTTGTAACAGGAATTCCAGTCCATTTGGAAACTATCTCGGCAATGTCTTGTTCGGTAACTTCTTCTTTAATAATTGAGTTGGTAGATTGAATTTGGTTTAATTTTTCGGTTGCATCTTTCAATTCTTTTTGCAGTTGATATAGCTTACCGTAACGAATTTCTGCGACCTTTTCCAAGTCGCCTGCCCTTTCGTAATTATCTGCTAATATTTTTACTTGCTCAATCTGAGTTTTTAGGTCTTGAATTTTTTGGATCATTCTTTTTTCGAGTAGCCATTTTTCTTTTAATTCGGCTTCTCGATGCCTTAATTCACTAAGTTCTTTTTCGATTTGTTCCAATTTTGCTTTTGTATCATTCATTATTTTGTTTTTAATTTACTTATATTAAAGACGAATTTATAACTTGATTAATTTATTTTAATTACAGAGTTAGATAAAGGAAAAAGAAGTTTTAAATATCATTTCTTATAAATTTTTTCTGATATTTTATAGGAAAAATGCCCTAAAAGTGTTCCTATTAAAGCGATAGTAAAAATATATATATTTGCAAAAGGAATTATTAAAGTTGGTAGATACTTGGCCAAAACTATAGAAAATTCACCGCGTGGAATAAGTTGCATACCGGAAACAAAGGATCTACGATTAGATAATCCATAAATTCTACCACCGTAATAACCGGTTATAAATTTAGTTAGTATAGAATATACAATTATTATCAATAAAAACCAAGAAAAATCATTAATTGAAGAGTTTTTTAAATTAATTCCAAAATAAAAAAAGAAAAAAGTTACAAAGAAATCTCGTATTGGGATGGTTATTTGAGCAATTTCGAACTTCTTATTTGATTCAGCGATAACCAAACCAGCCAAAAATGCACCTAATGCTTCGGATAGATGCAAATACTCCGTAAAACCAGCAGAAAAAATAACAAAACCTAAAATTAATGCAACTATTATCTCATCGTTTAAATATCTTTCGATTAACCTGATTAAGTATTTTCGGGATAAAAATGCAAAAAGAACTCCAAAGCTCAAAACCAATAAAATTTTCCCGAAAATACCAATTGTCATTGAAAGAGATATATTATTACCCATCGAAATTGAAGCAGAAAAAGCAAGTAATATTGGAGCAATTGTGTCCTCGAATACCGAAACTCCCAATAAAAACTCAGTCTCGGGATTAGCTATTCGATGATTATCTACAATTATTTTTATTATAATCGAGGAGGAAGAAGCATAAATTATGCTTGATATACCAAATGCAAAAGCAAAATTCTCGCCAATTAGTAACAATAATAACAAAATAAAAACAAAATTAAGCATCAAGTCGATTAAACCAATGACCCAAATTTTTTTAGAAATCTCAATAACTTTGGATATATTGAATTCCAGTCCGATAAAAAAGAAAAGAACAACAATTCCTAATTTGGCAATAAATTGGAATTCTTCTCGAAAGTCGATAAATTGCGAGAGCAAAAAACCCGCAAAAATGTAGAAAAGTAGAGGCGGAAGTTTAATTTTTTTGCTTATGTAACCAAAAAGGAAAATCGATATAGCACCAACTCCTACTGATAACAACAACGGTATACTATCCATTGATCTCGAATTTTTTGTTAAAGAACTTGGTTTGCTCTCGATTTCCAACAACAACAAGTGTATCTTTTTCCTGAATTACTTCTTCGGGGGAAGGATTGATTATGGTGTCCGAATTGCGGATAATAGCAATAATCGTAACTCCGGTTTGTTTGCGTATTTGTGATTGAAGTATAGATTTTCCGACAAGGGAGCAAGATTTGTCCACCGTAACCCATTCGATGGACAACTTGCCCATCAATAAGTCCTTTTGTTGTTCTTGCTCGGGTTTGAAATACGATCCCATTAAAACGGATGCAACAAGTTGTGCTTCTTCTTCGTTCAAAACAAAATGGAAATGTGGGTCGTCGTCTGGATCTTCGAAATAAAAAATTTCGCGTTTTCCCGAGAGGTGCAAAATTATTGCAATCTCACTATCCGAACTTAATTTAAGCGTGTATTTTTTTCCAATACCTGGTAAATCAGTTTCTTTAAAATTCATAACTAAATAAATTTTTTTGTAAAATTATAAATTTTTTGCAACATTTTAACAATTAATTCGTATTTTTGAGAAACTCAAAATGTATTTTAAGTTTTTTCAGTTTTTTAAGTTTACTGGGTAGAGATAATGAAAATTGAAGATATCCAATCTGGTTCTGAATTGAAAGATAAAATTATTTTCACCTCGATTGAACTATTTAGTAGTGTTGGTATCAAATCGGTAAGCACTGATATGATTGCTCTGGAATGTGGCATTAGCAAAAAAACTCTTTACGAAGTTTTCAAAAGCAAAGAAGAACTTATCGAAGCTATCATTAATTGGTCATTGAAACAAATGGATAATTTTTGGGAAACAATAATTAATAAAATCGAAAACGACCCGAGCACCGATTTTACGGAAGTTTTCCATCAATTAATGTTACGAGTAAATATTTTGATTTCAATAATTACCAAGCCTTTTTTAGTTGATTTAAAAAGATTTTATCCAAATTTATGGTCTTACATTCGAGAATTTAGAACTGAAAAGATGGCTATGTATTTTGGTCGATTATTAGAATTTGGACAAAAGACTGGATATGTACGAAACGACATAGATTCCAAATTGGCTTTTTATATTCATTATTTTGTATTAGATAACATTTTAACTCCCGAAGTAATTTCGGATTTATCATTGAACACCAATGAAATATTGGACAATATTTTTAAAATATTATTCACTGGAATATTAACAGAAAAAGGCAAAGAAAATTCAAAGATGTGTCATAAGTTACAACAAATAAGAAATTAAAAAATGTTTAACAAATATAGCAATTCAATGTGCACAAAAAAGCTAATCAAAATGATTATGATTGCAACTTCTCTGATCTTTTTTATTAATGAGTTGCAATCACGAGAACTAACGCTCGATTCGGCAATTGCAATTGCCCTATCCAACAATAATGATATTAGGATAGCCCAATTAGAATTGGACCGAGCAAACGCTGCAGTCAAAGAAGCCTACGGCTACGCAATGCCAACACTGGACTTTTCCACTCAATTCACGCATTTTATCGAAAAGCCCAAAATGCCCTTTCCAGACTTTAATGCTCTGCTAAACAATGCTACATACGGTGTATTGTTCAAAGAAAAAATAATCCCCCAAGACAACAGCAAAATGATGCCAATGGAAACTAAGCTTCAGTCTTTTGCTTTAGCCAATAGTTACACTTCAACATTACAACTACAACAAGTGTTCTTCTCGTCAACAGTTTTCAAAGGAATTAGCTCGGCGGGTGTTTATCAAAAGTTAGCTCGCGAAGCACTAATTTCCAAAATTAATTCAACTATATCCAATGTTAAAAAAGCATTCTACGGTGCACTGCTATCGCAGGAAGTACTAAAAATTACAAAAGAAAGTTTAAGGAATGCAGAAGATAATTTAGCTTCAGTCCAAGCTTTGTACAAACAAGGAATGGTAGCCGAATTCGACGCTATGCGCGCCGAAGTTCAAGTGGAAAATATTCGGCCATTAGTTTTGCAAATGGAAAGTAACTTGGAAACCGTTATGAATAATTTAAAGGTCGTTTTGGGTCTGCCACAAGAAGAAAAAATTGAACTCATCGGCGAAATTCAATTTAACAAAATCAATTTCGCTGACGAAAGCGAAGTGTTGAAGCAGGCAAGAGAGAACAATCCCGATTTAAAGACACTCAAAGTAAAGCGAGATTTCGACGAAGCACTCATAGATTTGGATATTTCGACCTATTATCCAACTTTAGCGGGCTTTGGAAGCTATTCTTTTAGCGGTAGTAGTGATAAATTTAATTTCCAAAACTACCGCCAAGCAGTTGTTGGATTGTCTTTTTCTATTAATCTTTTCAATGGTTGGCGAACAACACAAAGGGTTGAACAAGGAAAAATTAACGTTATGAAAACCGAAGAATCCATTGCCCAGTTAGAGAATTTTATTTCTGCACAAGTTAAATCCAAATTAGCAGAACTCAAAAAAATTGAAAGCAACATTCAGGCTCAGGACAGAAATGTGGAGTTAGCCCAAAAAACTTACTCTATTGCTCAACTGCGTTTTAAGAATGGAACCGGCAATCAATTGGAAGTCGAAAACGCCGAAATGTCGCTTCGCCAAGCAAAAACAAATAGATTACAATCAATCTATCAATATAATACTATTATTTTCGAAATTGATGCATTAATTGGTAAGGTAGACCAAAAATACTTAAAAATCAAAATTAATAAATAATGAATAAAATAGGAGTTAATAAAATGCTTAAAAATTCTTTTAAATTAGTTGTATTATTAGCAATCGTTGTTGGTATCGTTGGTTTGCAATCCTGCGGTAAGAAAGAAAAAGTTGTTGTCAAGTCCATAGAACAAATTCAAAAGGAACAAGGAGTTCCAGTAAAAACTTTGGAAATCACCACCCAAGATTTAAAACTTGACTTAAAGTTTTTATCTACATTAGAAGGAATCCGTCAAGCAACAGTAGCTTCGATGGTTGGTGATAAAATCGAGAAATTCCCATATAAATTAGGAAGCGCTGTTCGCGAAGGTCAAATTGTTTGTCAATTCCCTACCAACAATCCAGCATTACAATTTGAACAAGCAAAAGTTAGTTACGAAAATTTTTCTAAAACTTACGAAAGAATGAAAGCTTTGCTTGCTGGTGGCGAAACATCCCAACAAAATTTTGATAATATCGAAACACAATATTTAGTTGCCAAAAGAAATTATGAAGCACTCAAGCAAATGTTGTTTGTCGAAGCTCCAATTTCGGGACTAATTGTCGAAAAATTTGCCGAAGAAGGCAATAAAGTCAAATCAGGCGATAAATTATTCACTATTGCCCAAATGGATAGAATGAAAGCAATATTTTGGGTAAACGACGAAGAATTACAATACATTAAGCAAGGTTTACCTGTAACAATCGAAAAAAACAACAAAACTTATAATGGACGCATAAGCGAAGTTGCTTTAGCCCAAGACCAAATGCGCAAAGCATTCAAAATTATTGCAGAATTTCCGAACCCAAATCGTGAATTGAAAGTTGGGATGACAGTGGAAGTAAAATTAGATTACTACCATAATCCAAATGCAATTGTTATACCAAGAAGTGCAATATCGGTTATTGCTGGGAAAAACTATGTTTATCTTGCAGATGGTGATAAAGCCAAAGCTGTAGAAATATCCATCGGAAAATCTGTTGGCGAAAATGTTGAAATCATCAATGGTTTGAATGTTGGAGATAAATTAATCTATCAAGGAGTATCGCTTATTGCAAATGGAACTAAAATTTCTGTTCAAAACTAAGGAGCAACAACAATGAAAATTGCCGATTTGGCGGTTAAACGCCCAATAATGATGACTGTTATTGTTATTGTATTTGCAATATTTGGATATATTGGTTTCAACACACTTAGTTTGAATTTGTTACCAGATGTTAAAATTCCATTTGTGACCATTCAAACAGTTTATCCAGGTGCTGGTCCTAAGGAAATTGAAACACTTGTAACAAAAAAAATTGAAGATGTGGTTGCTACAATCGAAGGAATCGAAACAATCGACTCGTATTCGCTTGATGGTGTATCGATTGTAATCATCGAATTTGGATTGAACAAAGACATTGATGTAGCCAATCAAGAAGTCAAAGACAAAGTTGACCAAATTGCAAATATTCTCCCTACCGATGCAAAAAAACCAATTATTCAAAAAGTGGATTTCCGAGCTACTCCAGTAGCAGATTTGGTCTTGAGTGGCGAAACCAATCCAAAAGAACTTTATGATATTGCCGATAAAATTGTAAAAAACAGAATTTCTCAAATAAAAGGTGTTGCAAACGTAACTCTAACTGGTGGGCAAGAACGCGAAATACAAATTCAATTGGACGACAAAGTTGTTTTTGAAAATATGATTTCTTTACCGGCAATGATGGGTGCCATTGCTGCACAAAATATGGACTTACCAGGTGGAAGTTTTGAAATTGGTGATCAGGAATTTTCGGTTCGCGTCAAAGGACAATTTGATTCTGTTACCACAATTGCCGAAACACAAGTAGCAACACCTTTTGGAATGAAAAAAATTAGAGAAATAGCCAATGTAGTTGATACAACCAAAAAAGTCAAACAGCGAGCAATTTACTTCGATACAGATTATAAAGTGAAATACGAAAATGCCATTAGAATTGGTGTTATCAAAAGTCCAGATGGAAATGTGGTTGAAGTTGTAAAATTGCTAAAAGAAGTTTTACCGTTGATTCAAAAAACATTACCACCAGGAACTGAACTTAAAATAGTAAACGAACAAGCAACATTTGTCGAAAGTGCAGTTAATGATACCCTAAGCAACATATATTTAGGTGTTATTTTAACCGCCTTGGTATTATTCTTCTTCCTTCACGATTGGCGCTCGACATTTATAGCAGCTATAATGATGCCCACATCAATTATTTCTTCTTTTATGTTGTTCCAATCTGTGGGATTGGATCTAAACTTGCTTTCTTTGCTGGGTATAAGCGTAACTGTTGGTGTTTTGGTTGCCAATGCAGTGGTTATCATCGAAAATATTTTCCGTTACAAAGAAATGGGGTATAAAACTTTTGATGCTACGATAAAAGGTACAAACGAAGTTTTTGTTGCAGTGTTGGCATCAACATTAACCAATATAATTGTATTCTTACCTTTGGCTAACATATCAAGCATTGTTGGTCAATTCCTAAGAAATTTGGCTTTGGCTGCTACTTTCACTACAATTTTTAGCTTACTTTATTCATTTATTCTAACACCAATGCTTGCAAATTTGCTTATATCGGATAAAAAGAAAACTAAAGGCAAGATTGCTCAATTTATGGAAAATGTAGTTGATAACTTTTTCACAAAACTATATAAAAAGTCAATCGAATATATTTTGAAAAACAAGTTAACCTCCTCTTTGGTGGTAATAGCCACAATTTTACTCTTCATTGTGATTTTAGTTGTATTGGGTCGCAAGGTAGCATTTGAATTCCAACCTGAATTCGACCAAGGAATAATCACCTTGAAAGTTGAATTGCCTATTGGATACAACTTGCAAGCAACAAACGAAGTTGTGAATTTAATCGAAACCAAATTAGAATCAATACCCGAAATCAACAAAATTGTATCTGATTTGGGAAAAGCAAGTAATATTGATATAGGAACCAATTTATCTACAATAACACTATACTTAGATCCAAAGCAAGACAGAACAAAAACATTAAACGACTTAGTCAACGAAATATCGGAAAAATTGTCTGATGTTAAAAATGCAAAAATCAATATTTTTAAAGGCGTTACAGGTCAAGGTGGTGGCTCACCCATCGAGTTCTATATTCTTGGTCAAAATGAATATATAATTCAAAAAATTGCTGACGAAGTTTTTGATAAATTGAAAGATACACCAGGCTTAGCCAACTTTGAACAATCAACAAGAACCGGAAAGCCCGAAATAATAATCTTACCTAGAAGGGATAAATTAGCAGAAGTCGGTGTAAACTTAAATGAATTAGCCCTCACAATTCGATTGGCTGTGGAAGGTATGGCTCAAACTAAATTCAAAGTTCGCGGCGAAGAATACGATATCACATTGACGATGAAAGAATCCGATATCGACGCTCCACAAAAAATCAAAGACCTACCAATTGTAACTCGTAGTGGTATTTTTAAATTATCCGACTTAGCCGAGATTCAATTCACACCTGGACCAACCAAAGTGTTGCACCGAAATAAGTTTGTTACAGTTAAGTTCACCGGAAATCCAGCTCCGGGATTTGTTTTGGGCAACGTAACATCCGACATAGAAAAGCGTTTGCAAGAAATTAAATTTCCATCTGGCTATTCCTACGCATGGGGAGGTCAAACCAAAATCTTTAAACAAATGATGATGGATTTGGGTTTTGCTTTCGCACTTGGCATTATTTTAACTTATTTACTTTTAGCAGCAATATTGGAAAGTTTCATTCAGCCACTTTACATTATGTTCACTGTTCCTTTGGGTTTAATCGGTGTGATAATTTCCGCAGTTATCACCAATACTGCTTTGGGTATTAGTGGATTGATGGGTGTTATACTTTTAACTGGTATTGTTGTGAACAATGCAATATTGATTCTTGATTTAACAAACCAATTAGTAC
>Ga0209018_1001885_pt1 | contig 15946 bp, 13 predicted proteins | sample YNPBryBLVA2012_FD_185814 | JGI IMG/M metagenome (GOLD analysis project Ga0209018, IMG submission 185814) | Anoxygenic and chlorotrophic microbial mat microbial communities from Yellowstone National Park, USA - YNP Bryant BLVA 2012 (SPAdes)... ...
GGTCGGGTAAATCCCCGTCGGCAAGGCGAAGTAATTCGAGCGCAGCCAGCCCATGCCCGCGATCTGCCAGCCCCCGATCAGCCGGTCCAGCAGGCCGCCTGCGTTGCGCCCCAGCCACTTGCCCCGCCCGAAGGGCAGGTCCGCCACCCAGTTCCAGCGCACCCGGTGCTTGGGAACCGAAGTATCCCGCTGGTAGTTCAGGAACCGGTTGCGCTGGTCCAGATCCGCCGGCACCAGCCCCGGCAGGAACTGGTTCAGCTCCGGAATCACCGAAGTCCCGGACCACTCCTGTCCCCCCGCCGCCAGGTTATTGCCTACCACGTAAAAGACCTGGAAGGCCAGACCCCTCGAGTAGCGCCGCTCCAACTCGAGCTGCGCCCCATGGAAGTTCGACCAGCCGGTCTTGCGGTACTCCTCGATCGTGCCGTACACCACCTTGTCGAAGGCCCGCCGCGCCACCCCGGAGTACTCGCCTGTGGGCAGCCGCTCCCCGGTCGTCACGTACCAGATGTATTCCGGGGTCTGCTCGTTGTAGCGGTAAAACTGCTCCAGGTGGCTGCCGTGATTGCCCACGTAGCCCGCCCGGAACACCGTGTTCGCCATCACTTCCTTCTCCAGCGTCAGGTTCCAGTCCTGCACTCGCGGGTCCGGCTGATGGCGCGCGAAGTAACTGGCGTTCACTGAGCCCCGCGTCAGCCCGGCCGCTTGCTCCAGCGACACCGCGTTGCGGCTGTTCTGGCCCGCGACAATCGTCGGGACCGAGCGCATGCCGTAGTTCGGGATCCCGTCCGGCGTCAGCGCGGCGTCGGTCAGGCTGGTCCGGAAGCGCGCCGTCAAGGGTGCGTTCGAGCGCATGCGCGCCGTCCAGGGCCGCAGGGGAATGGGGAAGTAGCAGATCCGGTAGCCGCCCCGCAGCACGAACGAGCGCGATCCCTCCAGCGCCCGCCAGGCGAAGCCCAGCCGGGGGCCGAGGTCCCGGGCCGTCGAGTCCATCAGGGTCTCCGGCAGCCCGGCCTCCTTCCAGGTGATGAACTTCGCCCCCAGCGCGCTCAGCCGGTTCACGATGGCGGGCAGCGTCGCCCCGAGCCGGTACATGGTGTCCAGATCCGTGCCCAGCACGATCGCCTTCTGGTTGGGATCGAAGGTCGTCAGAACCTTGTTTTTCTCCCGGAAGGCCGGCCAGAACTCCCAGCGCAGGCCGAGGTTCAGGGTGAGCCGCGGGGTGAGCTTGTAGTTATCCTGGAAGTACAAGGCGTACTCCCGCGCCCGCATGTAAAAGTAACCCCGCACAAACTGGTTCGAATAATTCATCACCCCGAAATACATGTTCGCCAGGTTATGCCCCGTAAAGGGCGTAGCCAGCGGGTTGGTCCGCGAGCTGCTCGGATCGTACAAGGCGGTGGCGCCCGTCGCCCAGCTATGGTTGCCCTGATTCTGCTGCTGGTCGGGCAGCACGTTCAACTGGTCGTAGCGGTAATGGAAGCCGAACTGCAACTCGTGCCGCCCGTGGATCTTGGTCGAGTTGTTGTCCAGGATCAGGTAGGTGAACGGCGAGGCCTGCGTGTTGTCGGTCTCGAAGACATAGCCGCTCAGGCCCGTGTCGTAAAGCCCCGGCCAGCCCGCCACGTTCAGCGGGTTGGGCAGTCCGAGCTGGTCCGCGTACTTGACCCCCGGCTCCCCGGTCCCCTTCCACCAGATCTCCCGGAAGCCGCTGGCCAGCAGTTCGTTGAAGAAGGTGGGCGAGAAGGTGCGCACCCAGGACAGCGCCAGGCTCTTGTTGGGCGTCAGCCGCCGCACGCTGCCCGGAACCAGGTTCAGCATGGGCAGGTTCCAGTCCTGCGAGAAGGTATACAGATCGCCCTGCGTGTAGCGGGCGTAAAACTGGTCGCGGTCCGTAAAGCGATGGTCCACGCGCATGGTGGTCGTCCACTGGCGCGTGAAACCGGGCGCCACGCCCCACCAGTTGCTGTCCACCACAGGATTGATTTGCGGATGGGTCGGCAGCGGCGTCACGCTGAACAGGTACTTCGCCAGCGGGCTGATCCGGTTGGGATCCGCGACGTTCAACTGCCCGCCGTAGGAAACCTGCTGGCGTTCCCAGGTGACCGGGTTCGTCGTGTAAGGATCGTAAACCCGGTACTGGCGGCCTTGCGAATCCACCAGGCCCCGGAAGTCCCCCTGCCGCATCGCCTCGGTCGGCGCCGACCCGTTCCAGGTCGAGGGGCTGATGTTGCGGTAGCCTTCGTAAGCGAAAAACCAGAACGTGCGATTGCGCCCGTCGTAAATCTTGGGCAGCCACAGCGGACCGCCGGCCGAAGCGCCGAATTCGTTGCGAATCAACTGCGGCGGCTTGCTGTAGAAGTCCTGCCGCCGGCGCGCTTTGCCGATCGCGTTGTTGCGGTGGGTCTCGAACAGCGAGCCGTGGAATTCGTTGCTCCCGCTGCGCGTCGAGAGCACGATCGTCGTCGGCCGGGTGAACTTCGCCGAGGAGGCGTTGTTCTCCACCTTGAATTCCTGGATGGTGTCCAGCCCGGGCGGCCGCCGAATGGTCCCGCCCCACAGCCGGTCGCTCATCGCCGCCCCGTCCAGCACCATCTCGTGCGAGCCCTCGCGCAAGCCCCAGGCCCGCGTGCCCTCCATGCCCGGCACGGTCTGAAGCAGCGTGGTGACGAAACGCCCGTTGATCGGCAACTGATCAATCCGCAGCCGCTCGAGCACCCGTCCCAGCGTCGGGCTGTCTACGGTGACCAGCGGCGTGACGTCCTGGACCGTCACCTCCGCCACCGTCTGGCCTACCCGCAGGGTTACGTCCACCACGGCACTTTGCTGCACCTGCACCGTGAGGCGCCCCTCGAACTTCTGCATGCCCGGCGCCTCCGCCGCCAGCCGGTAGGGACCCGGCACCACCCCGGGAAACCGGTACAACCCGGCTTCATTGGTGACGGTCTTTGACGCCACGTTGGTGGCCTCATTGGTCAGCGTGACGCTCGCGTTCGGAATGACCGCTCCGGTTTGGTCGCGGACCACCCCGCTCACCGTCCCGGTCGAGGCTTGCGGCCAGGCCGGCGCCGCCAGCAGCGCCAGCAAACCCAGTACGCGTCCCGCAGAAGAAGTCGAACAGACTGGCACTCCACACCTCCGTCTGCCCGCACTCTATCTCGCCCCGCCGCCCCTGTCAACCCCTCGCCGCTGTGCTAGCTTTGGGATCATGGCGCTCACCCGGCGCGACCTCTTCCAGGCGGCCGTGCTCGCCGCCGCCCCGGCGCCGCCCATCCGCCGCATCGAGGTCTTCCCGGTCCGCTACCCGGTCGCCGGCTATTTCAAGTTCCTCGGCCCCGCCGGCCGGCCCGCCGTCTTCGTCAAGATCACCGCCGAAAACGGCGCCGCCGGCTGGGGGCAAAGCGTCCCCATCCCATCCTGGAGCTACGAAACCCTGGAGTCGGTCGTCTCCACCATCCAGCGCTATCTGGCGCCCGCCCTCATCGGCCGCAATCCCTTCGACCTGGCCGGCGCCCACGCCGCCATGAATCGCGCCATCGCCCCCTCGTTTTCCACCGGCATGCCCATCGCCAAGGCGGGCCTCGATCTGGCGCTGCACGATCTCGCCGGCCGCCTGCTCGACCGCAACGTCGCCGAGTCCTGGAGCCGAAAGCCTCTGGACCGCATCACCCTGAGCTGGACCGTCAACCCCGCCTCGCCGGAGGAAATCGAACCCCTGGTCGAGGAGGGCCGCCGCCGCGGCTACCGCCACTTCAACGTCAAGGTCGCCCCCGACCCCAAAGCCGACCTCGAACTGTGCCGCCGCGTCCGCCGCCTCGCCCCCGAAGCCTTCCTCTGGGCCGACGCCAACGGCGGCTACGATCTGGCCACCGCCCTCCGAATCGCCCCGCGCCTGGCCGACGCCGGCGTCAACGTGCTCGAACAGCCCTTGCCCGCCAATCGCCTCACCGGCTACCGCGAGCTGAAAAAGCAGGGCGCCCTGCCCATCCTCATGGACGAAGGCGTCGTCAGCTCCGCCGAGTTGGTCGAGTTCATCCGCCTGGGCCTGCTGGACGGCGTGGCCATGAAACCCGCCCGCACCGCCGGCCTCTGGGACTGCCGCCGCCAGATCGAGATCCTGCTCGAGGCCGGCCTGCTGTTTCTGGGCAGCGGCCTGACCGATCCCGACTTGGCCCTGGCCGCCGCCGTCCAAATTTACGCCGCCTACGAGCTGAAATTCCCCGCCGCCTTGAACGGCCCGCAGTTCTTGAGCGGCAGTTGGCTGCGCCGCCCGCCGGCCGTCAAAGACGGCGCCGTCGAAAGACCGCTCGGCCCGGGCCTCGGCCTGGAAGTGGACGAGGAGCGCCTGCGCAAGGAGGTCGTACGGCTATGAACTGGCTTCTCCCCTGCCTCGGACTGTGGCTCGCTCCGCAGGCGCCCTTCGCCTTCCGCGAGGTCGCCCCCGGCGCCCTTCAGCTTAGCGAGCGTGGCCGGCCCGTCTTCGTCTACCACTACGGCATGACGCTCAAGCCGGGCGCGCCCGAGGATCGCCGCCGCTCCAGCTACCTGCACCCCGTCTGGACCCCCGGCGGGACCGTGGTCACCGACGATTTTCCCGCCGACCATTACCACCACCGCGGCGTCTTCTGGGCCTGGCCGCGCGTCAAGGTCTCCGGCCAGTGGCTCGACCTTTGGTCCCTGCACGGCATCCAGGAAAGGTTCCTCCGCTGGCGGGCGCGCGGGATCAGCGGCAGCGCAGCGCGGCTGGAAATCGAGGACGGCTGGTTCGCCTTCGAGCGCCAGGTGCTCACCGCCCTCATCGAGATCCTGGCCCACCCGGCCGAAGGCCCCCGCCGCGACCTGGACTTTACCCTCACCCTGGAAGCGCTCGAGCCGATCGAGCTGGCGGGCGAACCCGCGCAGCGCAAGGGCTACGGCGGTTTCTCGATTCGCTTCGCGCCCCGCCGCGACACCCTCATCCGCACGGACGCCGGCCTCGAGAAAGCCGACAGCAACATGGCGCCCCACCCCTGGGCCGAGCTGGAAGCAGACTTCGCCGGCGCCCGGGCCGCAGCCCGCATTGAAATAGACCCCGCCAACCCCGGCTACCCCAACGGCTGGTGCCTGCGCCACTACGGCTTCCTGGGCGTGAATTTCCCCGGCCTGGAGAGCTACTCGCTTCAGCCCGGCCGCCCTCTCCGGCTGCGCTACCGCCTGACGGTCTTCGACCGCTGAGGCCCGCCCGCTTCAGGACCGGGCGAAATACAAGGCCACCGCCCGCCGGAGGTTCTCGCGCGTCATGCGCGGCGGCTGGTTTTCGTACCGGCTGATCGCCACCAGAATGTTGCAGACGTCGTTCGGATAGCAGCCCCGCAACTCCTTGCGGCCCTCGCCCAGGCAGAGTTCACGCAGGTAAGCCGGGCTGTCGGCCTCCATCGGGATGTTGCGCGCCGTCGCCACCCGCCGCACGATCTCGTCGAAGCTCTCCGGATCCACCGGCTCGACGTAAATCTTGTTGTGGATGCGCCGCAGGAAGGCCTCGTCGGCCAGCTCGGCAGGGTCCAGGTTGGTGGCGAAAACCACCATCATCTCGAAGGGAATCTGGAACTTCACCCCGTAGCGCAGCGCCAGATAGTCCACCCGGCGGTCCAGCGGCACCATCCAGCGGTTCAACAGCTCCCGCGGCGACATCGCCTGCCGCCCGAAATCGTCAATCACCAGCACCCCGTTGTTGGCCTTCACCTGCACCGGCGCCGCATAGATGCCGGAGGATTCGTCCAGATGCAGGTCCAACATGCCGGGCGTCAGCTCGCCCCCCACGATCACGCAGGGCCGCCGGCACAGCACCCAGCGCGGATCCAGATCCTGATCCTCGGTCTCGATCCGCTCGTGAATCACCGGATCGTAGACCATGATGAACTGCCCGTCCACCTCGATCGCGTAGGGCACCAGGATCGCGTCGTGGTAGACCCGCAGCAGCCGCTCCGCCAGGCTCGACTTGCCGTTGCCCGTCGGCCCGTAAATGAAAATCGAACTCTGCGAAATGATGGCCGGCCCCAGTTGATCCAGCAGCCGATCGGTCAGCACCATGTCGGAGAAAGCGTCCCGCAGCATCTTGCGGTTGACCCGCACCCGCGCCGCTTGCAGCTTCACCGCTTTGTGGTAATCCCGCAGCGAGACCGGCGCCGCCCCGGCGTAGTGCGTCACCTGGAAGCACTCCTGCGCCCGCTGCCGCCCGGCCTGCGTCAGCGTGAAGTTGTAGTCGTTGCCCGTCATGCCGCGCACCTCGACCAACTGCTCCTGGCGCAATTGCCGGAACACCTGCTCGACCACCAGCGGCGACAGCTTCAGGGCTTCGCTCAGCGACTGGAAGTTGCTCAGGCCGCGCACATACAGGCGGCGCAAAACCAGATCCACCACCAAGGCGGGCGGAATCCCCAGCGCCTCCAGGTTCTCCGGCATGCGCGGCTGGTAGGCGCTGCGCGCTTCGGCGACGGTCAACATTCCCGTGAACCTCCCGGCAGTCTGATTCTAACAGCCCGCCCGAATCCCTGCACGCTGCGCCCGCGCCGCCCGTCATTACTGCTTGAGCCGCCCATGCGATTCCTGATCGTGTGCCTGGCCGCCGTCTCGAGCTGGGCCGCCGTCAACGCCGGCAGGCTGTATCGCCAGGGCCTGGAGGCCGAGCGCCGGGGCGACCCCGCTCGCGCCTACCTGCTCTACTGGCTGGCCGCCGCGCACGATCCGCACAATCGCCTCTATTGGACTCGGGCCCTCGCCGTGCGTCCAAAAGCCGCCCCGGCCCCCGCCTCCCCCGCCCCAGCCGCTCCCGACGCCGCTCTGGCCCCCATTTCGGAAGCCGATCTCATCGAGGCGCGCCGCCTGCTGCCTCCCCCCCAGTTGCAGCTCCCGCCCGGCCCCAAGACCCTCGAACTGCGCGGCGACGCGCGCGCCCTCTGGCGCCAACTGGCCCGCGCCTGCTCGATCGAGGCGGTCTTCGACGGCGACCTCCAGCCCGGCCCCCTCACTCGCTTGACGCTGCTCGAGGCCGACTGCCGCCAGGCCTTCCGTCAACTGGAGACCGCCACCGGAACCTTCCTCATCGTGCTGGGCGAACGCCTGGTCCTGGTCGCCAAGGACACCCCCCAGAAGCGCGCCGAACTGGAGCCGCACGTCGCCGTCACCATCCCCATCCCGCCCCCGGTCTCCCTCCAGGAGTTCCAGGAACTGGCCCGCGCCGTCCAGCAGACCATGGAGCTCAGCAAGGTGGGCTTCGACTCGCAGCGCAGGCTGGTGCTGCTGCGCGACCGCGTCTCCAAAGTCCGCCCCGCACAGCTTCTGCTCGAGCAACTGCTGACTTACAGACCCCAGGTCCTGGTCGAACTCCGCATGATCGAGGTGGATCGCAGCGTCCTGGTCTCCTACGGCTGGCTCTGGCCCACCGACTGGCCCTTCTTCAACTTCGCCCGCATCGGCCAGTCGCGGGCCTCCCTGCCGGCGGCCGCGGCGCGCGGCCTTCTGTTCGGCGGCGGCCGCAGCCTGTTCGGCATCGGCGTGGGCGACGCGGAGCTGTTCGCCCGCCTCACGGAAATCTCCGCCCGCACCTTGCTCGAGGCCGAGTTGCGTTCGCTGGCCGGCCAGGCCGCCAGCTTTCATGTGGGCGACCAGTACCCCGTGATGACCGCCGGCTATTTCGGCTACACCGGCGGCTTGCAGGCCTTCACCCCGCCGCCCAGCTTTCAATTCGCCGACCTGGGCCTGGTGCTCAAGTTCACTCCCTACGTGCACGGCCCCCAGGAAGTCACCCTGGACCTGGAGGCCGAATTCAAGCTCCTGGCCGGCCAGAGCGTCAACGGCATCCCGCTGCTATCGAACCGCCGCCTGGCCTCGAAGGTGCGCCTCAACAGCGGCGACTGGGCCGTGGTGGCCGGCTTGATGAACAGTGCCGAAGCCCGCACCATACGCGGCCTGGCGGGCCTCTCGCGCCTGCCGCTGCTAGGCCCCCTGTTCCGCCGGCACGAGCTGAGCCGGGACTCCAACGAGGTCCTCATCCTGCTGAAGCCGCGCGTCATCGCCCTGCCCCCCGCCGACACTCTGGCCCGCGGCCTGTGGGTAGGAACCGAAGGGCGCCTGCTCGGGCCGCTCTGAGGGCGCTGCCGGCGGACTCAGCCGGCGGTCCGGCTTGCGATCCAGCCCCGCCGCCAGCCCTCCAGCCGGGCGGCCTCCGGCGGCCCCGCAAATACCGCCACCGCCCAGCGCAAACGCAGCGCCTCGCCCGGTCGCAACCGGAACGGCTCGCGGTAGGTGGGCGCGGCGCTCAAGTACCCGAACGGCGCCCTCATCACGAAGAACGGCGTCGGATAGCGCGGGTTCTCAGGGTGATCGAAAATCGCCACGCCGTAAACGGCCTCCGGCGCGCCTCCCCAATAGGCGCACCACTCGGCCCGCTCCCCGTCGGCTTGCTGGATCTGGGTCGTTCCCCGGGCGTTCAACACCCGCCCGCCGTCCATCTCCCGCCCGAACCGGATCCCCAATCCGTTGTAAACGTGCCCGGCCGCGGAAAGCGTCACCGGCTCGGCCGCCGCGCGCAGCTCGCTCTCCCACTCCACCCAGACCGCCTCGGGCGCCGGCGCGATCGCACGCAAGCTCCGCCGCTCGGCCAGCAACAGGCGCCCCTCGGCCACCCAGTGATTCAACGCCATGACCGCCGGAGGTCCCTTCCGCCGCAGCACCGGCCGGCCCCGCTGCACGATCCGCCCATGCCGCCCGGGATTGACCTCGCCCCAGAAATCGAACCCGTTCACATCGCTCCAGGCCAGCATCAGGCCCCGGTGATGCACGTGGTCCGGGGGCGAATCCAGCGTCACCGCTCGCCCGTCGGGCGCGCACAGCGGATGTACGTAGGGCTTGGGGAGCGCCGCGCTGAAGCGGTACTCCCACAGCAGGCGGATCCCCCGCCGGAACGACACCTTCTCCCCGGGCCCTTCGACCGCCTCGATCGCCGCCGGACGCCAGGGCCCGGCGGCCGCCGCCAGCACGCTCCGCCGGCTGATCAACTCAGCACGATCCTTTCCTGCTCGGCGTCATAGTAAGCCGTCTTGCCCGCCAGATGCGCCTGCATCGCCATGATGAGCGGCAGTTGCGTGGCGTAGCCCAGCTCGATGTCGGCAGAGGGCCTGGCCCGCGTGCGGACGCAGCTCAGGAAATTCTTCAGGTGGTCCTCCTCGTAATTCCGCCCCGAGCTCAAACGGCTGCGCCGCCGCGCCACGCCTTCGGCAGGCTCGAAGGCCAGCCCCGCGCCCTCGGCCAGCCTCAGCGTGCCTTCGCTCCCCCGGATCACGGTCTCGATCGGCGTGCTGTTGATGATCGTGCCCAGCACCGCGACGGTCAGGCCCTGCGGGTATTCGATCAGCAGATCGAAGGTGTCCGGCACGTCCCGATCGCCGTCGAACTGATACCGCCCGCCCACCGCCGCCACCCGCCGGGGCAGCGGCGCGCCCAGCGCCTTGAGCACTCGGGCCAGCGGGTGCGGATACAGGTCGGTCACCGGCCCGCCCGAGTAGTCCGCGTAGAGCCGCCATTGAAAGAATCGCGACACGCTGAAGCTGCGCCGCGGCGCATCCCCCTGGAAGGCCTCCCAGTCCAGCCCCGCCCCGGGACGCGCTCCCGGATCGTCCACCGGCATGCCCCGCTCGCCCGAATCGCCCTGGCGAAAATAGCCCGTCTGCACGTGCACCGGCTTGCCGATGACCCCTTTGCGAATCTCGGCCGCCGCCCGCTCCCAGATCGGATCGGAACACCACTGGGTGCCCACCTGAAAGACCGTCTTGCGCCGCCGCACCTCCCGGCGCAGCTCCTTGAGCGGCTCGAACTGCGCCCAGTGCGTCAGCGGCTTCTCGCAGTAGACGTCCTTGCCCGCCCGCACCGCCTCCAAGGCCTGGTAGGCGTGCAGCCGGTCGGGCGTGGCCACGATCACGGCGTCCACTCGCGGATGCTCGATCAACTGCCGGGCGCTCGTCAGGGGCGCCGCCGAAAACCGCGCCGCCGCCCGCTCCAGCCGCGGCTGGTAGATGTCCGCCACGGCCGCAATCTCGACCGCTTCGCCCGCCTCCTTCAGCCGCACGACCGCCTGCGCCAGGGCCGTGCCGCGCGCTCCGCAGCCGATCAGCCCCACCCCGATCGGCCTCGCCTTGCCCGCCGCCGGCGGCTGCCCTCCGGGCTGTACCGCCCCGGCCGCGCCCGCACCCAGCGTCCCCAGAAATTCGCGCCTGCCCTGGCTCGCCTCGCTCGCCATCTCCTTGGCCTCCCGCAACCAGCGAGCATACTAGAACGCGCCCCGCCCCGGGGCGCGCCAGGCGCGGATTGTACAATGAAGGAAAGTGGAAACCCGCCGCATGTGCCCGCACTGCCGGGCTTTTATCACCACGCGCGACCGCATCTGTCCCTACTGCGAAACCGAGGTGGGGCCGCGCGCCGCCGATCGCAAGCCTGCGGCCGAGGTGCTGGCCGGCTGGATTCCCCACGCCCGCTTCACCACCACCATCCTCCTGCTCGTGAATTTCGGCTTGTACGCCGCCATGGCCCTGGCCAGCGCGCGCGCCGGCAACCCGGATCTGTGGACCATTGACGGCCGCACCCTGTTCGATTTCGGCGCCAAGCACCGCGAGGCCATCCTGCTCGGCCAGTGGTGGCGCCTGATCACGGCCGGCTTCCTGCACGGCGGGCTGCTGCACATCCTGATGAATTCCTGGGTGCTGTTCGATCTGGGCGCCCTGGTCGAGCAGACCTACGGCGCGGCCCGCCTGATCGTGATTTATTTTTCGGGCACCGCGGCCGGCTTTCTGGCCAGCATGTTCTGGTATGCCGGCCTCTCGGTGGGCGCTTCGGCAGGCATCTTCGGCCTGATCGGCGCCATGATCGCGCTGGGAGTGCGCGAGCGTTCCGCCTTCGGCGCCGCTCTGCGCGCCTTCTACATTCGCTGGGCGGTCTACGGCCTCATCCTGGGTCTGCTGCCCGGCCTGCGGGTGGACAACGCTGCGCACCTGGGAGGCCTGGCGGCCGGCTTCGCCGCCGGCTACCTGGCGGGGCTGCCGGGCGCCGCGGGCTCCGCCCGCGAGCGCTTCTGGCTTGCCGCCGCCGTCTCGGCGATCCTGCTGACCGCCCTGTCGTTTCTCCGGATGTATCTCTGGCTGGTCCGCAGCTCTCTCTAGCCGCTCAGTCTCCCGCCCGCTGCCGGCTCAGCACCTCGATCGCCGCCCGGCAGAAGGCCGGCAGATCGTCCGGCTTGCGCGACGTCACCAGGTTGCCATCCACCACCACCTCGGCGTCCTCCCACAGGGCTCCGGCGTTGACCATGTCGTCCTTGATGGCGGAAAAGGAAGTCGCCCGGCGCCCCTTTAACACCCCCGCCGAGATCAGCACCCAGCCCGCATGACAGATGGCCGCCACCAGCTTGCCTTGCCGGTCCATCTCGCGCACCAGTTCATTGGCCTTCCCGTAGCGGCGGATGTGATCCGGCGCGTAGCCTCCCGGAATCACCACCCCGTCGAAATCCTCCGCCGACACCTGCTGGTAGGAGCGGTCCGCCGCCAGCGGGTAACCGTACTTGCCGCTGTAGGTCTCTCCCGCCTTGGCCGCCACCGTCACGACTTCGGCCCCTTCTTCCCGCAAGCGGTAATAGGGATACCAAACTTCCAGGTCCTGATAGATCTGGTCCACCAGAATCGCAATCCGTCTTCCCCGTAGCCGCATACCGACCATTGTAAGCGCCTGCGCCGCCCCTCCTGCCCGGCCCGGCCGCCGCCCGCCTCAGAAATGCCGCCGCAGCTCGGCGAAGCTCTCCAGCACCAGCAGCCGCCCCCCGCCGTTCCGGATCGGCTCGTGCTCCAGCGACCAGGTGCGCGGATGCGGAATGTAGACCGCGTTCAGCCCCGCCTCCAGCGCCGGATTCACGTCCGATTTGGGCGAGTTGCCCACCATCCAGACCCCGGCCGGATCCAGCCCGAACTCGCGCAGCAGGTTCCGATAGGTTTCCGCGTCCTTCTCCCGCACCACCGCCGTGTGCCGGAAGTAACCGGCCAGCCCGGAGCGCTCCACCTTCCCCCGCTGCTCCTCCGGCTGTCCCTTGGTGAACAGCATCAGGCGGTGCCGCGCCGCCAGGTACGGCAGCGTCTCTTTCACACCCGGCAGCAGCACGATCGGTTGCTTCAGGATCCGCTCGGCCAGCTCGGAAATGGCCTGCTTCACCGTTCCCTCCGCCGGCCGCCCCGTGATCCGCTCGTAGCACTGGCGCAGATTGCCCGCGAAACTCAGCGCGCCGTAGCCCTGCCGGGCGCGGTTGGCCAGCTCGATCTCATCCAGCACGGCTCGGATCGCCCCCGCCCCCAGCCTGGGGTGGCCCACCAGGCCCACGAACTCCTCGAAAACCTGCTCGAAGTAAATGTTGTTCTCCCACAGCGTGTCGTCGGCGTCAATCCACAGCGTCTGCGCCGCCCGAGCCTCCCAGCCCACCGGGGCCTGCATGTTACCATTATGGCTTCTCGCCGGCCGGCCTCGGGCCGCACCGGCCCGACTCGCATGCGCGTCGAAGGCAAGGTGGTCCTCATCACCGGAGCGTCGGAAGGCATCGGCGCGGCCTGCGCCGAGCTTTTCCGCCGCCGCGGCGCGCGGCTTTCCCTCACCGCCCGCTCGCGCGAGAAGCTGGAAGCCGTAGGCGGCCCCGAAGCCCTCCTCACCCCCGGCGACCTGACCGATCCCGCCGTGCGCCGGCTGGTCTTCCAGCGCACCCTCGAGCGCTTCTCCGCCATTGACATCCTGATCAACAACGCCGGCGCCGGACTCTACGGCCCCTCCTGGCGGCCCCCTCTGGATTCGGCCCGGCGGCTCTTCGAGCTGAACTTCTTCGCCGCCCTCGAGATGATTCAGCTCGTGGTTCCCCTCATGCGCCGCCGCAAAAGCGGCATGATCGTCAACGTCAGCTCGATCGCAGGCAAGGTCACCTTTCCCTGGATGACCCTCTACTGCGCTGGCAAGTACGCTCTGAACTCGCTCAGCGAGGGCTTGCGCATGGAGCTGGCCGCGAGCGGCATCCGCGTGCTGACGGTCTGCCCCGGGCACGTGCTCACCGGCTTCACCGCACACGCTCTCCAGGGGCGCCCCCCCGAGGCGGTCTCCCGCGGGCGCTGGGCGGCCATCACCGCCGAGCAGTGCGCCCGCGCGATCCTGCGCGGGGTGGAACGCGAGGCCCGCACCGTCGTGGTCCCGCGAGTGGGCTGGCTGCTGGTGGCCCTGGCCCGCCTGGCGCCCCGCCTGCTGGAAGGCCCCATGATCCGCCTGGCCGGGCCGCCGCCCCCCGAGGAAGACGCCCCATGATCCTCAAGCTGGCCCGCACCCCCGGCATCTATCTGGTGGGCTTCATGGGCAGCGGCAAAAGCACCGTCGGACGCCTCCTGGCCGAGCGCCTGGGCTGGCAGTTCGTGGATCTGGACGCCGATATCGAAGCCGAACAGCAATGCACGATCCCCGACATCTTCGCCCGCCAGGGCGAGCAGCGCTTCCGCCAGATCGAACGAGAGGCGCTGCGCCGCCGCGTGCGCGGCATCCAGCGCGGCCAGGCCACCGTCCTGGCCCTGGGCGGCGGCGCTTTTGCCCAGCCCGACAATTGCGAGTTGCTGGCCGACAACGGCGTGACCATCTGGCTGGACTGCACTCTGGAGACCGCCCGGCAGCGCGTCGAGCAGGACTCCAACCGCCCCCTGGCCCGCGACCCGCAGAAATTCGAGCAGCTCTACCGGGAGCGCCGCGCCCACTACGCCCGGGCCGACTACCGCATCGAGGTCGCCGGCGACGACCCGGAGGCCGTCGTCGAGGCCATCCTGCGCCTGCCCCTCTTCTGACCATGCCCCCACGCGCCCCTCTGGCCGCCGGACCCCAGCCCGAAACGGCGCTGCGCCGTCAGGCCCGCCTCATCTTCCAGGCCGCCTTGCAAGCGGCCGATCCCGCCCGGGCCGTGCTCGGCCGCCTGCGCCTGGAGGGCGGCGTTCTGCAAGCCGGCAGCCGGCGCTACCCGCTTAAATCAATTCGCAATATTTATGTTCTGGGCGCCGGCAAGGCCGCCGCCGCCATGGCCGCGCCCATCGAACGGCTCCTCGGCCGCCGCCTCACCGCCGGACTCCTCAACGTCAAGTACGGCCACCTCGCCCCGCTCAAACGCATCGAACTCAACGAATGCGGCCACCCCCTCCCCGACCCGGCCGGCGTCACCGGCGCCCGCCGCATCGCTAAACTGGCCTCCCAGGCCGGCCCCGATGACCTCGTCATCTGCCTGATCTCCGGCGGCGCCTCCGCGCTGCTGCCCGCACCCGCCCCTCCCCTCACCTTGGAGGAAAAGCAACAAACCACCCGCCTGCTGCTGGCTTGCGGCGCCTCCATCCACGAGTTCAATACCGTCCGCAAGCATATCTCCGCTCTCAAGGGCGGCCAACTGGCCCGCCTCGTCCACCCCGCTGAACTGCTCTGCCTCCTGCTCTCCGACGTCATCGGCGACCACCTGGACGTCATCGGCTCCGGACCCACCGCCCCGGACCCCTCCACCTTCGCCGACGCCCTCGCCGTCCTCGACAAGTACGCCCTCCGCGACCGCGTCCCCGCCGCTGTGCGCCGGCGCCTGGAACAAGGCGCCGCCGGCGAGATTCCCGAAACCCCCAAGCCCGGCGATCCCCTCTTCCGCCGCACCTGCAACCTCGTCGTCGGCAGCAACCGCCTGGCCGTGGACGCCGCCGCCGCTATGGCCCGCAAGCTCGGCCTGCGGCCCCTGGTGCTCTCTACCATGATCGAAGGCGAGGCCCGCGAGGCGGCCCGCTTCCATGCCGCCATCGTGCGGGAAATCCTCGCCTCCGGACGGCCCGCCCGGCCGCCCCTCTGCCTCATTTCCGGCGGCGAAACCACGGTCACCCTCCGCGGCAACGGCCTCGGCGGGCGCAACCAGGAATTCGTTCTGGCCGCCGCCATCGAGCTGGCCGGCCTGCCCGGCGTGGTCGTGCTCAGCGCCGGCACCGACGGAACCGACGGCCCCACCGACGCCGCCGGCGCCATCGCCGACGGCGCCACCTTGGCCCGCGCCGAACGCCTCGGCCTCGACCCCCGCCGGTCCCTCGCCGAGAACGACTCCTACCGCTTCTTCGAACCCTTGGGCGATTTGCTGAAAACCGGGCCCACCAACACCAACGTCATGGACGTGCGACTGCTGTTGGTCGGTAAGACCTGAAACCCCCGCCCACTGGACCCCGCCCCCTCCTTGCGCTATCTATAACCCTATGAGGCCACCCGAACAGCCCGGCCTCTGCCCCAGCCCGCCCGCCGCCCCGCTCATCTTCAGCATCGGACATTCCACCCGCAAGCTCGAGGAACTCATCGCCGTCCTCAAACACTACGGCGTCCAGCGGCTGGTGGATATTCGCCACTTCCCCGCCAGCCGCCATAATCCGCAGTTCAACAAAGACCAACTCCAGACCGTCCTGCCCGCCGCCGGCATCGCCTACCACTGGTTGGAGGCGCTGGGCGGCTACCGCTCCGGCGGCTACCTCGCCTACATGCAAACCCCTCAGTTCGCCGCCGGGCTGGCCGAACTCGAACAACTGGCCCGCGAGCGCCCCACCGCCTTCATGTGCGCCGAAATCAAATGGTTCCAGTGCCACCGCCGCCGCGTCTCCGACGCCCTCGCCGAACGCGGCTGGCAGGTCCTCCACATCTTCACCGAGAAGCGCGCCGACCCCCACCGCCTCAAAACCAACCGCATCCGCTGCGAGGTGCTAGCCGCACGGGCGGCCCGGCTCACGCCGGAGGGAGGCCGCAACAATACCCCGCCGCCTTAGCCGCACGGGCGGCCCGGCTCACGCCGGAGGGAGGCCGCAACAATACCCCGCCGCCTTAGCCGCACCCGCATCCCGGCTCACGCCGGAGGGAGGCC
>Ga0209018_1001886_pt1 | contig 15946 bp, 12 predicted proteins | sample YNPBryBLVA2012_FD_185814 | JGI IMG/M metagenome (GOLD analysis project Ga0209018, IMG submission 185814) | Anoxygenic and chlorotrophic microbial mat microbial communities from Yellowstone National Park, USA - YNP Bryant BLVA 2012 (SPAdes)... ...
GGTTATCTCGGATAAGAGTCATCAAAACCCCTAGGTTATCAATAATGCTTGTGATTTTTTCCTGATTCAAATTAGAAGCTTCAACAACACTTTGATTTACGCTTTCAAGACTATTAGGTAGTTGTCCAAGAATTGCCAGAATGTGATATAGTATATTAGTGATATTATCGAATTGCTCAGCGATCCTTTGCAAATTGATTTGTGTCTGACTAGCTTTATCTACAGCTTGAATGAGGTGTGAGAGTTGTCTTACAGCCCTACTGAACTGTTCGGAAAGAACAATTTCTTGTAGAAAATCAACAGCACGTTCAAAAGTCTGTGAGCTGACTATAAAAGTTCCGCTGACACTGTCAAATCTCATAAATATATCATTGGCAAGTTTTACATTTTCTTGATTCATTTGTCTAAGTTGTGACATTTCCCGCTCAAGCGGTCTTTCGATTGCATCTCTCACAGTTACCTGAAAGTTGTCCAAAAAAATTCTAAAGTTATCTGAAATTGATTGAATTAGTCGTCCCGTAGGATTTTGTCTCTGACCCGCTAGTTTATCAAGGCGAAATTCTAATTCTGATAAAAGATATTGCTTTGCCAAATCGGTATTCAAGAATGAGTTCGTTAGGGTAACCAATATTCCTAATACCAAACAGAAAAAGCTAGATACAAAAGCAACTGCCATACCCTCTAAGGGTTGTTTAAGTCGTTCAATCAAATCTGTTACAGAAATAGTAGTCATTGCCGAACTATCTATTTCCATAAGACCACTGGCAACACTACTAAGATTCATAGTAATTCCTAGAAATGTTCCTAATAGACCAATAGCAACTAGTAAGTTTGGGGTAATTCGGGTAAGATGCTCTGCTTTCTCTAGTGTTAACTTTCGGAAGAGTTTTTCACCAGTAAAGTTATACATTACTAAGGCAACTGTGTTAACATTGTCTAACTCTTCTGCCGAAAGGTTCATGATACTCTCCCGTAAACTGCGAATGAGTTTCGGGGCTTGAGCACTAAAAGAATCAACAGTCGATGCCCATCGGATAAGGTCTATCAACCTTCGATACAATAACCATCTTAAAACAAAACTAATTAAAGCAATTACTAACCCTATTCCTAGGAATATCTTCAGTAAGAATGATCTGTCAATATATTCGGTAATTAAACTTATCAGATTATCCATTATTTTCTTCCACAGGTACAGGCAAAACTGGTTGATTAGGTTGTTTTACAAGGCTATCTATTTCGTCAATTAATTCTGGAAGAATACCTTTGTGAGCCTTCGATTCTAGGCTTTCAATAGTCGTACCTGCAAAGATTTTTACCAAAGAGAAGTTGATATGCTCAGAATTATAAGCACGGATTTTACTAATTAATTGTTCAATTCGAGGACGGTATTCATCAAACCACTTTTGCGGATTATCCTTTAGATGATAAATTTTTTCCTTTAGCTTCCGGTTCATAAAATCCACAAATGTTTCATCTTGAGTATGTTGTTGTTGTGCTTGCCATGCCACCTCACTGAGCTTATCAATTATAAATAACCAGTCTGACCCTAAAAACATAAGTTCACCAGAGTCTCTAGGCCAAAGTACATCATCACCTCTCAATTGGAAGATTTCGAGACCTAGGCATTTACAGAATAATTCTCTAGTTCTTTGAATAATTTCAGGGGCTACAGGTAAAATATCTGTAAAGGATAGGGCTACTCTATTGTGGTCACTACTGTGACCTGTTCTGCGGGTGTGCAACAAGAATCCTCCTCTTTCTGCTCGATTGTTGTAGGAAATTTTGAGATTGTTTAGACCATTAATTATCCGTAGTGGAAAGCCAGCATACTCAGTCATAAAAATAATTTGATGTTTTTCGGAATCTGGTAAGTTAATAATCTGGGCCTTCGCTTGAATTCCCATTTCTCTCAGTAAATTCTTAAACTGCTCTGCATTAGGATCATTTCCAGGGGGCTGATGATAGGCAATGAACATTGTTAACTTGTTACTTCCATTTTTAAAGTAAGCGTCAGTAAGATTCAATGGGAGAAGAGGCTCCGACTGATTCCTGAGAACATCCAGATAAGCTCTTAACTGATCATTAGTTCCCTTTTTGATAAACCGCTCAATAGCTGATCCTCTGAGGGTGTCTGCAACATCTGAAATAGACTTATCAACCACTTGATTAATGGCCCTAGAAATTTCCTCAAAGTTAGAACCATAAAAGTTAGAATCATACAAGCTAGGATTAGATTTATCTCTCGCTACGTTTTCAATTATGTGCGTAGAAATTTGACCTAACTTAACGCGGTGCTCCGCCGTAGTCCTACCTAACGTATTAGTAATGACATTGTTGATATCCTCAGGACTAATAATTGCCATACCAATCCTCTCTTCTACATTGAATTCTTCTAGTCTTCTCCCCAATTCCTCAAATTCTAGGATAGCCCTTTGAATAGAGTCCTTAAGTTGGCTCATATCCCTAATTTTTTGACTGATAAACTCAATCAGTCTCTCTACTGCTAAGTTTACTTGACGGGTTAGTTGCCACTGGTAGTTTTGCTCTGCTAAGCTCCGAACTTGACGCACTGCCACCTGAAAACTACTCTGAATTCCGTGCACTTTCCCAAAAGGCCACCAGCGTCTTTGTATAATTTGCACCTCATTCTGCATTTGATTAATAATTGCCTCAAGCTTTTTGTCAACATTCTCAGGTCGATCAGGTTCTTTTACAATACGAATTTGTTCTAGGTTAGTTTTCATCGCATGGAGCCAGCTTAGGGCATTATCCACACAGAAAAATTGATGGTCTGGCTGTAGAATTTTTTCCAAAAAATTGTTAATGCTTTCCTCTATACTCCTAACTAATTCCGGAGTTTGTTCAACTATTACAGTAAGCCAAGTTCCTCGTTCAGTAGTTTTTTCTGAAAGCCGCAGGTTATTTAACAAATCCCTGAATCTCCCAGGTAACTCCGTTTTCAACGTATCGCAATCTGCACTAGATTCAGCCTGGCGAATATGTTGTTGTTGTACCTCAAACCATGACCTTAGTTTACTACCGACTGTTTGCCTATCAATTTGAACTTCTTTAAGCTGGTTTTCCAATACTTGTTGTAGGTTCTCGGTTTCCCAACCAGCCTGTCTGAAATAAACTGTTTGCATTTGAGCGATTGTCGGGGCTTGAACCAACCCAGTTTTCCAAAATTCGAGAACATTAAGCTTAATTTTATTACTAGCTAGTTGACAGATTTTATCTTGGGGAAAGTAAATACTAGCAAGTCCAGCAGTCATGTAACGTTGCCGGTTTGGACGTGGATGCTCATCATATTCTTCAGCAGCGTCAATGGTGCGTAAATTATCACGTGCAGAAATAGCAGCGTCAGCTAGAACATTACTTGTAACAAACATGCAAATTTTTTGGGCAATAGTATTAAAGATTTTACCTTTAGCATTCGGATCAGTAGGAGGAATAACAAACTTATGGCTGGGGGTTGAGTTGGAGATCAAGTAAACATAATCATAGGGAGGTCGAGACTCACTTAGCATCAGACTGTTTGGGTACTGAGCGTCAAAAATTGTGCCTTTGCGAGTATAGTAATCCAACTCCTTTAGAGCCGCGTAGCAATTAGCCTTAACGACATCATGATCCCCATAAAGGTTGGCACTAATAACAAAGTAGGCATGTGTTTCAACATCGGGGGCATTTTCTGCAAATATTTGCCGGAGTATGTATGCAATGTCCAAAAAAATGCCACTGCCCGTTCCTCCACACAAAGAACCAACCACAAAAACTCTCAGACCAGGTCTCACTTCAATGCCACGAGCAATTAGGGATGTATAATTAGCACCAACAACCTGACCATAGGCTGAATTCAGTGCCTCCCTAATTTTTTCATAATTTTTGAAGAGCGCAAAACGACCTACTGCCCGTACTGCTCCTGCTCCGTGCTCAATAGTATTCAAATTCCTTACCAATTCGCCAGGAAACCACTCCAGAATATTCCTATCAGGATTGCTGATGTTGGGGTCAGTTTGGTATCGATTGTAGTTTTCCTTAAACTCATTTACTTCACTGGTAGATACACAAATATGTACTTCCTCAGGAGGCTTAAACGCAATAGATTGTCCACGGTGGTCAGGAATTGTAGGACTGTGGTCTGTATCAATTTGTACAAAACTAATAATTGGTAACTGATCAAGCGAACCAAATTCTTCAACAATAATTTTTCGCACTCGAATCAAAACTTCCCGTCCGGTTCCTCCTAGACCTAGGCATATTGTAGGTTTAATGCTCCGGGCTTTCTCTCTGTTAACCTGGCTGGAAAATTCTTGAGAAAACATTAAGATTTCCTCCTTCAATAACTCAATTCAGTGAATCGGGCACAAACACAATAGGTGGTGTAGGGTAACAGTACACAATCGGTTTTATGACTCAAAGCATTATACTGATTGTCACAGCTCTGTAATCAAGTGTTACAAAACGGTTTTTCCGGCGTATTTTAACAGGATTGACGACCCGACATCCATTATAGGTCAGATCAGGAGTGAGTGCATAGACTTTTAGGGTCTGGTTACAACGCTCAAGATACCCTACCGCTTCTGAACCGGGCAAATCCACATAATAAAACGTCCCTGGAACTGAACCACCTAAGCCAATTTTTTGACCATGTTTGAGGGCAAAAGTGTAATCCTGATCATTGATTTGTACTGTTATTTTCCAAGGAATAAATTGACGTAACCAATGGATTAAGCCCCAACAACTGCCACCTAAAACCGTAAGTCCCAGAAAACTCCCTAATAGAATTTGCCACCAAAGTTGTCCCCACAAATAACTATTGACTAAGCAAACTTCACCACCACCTGGCTTCGGGGTACAAAATTCTTGTACAGTAGGTGAAATGTCTACGACTGTAAGCTGAAAGTTGCCGGGCTGAATGCTCTTTTGGGTCATGGGTAAGGCTTTCATCCACTGAGTCCGCTCCGTAGCGATAGGGCTGTCCTTGAGACCACAGGGGCTAGCGGGAACCTCAACCCACTGATTAGCTGCACCCTGAGGAAGATTAAGAGGAGCGTCTGTCAACCAGATTACTGACTGGGCTTTAATGGGGGATTGGGCTTGTAATCGGTTTTGATTCTGTTGCGCAAGATACCGATAGACGTAGAGTTCAGCACATTGAATATCGGTTCCCTGTTCTGACCCAGGGTTTTGGGGAATGGCTTGCAGGATTTGAGGGATGTCATTTACCCCTTTGTAATCGAAAGAAACTGGCTTTTGTGTTGTGGTCGCAAAAGGGATAATATATAATGTATCACCCTTAACAAGACTTTTCTCAACAATCTGTCTCAGGTGTAAGCGTCCTGGATCGTTCAGTCCAACACTTTCCGTTAAGTCAATAGCTAAAACTACGTCTCGTCCACCCCAACGTGCAATCCAGCTTAGAGCAGCGTTTTGTAGGGGGGAAAGGGAGCGGTTCCCGGGGACAGTCAGGGTAGTCATTCAATACGTGTGAGTATCAAGTTCGACTGCCTGCAATTGTAGACACTAATTCTGATGGGTGCAAAGAGTAATTGTTAAGGTAAGGGTAAAACCACTCCGTTTGCTACCATAGCAGTTCTATATGAATTTATGAATTTAGAATATCGGTCGCAGGGGGGCACCCCCCGTCCTTGGTTCTGGGGAATATGGGCATTCCCACGATGGGATTGATGATTGGTTCAAATAAATAGAGGTTCCCATAAATTAAGGGCACTTCTATCAATTACAAATTAGCGGTCGCAGGGGCACCGCCCCCGTACTTGGTTCTGGAGAATTCTTGTTTGTTAATCAAGTAGGATCGCCATATGTAAATAAAAAATAAGAAAATATAAAAATCATCTGCGTCCGGTGAGCGGTTGTTGGTTATAGACTGCTTGAGCCGCCAATTTCCCCAGGTAGGCACCCGTGCAGACTTTTCGTTCCTCAATGCGCCCGACCGTGGCCGCCAAGCCCGGAAATCCCGCCGCCCCGCCAATGACCGCAAAATTCTCCAGCCGTGTCAGGGAACTGCCCACCCCATAGCGAAAGGTGACTGTGGGGGGCAAAGGATGCGCCCAACCGGGAATCCCACCCCGGGCGTCAAAGGCATAGCGAAATTCCCCAATCGCCTCCCCCGGCGGCACCCCCCCGGCCAGGATTTGCCCCACATCCAGGGGGGCCAGGACTTCCGTTATGGTGATGAAATGCCGCACATAAATTTCCAAAGGCGGGAACACCTCCACCTGTTGCGCTTCCGGGAACCGTCGGAACCAGGTTTGCAGATGGCGCAATTCCTGGAGCATCAAGGGCGTGGGCTGGCGCTGGTTGCGGATTAAGCGTTCCACCTTGCGAGTAGGCAGTTGGAATAAAAGACCATTAAAGGACAGACGATCTGAGCCAATCGCCGCCACATTCCCCCGATCCAAAAAAACGGGCGACCCCAGGCGCAAGGACATCCCCCGAAACCGATGGTAGGCCGCCCCCAGCGCTGTGCTGTAGATGTCCGCATAATCCCCCTGCACCTGCATCGGCACGTGGAAATTGCGGAGCAAAAAGTCCGCATCCGCTGGGGTATTCTCCCGCCGGATTTGCTGGCGTAATTCCTGCATCAACAGGGGATTCTGTAAAATCCGTGCCTCAATGGCCGCCAACTGAGCCAAACTGAGGGGTGCCAGTTCAAACACCGGTGAGACCGCCAAGGTCACCCCCGGCAACCCCACCCCAGCAAACCCCTTTTCGTAGCGCAATCCCGCCTTTTGCGCCAGTTCCGCCTCCGGGCTGGCATCAATGACCACCGCCGCCTGGAACTGCCCCTGGGCATGGGTTAACCGCACCACCCGCTGGCCTTGCACCTGGGGCGTTAACTGGGTTTGGTGCAGTAATTCCACCCCCGCCTCCTGGAGCAAGGTGCGCATCGCCCAATCCATCGCCCCTGGGTTGGCGGCAATCCGTTCCACCTGGGAAGCCGTTAACAGCTCCTGATAAAACCCACAGGCAGGGGGATGGCCCCGCATCTGATTCCGGTCCAGGTAGGCCAACCCACCCCGGGTCCACACCCCGCCCACCCAGGCCCATTCCGGTTGGGGGCGCACCAACAGCACCGAGCCATTGCCCTGTAGTCCCCGTCCCGCCTGAATCGCCGCCGCCACCCCCGCCGGTTCGTCCCCATAGACCAGCACATCCACCGGGGTCACGGGCAGTTCCGGATGGGCACGGGGTTGTTGTTGCCAGACCCACCCCAGCAACCCCAAGCATAGCCCGAGGGTGAAAATTCTAATCCCCGCCGATGACCACATCCCGAATCAGCAAACTGGGCCCGCCGCACCCCACCGGCAGACCGTTTTGCCCCCCCTTGCCACAGCCGCCCGATTCATCCCAAGCCAAATCCTTGCCAATGCCCTCAATTTGCGCCAGGGTTTGGAACACATTGCCCGTCAGGGTGACATCCCGCACCGGCTCCGCCAATTCCCCCCGCCGCACCCGCCACGCCTCCCCCGCCGTAAACGTAAACATTTCCCCGTTGGTCATCCCCCCCAACCAATTGCGGGCGTAAATCCCCTCCCCCAACCCCGCCAACAAATCCGCCAGGGAAGCCGTCCCCGGGGCAATCCAAGTATTGGTCATCCGCACCAAAGGCGAGTAATGGTAATTCAAACAGCGAGCATTGCCCGTTGGTGGTTCCCCCAATTTCCCCGCCGTCTCCCGGGAATGCAACCGCCCCGTCAGCACCCCATCCGTAATTAATTGAGTCATGCCAGCGGGCACCCCCTCGTCATCATAGGCATAACTCCCCCGATGCCCCGGCACCGCCGCCCCGTCCCAAATCTGCAACTCCGGTGGCCCAAACCGCCGCCCCAGGCTCATCACCTCCAACATATCGGGATTTTCGTAGAGCATATCCGCCTCCGACAGATGACCGAACGCCTCATGCACAAACAACCCAGTCAAAATCGGGTCAATCACCACCCGGTACACCCCGCCCGCCACCTTGGGCAAGGACAACGCCCGCACCGCCCGTTCCGCCGCCCCCCGCACCTGGGCATCCAACCCCAACAAATCCCCATAATCCCGGCGAGAACCCGTCGTCTCCCGCCCCACTTGCACCATCCCCTCCCCCGTCGCCGTCGCACTAAACCGCATTTCCATATCCACCCAGGACTGGTCAATCCACGTCCCCTCCGAAGTAACCAAGAGCACCCGATGCGCCGCATCCCCATAGCGCACCGTCGTGGTGGTAATTTTGTCCGACACGGAATGCAGTACCTCCTGGTAATGGGCACAGAGGGCTTTTTTCTCCGCCAGGGGCACACGTTGCGGGTCAATGCCGGTGATCTCAGTCCGGCAGGTCGCCTGCACAGGGGCAACGGGAGCAAGCTGGGTCACCTCCGTCCCTACCGCCTTAGCCGCCGCAATGGCGTACTGCACTTGTTCCGCCAAAGTGTCCAGGGCATCAAAACTGGTAAACCCCCAGCCCCCCCGGTGACACGCCCGCACCTGCCCGCCAATCGCTACCCGTTCCCCCAGGGCTTCGATGCGCCGATTCCGCAGAACCATATCCGTGCTTTGAATGGTTTCCAACCGAATACTCAAAAAATCCACCTGCCCTTGGTATTGCGCCAGGGTGTCGGTGAGCAGGGAGCGATAGTCCGGTAGATGGGTCATAGATGGAACATCATTTATTTATTAGTTTATTATGGACACTTCTAAAAATGGGTTGCCGGGGCGTAACCCCCGTCTGTGGTTCTCAATAATATGGGTATCTCAGCGAAATAACCTTCTGGTAATGCAAATAAATAGAGGTGCCCTTATGAAATTAACAGGAACTAATGGGCACGAAAATTAAGACCGAAAGGCGATGAGAAACTGCTCCAGTCCAAAGCGCAATACGGGAGCCAAAATCGCCACAATCACCCCAGAAACAATCACATAGCGGGCAAACCCCAGCGTATCTTTAGAAAGTTGGTAATAGCGTTCATCCCAGCGCTTCACTTCGGCATTGAGTTCCTGTTTCAGACCATCCACTTCCCGTTTTAAGTCGTCCACATCCTGTTTCAGACCATCCACATCCTGTTTCAATTCGCTTACATCTTGCCGCAGACCCCGCAATTCTTGTAAAACATCCGCCAGAGTTGGTTCAGAAGGACTATTCATGGGATTCACCGGTGGGCGTGACTTCTCCAATGATATAACTTTTTATCCCCAGTTCAGCCAACACCTGCTGTGCCCGTTCCACCTGCGCCGGGGGCACAATCATTCCATAGCCAATTCCTAAATTAAACGTTTCCCGCATCGCCATTTCACTGACATTTCCCTGTTCAGCTAACCATTGAAAAATCCCCGGCCACTGCCAATTTTGCCATTGAATGTCAATCTGTTGATCCGCCCCTAAACAGCGGGGTAAATTTTCCGGCAATCCCCCCCCCGTAATGTGCGCCATCCCATGAATTTCTATCCCTTGTGCCCGCAGGGCATTCACCGCCGGAACATAAATGGTTGTGGGGGTTAATAAAACTTCCCCCAAAGTTTTGCCGCCCAATTCTCTAGGGGTTTGTGCCAAAAGTTGGCTCATTTGCGTCGGGTCTGGTGCCAAGGTATCTAAAATTTTGCGGACTAAACTGTAGCCGTTGCTATGCACCCCACTGCTCGCTAATCCCACCGCCACATCCCCAATCCGCACCTGGGAACCATCGAGCAATTCCCGCCGCTCCACCACCCCCACACAAAATCCTGCCAAATCGTACACCCCCGCTGCGTAAAACCCCGGCATTTCCGCCGTCTCCCCCCCCAACAGGGCACAGCCGCTCTGCACACAACCCGCCGTGATGCCCTGGATAACCGTCGTTAAGGTTTCCCCATCCAGTACCCCGGTCGCCACATAGTCCAGAAAAAACAGGGGCTTGGCGTTGCTCGTTAACACATCGTTCACACACATTGCCACCAAATCAATGCCGATGGTATCGTGCCGGTTGAGGATTTGCGCCAGTTTTAATTTGGTGCCCACCCCATCGGTGCCCGCCACCAACACCGGCTCTTGGTACCCCGCAGGCAGTTGGAAATAGCCCCCAAAGCCGCCGATGTCCCCCAACACCCCCGGCGTGCGGGTCTGGGCAATCCCCGGTCGAATCCCTGCCACAAACGCCCGTGCCGCCGCCAAATTCACCCCTGCTTGTTGGTAGTCCATCCCCTAGGCTTGTGAAAATTCGTGATAATCTGTTACAGTCTGTGGGGGTCGCAGTCATGCCAACCCTGCTTCCCACTGTGCCACACAAGTGCCCTTCCCAGGAATAACCCGTTCCACATTTTTGGGGCATTTGCGTTGTGAATGTCTTGATGTTGTGAGGATTGAGTGATGCGAAACATCCTGAGAATAATCGGTGTGGGAGCCGCAAATCTTATTTCTTTAGTCATGGGAGCTGTCGTGGTGGTTCCCGCCCGTCCGGTGAGAGCCGAGGTGTTAAAAGTGGGGGAACGTGCCCAGGCTCCCGCTCCCCTGGTGTTGGTGCGCCCCCATCGCCTGGAAGGTCAACCGGCAGCGACCCTATTCATCCGGGATTTACCGATGCTGACGTTCCTGGGGCGAAGCTCGGGGGTGACGACGGGGAGCAAGATGGCCAATGTCCAGGTGGAAGGCGACCCCCTGGTACCGGCGACCCAATTCGCCGCCCGGTTAAATCGCCTCACCCAACAACGGTGGGATGCCAAGGATTTACAGGTGGTGCAAACCGCCTCCCAAGAGCTATGGTTGCAGTACAAAAATGAGCGGTTGCTCCGTTTTGACAATACGGTCACGTTTGACGGAGCTACCAAGGACCCGGTGCAAAATGCCCTACAAATGACCAATCGTCTGCGGTTACGTTTGGGGAATGCGCCCCCGTTAACCGCGGTCACCCCTGGGACGATGCCCCCCTCCCTGGCCCAACGGGTGGTGACGGCGGCGGTGGGTTCGGTGCGCTCGGTGTTGCAGGGGTGGGCCTCCTGGTATGGGCCGGGGTTTCAAGGACAACGAACCGCCAGCGGGGAACCGTTTAACCCCCAAGGATTGACAGCGGCCCATCGAACCTTACCCTTTGGCACCCAGGTGCGGGTCACCAATTTACGCAATGGACAGGCGGTGGTGGTGCGGATCAACGACCGGGGACCCCACATTCCGGGGCGGGAGATTGACATTTCCACCGGTGCCGCCCAGGCGTTGGGGTTGATTCAGATGGGGACAGCCCCCGTGCGACTGGAGGTTCTGGGCCCCTGAGGTGCGTCTGATCCGAACCTTGGCGGGGTTGCAAACCGCCCTGGCTGATCAAAATGATCGGGGATTTGTCCCCACGATGGGGGCATTGCACGCAGGGCATGAGGCCCTGATCCGGGCGGCTCGCCAGGCCCATCGGCTGGTGGTGGTGAGCATTTTTGTCAACCCGTTGCAATTTGCCCCCCAGGAGGATTTTGCCCAGTATCCTCGCACGCTGGCGGCGGATCAGGTGCTGTGTGAAGCCTTGGGAGTGGATATTCTCTTTGCCCCCACTACCGAAGAATTGCTGGAGTCTGTTCCCCTCACCCAGGTGGTACCCCCGGCGACCCTGACCCAAACCCTCTGTGCGGTGCACCGACCGGGGCATTTTACCGGGGTGGCAACCATTGTGACATTATTATTACAAATCATCCGACCGCATACCCTGTATTTGGGGCAAAAAGATGCCCAACAGGTGGCGGTACTGCGACGGGTGATCCAGGATTTACGCTTGGGGGTGCAGGTGCGGGTGATCCCCACCGTACGGGAAGCGGATGGTTTGGCCCTCAGTTCCCGGAATCGTTACCTCAACCCCGCACAGCGGCACCGGGCAGGGGCAATTTATCGGGGCTTGCAGGGGGCGGAACGCCAGTTTCAGCAGGGGGAACGGCAGGCGGCGGTTCTCATGGCGGCGGTACGGCAGGAATTGGCTCAGGAAGCGGATATAAAAATTCAGTACATTGAACTCGTGCATCCCGACACCTTGCAACCATTGGATGCGATTGAAACAGTAGGTCTATTGGCGGTGGCGGTGTTTTTAGGGGAAGTGCGGTTGATTGATAATGTCCTGCTCAAATGCCGCTTACCGGTGGTGGCCATTGACGGGCCAGCCGGGGCGGGAAAATCCACCGTGTCCCGGTTGGTGGCGCAACGGTTGGGGTTGACCTATTTGGATACGGGGGCGTTGTACCGGGCGGTGACCTGGGCGGTTTTGCGTTCCGGGGTGCCCCTTACGGATGCGGTGGGGGTGGCGGAAGTGGCGGCGCAGGCGCAGGTGGAATTACGCTGGCAACCGGATTTGCGGGTATTTTTAGCCGGGGAGGATTGTACGAATATCATTCGCACTCCAGCCGTTACCCAGGCGGTGTCCCAGGTGGCGGCGCAACCGGCGGTACGGCAAATTTTGTTGGGGATACAGCGGCGGTACGGTCAGCGGGGGGGCATTGTGGTGGAGGGGCGGGACATTGGCACAACGGTTTTTCCCGATGCGGACCTCAAGATTTTTTTAACTGCTTCGGTGCAGGAGCGGGCCCAACGGCGGTGGCGGGAACTCCAGCAACAGGGGGTCGGGGATGTGGACGTGGCGGCCATTGCCCAGGCGATTCAGGAGCGGGATGCCCAGGACAGTCAGCGGCAGGTGTCTCCCTTGCGGCAAGCGGCCGATGCGGTGGTGATTGATTCCGATGGCTTGGACGTGGCGGGGGTGGTGGAGCAAATTGTGCGGGTGTGGCATACTCGGAACCAGACAGGGGCGGGGTTATAATAAAATTCAAGCCACAGGCCTGGGCGCAATGCTGGATATTATCATTATCGGCTCGTTAATTTTGGTCGCCGGAGCCTTGGGGTTTCGGAGTGTGGAGCTTTTGCCCCCGGAAACACTCATGCCGGTGAGTAATTTGGCGGGTTTACGCTGGGTCATTAGTGGCTTTGCGGCATTGATTTTGGGATTACCGGCGGGGGTGATCCTCCAGGGAGCCTACCGACGCTTGGAACAACGCCTGCGCCAGTGGCCGATTGAGGTGATTTTGACCCGGGCGGTGGGTCTGGTGGTGGGGTTACTTTTAGCGAATTTGCTCCTGGCTCCCCTATTTATCCTGCCCATTCCGGTGGGGTTGGAATGGCTAAAACCCTTGGCCGCTGTTGTGACTAGCCTTTCCCTCAGTTATGTGGGGGTGACGGCGGCGGATATTCACGGGCCTGCCCTACTGCGGCTGTTGAGTCCCAATACGGTACAGCCGATGCTCTTGGCGGAGGGAACCTTGCGCCCGGCGGCGAGTAAATTGCTCGACAGTAGTGTGATTATTGATGGGCGCATCGAGGCGATTTTGGCAACCCAATTTTTGGAGGGACAATTAATTATTCCTCGGTTTGTGTTGGCGGAACTGCAAACCCTGGCGGATAGTAGCAATGACCAACGGCGCAGTCGGGGGCGCAAGGGGTTAGAGTTATTAAAGCGTTTGCAACAAAATTATCCCCAGCGATTGGTCATTCACAGTGCGGATTACCCGGATTTGGATACGGTGGATGCCAAACTGGTGCGATTGGCGCAGGAACTGAATGCCATGTTACTCACCAATGATTATGGGTTAAATCAAGTGGCTTCGGTGCAAAATGTGACGGTTCTCAATATCAATGAATTAGCCCAGGCACTGCGGGCGTTGTACTTGCCGGGGGATACTTTAGACCTAAAAATTCTCAAGGAAGGGAAGGAACCCAGTCAGGGGGTGGGTTATTTGGACGATGGCACGATGGTGGTGGTGGAGCAAGGGCGGGCATACATTGGGGATGAATTGCCGGTGGTGGTGACGGGAGCATTGCAAACTTCGGCGGGGCGGATGATTTTTGCGCGCCCCAAGGCATCCTTGAAAACGTGAATTTGGGGTAATTTGTATTAACTTGAATTGTAAGTAACTTTTCATAATGAGAATCATAATTGGGCAATAAAAAATTTGAGGGCACCGCTCCACGTTGGTTCTGATTCCCACAGATCATGGGCGATTCAGATCACCTGAGAGTACTACTCACATCAAAGCGATGGAGATCACACCGTTGGGGTCGGATTGCCGCCACAATAGGAATGCTCATGTAGGCTGTCTTTTTTTGGAGTATAACCATGAAATCCCTCAATCTGTGGGCAGCGGTGGTCATCACTGGTTTGGTTGCTCTCCCCGTGGGAGCCGAGGATGCGTCCCAGGTACGGCAATTGTTGAGTTCCAAAGCCTGTGCCAACTGTGACCTGCGGGGGGCGGACCTGCGGGGCGCAAAATTAGGTAATGCCAATCTCCAGGGGGCGGATTTGACCCGTGCCAACCTGCGGGGAGCGGACTTGACTGGGGCGGATTTGAGCGGTACGGATTTGCGGAATGCGGATTTGCGAGGGGCGAACCTGAGCTACGCCAAGTTGGATGATGCCGACCTGCGGGGCGCAAATTTGGAAGGGGCAAACCTGCGGGGAACGGATTGGGAACGGCGTCAACCTGGGGAGTTTGGGGGCAAATCTACCCTGAGGAGCATCCCTGCCCCCCGTTAATGCTTTGGCGATGGTTGGTTGGATTATTGATATTACTCTTGCCTGGGGGGGGTGTGTGCCTTACCGCCGCCCCTCCTCCCTGCCTCTGTGGTGGATCAAGCCCTGACCGATTTACCACGCTGGGAACGACGGGGGCAAACCCTAATCCTGACTACCACATTTCCTGATTTTGTGCAGGCGATGGCATTCGTGAATCAGTTGATAGCACCGGCGGAACGGTTGGGGCATCATCCTGAGATAACGATTATCTACAATCGAGTAACCCTATTGTTGACCACCCATGATGCGGGCGGATTGACTCAGTTGGATTTAGATTTAGCACAGGCAATTCAGGGGTTATTGAGTGCGCCGTGATCACCAATCAATTTCCAAGTAATTAAGTCATAAATTAAAAATTAAGGACATCTCTATTTACTGCCACCACTGGAAGATTATTTCCCTATTGCACAAACGTTCAATAAAAGGAATTTTTTATAGATTTCTATAGAGCAGTTCTAGCAATTACAAAGTATTATAAATTAGCAGTCGCCGGGGCACTAGCGGGTGAGATCGCTATAGTAGTCAATAGGAGCTTTAATGGATACAACCCATGACCACAGCCGAGGCAAGGGCGGTAATTTATCCCGATAGCGATGGGGAACCTTTGGCAGAGACCCAAACCCATGTGTGGGTGATCTTAAGTCTATTAAGTATGCTGAGCCGGTATTTAGGGGAACGGGCGGTGGTGTTTGCTGACCAATTTTTCTATTACATTGAGGGAAATCCTAGGGCGAGGGTTGCCCCGGATGTGATGGTAGTCTTTGGGATAGAACCGGGAATGCGCCGCAGTTACAAACTTTGGGAAGAGGGTCAAGCACCGGAAATGATTATGGAAGTCACCTCGGAAGGGACGAGGGAGATGGATTGGGGATTTAAGAAAAGGTTGTATGAACAAATTGGGGTCAGGGAGTATTGGTTATTTGACCCGTTGGGGGAGTGGATTGAGGGGCAATTGCAGGGTTATCGCTTGGATGAAGATGGCGTATATCGTTCTATCAAGAATCCTGTGAGTGAAGTGTTGGGTTTGCGTTTGCAACCGGGTATGGGGCGTTTAGATTTGTATCGTTTGGATAACGGGGAAAAGTTGCTCACCCCTGATGAATTAGCGCAGGAGTTAATTCAAAAAGAACAAGTGTTGGAACAAACTCATCAACAATTAGCACAAAAAGAGCAGGAATTACTCTTAGAACGGCAACGGGCGGAGCGGTTAGCGGCGTATTTACGCAGTCAAGGCATTAATCCTGATGAAATTGGAGGTTAGGGCGATGACATTAACTCCCAGTCGCAAGCTCATTTATCCCGATAGTGATGGTCAACCGATGGCAGATAATACCCTGCAATTTCGTTGGATTGTCTTATTCAAAGAGAATTTGGAATGT
>Ga0209018_1001887_pt1 | contig 15940 bp, 11 predicted proteins | sample YNPBryBLVA2012_FD_185814 | JGI IMG/M metagenome (GOLD analysis project Ga0209018, IMG submission 185814) | Anoxygenic and chlorotrophic microbial mat microbial communities from Yellowstone National Park, USA - YNP Bryant BLVA 2012 (SPAdes)... ...
GACCTCGATGATCTGTTCTCCTCGCTCGACGCCGAGGAAGCAGCACGCCGCGCCATGGCGGCGATAACCCCCATCAGCGACGTACGGGCCAGCGCTGAGTACCGGACCGACATGACCGGCGTGCTCGTCCGCCGTCTCTTTGCCGACCTGAAGGCCGCGTGAGGGTTGCGACATGGAATACGACATCAAGCTGACCGTGAACGGTGTTGTCTACGAAAGCCGTGCGTCGGCCTCCACCACGCTCCTGCACTTCCTCCGCGACAACCTCCACCTGACCGGCACCAAGGAAGGTTGCTCCATCGGTGAGTGCGGCGCATGCTCCGTCATCCTCGACGGGCGTGTCGTCAATGCCTGCCTGGTCCTCGCTTTGGAGGCGGACGGCGCCACCGTGGAGACGATCGAGGGGGAGGTCGACGGCGAGAAGCTCAGCGCGCTCCAGCAGGCATTCGTGGATCATCACGCGCTGCAATGCGGGTTCTGCACGCCGGGCATGGTGGTGGCCGCCCGCGATCTTCTGCGTCGAAACCCCGCGCCGACCGACGACGACATCCTCGAAGCCATCGCCGGCAATCTCTGTCGTTGCACCGGATACGAGACCGTCATTGCGGCCATCCAGCAGGTCGCCCGGACGAGCAAGCAGAGCAGGTGACCCATGACCATCCCGCTGCACAGCGACAAGCACCAGTACGTAGGCGGCAATGGCCCGAGGCTCGACGCCATCGACAAGGTCACGGGCGCAGCCATGTACGTTCCCGACATCATCGTGCCGGGCATGCTCTACGCGCGAATGAAAGTCAGCCCGCACGCCCACGCGCGTATCGTGCGCATCGACACCAGCAGGGCCCGCGCCCTCGCCGGCGTCCGCGCCGTCCTCGTGGGCAGCGAACTCGACTACACCCTGGGCCTGTACCTACGCGACAGGCCCATCCTCGCAAGAGACGTCGTCCGGTATCAGGGTGAGCCTGTCGCTGCGGTAGCGGCTGAATCCGAAGCGGTCGCCGTTCGTGCCTGCGAGCTCATCGAGGTCGAATACGAGCCGCTCCCGGCCGTGCTCGACCCGGAGCAAGCTGTGGCGGACACGTCGGTCCTCGTGCATCCTCAGCTCCACACGTACCCGTACATGAAAGGCGTCTTTTCGCCTCAGGCCCACACCAACGTGGCGCACCACCAGAATATTATCAAGGGCAACCTCGAGCAAGGCTTCGCCGAGGCGGACCGGATCTTCGAGCACCGGTTCACCAATCCGCCCGTGGCCCACGCGCCGCTGGAGACGCACATTGCGATCGCGCAGGCATTGCCCGCCAAGCGGGCTCACATCATCACTTCCGCCCAGTCTCCTTTCACGGTGCGCAATCTCTTCGCAGTGGCCTTCGGCATGCCGCACAACAACGTGAGAGTGCAAATCCCCTACGTGGGCGGCGGCTTCGGAGGCAAAGCGGGAATCCACCTCGAGCCGTTGGCGTTCTGCCTCTCCCGCAAGGCCGGCGGACGTCCCGTGCGTCTGCATGCCTCGCGCGAGGAGGAATTCAATACGCTTCCGTCGCGCCAGGGGCTCAAGACGCGCATCCGCACGGGCGTCAAGGCCGACGGGCGGATCACGGCGCTCGAGGTGCAGCTCCTTTGGGACGGCGGCGCCTACGCCGACTACGGTGTGAACATCGGTCGCGCCGCCGCGACGGCCGCGGCGGGCCCCTACGAGGTTCCGAACTGCCGTATCGATTCGCTCGTGGTCTACACCCACAAGGTGTTCGGTACCGCCTTCCGCGGGTTCGGTCACCTGGAGGTCTTGTGGGGAATCGAACGCAACATCGACATCATCGCACGCGAGCTCGGCGTCGACCCCTTCGAGATGCGCCGCAAGAACGTCCTGCGTGCCGGTGCCACCACCATCACCGGCGAGAAGGTCACGGCCAACCACGGTCGTCCGGATCTGTGCCTCGAGCGGGTGGCCGCCCAGATTGACTATCAGCACCGCCCTGCCGACCCGGCGCCGAAGCTCGAAGGCAAGCTCCGGGGCAAGGGCCTCGCCCTGCTCCACAAGGCCCCCGCGATGCCTGTGTTCACAAGCTGCTCTGCTATCGTGAAATTCAACGAGGACGCCAGTGTCAACGTGATTATCAGCGGCGTAGACTACGGCCAGGGCACGTATACCTCGCTCGCCAACATTGCCGCCCAGGAGCTTTCGATCTCCCTGCACAAGGTCAATGTCGTGCACGACTGCGACACGGCCTCCCAGCCCTACGATTGGCAGACCGTCGCCAGCCGGTTCATGGTCATGGGCGGCAACGCCGTGGTGGAAGCCTGCCGCGACTGCGTCGCGCAGATCAAGCACGTTGCGGCGCAGGTCCTTCGCGCGCCCGAGCACGAGCTGGTGTGCGAGGACGAGCACGTCTTCATCCGCCACACGCCCGACCAGCGCCTGAGCTACCGGGAGCTGGTGCTGGGATACGTGTACCCCAATGGAAACAGCATTGGCGGCCCGATCCTCGGCCGTGGCAAGTACATCGCGCAGGGGCTCACACATCTCGACCCGGAGACGGGCCAGGGCAAGGCCGCGCTGGACTGGACCTACGGCGCCCACGGCGTGGAGATCGAGGTGGACACCGAGACGGGCGAGATCGAAGTGCTGCACATCGCGTCCGCGTTCGACGTGGGCAAGGTCATTCATGAGGGTATGTGCCTTACCCAGGTGCAAGGGGGCGTGCTACAGGGCCTGGGCTCCACGTTCAGCGAGGGATTCCAGTTCGACGACCGCGGTGCCATGATGAACCCGTCGTTTGTCGATTACAAGATCCCCACGGCCCGGGATTTGCCGCGCAAAATGACTGCCTCGTTCGTTGAGACGCCCCAGCTCGACGGCCCCTACGGAGCCAGAGGCGTGGGAGAGCACCCGATGATCTCCGTGCCCAGCGCCGTCGGCAACGCTCTCTACAACGCCACGGGCGTCGACGTCCGGGACCTGCCCCTTTCGCCGGAGCGCGTCTACCTGGCCATCAAGAGGGCCAAGGCCCAACGAAGCGTCTGAGCTGTCTGCTCGCTACCAGGGAAACGCTACCATGGACCGTATCGTCGTTCGAAGGAATGCCTACTTCGATTCCGTGTTCCTCATGTCGATCTCCGCCGAGGTCAGGCGCATCGCGGGCATCGAGGCCGGCCAGGCCGTGCTCGCTACGCCTGCGAACGTCGAGCTGCTCGAGGCCCAGGGGTTCGACCTCGCGCCCCACGGTCCCCTCGGACCGACCGACCTCGTCGTCACCTTGCGCGCCTCGATGCCGCAGTCCCTCGACGCGGCGGAAGCGAAGCTCGCCGAGTTGATGACCCGAAGGACGGCGGCGGGCGCCGGTACGGGCGCACCGCGGCCAGTGGGACTCGATGGTGCCCTGCGTGTGCAGCCGGCCTCGAACCTGGTCGTCATCTCTGTGCCTGGTCCCTACGCCGCTTATGAGGCGCGCAAGGCGCTGCTCGCGGGTTTGCATGTGATGCTGTTCTCCGACAACGTCCCGGTCGAACAGGAGATTGCCCTCAAGGACGAAGCGTTGCGACGCAACCTCTTGCTCATGGGACCGGACTGCGGCACGGCGATCATCAACGGTGCCATGCTCGGATTCGCCAACAAGGTGCGGCGGGGATCCATCGGCGTCATGGGAGCGTCGGGCACCGGTACGCAGGAGGTCACCTGCCTCATCGACCGGTTTGGTGAGGGGATTTCCCAGGCCATCGGCACGGGCGGGCGCGATCTGAGTGAGAGCGTTGGAGCGCGTACCACGTTGTTTGCGATCGATGCGCTCGCGGCGGACCCGCTCACCAAGGTCATCGTGGTCCTCTCGAAGCCACCGGCCTCCGCCGTGGCGGAGAAAGTGCTGGCGAAACTCCGCGGGCTCGACAAGCCCTGTGTCGTGCACTTCGTGGGAAGCGGCGCATGGCGGACCGAGGGTCGCATCACGCACACACCCGACCTGGAATCCACGGCGGCGGCCGCGTGTGCGCTGGTTCGTGGCCGGACACCGATGAGGGAGCAACCTTCGCTCCCCGCCGAGCTGGTTGCGGGCGAGCGGCAGGGCAAGCGCGACACACAAAGGTACATTCGCGGGTTGTTCACGGGGGGCACCATGGCCGCCGAGGCCCTGGCCTGGCTCTCCCCCCGCCTCGGCCGTGTCGTCTCCAACCTGGGGCACGAGGGCGTGAGCCCAAGACCGGGGCAACCGGGGCACATGGTCGTGGACCTTGGCGACGACGAGTTCACGCGGGGCCGTCCGCACCCGATGATCGACCCCGCTCCAAGAGCAGAGTGGCTTGCCGCAGACGCGGAGGATCCGAGCGTTGCGGTGATTCTGATGGACGTCGTGCTGGGGACCGGCTCCCACGCCGACCCTGCGGGGCAGATGGTCGAGCCGATCCGGCGCGCGCGGGAGCGTGCGGCGCGCCACGGGCGTTCGCTGTCGTTCGTGGCGTCGGTGACGGGCACCGACGGCGACCGCCAGGGGCTGGCCGCCCAGGTCGCTTCGCTGCGGAGCGCAGGCGTGGTGGTGCTTCCGAGCAACATCCAGGCTGTTCGATTCGCCCATGCCGTGGTGGAGGAGGCCCATGTCTGATTCGCCTGAGCTGCCGTTGTTCCGTGATCCACTGCTCGTCATCAACCTTGGATTGCCGTCATTTGCCGGTGATCTGCGCGATCAGGGGGTCAGCGTGGTCGACCCGGCCTGGGCTCCGCCGGCTGCGGGCGACCCGAAAGCCATCGCCGCGCTGGCCGAGCTGCTGTCGTGGCCACAGTCGGCACGCGAGAGGATACGCGAGGCCAACAGGGAAGCAGCGAGGCGGATCGTCGCAGCGCAGCCTCTCGTGCTCCGCGTGCGGCCCGCGCACGAGGTCGTCCCTGGCATGCACCGCAAGCTCGTGCTGCACGCGGGGCCTCCGGTCACCTGGGAGCGCATGTGCGGCCCTATGCGGGGCGGCGTGATCGGCGCACTCATGCTGGAAGGGCTCGCATCGACACCCCAGGAGGCCGAAAAGCTCGCGTCGTCCGGTGAGATCGAGTTCTCGCCCTGTCACCACCACGCGTCCGTGGGTCCGATGGCCGGCATCATGACCGCGTCGATGCCGGTGTGGGTGATCGAGAACCAGACTTTCGGCAACAGGGCGTATTGCACGCTGAATGAGGGATTGGGCAAGGTGCTGCGCTATGGTGCATTCTCGGAAGAGGTGCTGACGCGGCTTCGGTGGATGCGCGACGAGCTGGGGCCGGCGCTGGACCGGGCCCTGGTCGCACGCGGTCCGCTGGACCTGCGTTCGATCATCGCGCAGGCGTTGCAGATGGGCGACGAAGGACACAACCGCAACCGCGCCGGCACGTCGCTGGTGCTGCGCGCGATCGGCCCCGCCCTGATCGAGTCCGACCTGCCCCGAGATGCCGTGGCCCAGATCTTCCGGTTCTTCGACGGCAACGACCACTTCTTCCTGAATCTGACGATGCCGGCTTGCAAGAGCGCCGTCGACCCGATCTCGGACCTGCCCTTCAGTACGGTCATCTCGACCATGGCTCGGAACGGTACCGACTTCGGGGTCCGTCTGGCATCCCTGCCAGAGCAGTGGTTCACCGCGGAGGCGTCGCTCGTCGATGGCCTGTACCTGCCCGGGTTCTCCGCCGCCGACGCCGCGCGCGACATCGGCGACTCGGTCATCACCGAGACGGCCGGCATCGGAGGATTCGCGATGGCCGCCGCGCCGGCCATCGTCCGCTTCGTCGGAGGGAGAGCATCCGACGCGCTCGCTTTCACCTCGCGCATGTACGAGATCACGGTGGCGGAGCACGACACCTATCAGATCCCCGCCCTGGACTTCCGAGGCGCGCCGACCGGCATCGATGTCGTGCGCGTGGTGGAATCCGGCATCCTGCCGGTGATCAACACGGGTATCGCCCACAAGGATCCGGGCGTGGGGATGGTGGGCGCGGGTCTCGTCAGACCGCCGATGTCGTGCTTCCGCGACGCGCTCGTCGCGTTCGTGGACCGCTTTGCAGAGCGCGCCCGAGCCGACACCTGATATCGCGCATCGCGGCCGCGGGGGCAGGTGGCTTCCCGGCGCAGGGGCCGGGTCGTCGATCTTTCGAGGCGGCCGGCGTCACGGCCCCCTGTGGGTCACTTCCGGCACCGTGTCTCCGAACCTGGTGAGCCTTCGCTTGGCCTTCTCCTTCATGAGAACCTCGTATTCTGCATCGTCCACGAACGCTACGATCCGAGCAATGCACGACTCGCCATCGACAAACCGCCATGGAAAGCAGCCGATGGTGCAACGGCGGCCGTTGAGCAGGTCGATGTCTCCGCCGAGGCACTCGGCGTGGATGATCCCATGGTTGAACAGCTCGATGTGCATGAGCTGATACTTGCCGTCGTCGAAGATTTCCTCCAGGCCCTTACCGTACTTCCGCCTCATGTGATCGTCGCACTCCTTCGCAAACCGCGGCATCCAGCCGCGGATTGCCGTATTGAAGGGATGGTCCGCGCTTCCACAGTCAACGCCGATCCACCGGATCTTCCGCCGTTTGCACCATTCCGCGAACTCGCGGTCCGGCCCCGGATGCTTTACCATGTAGCGCACCTCGTCGGCCTCCGGCTGGTCCCACCCGTACTTGTGATACCCCGTGTTGATGATCAGGATGTCCCCGTCGTGAATCTCCGCCCTCGCCTCGATCATCGCCGAGGTGTATACGTCGTAGTCCCCCACGGCGTCCGAAATGTCCACGACGACTCCGGGGCCAACCAGATAGTCAAGCGACAGACTCGCGATGTCCTTGCCTGGCGTGTAGAAGTGAATCTCGCCGTCCAGGTGGGTGCCCACGTGGTTCGAGTGGGTCACGAGCTGCCCGTTCGCCCCGTTGGGTGCCAGCCGCTTGAAGTACTTGACCTGCAGGGGCTCGTAGGTCGGCCATGCAGGCGTTCCGATGCCGAGGGGAATCGTCAGATCGATGAGCTTCATGCCTTTTCTCCCATGCTGTCGCCGCCGGGCCACGAACCCGGCTTGTTCGTGTCACGCATCACCCGTGCGCACCGCCAGGCGCCACGAGAGCGGAAGCCGGCAGCTTCTTCCGCAAGCGATCGGCTGTCAAGGCGTTCCCAGCCCTTGCCCGCCGCCAAAGCGAGTATGTTCCCCGCATGCTGCCTCGCGCTTCCCGCATCGCCCGCGACGTCTCCTCACGCCGCCTGAGCGCCCGCGATGCGCTCTCCAAAGCATGGGCCCAGATCGATGCTCGCAACGGCCGCCTCCTCGCCCTCCGCTCTGCCGACCACGAGCGCGCACGCGCCGCCGCAGCGGCTGTCGACGCGCGCATCGCGAAGGGTGAAACGTTGCCGCTGGCCGGCGTCCCCGTCGTCATCAAGGACAACATCGCCCAGGCCGGCCGTGTCAACGACGCCGGTCGCAAGGACGGCTGCGACGACCCGTCTGCCCGCGATGCCGTGCTGCTCGCGCGCTTGACGCAGGCGGGTGCGGTGATTGTCGGCCGTGCCAACATGGACGAGCTCGCGTATGGCGTCACCGGAACCAACGTGCATACGGGGCAAGTACGCAACCCATGGAACGATGCGAAACACCCGGGCGGGTCGAGCGCTGGCTCCGCCGTGGCGGTCGCCGCAGGCATGGCTTGCCTCGCTGTGGGCACCGACACCGCGGGTTCGGTTCGCATCCCGGCAGCGCTTTGCGGGGTCGTCGGCCTGCGTCCCACGCCGGGGCTCGTTCCACGCGACGGTGTCGCACCGCTCGCGTCGTCGTTCGATGAACCGGGGCCCCTCGCCGCGAACGTCGCGGACGCTTCCCTCATGCTCGCAGTCATGGCCCAGCGACCGGAGCTCACCACGGCTGCGACGGACACAACCATCTCGTTGGCGTCGGTCCGGATCCTGGCGCTGGGTGGGTGCTTCGCCACGGCGCCGACCACCGCCGTGCTCGACGCAACGAGCCGCGCGGTCGACGTGCTTGCGCGGCTTGGGATCACCGTACGCGATCGTTCGATCCCGGAGCTTGCGGAGGCGCCCCGCGCTTCCGGTCCAGTCATCGGCGCGGAGGCTGCGTTCGCATGGAAGCGCCAGCTCGAGCAGTATCCTGCGGGCTTCGGCGAGACGGTGGCTGGCTTGCTTCGAAAGGGCGCGGCCATCCCTGCGTTGCGGTACCTGCAAGCCCGTGCGGATTGCGAACGCGTCGCACGCGCCGTTCTCGCAGCATTCGACGACGCCGACCTGCTCGTGTTGCCAACGACGGCCACGACGGCATCCGACGCCGACGACCCGGGTACACAGCTCGTGTTTCTCGCACTCACCGTCCCGTTCTCCATCGCCGGTGTGCCCGCCATCAGCGTGCCGGCTGGTTTCGTCGACGGGCTACCTGTTGGGGTACAGATTGTCGCTCGTCCTGGTGGCGACGCCCTGTTGCTGCGCGTAGCTCATGCATTGGAGCAGGCTACCGAAGGGGACCGGGGAACGGAGTCCGACACGACCTGATTGCTGTTGGGGCCTGCACGCTGCGGCTGGTGGCCACCTGCTCGCCATCACGCAGCGCAACGATTCATCGAAGCCGCTGACCCGAAGCCCTCGGCCCCCAACATCCGCGCGTCAAGCAGGCGCGAGCGCGATGAGCTGGCGATGGGTCGCTTCGCCGGGCCGTACGCTGGCGAGCAGGTCGTCCGCTGGCGTGCGGCCGGCCGCGACCCGACGTTCGACGGGCGCGATGAGGATGCTCTCGTCGCAGCCCTGCTGGTCGAGACGTGCGCGACGAACCAGGCCCGCGCGGGCGATGTCTACGACGCGCTCTGCTGTCTTGACGAGCGGCTGGCCGCGGAACTCCGCGTCGAGGCCGAACATCGCGCCACGCTCACGCAGGGTTTGGAGCTCCTCCAGGCGCCATGACGCCGTGAGCGCCTCGGCTTCGTCGAGGGAGCGATCGTCGTAGAGCAACCCGGTCCAGATGGCAGGCAGCGCGGCCATCGATGCGCAAGGCACCGAGTCGGCCCCGCGCACCTCGAGCGTGCGCTTGAGCCGGACTTCTGGGAAGAGCGTGTTCAGATGCATCACCCAATCGGCCAGGGTCGCCCGGTGACCCTGAAAGCCATCGGTGAGAAAGCTCCGGAATGTCTGCCCCGCGTTGCGCACGAAATGTCCCCGGCGTTTGATCAGGAACATGGGAACATCGAGCGCCCACTCGATGTAGTCTTGCAGCGTCGCGTCCTCGCGCCACATCGCGGGCAGCAACCCCTGCCGATCCGGATCGACGTCGAGCCACACCTGCATGCGCCGGCTCTTGCCGCCGAACGGCTTGCCTTCGACGAAGGGCGAGTTCGCGAACATGGTCGAGATCACCGGCGAGAGACGGAGCGCGACCCGCAGCTTGCGGATGGCGTCGGCCTCGCTGGCGAAGTCGAAGTTCGCCTGGACGGTGGCCGTCCTTCGCATCATGTCGTGGGCGCAAGCGCCGCGTGACGCCAGGTACTCGCGCATGACCCCGTAGCGGAACTTCGGGACCCAGCCGAGTTGGTCCTGGGTGGCGAGCGGATGGAAGCCTAGCCCGATCCAACGAATGCCCAAGGTTGCGCTCACCTCGCCCAGTTCGCCTGCATGCGCCGCGACCTCCGCTGCCAGGTCGTGCAAGGTCACGTGCGGCGCGCCGGACAGCTCGAGCTGGCCGCCCGGCTCGAGGGTGATCGCGCTCGCTCCGCGGGCAAGCGAAACGACCGGCCCTCCAGCCACCTCGGCCTCGGGGGTCCAGCCGTGGCCCGCCACCAGCAACTTGAACAGGCCAACGATGCCGTTCGCGCCATCGTACTGCATGGGCGTCCCCGCATCGACCAGCACGCCGAAGCGCTCGGCTTCGATGCCGATTCGCCATTGCTCTCGGGGCTTGCACGCGTCGAGAAAAGGCCGAACCAGCTCGTCGCGCTGCAAGGCAGCGTCGTGCTGCGCCGACGGATCGAACTGCCCCTGACTCATCTGGATCGTCATATCAGTGTAGTGGCTGAGATGCCCGAGCGCAGTGAAGCATCGCGGCAAACACCCGCCCATCGCGACAGCTTGCGCCTTTTCGTATAGTATCCAACCATGCCGCCTCCTCCGCGGGTTCGCCCTCCAGCCCAGCCACGGCGGCAGGGCATTCGCCTTGCCAAGCAGATCGCGATCGCCGCCATCGGTGTGCTGGTCGTCGTCGCCTACCTGGTCTACCGGTGGTTCCTCGCCTGCGGATTCGCGGAAGCATGCGCGACCGCTGGCCTTTGCACGACCGAAGGCGGGATGTGCGTGGCGGCCGACGATTCCGATTGCAGGCAAGCGGAGGTGTGCCGTCAGAAAGGCTACTGCGCTGCGAGCGAAGGCAAGTGCGTTGCGGCCAGGGATGAGGACTGCAAGCAGTCCGAGTGGTGCAAGCAGTACGGCATGTGCTCGCTCGAGAACCACGACTGCATCGCGGTCACCGACGACGACTGCAAGCAGTCGGAGAAGTGCCAGAAGCAACGCCAGTGCGTGGCGAAGGGCGGAACCTGCGTGATGTGATTGCGTTCGGTCGGCCGCGACCAGCGCGTATGGAGAGGATCTGTCTGGGGGCTTGGAGGTGGCGCGCCACAGTGGATTCGAACCACTGGCCTTCGGCTCCGGAGGCCGACGCTCTATCCAGCTGAGCTAGTGGCGCAGGCGGCTCGCGACCGCAGGGGCAAGCTAGCCGCCCGTGGTCCGCTTCGCAAGGCCGTTGCGCGGGAACCCTCTCCGCCAGGCGTGGTCCCGGGGGTGGCAACCGGCGTGGGCCTCGGGCCTGGGATCGGGCTCCAGGCAGGTGGAAGGGGAACAAAACGGCCACCTGGTCCCTTGTAGGGATCGCAAACGAGGTACGCGGCGACCGCGAGCCGCCCAGGGAAAGGAGCCCATCGCACGCTCAATTGTCTCGCAGCCTCCTCCCTCTTGTCCGCGCGCGCGTCATGCTGGTGTTTCGCGGGAACCGGCGTGGCGCGTTGCGCCATTTTGTTCTCCCGGCCCGTCGAAAAAAAATGAGAGGGCGGGAATGAAACCCTCGCCTCGCTCCTTGTAGCCTACGAACACGGGGCGAGTGGATCGGGAAAGCCCACTGGCCCCCCACCAAGGAGCACCAAGACATCTGGCATCTCGCAACCTCCTCCCTCAGCAAGTCGCGCGCGGCCTGACGCAATCCCGAGCCCAGGTCGCGCGCGCATTTTTGTTCGCCACCCGTCACCCGAGGAACGTCGGCTCCAGCATGCCCAGCTCCCGCAACGCCTCGTACACCACGATCCCCACCGCGTGCGCCAGATTCAGCGAGCGGACTGGCCCCAGGGTCGGGATGGCGAACACCCGGTCCGCGTGATCGTCCACCAGATCCTGCGGCAGCCCGATGCTCTCCCGCCCGAACAACAACGCGTCGCCCGGTCGATAGCCCGCGTTGAGGTACGACCGGCTCGATCGCGCGCTGAACAGGAGCCACCGCGCATCCGGGTGGTCGTGCCGGAACTGCTCCAGGCTCACGTGACGGTGCATGTCGACCAGCGGCCAGTAGTCCAGCCCTGCGCGGCGCACGGCCTTCTCGTCGATCGAGAAGCCGAGGGGGCCCACCAGGTGTAGCGGGCATCGTGTGGCCGCGCACAGTCGCGCGATGTTGCCGGTGTTTTGCGGGATCTCGGGTTCCACGAGCACGACCCGCGGCGGGTTCACCGGGATCGGGGCGCGGAGCTTGGGGTCGGGGCACGGGGGGGGCATCGAGGCTCGCCGGAACCCGGTCCGCATAGCGCGCTCTGGCCCGCCCTCGCAACCCCTCGGCGCTGTCGCATTCTCCCACTCGCTTCGTCAGACCAAACGCGGAGCTTGACGCACTCGCCATCTGCCAAGTAGCCTCGCGCACCGGAGAAAAGCATGCGCGCACGAGGCCCGCTCGCGTCGGCGATCATCGCCGCAGCCCTGTTTGCCATCCCCCGGGAAGCCAGCGCCGAACCGATGGATCCGGCGCCCGAGCGCCTGGTGCTCAACCCGGGGTGCCACCAGGTCGACATCCAGGGGTCCATCGCCAACTTCGGCGAATGGAACCCCATCGGCGGTGCCGGCTCCAACGGCCGTTGCTTGCCCGACAACGCTGCGTTCAAGCGTCTCGTCAACCAGTACGGCTTCACCCTCGCCCCCACCGCCATGCACGCCGCACGCACCACCGGCTACGGGGGCTTCGATCTTTCCCTGGAAGGCTCCTTCACCTCGCTGGACAGCGACTCGGACTACCTCAAGTACGGTACGCGAGGCACGGTCGACGCCAGCTCCAAGAAGGCCAGCATCCGGAACAACAGTCCAGACAAGCTCGGGCAGGTCTACTACCTCAAGGCGCGCAAAGGCTTTCCGTTCGGCCTCGAGATCACCGGCGTGCTCGGATACATGGGCCACACCAGCTTCATGGTCATCGGCTCCGACGTGCGCATGTCGCTGCTCGAGGGGTTCCGCCAGGGCGTACTCGGCGTCCTTCCCGACCTCGCCGCCGGTGCCGGTGTGCGTACCGTGACCGGAACGCCGCAACTCCAGCTCACCGTCCTGGGCATCGACGGTCAGATCTCCAAACCCTTGGCGCTCGCCGACTCCTCGGTGCTCACGCCGTACGTCGGGTATCAGTGGATCCGCATCTTCGGCGACTCCGGCCTCATCGACACCACCCCGAACACCGATCCGGTAGGGCTCTGCGGCTACCAGGGGCCGAACATCCCGGGAACGCCAGGCACGCCCGTCAACACGGCCGGCGGACAGAAGGCATGGGACGGCCAGCCGGTGTGCAATGGCGGAACGCCGCTCGACTTCAACAACACGTTCGTGTTCGACGCCGTGCGGCTGACCCGTCATCGCCTGATCCTGGGTGCGCAGTACCGCTATGAAATGGTCGCCTTGGGCCTCCAGTACTTGACCGATCTCACCGATCCCGCCGCTGCGAACGGTGACGACAAAGATCTGCGCGGCATCCCGCGCCAGTACACGTTCTCCGTTCAGCTCGGAGCTGTCTTCTGAGCCGCCGTCATCCATCGCGATACGTCCTGCTGACAGTCGGTGTCGCGGCCTGCACCGTCGGCACGCTGCCCCCTTCTGCGCCTCTGCAGCCCTCATCGATCTCGGCCGCAGCATCGCGTCCCCCGCCGTCTGCAACCGTTGCCGACTCCGCGGCGAGCCCCTGCGGCGACCCGCCTCCCGTCGTCGACGCGGACGCACGACTCAGCATGCGCGTGGCCCGTGCGAATTTCACGTCCCGAGGACACCTCGACGACGCCTGGTCCGCGGTCGTGCGCATGGCGGAGACGCCATCGTGCACCTTGTGGATCGAGGAGCTCGGTCGCTCAGGAAAGAACGCCGAGGTCATCCTCGGGATCGAGTCCCCCACGCCAGCGCATGGCGACCCGTGGTTCTTCGTTGCGACGACGGACGGTGCGATGCTGCGCCGAGGCGCGCTCTCGGACTGCAGCGGATGTCACGGAGCCGCACACCGGGGCGTGTTCACGTCCGAAGGGAAGCCCCCCAACGAGACCGTCACAGGATCACGATGACGCCCAACACGAGCAGCAGCGCGGCGACGGAAGCGAACGTCGCCGCCAGCGCGATGAACGTGGCGACACGCCGAGCGCGGTCCGCGCGGGCTTCGTCGAGCTGCAGCACGCCTCGCGCGAACGCGTGCGATGCACGAGACGCGACGCCGACGGAAAGGGGGATCAGCGCGGCAGCAGACCGCGGCCCCTCCATGAAGACCGCGACCAAGAGCCCGGCCGGAGAAGTCAACAGATCCCAGCCCGTACTGTACAGACCGAAGCGCACAGACTGGTTGTGACGATTCTTCCCGCCCGATCGGCGGGAAACGCGGTTCATCGACACGCCGAGCAGGACATGCGCGAGCAGCATGACGCCGGCAAATCCGGGGACGCCGACCAGCAGTAGCCGTGCGACCAGCGTCTGTCCGGCTGCGGAGGAGAGCAGCGAAACCACGAAGGACGGCACGACGATGAAGACGGTCGCGATGAGGAGGAAGGCAGACGACGCGATCGCGGTCAACTCGCAGACGACAGCGAACAGGATGGCCGGACCGATCGGGCCGTTAGGAAGCGCACCGAAGAACGGCCCCGGGCTGCGTGTGACCAGACCGGCAGTCGACCATAGCCGCCCCCACGCTGATCCGCCCGGTCGCTCCCACGGCACGATGGCCACGACCCCGGAGGGAAGGGTCGTGTCGTCGATGGGCTCGCAACCGGGGCATTCGGGCCGTCCACATCGAGCACACACGACCGCCGCCGGAACCTCGACCGAATCGACGGTCTCGTCATCGGATCGCTGGGCGATGGGATGTGTCAGCGCAATGTCGGGATCGTACCAAACAAGGGCGAGGGTGCCACCCTGTTCGCGGCGCTCAAGGCTCAGCGCTGCCGCGCGTACGTCGTGCCATCGAAACGGTAGTGAACGGGCTTGGGCGTCCATGGCAACACGATCGGCTCGACGCCGCTGACAGCCTCGGTGTCCTGCTTGTAGGGCCAGGTACCTCGTTCCCATCCGACGGCGCGACCGGGACGGATCTCGATGTCGAGCCCCGGCCGTCCAGCGAGGAACGCGATGGTGGACTGGATGCGCTTGTCCGCCATGCCCACCGCGGTTTCCGCGGCGAAGATGCGGACGATGCGGTCTGGCTGGACCTCGTAGGCGAAGATCACTTCGCGCACGAGCTCGCCCTGCCCGAGGTCAGCCGGCGCCGTCACCCTCTGCACGCCACGCACGATGATGTCCGCATGACCGTCGCCCGTGAGATCCCGGGCGGTCACATCGGCGATGTCGGATGGCGACGCAAACTGCGGCATGCTCAGGGAGACGTAGCCTCGGCCTTGCCGGAAGCTCTTGCCGAACACCACGAGATCGCGTCCGTGACACACGATCCGCTCGTTGGTTTCGTCTTCGGCCACGTTGGTGACGAAGTCGAAGCTGGGCGTGGCATGGGTCGGGATGTTGTGGTCCTTCTTGTAGAGGGCAAAGACCTGGTCCAGCAGCTCGTCGGCGGTGGGCGGACGAGGTGCCGGCGGTGGCGGCGGGCCGGCGGGGCGGCCAGTGCCCACGTCACCCGCCGGCTTGCTCTGCTCGGAGACCTTCTTGAATTCCTTGCCGTTCCAGCCGAACGTGCGCGATCGAACCGTGCCCCACGGCAGCAGCAAGGGTTCCCGAGCGGTTTCCGTCGGCTCGTTGTAGTTGCTCGAGTCGTAACCCGACGACGTGCCCACACTGATGGTGATCGTTGCGCCCGGATCGATCCGGACCTCGTTCTGAATCGATCCGATCGGCGAGGACAGTCCGACTTCGTGCTCGAACAGGGGCGTCGGACTTGTTCCGGAACCGAAGCCGAGCACTTGAAGCATCTCGCGGGAGCCGTTGCCGATTTCGAACTTCTTGCGGAGCACGATCTCGGCGCGACCATCGCCGGTCAGGTCACGCACCTCGAAGAGCGGAAGCCCGCCGCGGGACGGGTCCACGGACAGGTCGCTCCAGAAATACTCAGCGCCATCGCGGAAGTGTGGGCCGAGGACGACGAGATAGCGTCCGTACAGCAGGACGCGCTCGTTCATGGTGTCGCCGGCGACGTTGACGACGATGTCGTGGGACGGCGGGGTGGTGATGCCCTTCTGTTGCAGGAGGCCGGCACGAACGCTCTGCTCGGCCGCGTTGGGGAGCGGCGGAAGCGACGAAGCCCGCCCCTTGTCTGCCGTCGACAGGATCGTGCTGATGGCTCCGCCGCTCGTGTCGTAGTAGCGGAGCGCGCCACGAAGGCCCACGCGGGTACGCGCCGCAGGCGGGAAGAGGCTCCAGGGGATGCGAGCCTCGAACGTGTAACCGTTGCGCGCAGGCGCTTCGACGATCGCGGCCCCGGAGACCACCCCCAACCCCGCGGCTTTCACCTGACCCGCCGTCTTGCC
>Ga0209018_1001889_pt1 | contig 15914 bp, 10 predicted proteins | sample YNPBryBLVA2012_FD_185814 | JGI IMG/M metagenome (GOLD analysis project Ga0209018, IMG submission 185814) | Anoxygenic and chlorotrophic microbial mat microbial communities from Yellowstone National Park, USA - YNP Bryant BLVA 2012 (SPAdes)... ...
GCGAAGCAATCTCCTGGCCGATAGGGGGATTGCTTCGCCGCCTGCGGCGGCTCGCAATGACAAAGATGAGAGTGGATGGGCAGTTGGTAGGTAATTACCTCCAGGCGGGAAATGGCATCGCGCGGGGAGTTGGCGTGAATGGTGGTCAGGGATCCATCATGGCCTGTGTTCATGGCCTGGAGCATGTCCATCGCCTCGGCGCCGCGGCATTCGCCGATGACGATGCGGTCGGGACGCATGCGCAGGGAATTGCGCACCAGGTCCCGAATCGTGACGGCACCTTTCCCGTCCGCATTTTGGACTTTGGTTTCGAAGCGGACAACATGCTCTTGTTGGAGTTGCAATTCTGCCGCGTCTTCGATGGTGACAATGCGTTCGTTCTCCGGAATGAAACTGGAGAGGACGTTGAGCAGGGTCGTTTTCCCGGAGCCGGTGCCGCCAGAGATGATGATGTTCAAACGACTGACGACGCATGCCCGCAAAAATTCAGCCATGCCAGCAGTGAGGGATCCGAATTCAACCAGTTGCTGGATGGAGAGTTTATCTTTGCAAAATTTTCGAATGGTGATTGTAGGACCGTCAATCGCACAGGGAGGAACGATAGCATTGACGCGCGAGCCATCAGGTAAGCGGGCATCTACCATGGGGTTCTCGGTATCAATGGAGCGACCAAGGGGCAGGACGATCCGTTCAATGATTTGCATGACGTGCTCATCGTTCTCAAATACAACGTTTGTTTTGATCAACTTGCCCTTTTTCTCAACGTAAACTTTTTTGGCCCCGTTGACCATGATCTCGCTGACGTCGGGGTCGTCGAGCAAGGGCTGAATTGGGCCGTAGCCGTTGACGTCGTATAAAATGCTTTGGATCAGTTGTTGTTGGGTCGATTCTGGCAAAGAGAGTTTGGCGCGCTGGAGCGCTTCTCTGACGGAATTCAGAATGACCTGCTGACGTTTTTCCAGAGGCGGTTTGAGCGCCTCCAGGTCGCGTTGAACAGAAGCAATCAGGTACTCGCGCAGTTTGGAGTAATTGGGAGCATTAATGGCAGGCGTGCCGGTTTGGTGGGTATCCATGATGCCGCCTCACTCTTCGGTGTCCTCGTCAGGGATTACCCAGATAATGTGATTGCAATTTAATGCCAGAAAATGGCTTTTTTGCAGTAAATGGCCTTCCGGGTCATAGATCTCAGCGTCGGTGACTGCCAGGAATTGTGTGGCTTTGTCCAGTTCATCTTTCAGTCGTTCCTCTGGATGGACGTGCACAATCCCCCGAATACGTTGTGCGACCGTCTGGATGGTAACAGGGACAGGAGTCTTTGAGATTACATCGGTGAAAAATTTACCTTTGTCATCATATTCGATTTTCATAGTAACCTCTTTTTGAAAGCCAGGACACGCTTATTATGCCACAGGATTTAATCGAATTTTTAACAGAGTGTTTGCAATTCTCCTGCCAGGGTTGCTTTATGGTTTTCGTGTTTGACGAGTTTTGTGTGGGACGGTCTGTTTCGCTTTTTGTTCTCCCCTGGCTGAGGGAGGCTTCCTGGTCGCGGTTTTCTTACTTTGGCTTTTTTCGCTTTCTCCCTTTTCCAACGGCTTGATAAACCGCTCGATGAACCAGCCATCTGTCAGGCCCAGGACCGAATCACCGGGTTTGACTTCCACCACGCTCTCGCCGCGGACGGCGGAGCGTTTGCGTAAGGGCGCCTCGTCCAGGCGGGTCATCTTCGGGGCGGCTTTGAGCAGGTGCAGGGTCACGATGGCGGTGGGTTTCCCCAGGGCCAGGCCGGCCAGTTTGACCCCTTTCGGTAATTCCCACAGGATGACGCCTTTTCCATAGCGCCCCTGAGCAGGAAAGTCGTTTTGCTCGATGCGTTTGGCCTTTCCGTCGGAGGCAATGAGAAACAGGTCGCCTTCGCCGGGCAGGGTTTGCAGGCCGATGACTTCATCGCCGACGCCCAGTTTGATGCCGTTGACCCCTGCTGCTACCAGTCCCATGGGGCGGACTTCCTCCTCGCTGAAGCGGATTCCCATCCCCTGGGCAGTCGCCAGGATGATTTCCTTTTGACCATTGGTGAGGGCTACCCAACCGAGGGCATCGCCCTCGTTGACGTTGACCAGGCGGAAGGTCTGGGCAGAGGGGCCGGGCAGTTCGCTCACGGCGCTTTTCTTCACCATGCCGCCGCGCGTTGCGGTCAGGACGAAGGTCTCTTCGGGCAGGGTGGAACGCCTGGCGGGCAGGGCAAACGCGGCCACAGGCGGCGTATTGGCATGAAGCGGCGAGGCTTTGTGGAAGGGCACGCCATCAGAGAGTTTCTCGGCCTCCGGCAGGGTGTGAACCGCCACAGCGGCGGCCAACCCCTTCTCGCTGACCAGGTAGAGGGTGTCGGCTGCACCGGCGCGGACGAGTAGACGGGGGGCGTCGGAGCCGAACAGGCGCGGCGGCTTGTCGTCGTGGGTACGGGCGAGGATTCCTTCGGCAGTCATTCCCACCCAAACGTTCTGCTCTGGCAGGAGTTCAGCAGCGGTCAGCGGCGCTTTTTTGGCTTTGCGCCCCTTCAGACTCACGATTTGCGTCCGGCGGCGGTCGGCGTAGGCGGCCTTGACCTTGAGCAGTTCCTCCGCAGCCACCTGCCGCATCTTCTTCGGCGATTTGAGCAGGGTCTCTAACTCTTTGATGAGGGCCAGGGTCTCCTTGTACTCGGTCTCAATTTTCTTGCGCTCGAGGGCAGCCAGGCGGCGTAGTTGCATGTCGAGGATGGCGTTGGCCTGAAGTTCGGTCAGTTTGTAGCGCTTCATCAGGCGGGTGCGGGCAGTGTCCACGTCGGGGGCGGCTTTGATGAGGGCAATGATTTCGTCCAGGTGCTGGAGGGCGACCATCAGCCCCTCGAGGATATGGGCACGGGCGCGCGCTTTTTCGAGGTCGAATTCGGAGCGGCGGCGGATGACTGTCAGGCGGTGTTCCAGGTAGACGCGCAGGGCCTGCTTGAGGGTCAGCAGACGCGGCTCGCCTTCCACCAGCGCCAGCAGGTTGATGCTGAAGGTGGATTGCATCGGGGTGCGCTTGTAGAGATCGGCCAGCACTTTTTCCGGTTCGACGTTCTTGGTCAGTTCAATGACGATGCGCAGTCCCTGGCGGTCGGATTCATCCCGCAGGTCGGTGATGCCCTCGATCTGGCCATCGCGCACCAGTTCGGCGATGCGCTCGATGAGACTCGACTTGTTGACCTGGTAAGGGAGTTCTGTGACGATGATGCGGCTCTTGCCGCGTTCCATCTCTTCGATGTGTACCTTGGCCTGAATGGTGACGCGGCCGCGTCCTTTGCCGTAGGCGGCCTCGATGCCTTCTTCCCCCGCCTGTTCGATGATGATGCCGCCAGTGGGGAAATCGGGGCCTTCGACGTATTCCATCAGGTCATCTACGTTGATGTCGTCGAGTTTTTCCCATTTCTCGAGCATGAAGACGCAGGCGTCCACGATTTCACCCAGGTTGTGGGGAGGGATGTTGGTGGCCATGCCGACGGCAATGCCCGAAGACCCATTGACCAGCAGGTTGGGGATGGCGGCGGGCAGGACGGTCGGCTCGGTCAGGGCGCCATCGAAGTTATCGGTGAAGTCCACGGTGTTTTTTCCGATGTCGGCCAGCAGGTCGAGGGCGGCTGGGGCCAGACGGGCTTCGGTGTAGCGCATGGCGGCAGGCGGATCGCCGTCCACCGAGCCGAAGTTGCCCTGTCCATCAATCAGCATCAGGCGCATGGTGAAATCCTGCGCCATGCGCGCCATGGCATCGTAAACGGCCTGATCCCCATGCGGATGGTACTTGCCAAGCACTTCGCCGACGATGCGCGCCGACTTGCGGTAGGCGCTCTCAGCGCGCAGGCCCATGTCGTACATGGCGTAGAGGATGCGGCGCTGGACGGGCTTGAGGCCGTCGCGGGCGTCGGGCAGGGCGCGAGCGACGATGACGCTCATGGCGTAGTCCAGGTAGGCCTGCTGCATTTCCTGGTCAATGTCAATTTTGCGGACGAGGCCGAGTTCCATAGCAACTCCTGGAATTCGCCGCGAAGAACAGAAGGGCAGGAAACCCTTCATGTTCCTCGTGGCGAATCAATGTTCTATTTTTGGCTTATCTTACGGGCAAAGGGGGAAGGCGTCAAGGAAAAGAGTCGCGCCTGCGGGCATCGGCGTGGAATTAGCCCAACGAGACGCTCGGAAGAGAGGCCTGCATAGACCAGGGGCCGGTCCAGGTGATGGTGACGGGCAGGATTTTGCCGCGTAAATCTTGCTCGGATTCCAGGAAGACCAGTTTATTCGTCGGCGTGCGCCCTCTCCAGCGCCCCTTGACTTTTTCCTCGAAGAGCACAGGGATTGTCTGGCCGAGCAATTGGGCATTGATTTCGGCGACGATTTTTTCTTGCAACTCTTCGAGCAAACGGAATCGACGCATTTTTTCTTCTTCCGCCACATCATCGGGGAAATTGCGCTCCGAGACGGTGCCAGGCCGCGGCGAGTAGCGCGCCAGGTGAGCAGAGTCTAAGCGCAGGTCCTCCAGCAGGTGGTAAGTGTCCATAAACTGCGCTTCGGTCTCCCCCGGAAAACCGACGATAATGTCGGTGGCGATGGAACTGCCCGGAATGATGCGGCGAATTTTTGCGACGATTTGGCGATAGTCTTCCTGGGTGTAGCCGCGGCGCATCCGCACCAGCACCTCGTCGTTCCCTGCCTGGACGGGGATTTCGATATGGGGCATGACCTTGGGCAGGGAGGCGACGGTCTCCATCAACTCGTCGCTGAAGTAATTGGGATGGGAGGTGAGAAAGCGAATGCGCTCCAGCCCCTCGACCTCATGCAAAGTCCGCAACAGACCGGCCAGGCCGGGACTGTCGGGGATGTCTTTGCCATAGCGGTCCACAATCTGACCGAGGAGGGTGACTTCTTTCACGCCCTGCGCCACCAGGGCGCGGACTTCGGCCAGGATGTCGGCGACCGGGCGTGAGCGTTCTCCTCCGCGGCGGGAGGGAATGATGCAAAACGTGCAGGCATGGGAGCAGCCCAGGACAATGGGGACGTGGGCCGAGACCAGTTTGCCGCGTTCGTTTTCGGGGATGAGAAATTCCTCGTCCATGGCCGCGAACAGGGTTGAGGTCCGGTCGAGTTCGTGTGTGCGCGCTTCTCCCTGAGTCAGGTAGGCGATCAGTGGGCCGGGGTCGGATGGCGGGGAGAAGACGTCCACGTAGGAGAAGCGCTGGCGCAGTTTCTCGTGACCACGAATCCCAACCAGGCAGCCCATCAGATTGATGATGATCTCTGGTCGCCTGGCTTTGAGTGTGCGTAAAGCACCCAGGTGGCTGTAGGCTTTATCTTCAGCCGACTGGCGCACAACGCAGGTGTTGAGGACGATGACATCGGCCTCCTCAACAACATCGGTGAAGGAATAACCGAGATGTTCAAGCGATGAGCCGACCCGACGGGAATCGGCTACATTCATTTGACATCCTTCTGTCCAGATATGATATTTCTTCGTCATAGGCCGCAAATTATACCAAGTTCATCGGAATTAAGGGAAAGCAGCCAGGGGGAAGATTATGGTTTTCTCAAAGTCAAATCTTTCACCGCAGAGCCGCTGAGAACGCAGAGAAAACCACAAAAAATCTCTGCGAATTCTGCGTCTCAACGGTCAAAATTCTCAATTGCCGTGTTTCGCACAGGGCATCAAGGGACTTTGAGAAAGCCATAAGAAGGCCATAGGGGAAGATGTCCCAGGCTGGTGGGAGAAGCGTCGGCTTGCAACGAGAGAAGGGTAGGTAGCCTGACAATGTCACAAAATTTGTGCTGGAAACGCTATGTTTTTTGTCGCTGGGAGCGATAGCACATGTTCCGAGCGTAGCGTGGGGAAATCAGTCTTCCGCTCTGCCAGCAGATTGCTTACCCTTCGGGTACGCTTCGCGGTCGTCGCAAAGAACGCTTTTCGCAATGACAATATGAAAGCATTCGGTAATTCAGTTTAGCCACAGATAAATGCAGATCAACTCTGATTTTGATAAACCCCGTTTGCGATATGCAAATTTTGGGTTTTATTGAGCAAATCTATTTCATTGGTGCTCATCTGTGGCCAATAAAACGACTTGCCGAACGCTCTCAATTATACGAAAATGTGACATTGTCGAGGCCGTTACAGAAAATGCAGGAAGTCTCGGCGGGCCTGTTGGCTGAACGATCCATTCCCGGCGCCTCATGATTTCCCTTTCGCACTTGTGGTAAACTTACGCTTTGTAGCAAGGCGCATTGCAGGCACAAACGGAATCAGATTTCGTATTGTTTTAAGAAAGGAGCACTTACAAATGAACTCAGTCAAACAAATTCTGCGCGTCAAGGGCAATGCTGTCTGGAAAGTTTCGAAAGATGCCACCGTTTTAGACGCCTTACGCCTCATGGCCGAAAAGGGAACCGGCTCTGTGGTGGTCATGGATGGAGACAAAGTCGCCGGTATCTTCACCGAACGGGATTTTGCCCGCAAGGTGGGCCTGTACGAAATCAAGCCCAGTGAAATCAAAATCAGCGAGGTGATGACCAGCGATCTCATCACCGTTGGGATGGACGATTCTGTCAACGAGTGCATGACGCTCATGACCGAAAAGCATATCCGCCACCTGCCTGTCATCGAAAACGGCCAGTTGTCGGGCATTATCTCGATCGGCGATGTTGTCAAGGACATCATCGAAGAGTTGCGCTTCATGGTCAAGCAACTCGAAAACTACATCACTGGCTTGCGCTAATCGTCTATGTCTTCGTCAAGCACGTTCCACATCAAGCACCGCAGCACGCTGATCGTTCAAGCCGCCATTTTTTTGGTCTTCGGAATTTCCTGCATTGTGCAGGGATTCGTTCGACTGGGCATGCCCTCTGCTTCCATCTGGACGTCGTGGTGGTTCTTTGGGTTGTTGGCCATCGGCTTCCTCTACCTGACCATCGAAGCCCTCTACAAAATTATTTTTGGCCGGATTGTCCTCACTCCTGAGGAATTTATTCAATACGATTTTCTGAAGGTCACCCGCGTCCCCTGGGACAAGGTGAAGAAAATAGGAGAAATTGACCTCAAAGAACGCAAGCGGATTGACTTTGGCCTGATTCTCAAAGACTCTGCCATCGAGAAACCGACTCTCCTCTCCACGCCGTTCATTTCTCTGACGCCTTATTTCACCAGTTGGAACGAAAGCCCCATCAAGCAGTGGCTTAAAGAGCATAAACCTGGCTTGCTGAGGTAATCTCAACAGCCTCTGCCCAGAGCAGAGGTTTTGACTGCTTGCTCTCGTGGATGCATAGAACTTACCTGCCTTTGGAAACTGCATGAAAAAAGATTCTTCACACCCCTCTATCCGCCACCTGCCGCGCAACGTCTGGGTAGTCACGGCCACATCCTTCATCACCGACATCTCCTCGGAGATGCTGGCCTATCTCATTCCGCTCTTCCTCGCCAACGTGCTCAAGACCGGTACCGCCGTCATCGGCTTGATTGACGGCATTGCCGAAACCACCGCCAGCCTGACCAAAATCTATTCTGGCTGGCTCTCCGATAAACTGGGGCGCCGCAAGTGGCTCACCGTGCTGGGATACGCCATCTCCACGGTGGCAAAGCCGTTTCTCTACTTTGCCAACACCTGGGGCTGGGTGCTGGGCGTCCGCTTCGCTGACCGGCTGGGGAAGGGCGTGCGCACTGCCCCGCGCGACGCGCTGGTCGCCGGTTCGGTGGACGAGAAACAGCGCGGCCTGGCCTTTGGTCTGCACCGCGCCGGCGATACCGCCGGAGCCTTCGTTGGCCTGCTGATTGCCACGATCATCATCTGGCTGACCCAGGCCGGGGCGGCGCAACTGCAACAGAGAACATTTCAGATTGTCATCCTGGCGAGCATCATCCCGGCCGCGCTGGCCGTGCTGGTGCTGGCCATCGGGGCCAGGGAAGTCAGGCAGACGGGGAACTCGTCTGCCCCTGTGCTCAGCCTGAAAGGGATGGACTCCCGCTTCAAAATTTTCCTGGTCATCGTCGTCCTGTTCACGCTCGGCAACTCCTCCGACTCGTTCATCGTCCTGCGTGCCCAGGAACGCGGCCTGAACCTGTTGCAGGTCATGGCCATGCTGCTGACCTTCAACCTGGTCTATTCCCTGCTCTCTGGTCCGCTCGGCGCCCTCTCGGATCGGATTGGCCGCCGCAGGCTCATCATCGCCGGATGGGCTGCTTACGGGCTGGTCTATCTCGGCTTCGCCCTCTCTCGCACCGGCTGGCAGGTCTGGACCCTCTTTGGCTTGTATGGCATCTACTACGCCGCGGTGGAAGGCACGGCCAAAGCCCTCGTCGCCGACCTGGTGCCTGCCGAAAAACGCGGCACGGCTTACGGTCTCTACAACGCCACCGTGGGCCTGGCGGCGCTCCCCGCCTCGGCCATCGCTGGCCTCCTCTGGCAGGGCGCTTTCGGCTGGAGCGGCTTCGGGCCGGCCGCGCCCTTCTTCTTCGGCGCGGGAATGGCCTTGCTGGCGGGTTTTCTCTTTTGGCGCTTGGTGAGATAATTCGGGGAGTACATCTCTCATGCAGAGGCTGGTATGCCGCCAATCACGTTTCCAGACGCTTTCAAACAATGGGCCTATCACCAGCGTGCGGAAATGATCCGCCGCCAGGCCGCGGGCGAAAGAATTCCTCCCCAGGAAATCTTCCTTGGCTTTTGCCGCCATACCCCGGCCATTGTTTCCTCCGGCCCGGCGGGGTTGAACGCGTCCATCAAGGGCGTGGGCTTTCTTCCCAAGCCTGAGTATTTGCAGCAAACGCTCGACGCTTACCTGCAGCACATCCGCAGCGGGTGGCGGGAAGGCTACAGCCAGGAGGGACTCAACCTGCTGGTCGAACTCCTCTACGGCCCCTCTGCCGAAGAACGGATTGACTTTTCCCGCTTTGGCACGCTCGAACTGGCGCGCGATCACACCTGGAAAAACCTGCAGGCCAACCCGACCGTGACCCTGCTCTTCTACCAGCCGCCGGTGGTCAGTTACGAACTGCGTGGCCATGCCGAGATCCATGAAGCAGGGAGCCTCTACCACCAACTCCTCAACGCCCAGCATGATGTCTATCACAAACCCAATCCCCAGCGCTGGGATCAGCGCCCTGCGTATGTCTTCGTGATTGAAGAAATCTACGACAATTCTGCCAACGAGAGTGGTTTTGGCAAGCGATTAATTTGATCCCCCTTACTCCATTGTTCCAGTCAACCTCCCTGCCGGGAGGTTTTATTTTGCCTCCAGCCAGACCGTGAACGTCCCCTCGCCGCTGACTGTCACCAGCGAGAAGGGGAAAGGCAGGTAATGGCCGGGCGGGAAGTTCTGATTGGGGTCTTCTGGCCCGCCCAGAAATTGCTGTGTGAACGTAAACGCCTCGGCAGAGAGAGCCGCGTCGGTGCGGACCTCGACCCGAATCCCGTCCGCCGGTCCCCAGGTCCAGGACGAGCCGGGGACGAGGACGGCCTGGTACGCTGCCGGGCCGGCGTAGAAGCGGGAAGCGTCCACCGCCAGCGGCAGGGCGGCGCTCACCAGACCGGTCTCCTGGTACGTGACCTCGAGGCCGTTTTCCCCCAGCCGAAACTGTTTGCTCCGCTTGCTGCCCTCCAGCACCAGCCTGCCTGCCTCGGCCTGGCGGACGGCGTATTCGTCGAACGCGCCGCCCAGGTCGCTGAAAGCGCCCATCACCGCCCCCGGATCGGCGGCGTCGCCGCGTTCGGGGTGCCACTGCGACGGGTCGCTCAGGCCGACGACGAACTGGACGGTCGGGGCGATGACCTGATGGGGGCCGCTCGCGTCCCGGTAGAAGAGATAAGTCAGGCGTGCTCCGTTTGTCTCGATGACGGCGAAATAGCGCTCGTTTGCCAGCAGACATTCCGGGCGGCCATCGCCGTCGGGGTCGGTGGTGCAGTCGGCGCGCCGGGCGGGGGAATCGGCCCAGGACGCCGCCTCGAGCAGGAGGCCGATTTGCCCCAGCGAAGCGCGGCGCAACTCTTGCAGGCGGCTGTCGGAGGCGGGGGCGTTCAGTTCCAGGTACATCTGCCAGGCCGATTGGGTCACCGCGTTTTGTGGGGCGCGGCGCAGCGCTTCCAGCCAGGGATCGGCGGGCAAGGCAGAGACGGGAGGAGGGGCGAACGTCTGACCGACGGGGAAGGAGAGCAGGCCCTCGCGGTCGAGAACGGTCACCCAGGGGTGCCCGGCCAGCCAGGCAAAGGTGGGGGGCGCAAATTCTCCGTCGCCCCAGGTGGAATTGCGCAGACTGCCGCCCAATACCACCAGGTCCGACTCATCGGGCGAGAAGAGCGCCTCCAGCAGGCGGCGGCGGACCTCGAGGCTGGGGCCGTCGGCGGTGGCCTGATCGGCAGGGAGGGCTGGCAGGGGCACGAGGCGCGTCCCGCCGAACCGGGCGAGGTGGGAGGAAGCGGACAGGGCCAAGAACTGGGCGCGGGAGGCAGGCAGGAGGTCCATGCCCGCCGCGTAGGTGAATTCGCTCCCCGGCAGGCCAAAACCTTCTGCCGCGCGGGCGCTGAACTCCAGCGCTTTGTCCACCGGCTGGCTGTAGGCCGTTTGCGGCAGGAGCAGGAGGCCCTGTTGGGTCAGGCGCTGAACCTGGGGCAGGGCGCCATCGAAGGAGAGAGCGGCCAGACTGGCGGGGGTCTTGAGGTCAAGCAATACCACTGGTATGTCCCAGGTCTCGACGGCGTTGAGGAGATGCCTGAGGCCGTGCCGTCCACCCCGCGGGCCGGTGTGCGCTCCGTCCCAGCGGCGCAGGGCCTGGGCCGGGGTGTAGGCCGGGTATACGTCCCAGAAGGCCAGCAGGACGGGGGCGCGCCCAATGGGCGGCAGGGAGTCGGAGCGGACAAGGTCGGTTTCATCGGCGGGGGAAGGCTGGCCAGGGAGGCTGGCAAAGGCCTGCAGGCGGAAGGGCTGGGGGATGTAAAGGCGGTTGAGCCGCACGGTGACGGTGTCCAGCCAGGGGTCGCGGACGAGGCGGATGCGCAGGGGGGAGTCGGCGGGTAAAATGGAGGGGCGTCCCCGTGCCGGGAGGTGGATCAGCAGGTCGCCGGTCGAAGTGACGAGGCGGAGGGTCAGGTCGGAATCGGGGACGAGGGGCAGGTCGAGCAGATCGAGGCGGATTTCGAGGTCCAAGCCGACGGTGCGGGTGTAGAGGGCGAGCAGTTCGCTGGAGGGGGTGGGAGCGTCGAGGGGGTCGAGCAGGCGCAGGTCTTCCGCAGCCCAGGGGCGGGGAGCGGCGGGTGTGCTGCAGCCAGCGAGTGTCAGGGAGAGGAGAATGAAAAGGGCAAAGCGGCGCATGGTCGCTAGATGGATTGTTCGGTCAGGGGGCCAATGCGCTCTTCGGGCGGAGCGCCTTTGCGGCCAATGACTTTGTAGATGGTGATCATCTCGCTCTTGCCGCGAATGGCCTGCCGGGCGGCAAATTCGACTTCGAACTCGTCGGCCACCAGGCTGGCGGTTTGCTCGCTGACAAGAATCGGCCAGCCGATGATTTTGGTCTGGTCTTGCAGGCGGGCGGCCAGGTTGGCGCTGTCGCCGATGACGGTGTAACTGATGCGCTGGACCGAGCCAATGAGGCCGACAAAGACCTCGCCGGTGTGGATGCCGATGCCGATTTCGAGGCCGCGCTGCAGACGTCCTTCTGCCTGCCAGCGCTGGTTGAGGCGTGCCAGTTCGAGGCGCATTTCGACGGCGGCGCGCACGGCGCGGATGGCATGGTCGGGATGGGGAACCGGTTCGCCGAAGAAGGCAATCACGGCGTCGCCCTCGTATTTGTCCACTGTGCCGCCGTTGCGGTGGATGATGGCAGTCATGGCTTCGAGGTAGGGGTTGAGGAGCAGGACCAGTTCTTCCGGCGTCATTTTTTCGGACAAACTGGTGAAGCCACGGATGTCGGAGAAGAGGATGCTGACGGTGGCGCGCTTGTTGAGCGAGGTGATGTCCTGGGTGGTAATCAGTTGGTCCACCATTTCGGGGGAGAGGAAGCGGCTGAACAGGCCGCGCACGCGGCGTTTTTCGACCTCCTGGGTGACGGCCTGCTCGACGAACTGGACGACGACGCCGAGGAAGAGCATGGCTTCGGGAGCGGCGAGCGGCAGGTACCAGTTGAAGCGAGTGAAAGCGAAGAAGCAAATCCCGAAATAAGCGGCCAGCGCGCCGAAGAGCGCCAGGAGGGCCAGCGCGGGTCGGCGGATGTGTCCGAGCAGGGCGGCCAGCAGGGCCATGAGCAGGATGATGAGCAGGTTGACCCAGGGCGGGGTGACGTGCAGGTATTCGCCGGAAAGGAGCGTGGCGATGGCATTGGCGACGATTTCGACGCCGGGCGTCATTTCCGATGCGGAGAAGGGAGTGGGATAGACATCGTGCAGGGTGATGCTGGTGGCGCCGATGAGGACGATTTTGTCGCGGAAGGCAGAGGGGGCCACCAGGCCGTCGGCCACGTCGGCGGCGGAGTAGGTGGGGTAGGTGCCGGCCGGGCCAGCAAAGTTGATGAGAAAACGCCCCTGGCTGAGGGGAATTTTTTGTCCGTCGAAATACAGGCTGTCGGCTGTGAGGGAGGGAGGCTCCATGCCGCGAAACAGGGCGGCGGTTTGGAAAGCCCAGTGATAATAGATCTGTTCGCCGAACAGGTCGAAGGCTTGCAGGCCGCGGTCAATGGCGTCATCGTCGAGGGGGATGCCCGTCAGACCGAGGCCGTCCAGCCCGTCGAGGTAGATCGGGAGGGGCGTTTTCAGGGTGACCGTGCCGAGGGCCTCGTCCTTGAAAATCTGGATGACGGCCACCGCAGACGGGGCCTGCGACAAGGCCGCGGCCAGGGCTTCGTCGCCGCCCGGATCGTAGCCCGGTTCGAAGAGAAAGATATCCACGCCGATCAGTCTGGCCCCGGCCTGGTTCAGTTGATTGACGATTTGCGCCAGGTAGGCGCGCGGCCAGGGCCACTGGTAGCCGGTCCAGTTGAAGGAGAAATCGTCAATTGCCACGATGACGATGTTCGGGTCCGGCGGGCGGACGCCGCGCAGGCGCATCAGCCCGTCGCGGGCGGTCATTTCTACACCTTCGAGGGGGGCGAGCGAGCCGTTGATCGCCGCGAGCAGTTCCAGCGCCATTAAGAGAACGGCGAGCGTGGTGATCAGGACAGAACGCAGCGGAATTTTTGGGAGAGAGGAGGACGCCATGGGCGTATTATAAAGCAAGTGCGCTGGAGTCAGTCTCCAACGCACTTGCCAGGGGGTTCCCAATTTTCTTATGGGCAGACGCTGCCGCCGTTGTAGACAAAGGATTGTGTGTTCGAGGTCGTGCTGTTACCGTTATTATCAATGGCCCAGAACCACCAGACGATGTTGTAATTGGGCTGCATGGGGATGGAGATGTCGCCGGCCCAGGTGTCGCCGCCTTGATATGTCAGGTGCTGGTAAGTTTCCAAGACCAGATTACTGTCGCTATCGAAGACTTTGTAGGCTACTTTCACATATTGCAGTCCGTCCGGGTCAATGGCATCTACCTGGAAATGGTTGATGCAGGCGCTCGATGAGCCGTTGGGGCCGCTTTCGTTTTGGAAAGTGGTGGGCGTATCTGGCGGCGGCGTAGCCGGGCAACCTGGGGAAACAAAACTGTAGATGCTCGCATCGTGCGTGTACACGCCGTCATCGTAAATCGCAAACCGCCAGTAAATCGTCGTCCCGGCGGCCAGCCCGTCGAGGCAGATGCTGGCGCTGTATTTGGTGCCGCCGCTGGGGGCAAGGATATAGTGCGGGTCGGAATATCCATCCGGGACGGGATTTTCGGAGAAAATGACCTTGACCATCGCGCCAGTGGGCGCATTGGTATCCACCGAGAAAAACTGTTCGCAGTCGGAAATGTTGCCAGTGGGGCCGACCTGATTCCAGAATAGGATGGTTCCGTTCCCGCCTTCTGATGAGGGGGTGGCCGTCGGCGCGAGGCTGGCTGGCTTGGTAAAAGTGAAGTGTTCGCTGGAACAAATCTCGCTGAGGTTGCTGTCCCTGATGCTCACCCACCATTCATACGTGCCGCCCTGGGTAAGCGCGTCCATATACCGTACATGGCTGGTCCCAAATTCGGGCAAAGAGAACATTGATCCATTGGGCTGTTTGAAGTTAATCAAGTACTTGTAGGCCTGCGGGTGTTCTGTCCACGAAAAGGTGACCGGGCCGGTGGCGTTCAAACTTGCGCCGTTGTCGGGCGTCAGCAGGGAAACGCAACCGCCCGGCGTGGGCGATGGAATAGGCTCGCCGCTCCTGGTAAAACTGCGCGACTCGGAAATACAAAGCGGCTTGAAATTCTCATCATAGGCTGTCACCTGCCAGTGATACTCTCCGGGCAGGGTCAGCGCCTCTGCCAGAATCTTGTAACTGTTCGTCCAAACGATGCGGGAGGCCTCCGACCCATCGGGTTTGGTGATGGTAATGACATATTTATAGCGCCCGGGATATTCCTGCCACTGGAACATGACAGGGCCGGATTCGGGTAGTTCGAATCCATCCGCCGGGGAGGTGAGATCGAAGCAATCTACTGACGGCGGCGCAGAAGCCGGTTTGGTAAATGTCCACGGCCCGCTGGTGCAGATCGGCTGGAAGGAAGCGTCGTATGCCGTGACCGACCAGGAGTACGTTCCCTCCAGCGGCAGTTCCGCCGCGTCCACCTGCGCCGAACTCCGCCAGACAAACCATGACCGTTCGGTCAGGTTGGGCTTGACGATGGTCAAAATGTACTTGTGAGCCCCCGGCTGGTCGTTCCAATCAAACTGGATGATCCCCTCGCCGGGCGCTTCCGATCTGTCTGGGGGCAATCCCAACTCAAAACAGGACTCCGGCGAGGTGGGTGTGACCGTTGGAACCAGGGTCGGCAGGGCCGAGGCGGTGGCAATCATTGCCTGCATGATCTCCTGCGCTTCCGGGTTGTTGGCAAGAAAAGTCTCGATTTCTTGCTGAGAGATGTATCGTAACATGGGCGGCGGAGGCGGCAGATTTCCCTGGGTGTCGAAACTGAAAAGGACACACCCCTCACCGGCCAGCATGTCCATCAGCCCGGCGGGGTTCTCGGCCTGGCACCAGCCCTCCAGGCAGGTGACCCAGACATCGTTCGTCAACGGGTCCACCCAGACCGCCATGTACGAACCGCGCACCGAAGCCGTGCCGGACGGAGTTTCAATTTTCATCTCGCCGCCATGCAGGATGACCCACAATTGCCCGGCTTCCATCTTCAGGCGGGTCAGCAGGCCATCATCCGCCGGCTGGTTGGATTCGAGCGTGAACAGGCTGTCGGGAGCGACGCGGACGATGGTCCCGCTGGCAAAATTCAGCCGGCCGCGCCCATCCGGGCCGGTGCGCACCTGCCCTCCGACCTGGAGCGTGTCCCCATTCGAGGCGGCGACAAACTCGGCCTGCCCTGGGTTGCGAATCTGGACACTTCCCTGCACTTCCGACAGGGTCGCCGTCTCGTCGAGCGCCACTGGGGTAGAAGTCGTCAGGGCGCGGCCGCAGGCCACTGCCAGCAGCGTAAGCCCTACCCCAAAAGCAATCAATACAAACAATCTGAGTTTCATCACTGGCCTCCTCGTGTAAACTGTCCAAGCGGCGCTTTTATTTCGAGCCACCTGACACTTTGCTTGAGCATCTGCAAAAACAGCCCCAAGATGTCATTGCTTTGCAATGACCCCTCGGGAAAAACTTTTGGGTGGTTAGTTTTATTTTAGTAACCTTTTTTCTTATCGGAGAATTACCCATTTGGGCTATTCTCTGGTTGTAACTATTTTGACAATGTCAAGTTAAACTCTTGTTCTATAAACTCTACGCATTTTGTCACTGCGAGCAAAGCGAAGCAGTCTCCTGGTTTGCGAGG
>Ga0209018_1001892_pt1 | contig 15905 bp, 15 predicted proteins | sample YNPBryBLVA2012_FD_185814 | JGI IMG/M metagenome (GOLD analysis project Ga0209018, IMG submission 185814) | Anoxygenic and chlorotrophic microbial mat microbial communities from Yellowstone National Park, USA - YNP Bryant BLVA 2012 (SPAdes)... ...
AAGTTGGCGCCGAGGAGCTCGGCGATGTCGAACCAGGTTCGACCAAGATATCCGTGTATAAGACCGGCGATTTCGTGGATCTCTGTCGTGGTCCTCACGTCGGATCGGTTAAGGACATTGGCGTTTGGAAACTTAATCGCATGGCCGCGGTCTATTGGCGCGGTAAGGAGTCCAATCCGCAACTCCAGCGCGTTTATGGCCTATGTTTCGCGACGGAGGAAGAACTGGCGGCGTACGAGAAGATGATGGAAGAGGCGGAGAAGCGCGACCACCGTAAACTCGGCAAGGAGCTGGAGATCTTTATGTTCGACGACGAAGTTGGTCCAGGCTTGCCTCTCTGGCTGCCGAATGGCGGCGTGCTCATTGAAGAGCTTGAGAAACTGGCTAAAGATATGGAGACCGCCGCCGGTTACGTTAGGGTGCGTACCCCGCATCTTACGAAGGAAGAGCTTTACCTGCGCAGCGGCCATTTGCCGTACTACGCCGACAGTATGTTCCCTCCGATGGAGCTTGATGGCGAACGGTATTACGTCAAACCCATGAACTGCCCGATGCATCACAAGATCTTCGGCAACCGTCCGCGCTCTTACCGCGAGCTCCCGTTGCGCCTGGCCGAATATGGCACCTGTTACCGCTACGAAAAAAGCGGAGAGCTCTTCGGCCTGATGCGTGTTCGTTCCATGCAGATGAATGACGCGCACATCTACTGCAGCGAGGAACAGTTCGAGGAGGAGTTCATGGCCGTCATCGCCATGTACCAAAAGTATTTCGAGCTCTTCGGCATTAAAAAATACAGCATGCGGCTCTCGACGCATTCCCAAGAAGGCTTGGGCAAGAAATATGTGGATAACGAACGTCTCTGGCTTAAGACAGAGGAGATGGTTAGGAACGCCATGCTTAAGCATGGAATTCCGTTCGTTGAAGTCGCTAATGAAGCTGCTTTTTACGGCCCCAAGATCGACGTTCAGATCTGGAGTGCTATTGGCCGCGAGTTTACCTTGGCCACGAATCAAGTCGACTTCGCCGTGCCCGAACGGTTCAATTTAGCCTTCATCAATAGTGAAGGCAAGCCTGAAGTGCCGCTCGTCATCCATCGCGCTCCGCTGTCAACCCACGAGCGCATGATCGGTTTCCTCATCGAGCATTACGCCGGCGCTTTCCCGCTCTGGCTGGCTCCGATTCAGGTCGCGGTCTTGCCGGTAGCCGACAGACATAACGAGTTTGCTTATAAGCTGGCTGAGGAGCTCAAGGGCCATGGCGTCCGCGCGGCAGTTGACGATGCCGCCGAATCCGTGGGTAAGAAGATTCGCAACTCTGAAAAAGCCAAGATTCCGCTGACACTCGTAGTCGGCGATAAGGAGGCGGAGAGCGGCGACCTAACGATCCGGAGAAGGGGAGTCGAAGAGCAGGATGTTATGCCTAAGGCCGACTTCATAGCCATGGTCGTGGACACGATCAAGAACCGGAAATAGGTTCATCAAACCGAAACCCAGCCTTGCGGCTGGGTTTTTGCGTCTGTCTTATTCCACCCGGGCCACCCGCCGCGCCTGCTGGGCGGCCGTCTCTTTGCCGCGGGTGATATTGCGCCCAACGGGCTTGCCGAATTTCTTGCCCCGTTCGGCCATGATGCTCTGGACCAGGGCATTATTCTCAAGCCCCAGGAGCTTATTCAGCTTATCAACGCGCGCGCCAAAGGCTCGTATGACATAGTCAGGCGCGGGCTCGTTGACCGCCTCAAGATATCGGCCCATGGCCATGACATACGCAGTCGCCGCATCCGGGGCGCCAGGTTCCTTGGCTACATCCATGATGCTGATTGATTTCCGCGTCTTGGCGCCTTTGGCTTCCAGTTCTTTGTCCTGCTTGTCGAGCGTCTGCGCCACTAAGTCCCACAGTTCCTTGGCTTTGGGCACCGCTTCGGCCGTCCTTTCGATGGTCATCGGGTTCATCATCCGCTTGCCAATTTCGGCGGCTTCCTGGGTGGCTTCCTTAGTTTTCCGCACGCTCTCTTCGAATTTCGCTAAGGTTTCTTCGGCAACCTTGGCGCCAGCCATAATTTTCTCCTCGCGTTCGGCGGCTTGCTTTTTACCGAGTTCAGCCAGCTTATCTAAAAGGTCTGCCGTCTCGGTTGTCATGGCTTCGATCGGTGGAGCTTCATTAACTGTTCGGCGAGCACGGGCTCTATCGCGAGTAGTTTCGGTCCCGGCTCCAGCTATTCGTCCGGCCATGCGCTTTTGTTCGGCTCTGCCCGTCTCGAGCTGGACCCCGACTCCGGCGCGTCCTGCAGGTTGAAAGAAGGGTGAGCGAACCAGGCCGAGCGTCTTCTCAAAGCTCTGCAACTCGGCTTTGGCCCGGTCATATGCCTTGTCGTCGCCAGATTTCAAGGCTTCCTGGACGGCGGCGGCCTTGAAGACGTATTCGACTGATGAATTGCGTTGCTGCTCATTAGCTGAGTTCCAGTTAACGCCCATTTGACCTAGGACGTCTTCATTTATTGCCGCAGCCTGGCCGCCCGGTAAAAGTTTCTCGGCCCAAGAGACTTTCTTCTGGAATTCGGCTTTTTCCTTGGCTTCGGCTTCAGTTTGTTCCTTGATACGAGCTGCTTCCTCGGCTTCCTTCTTCAGCCTTGTTCGTTCAGCCGGCGAGATCTTGGCTGCTTCCGGGAGCGGGGGAGGGGTCACCCGCGGTTTGCGGCGCACGCCGCTGACCTCTTCCGTTTCGAGAATGTCTTCATCCCTGACTTCCATCTCTTCCGCCTCTGCGGGGATGATGTCGGCTTCAGTCAGTATTTCCGGCGGCGTCGGTCTGGGGTATTGAGTCAATAAGCGCGACGCCTGGTTCGCGATTTCGTCGCGTTCTTTATGGAGAGCGTCGCGGCGATTCATAAGATTCCTAACCGTCTGCGCTTTTTCTTTGTTAATTTGATTGGAGAACTCCTTTAGCGCCCGTTCCAGCTGTGGCTCGATAACTGCCAATTCCTCATCGATCGAAGCTCGTCGCTCTTCGAGTTTTTTAAGTCTATTATCTAAAAGTTTATTGGCTCGACTCTCTTCTTCTTTTACAAATTTTGGATTAGCTGCTTTTTCTGCGGCGGTCATGGGACGTGGAACTCGTCGTTTGCGCTGGGTCACGGGTTCTTCTTCCTCTGCAAAGGCCACCGGTATTTCCGGTTCTTTTTCTGCTTCTTCTGTTTCTTCTTCAAAGGTCACTGGTATCTCAGGCTCCTCGGCGACGGGCGGTGGAGTCCACGTGGCCCCGCTCTCACTCTTCTCCCTCTTCGGCGGCCGCAAGTTGATTAGGTTCATTTCGAGCTGGTTCAGCCGCTGCTGGATTTCGCGGCGTCTGATTTGTAGCTCGCGCAAAGACATGTCAGCCGGTGTTCTGGCCTGTTCGGCCTGGTTCGAGATACGGCGCATCAGGTTGCCGAAACTCAGCGACAAGCGCCGCCTGAGACTCGGTCCCTTCTTGGCGCCTGCTTCGCGGTCTTCAATTTCCTTGTACAGGCTTTCCAATTCGGCTTCGAGCTGTTGCTGTTCTCGTTCCATCCCGCGGATGGCTTTTTCCGTGCCCTTGGCCAAGTCCATATCGCGGCTCAGGATTTTTTCGAGGATGCGCGAAGCTTTTTCTGGTTTGTTCGATACGCCGGCATTTTCGATGGCGTGACGCGCATCCTCTATCTTAAAGATGAGGCTGGAGTTCGCTTCGATCTTTTCCTGCAACGTGTCTCTTTTTTCAGGATCCGTGGTTCGCAACAGTTCCTGCTGTAATTGGATCTGGCTAGCCTCAAGAAAACGTTGGGTGTCGTTTAACTGTTCAACTGTAGTTTCATTCCTGTCAGCCACGGCTAAGAGCATTGCCTCCGGATCCTTTAGATGTTTGATCCCTAGCCTTTTTTGCAGTTCGTTGATCTTGAGGATGCGGGATCGTTCGTCCTCGGCCCGCAAACGGTTGGTTTCGACGGGCGCGGCACCTTCTTGTTTGACTTTTTTCTTAGGACTTTCTGGTTTGGCTTCTCGTTCTTGTCGGTTGTCAGGGGTTGCTGTTGGTTTGTCTGGGGTGTAAGGCATATGAAAAATTGATAAGTTATGAGCCATAATAGCATAAAAACCCGGTTTTGTTAACCGGGTTCATATTTTATCCACAATTTTTTTAAGCTTTTACCAGTTTGGCGAATACGGCCGGATACTGACGCGCGATTTCGGATAGCATTTTGCGATTCAATTCGATATTACGTTTTTTAAGCTCTGATAGGAGCTTGCTATATTTGGTGCCCAGACTTTTTGCCGCCGCGCCAATGCGCATCTGTTGTAATCCGCGATTATTGCGCTTCTTGAGCTTGCGTCCAATGTAGGCATTGACTCCGGCCTTGACGGCCGCGGTTTTGGCCAGTGAAATTTTAGATTTTCGACCCCACATCATGCCTTTAGTTCGGCGTAGGATGTTTCGGCGACGCTTGGTGGCGTGGGTTCCGCGTTTAACTCTCGGCATAGCTTTTCGGTGCGTGATTAGGTTAGATGTTGCCCTTGATGGTCCGCGCGAAGGTCTGGTTCAAGTTTATGTCGCGGCGTTTGGCGCGCGTCACCTTGCTCCGTTCGCGCGCGTTGAAATGGTCCTGGCCGGCTTTGCGTTTTAAAATCTTCCCGTTTTTGGTGATTTTTACGCGCTTCGAGATTGTTTTGCGGGTTTTCATAGCGATTTTCTGGGATTGGCAGTCGGTAAAAGATAGCCGAATTTGAATATCTTGTCAATCAAGACTTCCGGCCCACGATGGTTGAAACGTTGCCACCTTGCCGAGTTGTCGGTTGTTCGATGTAGAGTTCGTATTTCTGGCCTAGGTCTTTAACGAAGTCGGCAATGCGTTGGATGGCGAGATCGCTATGAGCTTTCTCGCGGCCACGTAGGATGATTTCGATTTTAAGTTTCTGTCCTTCGGCTAAAAAGCTCAGCGCCTGATTCATTCTGACCTCCTTATCGTGCGCTCCCATCTTGACAGATAGGCGAATGCCTTTGACCTCGACCTTCTTGGCATGCGCCTTTTGGGCGCGTTGCTCCTTGGCTTTCTGGTATTTGAACGTGCCGTATTCGAGGAATTTGCAAACTGGCGGGACTTCCTTGGGCGAGACCTCTACTAGATCGAGGTCGCGCTCGCGGGCCAGGGCGATGGCATCCTGCGTTTTCAAGATGCCTAGGAATTTGCCTTGTTCGTCGATAACGCGCACTTCCGGGACGTGGATGTGCTCGTTGGCTCGATATTCGTGGCCGGTCGGTTTTTGGAGTTGTTTACGGCGATAATGGATGCGCATTGCGGCTGAAGGACGAGGTACTGGGTATTAGGTACTCGGTACTTCGGCTGGGATTAGGTTATTGGCGGTCATCGGTCCGGCGGTATGGATCGATCCCTGGCCAAATTGGCGTTACATTTTCCGTCTTGCGGCTTTAGGCCGTTCGGCGGCTTGGTGGAGATGGGGGGAGTCGCACCCCCGTCCGGACGAGTCTCTCGAAATCCTCATTCACAGGCTTGGTCCGCTCAAGTTGAGAGCGGCTGAAGGCTAAGCGGACGAGACTTCAGCTGCTTACGCAGTCGCCAGTGTCCCAATGACCGGATTGCGAACGGTCAAAGGCAAGCCCGAAATATGGCGCTCCATCTTGCCGGTCGGGCCGCATGGCAGGGGGAGCGTGGCCATCGGGTTAAGCGAGGGCCATGGCAGGTGAGGGCAGGCGGAACGCCGAAGCGACCGCAGCCTTAACCTTAGAGATAACGTTGGCAGTTATTTCGTTTGGGGTTTTTTATGAGCTTCCCCGGCTCAGCCTGCGGATTGTGAAAGATATCGCCGTCAAAACTCGGCATCCCCGGCTATTCGACGTCCTCACCGCGCAAAACGCGGCGGACTTGGCGATCGAGATCTCGAGATTTCAGCTTTTCCCGCTTGTCGTGGGCCTGGCGTCCGCGGCACAAGCCGAAACTCAATTTGACCCGATGACCCGCAGGATACAGCGAAAAAGGCACAAGTGTCAAGCCTTTGATCGCGGTTTTTCCGGCTAAATTAAGCAGTTCTTTCTTAGTGATAAGGACCTTTCGGCGACGTTCGGCGTCGAATGGGTTGATGCGACTGGCCTTGGAATACGGCCGGATGTGCGCTCCGTAGAGCCATAATTCGCCGCGCGAAATCGTCAGATAAGCACCATCGAGTTTCGCGCCGCCTTCGCGGATGGCTTTGACCTCCCATCCCTCCAATGCCAAACCGCCCTGGTATTTCTCCAAGGTTTCGTAATCATGCCGAGCCTTGCGGTTCTCGGAGTAGATTTTTGGCGGTTCTGGTTTCACACGTACCAGAATACGCGAGGCCAGAAAGGTTGACAAATCGTCAGTTTTGGTCGGCGTTTATTCGTTCATTCAACCAACAAAGTGGCGATAGTGTATCCAAAGTCAAAGATGAGTCGATTTTTGAGTTGCTGGGCAAGTTATTCAGCGGTTGTCGCCGGGCGGCTTTTCCTTTTGGTTTGAGTGGTCTGGGTCATCTCACTTCATCTCGTCGACCTCGTCTTTGCCTTTTTTGAGTTCTCGAACCTGCTCCTTGTCCAATTCGAGCAGGAGCGCCTGGAATTCGCCGATATGCGTTTTTTCCTCGCGCGCAATCTCGGCGAGCGCCTTTTTTATCTTCGGCGACTTGGCCGCGGCCGCGAATTGTCCGTAAAGGTTCACGGCATCCAGTTCCGCCATGATTCCGGCGCGTAAAATCTCCTTGTCGATTTCGCTGGCTGTGACTTTCTTCAGGTCGGTGGGTAAGGATGACATCATATGGTTTTTAAATTATCGTCCTCGATGCAGTCCGCACGAGGCAGATAGATTGAAGGGCCCTTAAGAAGGAATTTGGTTAGATTCTTCGTCTGTTAGTTTTTGCCTCAGGATGATAGCAGTTATTCTTCATTAGCCTATCACCATCTTAAGCAGGGCGATAATGGCGACTGCAGCCCAGGCTAGGTTCAGGATCGTGGCCTGGTAGGCTTTACGCGGCAGGTTCGAGAGGATGATGCCGAGGGCGCCGAACAAGTTCAGCCCTTGGTAAACGGGGCTAACCGGGCTTACAAAGTCCAAGCTCAAGGCCGCATAGGCGAGGAGGATGGCGATGGCGCCGATCCAGCCCAGGCCGTCGACCACATCCTTTGGGGCGCAAACATCGGCGACGCATAAAAGATCCAGCCTCTTCTTTTTTGCTGAAGTTTTTGGGTTCATGGGCGTATTGTACCAAATCCGCGGCCAAAGTATCCTATACAATGTGGATAGGGAACCGCGCCGCGATGTGCGGATCAGTCTGGATGCCTGGTCCGTTCTGAAGGCCATCGTCCTGTTGTTGGCGGTCTATTTCCTATACCTCATCCGCGATATCCTGGCCTTGATTTTCGCCGCGTTATTTCTGGCGTCCCTGATGCATCCAGCGGCCGAAACCCTGGCCCGCAAGCGCATTCCCAAGGGCCTGACCGTCATCGCCCTGTATCTTCTACTTTTGGGCCTTTCCATCCTGACCTTCAGCCTTATATTCCCTATTTTTGTCCAGCAGAGTTCGCATCTCATAAATAGCTTCGGCCAGTCCTGGCAGGCTCTGGTCGGCGGTTGGCATTGGTTACAGGCTCTGTCCGACCAATATGGCCTGGGCGACAATCTCCAAACAGGTTTGGAATCCCTGCAGGCCGGCCTGGCCGGATTCGCCACCGGATTGGTCGGACGCGTCGGGGATGCTATGGCCGGAGCCGTCGGCTTGATCATCGTGCTCGTCATGGCCTATTACATGGTGGTTCAAGAAAAGGATGCGCGCCGTGCCCTGCAGAATTTCGTGCCTGAGGAATATCAAACGGTAGTCTCCTCTATCCTCAAGCGCGTCGAGGAGAAGATTGGCCGCTGGTTGCTGGGCCAGATCTCGCTCTGCCTCATCGTCGGCGTCATGTATTACGTCGGCCTGCTCATCGTCGGCTCGAAAGGCGCGTTGGTGTTAGCGGTCTTCGGCGGTTTCACCGAGTTCATCCCGTACCTAGGCCCCATCCTGGGAGCTATCCCGCCGGTTCTCCTGGCGCTGACCGAATCGCCATTCAAGGCGCTCTTCACCCTGCTCGTCATCATCGTCATCCAGCAGTCCGAAGGCCACATCATCGTGCCCAAGGTGATGCAGAAGGCAGTCGGCCTCAATCCGCTGGTCAGTATCACGGCCTTGCTCATCGGCGCCCGGCTCTTTGGCCTGGTCGGCGCGCTCATGGCCATTCCGGTCGCGACCGCGATATCGGCCGTGCTCGTCGAACTTTATCGCTGGCGCAAACAGACGCCGGCCGAACAACTTGAACTATGATCTCCCGCCTAACGACGTCGCAGAAAATTTACCTGCTTATCGCAGGTGTCTTGCTGGTCGTTTGTGGCGTGTTCGCGGCCATGCGCCTCAAGGCTCCCGCACCGGTTCCAGCCGACTCCTCTCCGGCCGCCTGGTCGGCCGTCGCTCCGGCCAAGCTCCATGCCGATTGGATAGCGGCGGTCCGCCGGACGACCGACGGCCTGCGCGCGGATTCGCCGCGCGCGGACTTTGCCGCCGCCCGGACGGCGCTTATGGAGGTTCGCGTCACGGCCGCGGACCGCGACGCGCACGCCGCTCTTATCCTGGCTTTGTTGGCTCTCGAACGCGGCGAAGCCAACGCTTTCAATTCTTTGACGGCCGCACGCCATGCCATCGGTCTTTAACGCCAATTCGCATGCCTGAAACCTCCAATCAAGCACCGAGTGTCCCGCCGGCCCGGACGAGTATTCAGCCCCCTCCGGTACTACCGCAGGCTCCGGTCGTCGTACCTGCTCCTCCGTCTCCCCAGATTCCGGTTTCGGCTCCGCCGTCCGCACCAAAACCGCCGACATCTCTTGCGCCGCACCACATCAAGCCAAAACTCGGCCGGAACGTTTTGACTTGCTGGACCTACGCCAGCGTTTTGGTACTGCTTGTCTTATCCGCTGGCTTGTATCTCCTGGCAAGAACCGGCCTGTTCAAGATCCCGCTGTTTTCCCGCGCGTACAGCGGGCCGCTGCCGACCAGGCTGGTCAATCCGCCGCCCATGACACAGGAAGATTTTGCGGCGCTGTTGGGTTCGCGGCTCAAGGCAGAGAGCCAAAAGAAGGCGTCGCCGCCATACCGGATAAGGCTGACCGAGCGTGAATTGACCGGAGCTCTGGCCAACGGCATCGACAGCGCCCTGGGCGACGAGTCATGGAAACATGTCTTCACCCAGGTAGTGGTCGAACCGACCGAGCTTGAGATAGTCGGCCAGTTCCAGCGCGGCTGGGCGCGACTGGATGTTCTTATCCGTTGCGTGCCGCATGTCTTCCATGGCGGTGTTTCATTCGAGCCGGTCTTCGTCCAGATAGGCGATTACAGGTTGCCGCCGCGCCTCGCTTATCAGATGTTGGGCTATCTGTTCGCGCGCGATCTGAACGCCTGGATCCTGGAATTCGGCGGCATGCAGGTCTTAGATGTTCATCTGTCACGAGGTTATATGGAATTGAGAGTCGCGCCGACCGGCATCCGGCCTTGAACGCCTTGCGGATTCCGCTTACTCCCATGAAGCCGGCATGCTAGGCTAGGTATCGTTCCATGATTCTCTTGATTCGAATCCTCCCGCTGTTCATCGGCTTGCTCCAGGCCGGCCTGTTTTGGTGGCAGAAAAAGCTGCCCGGAACCTATCCGTGGCTCGTCGTCGTGGCGGCCTTAAGTTTGCCTTTGGCCTCGATTGCGATTTCTTGGGGCCGGATTAAATTCGGCGATTTGATAGAGAAGATGGCGCCGACTTTCGTCCTAGTCGCGGTCTTGGGTTTTGCTTTGCTGCTAGTCGAGCGGAGCTGGGAAACCTATCTTCTCACGGGCTTGGCCGCGGTGTCGGCTTTCGTCTCGTTCGAGCTTTTGTTCCTCGTGGCGCGCAATCCCGCAGCCTATCCGGTCAACGGCCTGTCGCACGTCAATGTGGCGTACGTGCCGCTCGCCGTGTATTACGCCGTGTCGACCTCGAGCGGCTTGCTTGTTTTTCTGCAATCAGCCGGCCTTTGGCACGTCGCGTTGTGCACCGCGCTCGGCGTCATCCTCTTTCGCACGACGGGCCATCCCGGCGCCAGCCGCCAGCAGAACAGCGTCTGGATGGCGGTCGGCGGTTTGGTCGGCGCCGAGGTCGGCTTGGTTGGTCTGCTTCTGCCGCTCGGCTTGTCGGCCCAGGGTTTAGTCGCGACGCTCATCCTCTGCGGCGCCTTGCGTGTTCGGCGTTATCTCTACGCTCCGAAACCTTCCCGGCGCCTGGCCTGGGGCGAAGGTCTGGTCGGCCTCGTCCTATTCATAGTTGTGCTGGCCACGGCTAAATGGCTTTGATGCGCGGCTTCGCCATCGGACAAAAACCGGATCAAGGAGTATCATGTTGGCAAGTTATGACCTTACCCACTGGCAAGGCTTGGTCAGGTTTCAAACAGGGACTGTTATATGTCCTCATCGCCGGCATTTGCGGAGGTTTGGCGGGCGCCGCGGCTGGTTTTTATGCCTCTTCGGAGGTCATTGGTCTGAACACCGCGCCGCCGGCTGCGACCGCGTCATCAACCCGGGCGGCTGAAACTAAAACGACGTCCACCATCTCGCTCATCCAGGTCGAACCGCCGGCATTGGCTTCGGTCGTACCGCCTGCTTTCCTCAGACGTGCTTCCTCGGTCGCCACGCTGTATCGCGCGCCCAAATCTGGCACGATCGAAGATCGTCGTCTCAACGATGATCGTATGCTGGGACAGGCAGTAGCTTTGACTTCGGATGGCTGGTTCGTGACCTCGGTTGATAACCTTGTTGGGTTGAAGCTCGCCGACCTGCTCGTCTGGTATGGCGGCGCGGCCTACGGGGTGACCCGCGGCTTCATCGACCATATCAATTCCACAGTCTATCTCAAGACCGACGCGAGCAACGTCCAGGTAGCCTCCTTCTCGAATGTCCGCTACTTGACCCGCGGCAGCCAGGTTTGGTCCGAACTTCGTCCAGGTGAGATAGCGCCGCAGGTCGTGCTCACCATTAGCGGCCGGAGCGGCGAGGGGCCATTCTCGAGTGAGACTTCGGCGCGCCGCATCGGGTTGAGCGGCACGACCGGGCCGAACGACCGCGGCGGGGGAGTTTGGGATGCCAACGGCCAGCTCATCGGTCTCGTCGACAGCAAGCCCGGAACCGGTCTGCGCCTCATCCCCTCGACTAGCCTTGCGTCTTCTTTGACTTCACTTCTGCAAAGCGGCGAAATTCGGCATGCGTTCCTCGGCGTCCGCACGTTGGACTTGGGGATCATGCGTTTAAGCGGGAGCCGCGACAGCCTGCCGGCTGAAGGCGCACTCATTCGAGATGACGCGGTTTCGGGCAAGCCAGGTGTCGTCAAAGATTCGCCGGCGGCCAAGGCAAAACTTAAGGTCAACGATGTGATTCTTAAAGTCGAACGTGATATCCTGGACGGCACAGGCGATTTGGGCGAGGTGCTGTCTGAGTACCAGCCCGGCTCGACCATCACCTTGCGCGTCCTGCGCGGCCAAACCGACACCGATGTCCAGGTCAAGCTCGGCACCGCCATCACCAGTGAACCGCTTAAATGAATATGCCTTCACAAAATTACGTCCGCCTGTTCGTCCGCGCTCGAAAAATCATCTTTTTGTTGACCCTCCTTGGGGCGCTTTTGGCCTTAGGCGTATCGTTAGCTCAGCCTTTGCGCTATTCCTCGACCGAGCGCGTGCTCATCACTCAGTCCAACGCTACCAGTCTTGATCCGTATACCGCCATCAAGTCGACCGAGCGTATTGCCCAGAACCTGTCCGAGATCATCTATACCTCGAGTTTTTTCAACGCCGTGATGGCCAAGGCCCAAATTGACGCCAGTTATTTTCCGACGGACGAGATTGACAAACGCAAGCTGTGGCGGAAAACAATCGAAACCGAGGTCGTGCCGAATACTGGCGTGGTCAGCATCATCGCCTATCATCCGAACCGCGACAGCGCAACCGAACTTGCGGTGCGCGTGGCGCAGGAACTCCAGATCGTGACCCCCAATTATTTCGGCTATTCGGTGCGCGTCCAGATTATCGACGACCCATTGCCCTCGCGCTGGTTCGCTAAGCCGGACTTCATCCGCAACATCCTGGCCGGCACTGTTATTGGTTTCCTCCTCGGCACAGCCTGGGTTCTCGGAAAAGTGAAAAGCGTGGCGTAAACAAAAAAATATCTCCACGCGGCCGGGCTTCCCGTCCGAGCAGGCCCCCGCCTGCCCATCAGGGAGAAATCGGTGAGTCCCTCCCAACGTCCTTTCCTTTCATAGATTCAAGAATAGATTGTCTCATGGCTCACGGATGCTCCATGCAGTGCTGGAGGTGGGTGAAGCTTCAATGTTCCTGCGATCACGTCTGGACTTCGGTATTGTCTGATCTCTTGGATGACTATAACCGGCGAAGCGCCAATCGTGCTATACTTAAACTAAATTATGCTCATCGGCATCGAGGCAACACGGGCCAACAAGGTTACGAAAACTGGAGTGGAATGGTACGCCTGGCACGTTATCCAGGAGCTCAAAAACTTGACCCAGAATGATGGGAATTCCTGGATTTTGTATTCCAATGCGCCCTTATCAGGCGGGCTTGAGAAGTTGCCCGAGAATTGGTACGAGGAGCGGCTCAAATGGCTGTTGCCCTACGGCTGGACGCAACTTCGTTTGTCGTGGGACCTGCATAAGCATCCGGTGGACGTGCTCTGGTTGCCGGGCAGCACGCTGCCGCGCTTCATGCCGAAGAAGACGGTCGTGACCGTGCATGACGTCGGGTTTCATCATTTGCCCAAACTCTACAAGAAGCGCCAAGTCAGCATCCACGAGCACGCCATGAAGGAAATCCGCAAAAAGGCAGAGCGCATCATTACCGTATCCGAATTCTCGGGGCGTGACATCGCGGAACAGTACGGCATCGACCCGAAGAAAATCGCCATCACCTATCCGGGTGTGGACCTGGCGCTCTACACGCCGGTCAAGGACGCGGACAGAATCGAAGAACGGCTGACCCGCTACCGCATCTCGACGCCGTTCTTTATCAACATCGGTCGTATGGAGGCCAAGAAGAACATTGTGACTCTGGTCAAGGCCTTTACTCAGTTCAAGACGCGGCGCGGCGTCGGCGATCCATACAAGCTGGTGCTGGTCGGCGTGCCGGGCCACGGCTATGAGGAGATTAAGCGCACCATCGCGGATTCGCCATTTAAATCAGACATCATGGAATTGGGTTATGTGCCCGAGACTGACAAGCCCTATCTCCTGACCGCGGCGCAGGCGCTTATTCATCCGTCGTTCTACGAAGGCTTCGGCATCCCGCCGGTCGAGGCCATGGCTTGCGGTTGTCCGGTCATCTCGTCCAACGCCGCGTCACTGCCCGAAGTCCTGGGTAACGCGGCCGTGTACTTTTCGCCGAACGAACCCGAACAGCTGACCGGACTCATGAGCCAGTTGGCGGAGGATTGGCAAGCGCGAGAAAATATGAAGACAATCGGCCTTGAACGCGCTCAGAGGTTTAACTGGAAAGCCACAGCCGAAAAGACCTTGCCGGTCCTGACCCAGTGGGAAAATGGAGTGGAGGTAAAGTCAAGAGTTCGTTAGATGTCGTATTCTACCCGTCGGGTAAATCCGCAATGCAGTCTACGAACTAGGCTAAACTGAACACCACTTAAGCTCTATGAATGAAGCTACCGCGCGCCTGCTCGAAATTGGCCTCAGCGACAAAGAGGCGAGTGTCTATCTCGCAATGCTTGAATTGGGACCGGCAAGTGCCCAGGAGATAGCTAAGAAGTCCGGCATCAACCGGTCGACATCGTATCTGGTCATCGAGACCTTGCAGAAGCGAGGCTTGGCGTCCATGTCGCAGAACGGGAATCGGACGCTCTTTACCGCCGAATCGCCAAGCCGGTTGGCTTCGATCTTGAACCGTGAGCGGCAGGAACTTGAAGAAAAGAAAAAGAAACTTGAGGAATCCATCCCGTACTTCCTGGCTCTCTACAACGCTATCGAAGATAAACCACAGGTCAGGTTTTTTGAGGGGCCGGAAGGTATTTCGGCGGTGCGTGAGCTCATGCAACAATCGCGCGGCGAATATCTAAGCTTCACGGCCATTGACGAAGGGACGGTCCGTATCTCAAAAATGAATGAGCCGCAACGTCTTAAGATGGCGCGCAAGGTTCATGGCAGATTCATCTTTTCGCTCAAACCGGGAATCACGCCGCCTAAGACGGACCTGACGACTTGGGAAGTCAGAGAATTACCGTATGGCGCTTCGCCTTTCACCGGTGAAATCAACATCGTGGATAACAAGGTGGCGGCCTTTGTCGTGAAAGGTAAAGCCACGGCATTTGTGGTCGAGAACCGTGAAATGGCCGACCTGTTCCGGGCGTTGTTCAACGCGGCTTGGCGCGTGGCTAAACCGGTCGATAAAAGCAAACAAAACGAACTTTTTAAATAAATCGCCCTAGCCAGCCGCTGGGCGGCGTGGTCAGGGCGGGACAAGGTCGTTGAACCAAGATCCGGTTCACGGTTTCGCTTGATTTCTCGACTGATTACTTCATGGTTCCGATGGAGCATTTTAGCTATAGTCTGAAGAGAAACATGGCCTAGGAGATAGAGCTCAATCCGCTGACATTCCAGAAAACACAAAGGGCGTCCTTACAGATCACCCAATGATATGGGGTGTTTCTGCTAGTTTGGCATTGGGGTGGCGCATTGATGTTAAAAGTTGGGTCAGGGAATGAGGTCTTGACAGGATTTTCTGGTTATGCTAAGTTTCAATGTTCATTGAATGCGCATAAAGAAAATTAGACGGGCACTGCAGCCGTTCTGGGCCGGTTTGGGGGTTTTCCTCCTCTCCCAAATGCAGGCACAGGACGACTCCAGGGCCCGTTGCCTTGGATGCCTTCCGGACTAAGCCGGGGGCAACGGACCTTAAAATCGAGCTACTAACTAGAAGAGAAAAACGCCCGAGACCTCGGGGCTCACTACGGTGCGGCCCCGATGGCCGCGAAGGAGAAGATCACATGGCGAAGGTGGAAAAGTTTTCTTTCGCGGCCTCGGCCGCGGCAATTCTTTTCTCGGCCGTCGCGGCGGCTCAAGACTCCGGCGCCGCGGCCAGTTTAAACGCGGTGATCATGACCGACCCCAACGCCGCCTGCCAGGGCGCCGACGCCTGTCGCACGGCACTCCAGCAGTGCCAAACGGACTTGGCGACGTCGACGGGCGCAGCCAAGGACGCGCTTGAGAAACTGAGCCGGTGCGAAAATAACCTCCGGCGAGCCATACCGGTCAAGCCGGCCAAGTTGCCGGCGCCGGTCTGCCGGAACAAGGATGATTTTCTTGGCACTGACTGCCAGTGCCATGAAGAGAAGAATGGCACCGGGGGCGTGAGCTCCGACCTGGTGCCGGTCAGGCAGGTCGGCAATGGCGCCGTCGTCTGCGTCTCTTCGAGCAACCTGTACGAGCAGGTTGCCAAAATGAAGAGGCGCATCGATGCCCTCGAGGGCAAGGTGGGGGACTTGGAGGATGTTAAGCAGAAGGTCGACGACCTTTATGGGGCCATCTCAAACCCTGTCGAATTCAAACGGCAGTGGGATGAGGTCTTGGCCTGGTATGAAGGGGCCAAAGATGTCCCCAACCGGGTGGACTACCTGCTCCGCATCAACGCGGAGGTTATGAAGGCTTTCAGTGTCCTCTGCCCGACGAACCCAGACAAGCCCTGGGAGTCGTTGGAGGATCGCTGTAAAGCCGCGGCCCGCGCCGGACGCGGTACGCAGGTCGAGACCCGCCTGGCTGCCGAAGGCATGGGCGGGCATCGGCCGGGTGCCGGAGGGTACCAGGGCGTC
>Ga0209018_1001893_pt1 | contig 15899 bp, 13 predicted proteins | sample YNPBryBLVA2012_FD_185814 | JGI IMG/M metagenome (GOLD analysis project Ga0209018, IMG submission 185814) | Anoxygenic and chlorotrophic microbial mat microbial communities from Yellowstone National Park, USA - YNP Bryant BLVA 2012 (SPAdes)... ...
CGGTGACGCGGTGACGCGGTGACGCGGTGACGCGGTGACACGGTGACGCGGTGACACGGTGACGCGGTGACGCGGTGACGCGGTGACACGGTGACGCGGTGACACGGTGACGCGGTGACGCGGTGACGCGGTGACGGGGTGACGCGGTGACAGGGTGACGCGGTGACGCGGTGACGGGGTGACGCGGTGACGCGGTGACGGGGTGACGCGGTGACGCGGTGACGGGGTGACGCGGTGACGCGGTGACGGGGTGACATAGCGAACCAACTTGCATACTTGCACACTTGCATACTTGCATACTTTCGAGGGAGTTGAATGACCCACAGTGCCAACGGGCGCGATGAATTCGCGCCAGAGATCACGGCTTTCACCTGCATCTACTGCGGCTACATGGCCGCCGACACGGCGGGCGCGCTCCGTCTGCGCTACCCGGCGAACGTCAAGTTCGTTCGCCTGCCCTGCACCGGCAAGACAGACGTGCGCTACATCCTGGAGGCGTTCGAGCAGGGTGCTGACGGTGTCTACATCGTGGCCTGCCCGCTTGGCAACTGCCATCATGTCCACGGCAACGAACGGGCCCTGGCCAGGGTCAACTACGCCAAGAAGTTGCTGGACGAGATCGGTATCGGGGGACAACGGTTGGAGATCGCTTTCGCCTCGGGGGGCATGGGCGCAACTTTCGCTGAGGTCGCCCGTCAGATGACGGAGAGAATCAGGAAGTTGGGGCCCAGTCCGTTGAAAGGTGCGGTGGGGAATGACCAGTGAGCAATGACCAATGACCAATGAACAGTGAGCACGGTGAGGGATGGTGGGTAGTGTCGTGATTTGAGTGGAAAGAGGCCTGGTCTCGGGCGAGGGAGCTGACAATGCAGAGTGGAAAGGAGACCAATGGCAGGGGAGCGGGGGTCTGAGAGCGGAAGTTTGGTCATGGAACAGGGGGTATGGTGGGCAACGAAGAGTCACCCAAGGAAAACGCGATCGGTTCGGCAATGGTGGTCGGCGGGGGGATCGCCGGCATCCAGGCCTCGCTCGACCTGGCCGAGGCCGGCTTCAAGGTCTACATGGTCGAGAGCCGCTCGGCCATCGGCGGGCACATGGCGCAGTTGGACAAGACCTTCCCGACCAACGACTGCGCGATGTGCATCATCAGTCCCAAGCTGGTGGACGCGGGCCGTCATCGCAACATCGAACTACTGGTGGATAGCGAGGTGGTCTCGGTGCGCGGCAAGGCCGGCGATTTTACCGTCCGCGTCCGCACGCGCCCGCGCTACATTGACCTCGGCAAGTGCACCGGCTGCGGCGATTGCGCGAATGTCTGCCCGGTGATCATCCCCAGCCGCTTCAACGAGGCGCTGATGGTTCAGCAGGCGGCGTACAAGCTCTACCCTCAGGCCGTCCCCAATGCCTATGCCATCGAGAAGCGCGGCATCGCGCCCTGCCGCGACGCCTGCCCGGCCCATCAGCGCGCCCAGGGCTACATCGCCCTCATCCGCGAGGGCCGCTACGCGGACGCGCTGCGGGTGATCAAGGAGGACAATCCCTTCCCCGGCATCTGCGGGCGCATCTGTAATCACCGCTGCGAGGAGGCCTGCAACCGGGGCAAGGTGGACCAGGCGATCAATATCCACGCCCTGAAGCGGTTCGTCACCGATCAGATCTACAGCCAGGAACGAGTGCCGCCGCCGCGCGCCGAGCGGAGGTACGGGGAGCGCGTGGCGATCATCGGCGCGGGCCCCTGCGGCCTGACGGCGGCGCAGGACCTTTGTCAGCAGGGGTACGCGGTGACGGTCTTCGAGGCGTTGCCGGTGGCCGGCGGGATGCTGCGGGTGGGTGTGCCGGAGTTCCGCCTGCCCAGTTGGATCGTGGATCGCGAGGTGCAGGACATCATTGACCAGGGCGTCGAGCTGCGCCTGAACACCCGTGTGGATAATCTGGATGACGTCTTCGCCGAGGGATTCGACGCCGTGCTGATCTCCGTCGGCGCGCACGAGGGGCGTATCCTGCCCATCGAGGGCACCGACCTGGACGGGGTGATGGTCAACACCGTCTTCCTGCGCGACGTGCGCCTGGGCAGTCCACCGGACGTCGCCGGCCGGCGGGTGATGGTATTGGGCGGCGGGAACGTGGCGATTGACGTGGCCCGCACGGCGGTGCGACTGGGCGCTGCCGAGGTACACATGGCCTGCCTGGAGTCGCGGGACAAGATGCCTGCCCACCCCTGGGAGGTCGAGGAAGCCGAGGCCGAGGGAGTGAGCTTGCACCCGGCGCGCTCCTTCGTCCGCATCCTCGACAATGGCGCCGGGCGCGTCGGCGGTCTGGAGTGCGTCAACGTCACCTATATGGCGTTCGACGCCGAGGGCCGGCTGACGCTGGAGACCGAGCCGGGCTCCGAGCACGTCATCCCCTGTGACGTCGTCATCTTCTCCATCGGCCAGCGCGCCGGTCTGGCCTTCATTCCCGACAGTGCCGGGGTAGGGGTTACCCGTCGCTCGACCATCGCAGTCAACCCCAACACGCTCTCGGCCACCCGCGAGGGGGTCTTCGCCGCCGGCGACGCGATCACCGGCACGGCCTATGTGATCGAGGCGGTGGCCAGCGGCCATCGCGCCGCCGAGTCCATCCATCGCTACCTGCGCGGCGAGGAGCTGGAACCGCCGCTGAAGCCGGAACTGCCGGTGGTCAATCTGTCCCAGGCGGAGATCCAGGAGCGCATGGAGCGCGGCGAGGTGCACCTCAAGCCGCGAGTGCCGATGCCGATGGTGCCGGTCACGGAACGGACCGGCAACTTCGCCGAAGTCGAGCTCGGTTACACTGAGGAACAGGCCCGTGAGGAAGCGGCCCGTTGCCTGGCCTGTGGCATCTGCTCGGAGTGCCTGAGCTGCTTCTATCAGTGCCAGGCGCAGGCGATTGATCACGATATGGTCGAACGTACGCTCGACATCCGCGTCGGTGCAGTGCTCCTGGCCCCTGGCTTCGAACCCTTCCCTGCCGAAGAGGCGGCCGAGTACGGTTGGGGACGCTTCCCCAACGTCGTCACATCGCTCCAGTTCGAGCGGCTGCTCAGCGCGTCCGGCCCCACCCATGGCCATGTCCAGCGGCTGTCGGATGGCCAGACCCCGAAACGGATCGCTTTCATCCAGTGCGTTGGCTCCCGCGATCAGCAGCACGACTACTGTTCGTCCGTCTGCTGCATGTACGCTACCAAAGAGGCGATCCTCTCCATCGAACACGAGCGCGACACCCAGGTGACCATCTTTATGATGGACATGCGCTCGTTCAGCAAGGGATACGAGGAGTACTACCGCCGTGCCCAGGAGCGCTACGGCATCCGCTATATCCGTTCGCGCGTCTCGGCGGTCCGCGAGGACCCGCGGACGCACAACCTCGTGATCCGCTACGTGAATGGGGAGCAGGGAGGCAGGGGCGCAGAGGAGCATGGCGATACGCGAGCGGCGATTTGCGAAGAAGAGTTCGACCTGGTCGTGCTCTCCGTGGGCATGCGGGTGCCCGACAGTGTGCGCGAGATGGGCCGGCGTGTGGGAGTCGAGCTGGACGCTCATGGCTTCTGTCGCACCCTGCCCTTCGCCCCGTTGCAGACCAGCCGACCGGGTATTTTCGCCCTCGGCCCGTTCCGTGAGCCGAAGGACATCCCCGAATCGGTCGTCGAGGCCAGCGGAGCGGCCGGGCTGGCGGGGGCGCTGCTGGCCCCGGCGCGCTGGACCTGCACCCGCGAGGCGGACTACGTGCCGGAGCGGGACATCCGCAACGAGGAGCCGCGCGTCGGTGTGTTCATCTGTCACTGCGGGTCGAACATCGGCGGGTTCCTCGACGTGCCGGCGGTGGCCGAGTACGCCGCTTCCCTGCCCGGCGTCGTTCACGCCGAGCATAATCTCTATACCTGTTCGCAGGACACGATCCGCCACATTACCGAGGTAGCGGCTGAGCGGCAGCTCAATCGAGTGGTCGTCGCCTCGTGCAGCCCGCTGACCCACGAGCCGCTGTTCCAGGACGCCATCCGCCAGGCCGGGCTGAACCCCAACCTGTTCGAGATGGCGAACATCCGCAACCACTGCTCGTGGGTTCATCCGGATCACTGGGAAGCGGCCACCGAGAAGGCCAGGGACCTGGTGCGCATGGCCGTGGCGAAGGCGGCCTGCCTGGAGCCGCTGTACAAGACCGAGGTACGGGTGGAGAAAGCGGCGCTGGTCATTGGCGGCGGGGCGACGGGGATGAACGCCGCCCTGACCCTGGCCCGGCAGGGCTTCCCGGTGCACCTGGTCGAGCGGGCCGAGCGGTTGGGCGGCAACCTCCTCTACCTGCGCCACTCCCTCCAGGAGGCCAGCGGCGAGGGCGAACGGATCTGGCTCGACCCGCAAGCCTACACCGAGGAATTGGTGGGTAAGGTCGAAGCGGAACCGCTGATCACGGTCCACTTGAAGACCGAGGTGGCGGAGACCGGCGGTTTCCTGGGCAACTTCACCTCGCGCCTGCGCGGGCCGGAGGGCGAGTTCGAGGTGCGCCACGGGGCGACGATCCTGGCCACCGGCGGGGTGGAGTACCGCGGCCCGGAGTATGGCTACGGCAGCGACCCGCGCATCGTCACCCAGCAGGAGTTCGAACAGAAGCTGGCCGAGGGGGAGGGACTGCCGGATTCGGTGGTGATGATCCAGTGCGTCGGCCCGGCGGAGAAGTACTGCGCCCGCATCTGCTGCACCACGGCTCTGAAGAACGCGCTGATGCTCAAACGCCACAAGCCGCAGGCCCAGGTGGTGGTGATCTACCGCGATATGCGCACCTTCGGCTTCAAGGAGCGCATTTACCAGGAAGCGCGGCGGGCCGGCGTGCTGTTCGTGCGCTACGATTTCGACCGCAAACCCCAGGTGGAGGTTTCAGCTTCCGGCCTGGAGATCACTGTCTGGGAAGAGTCCCTGGGCCAGGAACTGCTGCTCCATCCCGATATGTTGGTGCTGAGCATGCCGGTCGTCCCGCCGCCGGGGTCGCGTGAGCTGGCTGCCCGGCTGAAGGTGCCGGTGGATTTGGATGGCTTCTTCCTGGAGGCGCACGTCAAACTGCGACCGGTGGATTTCGCCTCCGATGGCGTGTTCATGGCCGGCCTGGCCCACTACCCCAAGTTCCTCGGCGAGAGCGTGGCCCAGGCGCAGGCGGCGGCGGCGCGGGCCGCGACCATTCTCGGCCGGGATACGCTGGAAGTGGGCGGGATCATCGCCCAGGTGGATGCGGAGAAGTGTGTCGGCTGTCTGACGTGCGTGCGCATCTGCCCCTACCATGTTCCGCGCATTCAGGCTGATCTGACGGGGGTGGGGGGCATCGTCGGTGCGGCAGTGATCGAACCAGCCCAGTGTCACGGCTGCGGTGTGTGCGTGGGCGAGTGCCCGGCGCGGGCGATCCAACTGCTACACTACCGGGATGTACAGATGGAGACGAAGCTGGCGGCTCTGTTGGAGCCGGTGCCGGCTGGTGGGGTGTGACGCGGAGACGCGGAGACGCGGAGACGCGGAGACACGGAGACGCGGGGACGCGGAGATAAGGAGGAAAGGAGACACGAGGATGAAGCACCTGTTGCCTGTCTTGTCTGTCGGGCTGCAGGTGGCCCGGGCACACAACGACGCGTCCACGACGCCGTTTCGCGCTGACCTGGACTGGAGTCCCTGGCATGGGAACGGCCTGTACACTCTGACGATTACGGCGCGCTCGGCCGATGACGGCGACCACATCTACGAGATTGACCTGTTCGACGATGGGCGAGTCGAGACCAACCTGTTGGCGCTTGAGTCGGACTATGGCGAGTCGCTGATGTGCCGTCCGGTGGGGCACTATCGAACGCTGGTGGTGTTTGTGGATTTTGGCAACACCATTGTCACACAGGAGATGGCGCTCGACGCGCTGAAGACGGCGGCTGAGCGGGCCAACCAATGGCACGCCGACTACGCTGCCGAGCATGGCCTTTCTGAACCGCTCATCACGCTGGAGCTGACCGGCGCGTACATGCCGCCGCCCCCGCCTGCGCCGGGGGAGTTCCTGACCGCCGAACAGATCCAGTCACGCACCGGGTTCGATGTGATGGATTTCGACCTCGTTGCCCAGGTTGATCTGGACAACGACGAGACCCTTGCGCAGAGCTGGGGGGGGACTGGGTTTCGCGCTTTTCGGCTGTCAACACAGCGGGCCGGACGACGTGAACCTGTACATGACAGTGAGCAACCGGTCCATAACTCCCGAGTTCACACTGGCCGATATGTTGACCGGCTCGCTGTTCGACCATGAGTTCTCGCACGACCTGGGCTGGATGCACTGGTGGCCCACGGGTGACGGCAGCGCGATGGCCCAGAATGAATGGAACCTGGGCAATCCCTGCTTTGCCGCACGGCTCTTCGGGTGGGTGGATGTGGATGGGGATGGCACGATCGAGGTTTACGATCCGACCCCATACGGAATGCAGCCCTGATATGGACCATGACATGATATGAGCGAACCACCATACGAACCAAGGATCCTCGCCCTCTGCTGTCGCTATTGCGCCTACGCGGCGGCCGACCTGGCCGGGGCGATGCGCCTGCGCTATCCGACCAACGTCCGCATCGTCAAGGTGCCGTGCACGGGTCGGGTGGAGGTGACCGAGATCCTCCACGCCTTCGAGCGCGGCGTAGACGGTGTGATGGTCGCCGGCTGCCTGGAGGGAGAGTGTCATTTCCTGGAAGGGAACATCAATGCCAGGCGCAGGGTCAAGTATGTGGCCGGTCTGTTGGAACAGATCGGGTTGGGCCGCGACCGCGTGCGGATGGTCAATCTGTCCTCGGCGATGGCGGTCAAGTTCGCCGAGGCGGTCCAGGAGATGACCGAACAGGTGCGCGCTCTGGGGCCCAACCCCCTGCACGCCACGGACCATGCAACACGTAACACGTAACACGCAACACGTATGTACGGAGGATGCGATGATTGTCGGTGAACAGAAATCCCTGGAAGAGATCATGAACCTGCTGGGAGATGCCCGCAAGGTGCTGGTGGTGGGCTGCGGCACCTGCGTGACCGTCTGCTTCGCGGGCGGCGAGAAAGAGGTGGGCATCCTGGCCTCCGCGCTGCGGATGAAGAGCAAGCTGGACGGTCACCCGATGGAGGTGGACGAGGCGACGGTGCAGCGGCAGTGCGAGTGGGAGTACATTGACCCCCTGCGGGAGCGCCTGCAGGACTACGACGCGGTGCTCAGCCTGGCCTGCGGCATCGGCGTGCAGGCGATGAACGAACGCTTTGCCGATCGGGTCACCCTGCCCGGCCTGAACACCACCTTTCTCGGCCTGCCGGAGAAGCAGGGGCTGTGGGAGGAGCGCTGCCAGGCCTGCGGCGACTGCATCCTGGGCATTACCTTCGGCATCTGCCCCATCGCCCGCTGCTCCAAGCAGCTCCTGAACGGCCCCTGCGGGGGGTCGCAGCGGGGCGTCTGTGAGGTCAACCCCGATATCCCCTGCGCATGGCAGTTGATCTGGGAGCGAGCGACGCAGTTGGGTCAGGTGGAGCGGCTGCTGGAGATCCAACCACCGAAGAACTGGTCGCGCAGCCGCGACGGTGGCCCGCGCAAGATCGTGCGCGAGGACCTGCAACTGGAAACCGGGGAGTGAGGTGCATGATGGCGGACGAACGAACCAACGGCTACAAGTCAGGCAGCAACCTGGAGAAGGTCCTGCGGGCAGGCTACTTCGCCGCTACCGGGGAACTGGGCCCGCCGCAGAGCGCCGACCCGCAGGAGATCGTCCACAAGGCGCACCTGCTCAAGGGCGTGGTGGACGCGGTCAACATCACCGACAATCAGACCGCTATCGTCCGTATGTCCAGCATCGCCTCCGCAGTGTTGGTGATGAGCCAGGGGCTGGAACCGACGATCCAGATGACCTGCCGCGATCGCAACCGGTTGGCGATCCAGTCCGATCTGTTGGGGGCCTATGCCCTGGGCGCCCGCAATCTTCTCTGTCTGACCGGCGACCACCAGAGCTTCGGCAATCACCCCACGGCGAAGAACGTGCACGACCTGGACTCGATCCAGTTGATCCGCATGGTCAGGGACATGCGCGACGAGCATCGCTTCCAGTGCGGCGATGAGATCAAGGGCGTTTGGCCGCGCTTCTTCATCGGCGCGGCGGCCAACCCATTCGGCGACCCCTTCGAGTTCCGCCCCTACCGGCTCGTCAAGAAGGTGGCGGCCGGCGTGGATTTCATCCAGACCCAGTTGATCTACGACATCCCCCGCTTCCGCGAGTTCATGAAGCGGGTGGTGGACACGGGCCTGCACGAGAAGGTCTACATCCTGGCCGGCGTCGGCCCGCTCAAGTCCGCCGGGGCAGCCAGGTACATGCGCGACAAGGTGCCCGGTATGATCGTCCAGGAAGAGTACGTCACTCGGATGGACGGGGCCGTGGCCGGCATCCCCAAAGAGGACAAAAAGGGCCGCAAGGAAGCCTGGCAGCGGGAAGGGATCCAGATCTGCATCGAGCAGATCCAGGAGATCCGCGAGATCGAGGGCGTGGCCGGCGTGCACATCATGGCGATCGAGTGGGAAGAGGCTGTCCGTCCGATCATGGAGGGCGCCGGGCTGCTGCCGCGCCCGACCTTCCCGGCGGAGCCGGCCCCGGCTGAAGCGGTGGGGTGAGCGATATGACGATCAGCCTGAGCACCGATTTGGCCAAGTTCATCCGCGAGGAGTGCGGGGAGAACGTCTACCTCTGCTACCAGTGCGAGCGCTGCTCTTCCGGCTGCCCGACGGCGATGGCGATGCGTTACCGCCCGGCCCAGATGATGCGGGCGACGCAGTTCGGGCTGGAGCCGCTGCTCTCGACCGACGCCAGCATCTGGCGCTGCCTGGGCTGCGACACCTGCACCGCCCACTGTCCGCACAACCTCAGCGTCCGCCGCCTGGTCGAGGTGATGCGTCAGAAGGTGATGCAGGAGCGTTACCTGGCCGGGGGCGTGGAGGCACTGGGCGAGGACGAGGCGTTGCAGAAGGGCATCCGCGCCCTGGGCATGCTCGGTTCGCGCATCGGCACCTATCGCAATGTCTCCGGCGAGGATAACGCGTCCCGTCTGGCATGGACCGAGAACCTGGCCGAGAAGCCGGAGGGGCTGGTGGCTGACGCGCAGGCGGAAGCGGCCTACTTCGTCGGCTGTGTCTCGGCGATGTTCCCGATGAGCTATGGTATCCCGCAGAGCTTCGCCACCGTGCTGAGGCGCGCCGGGGTGCGCTTCACCACCCTGGGCGGCGACGAATGGTGCTGCGGCTTCCCATTGATGATGGCCGGCCAATTGAAGCAGGCCCAGGAGTTGATCCGCCACAATGTCGAGCGGATGGAGGCGCTGGGCGTGCCCCGCGTGGTCACCACCTGTCCCTCCTGCTACCACATGTGGCGCCACGTCTACCCGGAACTGCTCGACCGCGAACTGGGCTTCGAGGTCGTCCACGCGGTGGAGATGTTGAGCGATCTGCTCACCGAGAGCCGGTTGCTGCCGAAAGAACTGGCGAAGCCGGAGGTCGTTACCTATCACGATCCGTGCGACCTGGGGCGCAAGAGCGGCCTGTACGACCCGCCGCGCGAGGTGCTGCGTCGGTTGCCCGGCGCCACCTTCGTCGAGATGCAGCAATCGCGCGAACACGCGCTCTGCTGCGGCGGCGGCGGCGACCTGGAGACGTTCGATCCCGAGCTGGTGCAAGCGGTGGCCGCGCAGCGCGTGGCCCAGGCCGCCGAGGTCGGCGCGACCATGCTGGTCTCCGCCTGTCCGCAGTGCGTGCGCACGCTCTCCAAGGCCGCCCGCACGCAGCGGCTGCGCATGCGCGTGCTGGATATTGCCCAGCTCGTGGACATGGCGACCGCCCCATAAGCCACAGATAGGTAGATACACAGAGGGAAAGTTTGACAGGAGAGTCATGGCCGGATTGCAGAAGATCGCGGTGACCGGAAAAGGCGGGGTGGGCAAGACGACCCTGACCGCGTTGCTGGCGCACATCTACGCCGAACAGGGCCGCGCGGTGATCGCCATTGATGCCGATCCTGCTGGCGGGCTGGCGACGGCGCTGGGCGTCCCGCCTGACCTGGCTGTACAACTGACCCCCATCGCCGAGATGGAGGAGCTGATCGCCGAACGCACGGGAGCCAGGCCGGGCACCTTCGGCGGGTTCTTCAGCCTGACCCCTCGCGTGGACGACATTCCCGATCGCTTCAGCATCGTCCACGAGGGCGTGCGGCTGCTCAAGATGGGCACCATCGAGGCGGGCGGATCGGGTTGCATGTGCCCGGAAAGCGCGCTGCTCAAGGCGCTGGTCACCCACTTGCTGCTCTACCGCGACGAGATGATGGTGATGGACATGGAAGCAGGGGTGGAGCACCTGGGCCGGGCGACTACCCAGGCGGTGGACGCGATGTTGATCGTCGTCGAGCCGGGGCGGCGCAGCATCGAAGTGGCCGGACGCATCCGCGAACTGGCCGGCGACCTGGGCCTGTCGCGGCTCTATGCGGTGGGTAACCGTGTACGCACGGAGGAGGACCGGACCTTCATCGCCCAGAACAGCCCTGTGCCGCTGGCCGGCTTCCTTTCCGCCAATCCGCAGGTCGTCGAGGCCGATATGCGCGGGATGGCCGTCTACCGCGCCGCCCCCCAGACGCTGGAGGAGGCGCGGGCGATCTCCGCTTTCCTGGAGGAACGGGCGAAAGAGCGTGGCCAATAACGCCTGGCGATCGGTGCTGTTGAGCCTGCTGGCGCTGGTCTGCTGCCTGGCGCTGCCGATGACGGCCCGCGCCGACCCCGATGTGCCGGAGTCGGCCAGCGTGGCCGGCGTGGTCGGTCACCGGCAGATCCGCCCCCTGAGCTGCGAGGCACGCTCGGCGGTGGACCTGGCGGCGTTTTGGGGTGTGTCGGTGGAGGAGGGGGAATTCTTCGAGCGGTTGCCGCGCTCCGATAACCCCCACCTGGGCTTCGTGGGCGACGTGGACGACCCACCGGGCACGTTGCCGCCTGGCGGCTACGGCGTCTACGCCGAACCGGTCGCCGCCACCCTGCGCCTCTACCGCCTGAACGCTCAGGCCCATCGCTGGTTCGGTCTGGAGCGCCTGCGCGCCGAACTGGCCGCCGGCCGCCCGGTCATTATCTGGGCCACCTATCGGATGCTCCGCCCGGAGAAGGCGTCGTGGGTCTCTGCCGATGGAACGGCCACGGTCGTGGTGCAGTGGGAGCACACGTTCATCGCCACCGGCTATGACGAGGGCGGGGTCTATCTGATCGACGCTTACGATGGCCGGACACATTACTACTCGACCAGACTGTTTGTGGCAGCCTGGATGCAGTTGAACGAGATGGCCGTGACAGTGTCCGGCCCCCTGCGGATCGCACCCCCCGCCACACTCAGGGTACGGGCGGAGTGAGCGCAGGATATGGGATATCGAATGTACCTGTGGGAGGGTGAGCAGTTACCATTGAACAAGGGAGCAGCATGAGCGAACTAACCGAACACCTGGTGGAACTGATCCGCCGTGCTTCGACCGAACTGCCGGCGGACATCGAGGGCGCGCTGCAGGCGGCTCGCCAGCGTGAGCAACCCGGCTCGCCTGCCGAGAGCGCCCTGGCCGCCATCCTGGAGAACGTCGCCCTGGCCCGCCGCGGCCCGGCCCCGGTCTGTCAGGACACCGGCACGCCGATCTTCTATATCTACCACCCGCGCGGGATGAGCACGGGGGAGCTGAGGGCGCAGATCGAGGCAGCGGTGGCCGAGGCGACCCGCCGCTCCTACCTGCGGCCCAACGCGGTGGACTCGCTCAACGGGCGCAACAGCGGCAACAACCTGGGCGTCGGCTTCCCGGTCATCCACTTCACGGAGTGGGGGGAGGACGCGCTGCGGGTGGACCTGCTGCTGAAGGGCGGTGGGAGCGAGAACGTCGGCATCCAGTACTCCCTGCCCTACGACCCGCTCCATGCCGGGCGCGACCTGGAGGGCGTGCGCAAGGTCGTGCTGGACGGGGTCTATCGGGCGCAGGGGCAGGGCTGCGCGCCGGGGGTGCTGGGTATCGCCATCGGCGGCGACCGCGGCACCGGCTACGTCCACGCCAAGGAGCAGCTCTTTCGCCCGCTGGGCGATGTCAACCCGCTGCCGGAACTGGCCGCGCTGGAGGAACGGTTGCTGAGGGAGTGCAACGAACTGGGCATCGGCCCGATGGGCTTCGGCGGCCAGACGACCGTCCTGGGGGTCAAGATCGGCACCTATCACCGCCTGCCGGCCTGCTACTTCGTCACCATCGCCTACATGTGCTGGGCCTGTCGGCGGGCGCGGATGGACATGCACGACGGCCAGGTGACCTACGTGTAGGGGGTGAGCGATGACAACCGTTGATCTGACGATCCCGATCTCTGAGGCGGACATTCGTGCCCTGCGCGTGGGCGATACCGTGCGCCTGTCCGGTGTGATGGTCACGGGCCGGGACGCGGCGCACAAGTACATGATCGAAAACTTCGTCCGCGCCACAGCGGTGCCGGAGAGCGAGCGGGCGCTGTACGAGGAGCTGCGGCGGCTGTTGGCCGGTGGCATCATCTATCACTGCGGACCGGTGGTGCGCCAGCGGGACGGGCGTTGGGAGTTCGTCGCCGCCGGGCCAACGACCTCGATCCGCGAGGAGCCGTACGAGGCCGACGTCATCGCCCACTTCGGCATGCGCGGGGTGATCGGCAAGGGCGGGATGGGCCCGGCCACCCTGCGCGCCTGCCAGGAGCACGGCGCGGCTTATCTGCACGCTGTCGGCGGCGCAGCCACCCTTATCGCCGACACGGTCAAGGAAGTGCTGACGGTCTATAAGAAAGACGAGTTCGGCGTCCCGGAGGCGTTCTGGGTCATCCGCGCCGAACACTTCCCCGTGGTCGTGACGATGGATAGCCATGGCTGTTCAATCCACGACGAGGTGGAGGCGCTGTCGAGGCAGGCGCTGGAGCGGTTGTTGGGGTGACGGGGGGACACGGAGACACGGAGACGCGGGGACACGGAGACGCGGGGACACGGAGACGCGGGGACGTGCGTGGAATCCGTGCCGGAAATCCGTGTTGACAGATGGGGAAAACTGGGTACAATGCGCCAACTTCGACGGGGGACTTTTCGGCCGTTGTACCTACGGGCTGACAACTACAGAGACACAGAGAGCACAGAGGGGAGAGGGATCATGGCAGCGCGTTCCTCTGTGTTCTCTGTGCCTCTTTGGTAGATAATCCCTTCTTCTGGAGGCCATCGTGAGTGAGCTCAACGCCATCGAAAGAAGCATGATTTGGGGGGTGATCGTCGTCGCGTTTGCCGGCCTCATCTATGCCCTGTGGCTCTGGCGCGACACGATCCGCCGCGACAAGGGCAGCCCACAGATGCAGGCGGTCTGGGATAGCATCCGCGTCGGCGCCAATGCCTACCTGCTCCGCCAGTTGAAGACCATCCTGCCGATCCTGGGCCTGTTGGTTGTCCTGCTCTTCTTGAGCGTGTATGTCGTCACCCCCTCCCGTGAGGCGCAGGCGCTCTACGGCGACCGGGCGCAGTTGATCATCGCCCTGGGGCGGGCAGGGGCGTTCATCCTGGGGGCCAGCTTCTCCTTGATCGTCGGTCAGTTGGGCATGCGTGTGGCCATCGAAGGGAATGTGCGCGTCGCTGCCGAAGCGTTGCGGCTGAACTACAACGGCGCGCTGACGGTGGCCTACCGCGCCGGCACGTTCACCGGCATGCTCACCGATGGCCTGGGGCTGTTGGGCGGCACGGCGATCTTTATGATCTTCGGGCGGGCGGCGCCGGATGCTCTGTTGGGCTTTGGCTTCGGCGGCACGCTGGTGGCCCTCTTCATGCGCATCGGCGGCGGCATCTATACCAAGTCCGCCGACGTCGGCGCTGACCTGGTCGGCAAGGTGGAGAAAGGCATGCCGGAGGACGACCCGCGCAACGCGGCGGTCGTCGCCGACCTGGTGGGCGACAACGTCGGCGACTGCGCCGGCATGGCCGCAGATATCTTCGAGTCCTATGAAGTGACTATCGTCTCGACGCTGATCCTGGGCATCGCCCTGGCCCACCTGACCGGCGAGATCGTCTGGATCGTCTACCCACTCATCGTCCGCGCCATCGGCGTGATCTCGTCCATCCTGGGCACCTTCACCGTCCCGATCTGGGAACGCTTCCCGATCAAGTTCCTGCGGGCCAGGGACGCCGAGGAGGCGATGTTCCGCTCCTACGAGGTCTCCAGCGTCAACACCGTCGTCTGGTCGTTCGTCTTCGCCTGGCTGTACGTCCACGACTGGCGGTTGGCGCTGCTCAACGCGGTCGGCGTGGGCCTGGCGGTTGTCTTCAACCCGCTTACCTCGTACTTCACCTCGCTCCGCCGCAAGCCAGTCCAGGAGATCGTCTCGGCCTCCCGCACCGGCTCCGCCACGACGGTCCTCTCTGGCCTGGCAGTGGGGCTGGAAGCGAGCGTGTGGAGCGTGGTCGCCATCGCGGTCTCCCTGGGGGTTGCCTACCTGGTCTATCGGCACATGGGCGTGCCGCTGTACATGCTCTACGGCGTGGCGATGGTCGGCATTGGCATGCTCTCGCACACAGGCAATAACGTGGCGATGGACTCCTACGGGCCCATCGCCGACAATGCCAACGGCATCGCTGAAATGACGCACATGGGCCCGGAGGCGATGCACATCATGGCCGAACTGGACGCCGTGGGCAACACGACCAAGGCGATCACCAAGCAGGTGGCCATCGCTTCGGCGGTGGTCGCGGCGACCAGCCTGTTCTTCTCGTTCGTCACCGACGTCTCCTTCGTGCAGGAGCGGTTGGGCATTCCGGAGGCGCAGTGGTTGTTGACCACGGGCATCCGCGTCTCGCTGCTGGAGGGGACGATCGGTTTTCTGATCGGCGCGGCGCTGCCGTTCCTGTTCTCCTCCTTTGCCCTGCGCGCGGTCAGCCGGGGTGCTTCCCTGGTCGTCGAGGAGGTGCGGCGGCAGTTCCGCATCCCCGGCGTGCTCGATTGGACGGTCAAGCCGGACTACGGGCGGGTGGTGGCGATCACGACGGCGGCGGCGCAGAAGGAGCTGGTCAGCCTGGTAGTGCTCTCGGTGACCCTGCCGCTGTTGGTGGGGGTCGTCTTCCAGGTCGAGGCGCTGGGCGCGTTCCTGGCCGGGGTGATCCTCTCCGGTCAGCTCTTGGCCGTGTTCATGGCCGTCGCCGGCGGGGCGCTGGATAATGCTAAGAAGTTCATCGAGGACGGGCATCTGGGTGGCAAGGGTTCGGAGCCGCACAAAGCCTGTGTGGTGGGCGACACGGTCGGCGATCCACTGAAGGACACGGCCGGCCCGGCGCTCAACCCGATGATCAAAGTCGTCAATCTGATCAGCCTGCTGGCGGCCCCGCTGCTGGTGCAGTACCGCGACCGCCCGCTGGCGATGGGCCTCGCCGGCGTCATCCTGGCCGTGCTCCTGATCTGGTCGCTGTTCCAGAGCAAGCGGGACATCGAGGTGCCCGGCGGCAAGATCGAGTAGCTGCTGAGGGTCGGTGGCTGGATGTCTGAGGACCGGGTTTCTGTGGCTGAGAAGCCCGGTCCTTATTAGAACACGGATCAGCAGGATTTACGGATCAGCTCTTTTCTGAGTCTGTGCGCTCCGGATCATCCTGCCAATTCGTATTCTGAGTCTGTGCGCTCCGGATCATCCTGCCAATCCGTGTTCTGAGTCTGTGCGCTCCGGATCATCCTGCCAATTCGTATTCTGAGTCTGTGCGCTCCGGATCATCCTGCCAATCCGTATTCTGAGTCTGTGCGCTCCGGATCATCCTGCCAATCCGTGTTCTGAGTCTGTGCGCTCCGGATCATCCTGCCAATCCGTGTTCTGAGTCTGTGCGCTCC
>Ga0209018_1001896_pt1 | contig 15883 bp, 8 predicted proteins | sample YNPBryBLVA2012_FD_185814 | JGI IMG/M metagenome (GOLD analysis project Ga0209018, IMG submission 185814) | Anoxygenic and chlorotrophic microbial mat microbial communities from Yellowstone National Park, USA - YNP Bryant BLVA 2012 (SPAdes)... ...
GAAGACCGAGACCCCCACGCAGGAAGCCGTACCGCCGACACCAACGCAGCCGCCGGCGGCTCAACCCACCGACACCCCCGAGCCGAAGATGGGCTACGAGGGGCCGTCCGAACCAACCACCATTGCCTTCTGGGAACAGGAAGGCGACGAAGTGGATGTGTTCATTGACGGCCTGATTGCCGATTTCCAGGCCAAGTACCCCAACGTCACCGTCGAACGCACCCACTACGCCAACGAAGACCTGCGCGATCAGTTCCAGACCGCTTCCCTGGCCGAAGCAGCCCCAGAAGTGGTGCGTGTGCCCAATGACTTCGCCGGGCCGTTCAGCGCCCTGGACATCGTCGCACCGGTTGACCAACTGTTCGACGCCGAGTTCCTCTCCCAGTTCTTCGACGGCGCCCTCGGGCCGGCCAAGGTCGGCGGCATCCTGTGGGGTGTGCCCGACAACTACGGCAACCACCTCATGCTGCTCTACAACAAAGACCTCATTGCCGAGCCGCCCGCCACCTTCGAAGACCTCATCGCCAAGGCCAAAGAGCTGACCAGCGGTGACATCCAGGGCTTTGCCTACAACCTGAACGAGCCGTTCTGGGGCGCGGGCTTCTACGGCGCTTTCGGCGGCTGGCCCTTGGACGACAAGGATCAGCCCCAGTTCGACAACCCGGCCTTCGTCAACTACCTCACCTTCGTCAAGAGCCTCAAGGACGACGGCGTCGTGCCGCAGGAATGCGACTATGGCTGCGCCGACACCCTCTTCAAGGAAGGCAAGGCGGCCATGATCATCAACGGCGACTGGTCGCTGGGTGACTACAAGACCGCCCTTGGCGACAAGCTTGGCACCGCCCCCGTCCCGCCGATCAACGGCAAGCCCTACACCGAGATGACCGCTGGCAAGTACTGGATGGTATCCAAAGCCGTCCTCGCCGATGCCAACAAGAAAGCGGCCGTCCAGGCCTTCATCGCCTACATGACCAGCGCCGATGTCCAGAAGAAGTGGTTGGACGAGCAAAACCGCCTGCCGTCGAACAAAGAGATCGCCAAAGACCCCAAGATCGCCAGCGACCCCGTCCTGGCTGGCTCGATGGCGGCCCTGGCCAACGGTCGGGGTATGCCCGCAGCGCCGCAGATGCGCTGCGCCTGGGATGCCTGGCGTCCCAACCTGGAAGGCGTGATGGCCGGCACGATCAAGCCCGAAGATGCCGCTAAGGCCGCTCAGGCCGCTGCAAACGAGTGCGTGGCTACTCTCGGCCAGCCCGAACCTACCGCCGAACCCCCCGCTCAGGGCTTTGTCCCCATCCCGGTTGATAAGCCCGTGACCATCACCATCTGGCACCAGTGGGATGGCAAGTACCTGGAAGCCATTCAGGCTGCCTTCGACGAATATACCAAGCTTTCCCCCAATGTGACCATTGACCTTTCCAAGCCCGATGACGTGGCCAATGCTCTCAACACGGCCATTCCGGCAGGCGAAGGCCCCGACATCATCGGCTGGGCCAATGACAAAATCGGCGAGCAGGCTCTGGCCGGTAATATCGTTGACCTGAGCACGCTGGGCATTACCATGGACTTCCTCAAGGCCAACTATGAACCGGCGGCGGTCAACGGCGTGGTCTGGAGCGACATGATCTGGGCGCTGCCCGAAAGCCAGGAAGGCATTGCCCTGGTCTATAACAAAGACCTCGTCACGGCTGAATACCTGCCCACCGATCCAATGAACTTCGACGACCTGCTGGCGAAGGCCGAAAAGTTCTATGCGGACAAGGGCATCCCTCTGATCTGCAACCAGGCCTTTGGCGGCTCCGACGCCTATCACATGGCCCCCATCTACTTTGGTTTCGGTGTGCCGAGCTATGTGGATGAAGATGGCAAGGTCTATGTCAACACGCCGGAAATGATCGCGGCTGGCGAATGGCTGGCCAAACTGGCGAAGGTCTCCCTGGCCGAGAACTCCTACGACATCTGCAAAGCCAACCTGAAGGAAGGCAAAGTGGGGATGTGGTGGACTGGGCCGTGGGCGATCGCCGGCATCGAAGAAGACGGCGTGAACTATGGCATCCTGGCCTTCGGTCGCCCCTTCGTGGGCATCAAAACCCTGATGATCTCCAAGAACGCGGTGGATCGCGGCACGGCCGAGATCGCTTTGGACATCATCAAGTTCTTCACCAGCGCCGAAATGCAGAAGAAGGTCGCTCTGGTCAACAAGACCATCCCGGCCAACTCCGCAGCCCTGGCCGATCCTGAAATCGCCGCGCTGCCCACGCTGGCTGGCTTTGGCGCTTCTTTGAACCTGGGTATCCCCATGTCCAGCTCGCCCTACGCCGGCGCCCAGTGGGGGCCGGTGGGTGATGCCAGCAAGGCCATCTGGGTTGGCGCCCAAACTCCGGCTGAAGCGTTTGCCGCGGCTCAAAAAGCCATCGAAGACGCTATTGCCCAAATGAAATAAGCGGTTTTCGGGTGGGGAGCGTTCTCGGTTTGAACGCTCCCCACTCTCTCAATGGGGGGTAGATCGAGCAGGTTCGGAGACTTTCTGTCGCAGGAGTGTGCCCATGGTTGGCTGGTCTGGTCGTCGCAAATTCTTCACCATTTTATTCTTCACTTTCCCGACGCTGCTGGGAATCTTGATCTTTAGCGTCTATCCCATCACCGTCAACACGTACATTTCATTCACCAACCGCAATAAATCTCATCCCAATCCAGATTGCGAGGCGGGCCTCAATAACATCATGGTGCCAACTTGCTGGCCGATGTTCCGCGAGAAAGCGCCCAAAGGGTTAGGCACCCCCTACGGCATTATTGAGCCGTGGTATAAGAATTATGCCGATGTGATGGGGACGCTCTTTTCTCCCGAAGCGGGTTTGGCCTTGTTGAGCCTGGTCGTGGCCATTGTGCCATTGGCGTTGACCAACTTCGTAGATCAGCGTCTCGAGCGGCAAATTCCGCGCCCGATTTCCTCATCGCTGGTGTGGATTGTCGGGATTCTGGTCGTCGTTGTCTTGGGCTGGCTGTTGCAAGTGCCCAAAGCGTTCAGCACGCTGATGGAGACAGGAGATTTCCTGGTTGTGGTGTTGCGCACGCTGATCTTCGTGGTGTTGCGTGTGCCGTTTAGCTTCGTGATGGGGCTGGTGCTGGCGCTCATCTTGAACAGCAATTACCTCAAGGGGCGCACATTCTTCCGCGTGGCCTTGTTCGTGCCATGGGCGGCTTCGTCCATGGCTATCCTCATGGCGCTGGTGTGGCAATTCTTCTTCCGTGAGCAAGGCACTATCAACGCCGTGCTGACAGTCTTAGGCTTGCCGACCAAAGTGTGGCTGAACGACCCGGTCTCGGCCTTTGCGGCGATTGTCGTCACCGACGTGTGGTTCTCGTACTCGTTCTATATGGTGGTCATCCTGGGCGCGCTGCAATCAGTTCCAGCAGAAGTCTACGAGGCTGCCGAGATGGATGGCGCCGGTTGGTGGCGGCAGTTGATCAGCATTACCCTGCCGCTCATCCGCCCGGCAATCTTACCGGCGACGGTGCTGACCTCTATCACCGCTTTTCAGATGTTCGGGACGGCATACGCCATCACCGGCGGCGGGCCGGGTGTGGTGGGCAAACCCGGCGCAACCGAGTTCGTCATGGTCTATGCCTTCAAGCAGATTTTCCAAACGCAAAACTATGGTCGCGCTACTGCCTTTGCGGTGATTATTTTCCTGATGCTTTTCTCGGCCACCTTGTTCAGCAACCGCTACCTGCGCATTACGAAAGGAGCGTACGAATGAACCGCAAACCTAGCCTTGCCGTGCAGGTCTTCCAATACGCCATTCTGGTTGTGGCCACCATCTTCGCTCTCTACCCCGTGTGGTTTGTCGTTCTGGCTTCGGGGCGAGGGCAGCGCCTGTTTACCCTGAATGTGCTGGGGATGTTCGTTCCCACGGAGTGGTCGTTCGAGAACTATCGCGTCATGCTTTTCGAGCGCCCCTTCCTCACCTGGTTGAAAAACAGTTTCTTCGTGGCTGGCTTTACCACCGTGTTTTCGTTGGTGGTGGTGACCTCGGCAGCTTTTGCGATCTCGCGCTTCAAATTCAAGGGTCGCGGTTTCTTGCTGCTCTTCATGCTGGCGCTGCAAACCTTCCCCGGCGTGTTATCGTTGGGCGCCGTCTCTCTCATTCTGGCTGCTATTGGTCTCTACGGCAGTCACTGGGGCTTGATCATGGCTTACACCACCGGCACGCTGGTCTTCTCGACCATGAACCTGAAAGGGTACTTCGACACCATTCCGATTGACCTGGAAGAGGCCGCCATGATAGATGGTTGCGGCCCGATTCAGTCTTTCTTGCTGGTGGGCTTGCCCTTAGCCCGACCGGCGTTGGCCATCACGGCTTTGTTCGCTTTTCTGGGAGCGTGGGGCGAATTCGTCTTTGCCTCGGTGCTGGTGCCTGCCCCCGACTCGATGAAAATGGCCGTGCCGGCCATGTACAGCCTGGCTAACAGCATGAGTGTGCCGTGGGGATATTTTGCCGCCGGTTTCATCATCATCATCATCCCCACCATTGTCGTTTTCCTGCTGTCCCAGCGTTTCCTCGAGGCTGGCCTGACGCTAGGCGGCGTGAAGGGATGATGCCGCCTGGCGGTCATTCTAGCCCGCCACACACTTCGCCGGGCCAACCGCCAGCCTCCCCTGGCGTTTGGCCCGCTCGATATCTATGATTCACGAACTCATTACTCTTGCACGCAGCACAGGCACGCCCCTGATCGAGGGCAACACGGCTGTCTTTGTCTGGCAGGGCCAACAGGCCCCGGCGTTGATCGGCGATTTCACCGACTGGGAAGAAGCTCCCCTGCCCTTGAACAGAATTGCCCCGGCCGTGTGGGTTCACAGGCTCACCCTGCCGCCTGGCGCTTATCTCGAATACTCCTTCTACGCTGACGGCCAACGTGTAGCCGACCCGCTCAACCCACGTACTTCTTCAGATGGCTTTGGCCATCGCAATCACTGGTTCTACATGCCGCCAGGGGCGCCAACCCCGCTGGCGACTCGTCAGCCAAAGACGCCGCGCGGCGTGGTGACCCGTCACCTCCTACCCACCAACGACTTGGCTGTTGGCCGTCAGCGCACGGTTTTCCTCTACCGACCTCCTTGTGACGAACCTTGCCCTTTGCTGGTGGTGTACGACGGCCCCGATTACCTACGCCGGGCGCGCTTGCCCGTTATCGTGGACAATCTCATCGCCCAAGGGCGCATTCGCCCGCTGGCTATGGCCCTGCTGGCCAATGGCCACCAGGCGCGCCTGCTCGAATATGGCTGCAATGAGATGACGGTGGCTTTCCTGCTCGAAAGCGTCCTGCCGCTGGCGCGGGCCACGCTCAACTTACAGGAAGCGCGCAGCGAGGCGGATGGAAGCTACGGCATCATGGGCGCTTCGATGGGGGGGTTGATGGCTCTCTACACTGCCCTGCGTCTGCCACACCTCTTCAGCCGCGTCCTCAGCCAATCGGGCGCATTCAGCCTGGGCGGCAATGATTTGATCGTCTACGACCTTGTCCGCCAGTTTCGGCCGCTGCCCCTGAAAATCTGGATGGATGTGGGCCTCTTCGAGGGGCTTTTGCAGGCCAACCGCCGCATGCACGCCCTGCTCGACGAACGCGGCTATGCCCCGGCCTATCGTGAATACCCCGCCGGTCACAATTACCCCGCCTGGCGCGACGACTTGTGGCGCGGGCTGGAATATCTTTTCCCGCCGATCGCTCCCTCCCTTTGACCCCCTCTTCCGGTAGGCCTCTCCCTCGACGGCTAGGGACAACGGCAAGAGTCTCAGAACAAGTGTGGGAAACAGCCTGCAAAGAAAGGACAACCTCTCATGATGAAAACTCCTTCTGGCCTGCTTTCTGCTTTTTTCCTCTTCATCCTGCTGCTGTCGGCTTGCACCGACCAACAAGCGACCTCTGCGCCCACTCTCGTCCCATCCCCCACCCTGGCCTTACCCACGGCCACACCCACCCCCGAACCGCTGAGGGCGCTGCCGGTCTCGCCCGTCAATGGCCTGCCGCAAGGCAGCGATGGTTATCCCTGGTGGAACGATACGGTTTTCTACGAAATCTTCGTACGCTCCTTCTACGACAGCGACGGCGATGGTATTGGCGACTTCAACGGCATCATTGAGAAGCTCGATTACCTCAACGACGGCGATCCTCAAACCACCACCGACCTGGGCATCACCGGCATCTGGCTCATGCCGATTTTCCCCTCCCCGTCCTATCACGGTTACGATGTGACCGATTACTACGCCGTCAACCCCGATTACGGTACACTGGATGATTTCAAGCGTCTGCTAGACGAAGCCCACCGGCGCGGCATCCGCATCATCATTGACTATGTGTTGAACCACACCTCCAGCCAGCACCCCTGGTTTCGCGAAGCCCTGGATCCGGCCTCGCCCAAACGGGATTGGTACATCTGGTCTGAGACCGACCCCGGTGGGGTTGGGCCGTGGGGGCAGAAAATCTGGTATCCCTCCCCCAACGGTCAGGGCTACTACTATGCCGTCTTTTGGGATCAAATGCCCGACATCAACCAGGCCAATCCGGAGGTCGTGGCCGAGTTCGAGAAGATCACCACCTTCTGGCTCGACGAGGTGGGCGTGGATGGCTTCCGATTGGATGGGGCGCGTTATCTCGTCGAGGAAGGAGGCGAACTGGCCGATACCGCCGCCAATCACCAGTGGTTCAAGGATTTCCGCAAGCTATACAAAGGCCTCAACCCCCAGGCTTTCACGGTAGGCGAAATATGGACGAGCAATTTTGCCGTCACCGCCTATGTCAAGAACAGCGACGAATTGGACACCGCCTTCGACTTCGACCTAGCCTCGGCTATTCTCAAGAGCGTCAACGAGCGTAAGGCGCAATATGTGCGCGATGCCATGAAATTCAACGTCAAACTGTTCTTGGGCGGGCGGGCAGCAGCTACCTTCATCACCAACCACGATCAACCCCGTGTGATCAACCAGGTTGTCGGCGTTCCGGCCGTGGATAAGGCGCGGCTGGCTGCTACTCTATTGATGGTGGCGCCTGGCGTGCCGTTCGTCTATTACGGCGAGGAAATCGGCATGAGCGGCAAGAAACCTGATGAATTCATCCGCACCCCCATGCAATGGTCAGCCGAGAAATACGCCGGCTTCACCAGCGGCACGCCCTGGGAAGCGGTCAACAAGGATTACACCAAGGTCAACGTAGCTGCCCAGATGGATGACCCCGATTCGCTGCTCTCGCTGTATCGCCGCTTGATTTACCTGCGCAACCAACATGCCGCTTTGCGCGTCGGCGATTTCATCGTGGTCGAGAGCCAGAATCCCCAGTTGCTGGCCTTCTTGCGCATCAGCGCCGAAGAAACGCTGCTGGTGCTGGTCAACCTGAGCAAGGACCCGCTGAGCGATTATTCCCTCTCGCTGGCCAGCGGGCCGCTCTCCGGCACTTACCAGGCCGTGACGCTAGAGGGTGTGTCGGCGCCGCCGCTTACCAGCCAGGCGGATGGCGGTTTTGCCGCTTATGTGCCCTTGGCTGAGCTGCCAGCCAACGGCGTGGTGATTTTGCAGTTGCAACCAAGCCGCTGATGTCGGTTGATTCGCCCATCGTAACTGCAGTGACGCGCTGGCAGGCGTTCTGCACCCGCCGCAGGGTGATAGCTTTGACGGTGCTGTTGGCGCTGGTCTTGCGCCTGTGGGCAGCCTGGCAATTGCCCGGCGATTACGATGAGCCGATCTATTTGCAAGTTGGCGGCGATTTTGCCGAGATGATACGCCAGGGCGATTGGGCTGGCATCCTGAGTTACGGCTACAACACGGAACATCCTCCCCTGGTCAAACTGCTGTATGCCGTGGGTTACCTGAGCTTTGGCGAGAACCATGCCCTGCTCTTTGCCCGCCTGCTCTCGGCGTTCTTTGGTGGGCTGGCCGTGCTGGCGGTGGCAGTGATCGAGCCGCTGGCAGGGTTGGGCCTGGCGGTACAAACCCTGGCCGTGAAGTACACCAGCCAGGCTTATCTCGAGGCGCTGCCGCTGTTGACTTCGACACTGGCGGTGTTGTGGCTTTGGCAGGCGCACACGCCGCGTTCGCCGCGCTTTTGGCTTTCGGCAGCAGCGCTGGGGCTGACCGCCGCTTCGAAATACAGTTACGTTTCTATTCTGGCGGTGGTGTTGTTCTTATTGTGGGATAAGAAGACCTCCCCCCTTTACGCCGCGGCCTACCTGGCCACGTCCGGGGGTGTCTTCCTGGCTTTCGACCCCGCTCTGTGGGCCGATCCCATCGGGCAGTTGGCGGCTTCGCTCTCTTTCCACCCCGCTTACGCTCAGTCGGCGCATGTGCAACAATCTGGCTATGGCTGGTATCAGCCGCTGCTGTGGATCAGCCGCTCGTGGGGGTATGTCTGGCATCCGCAGGTGTTCTTCTACTTCGGTTTCGATGGGCTGATATTTCTGCTGGCGCTGGCCGGGCTGCCTGGCGAGTTGCGCCAACGCCGCTGGGTGGCGGTGTGGCTGACGGCGGGGTTACTGTCGGCGCTGTTGTGGCCGACCAAGTGGCCGCAATATACGTTGGTGCTGCTTCCGGCGCTTTGTTTGACAGCGGCAAGCGGGGCGCGGGCGCTCTTCCGCTGGGCGATGGAGCAGGAGAGCTATTACAACTGGTTCTCGGAGATGTTGCCGCGCCCGACGCCGGCTGTCAGGGTGGTTTCGGCCTTGTTCGTGGGTGCAATCGTGCTGGGAGGGGCGATTTATTACGCCACGATGTTCGTCAACCGGCTGGGTTGGACGCATTTCGACGCTTTCAACAGCCCCCTGCCCGCCAATGGGGTGAATGCCCTGCTGGCTTTGCCAGACGGCCGTATGGCCATTGGCAGCGATGGCGGCCTGGCCTTGTTCGACCCGGACGCGCAGGACGCCGCCCGCTGGCAGATTTTCACGACACGATCGGGTCTGCCCCATGAACGCGTTTTGGCGCTGGCCGCCGGGGGGCCGGGCGACAGCCTGTGGGTGGGCACAGCCGCCGGGCTGGCGCGGCTCACCGCCGCTGGCGGCTGGGATGTGTTCCACGCCGCCGAGATGGGCCTGCCGGGCGATCAAGTGAACGCTCTGGCTGTTGCGCCGGAGGGTCATTTATGGGTGGGGACCAATCGCGGCGCGGCGTTCTTCGACGGCCAACGCTGGACAGCTTTGCGCCAGGCCGACTCCGGGCTGAGCAGTGACTTCGTGCTTTCGCTAGCGGTGCAGGAACGCTGGGTATGGTTTGGCACACAGAATGGCCTAGCGCGCCTCGACAGGCACACCCACAGCTGGCAAGAATTTACGGCTGAGCAGGGGCTGGGCTGGGGAGGCATTGCCGCACTTTTGGTGGACTCGCGCGCCCGCCTGTGGGTTGCCACACTGGGCGGCGGCTTGAGCGTGTGGGACGACGGCCAATGGACACACTATCGCGTGAGCAATTCTGCTCTGCCGTTCAATTCGGTGCAGGCTGTGTTGGAAGGCCCGCCAGGCGTCTATTGGGTGTCGGTCTCGATCCCCAACGACGTCGGCGGCTTGATAGCGCGCTTCGATGGCCACCATTGGCGGGTTTACCGCCCGGTGTTGAGCGGCTATTCTGGCGCCGAAACAATTGCCCTGGCCCGCGATGACGCCGGGCGCATTTGGTTCGGCACGCGCACCCGCGGCGTCGAAATTTATCAGCCTTAAAAAAGCAACCATCTACCATCACCTGAACCGCAAACCGTATAACCCAAGGAGAAGAAACCATGAAACGTACCCTATCCCTAATCCATGTTGTCTTGATTTTGGCGTGGCTGTTATCGGCATGCACTCAGCCGACGGCTGCGCCAACAGCCGGGCAGCCGCCCGCCAGTTCCCCCGCGCCCACAGTGACGCCCCCCCCTGCTGCCACAACAGCAGCCCCCACTGCCGCCCCCACCTCGACGACCCCAGACACCGAGCAGCCGATCTACCTCGCCATCATCTGGCATCAGCATCAACCGGTTTATTTCAAAGACCCTCAAACCGGCATCTATGCCAAACCCTGGGTGCGCGTCCACGCCGCCAAAGACTACGTGGATATGGCGGCCATTCTCAAGAACTATCCCAACATCCACGCCACCTTCAACCTCACCCCTAGCCTCCTGCGCCAGGTGGACGATTTCATCGCCGGTGCCAAAGACCTGTACTGGGTCACCGCCGAAGTCCCCGCCGATCAGCTCACCGCTGAGCAAAAGCAATTCCTGCTCGAACGCTTCTTCGACACCAATCGCAAAATCATTGCCCGCTTCCCGCGCTACCAGGAATTGCTGGAGAAGCGCGATGCCCAGGGCGAGTACAGCGAGCAAGATTTCCGCGATCTACAAGTGCTGTTCAACCTGGCCTGGACCGACCCCGACTGGCTGGCGCAAGAACCCCTAGCGGCGCTTGTCGCCAAAGGGCAAGGCTTCTCCGAGGCCGACAAGGCCATCGTCTTCGCCGAACATCTGCGCCTCATCAAGGAAATCGTCCCCTTGCACAAACAAATGCAAGACGCCGGGCAGATCGAAGTCACCATGACCCCCTTTGCCCATCCCATCCTGCCCTTGCTGATCACCACCGACCTGGCCAAAGTGGCCCTGCCCGACATCACCCTGCCAAGCAACAAATTCGTCTTCGGCCAGGATGCTGTGGCGCAGGTGGAGCTGGGCATCCAGCTTTACCAGGATCACTTCGGACAAGCGCCGCGCGGCATGTGGCCTGCCGAAGGCTCGGTGGCGCAGGAAATCGTCACCCTGGTAGCCAAGCGTGGCATCCAGTGGATGGCCTCCGACGAAGGCGTGCTGGCCAACAGCCTGGGGATGCCGTCCTTCACCCGCTCGGCCAAAGAGGTGGTCAACGAGCCGCAGAAGCTCTACACCCCTTACATCGTCAGCGGCAAGGACGCCCAAATGTACATCATCTTCCGCGATGTGGTCATCTCCGACAAAGTAGGCTTCACCTACTCAGGCATGGCCGGCGATGCCGCCGCGCAGGATTTCATCAACCGCATTCATGCTATCCGCCAGGCGCTCATGGCCAACGGCGGCACCGGCCCCTACCTGGTCTCAGTCATCCTCGATGGCGAGAACGCCTGGGAGTATTACGACAACGACGGCAAACTGTTCCTCAACAGCCTCTACCAGATGTTGAGCGAAGACCCGCTCATCAAAACCGTCACGCCCTCGGAATATTTGGCCTTGAACCCCGAACAGCCCAAGATCGAAAAACTATGGGCTGGCTCGTGGATCAGCCACGATTTTTCCACCTGGATCGGCGAAACCGAAGAGAACCGCGCCTGGGATTACCTGTTCACGACCCGCGACTTACTGCAAAAATACATCTCGGGTGTGCGCCAGGCCTCCCCCGAAGCTCTGGAAAAGGCCAAGACCCAGATGTACATCGCTGAAGGCTCAGACTGGTTCTGGTGGTACGGTGCCGATCAAAACTCAGGCAACGACGAATCCTTCGATTTGCAATTCCGCCAGACGCTCAAGCAAGTGTACCTGGCCTTGGGTGAAGAACCGCCCCGCTTGCTCGACGTGCCGATTATCGAGCAAAGGGCAGCTACCGCCGATGTAGCTGCCAGCGGGCTGATCTCACCTACGCTGGATGGGATAGCCACCCCCGCGGAGTGGGCCTCAGCCGGGGTGTACACGGCTACCGGCGGCGTCATGGCCCAGGCTGCGCCCTACTTTGCCAGTTTGGCCTACGGCTTCGACAGCCGCAATCTGTTCTTCAAAATAGCTGCCACAGCCGAATACACCTCCGCTGGCGCCAGCGGGGTCGAAATCTACCTGAGCGTCCCCGGCGGCGATCTGTCCAGCCCCTTCAGCCGCAACGATACCCTGCTGGGTTTCCAAGCCAACCGCATGGTGAGCGTGCAGTTCGATACTTCAGGGACGGCGGCGGCAACCCTGTACACGGTAGATAGCCGCGGCCTGTGGCAGGATAGCCAATCGAGCTTGCCGGTTGCCTACGACCTGGCCAGCAAAACCCTCGAAATCGGCGTGCCGTTAGCTCAACTCGGCCAGGCCGAAACCGGCGACCGTCTGACGTTGCGCGCCCTCCATGTCGAAGCGCTGATGGGCGCCAACGTGGACAGCGACATGATCCCCGCCAGCGGCCCAGCCTTGATCAGCGTGCCTGACTTGGGGCTGCTGACCATCGTATTGAATGTGGACGACCCCGCTGGCGATGATTATGGCCCCGGCAATTACACCTACCCCACCGACGGCGTCTTCCATGCCGGTAACTTCGACGTGCTCAATTTCCAGGTGGGCTATGATGACGAGAATATCGTCTTCAAATTCACCATGCGCGGCGCGGTAGATAACCCCTGGGGTTCGCCTAACGGCCTGGCCCTACAAACGTTCGACATCTACATTGACAAAGATGGCGACGGCGTCGGCGGCGTGGTCATGCTGCCAGGCCGCAACCTGGCCTTCCAGGAGGGTTATGCCTGGGATTACGCCATTACCGCAGAAGGGTGGGAGCCGGGTATTTTCGTCCCCGGTACAGCCGGTGCGGAGAAGGTGGCGCAGGCCAGCCAGTTCACCATTTTAGCCGACCCCGGCCAGCAGAAAGTCACCATCCGCGTGCCCAAATCCATCTTGGGCGACAACCCGCAAGACTGGAAATACGCCGCGGTGGTGCTGAGTCAAGAAGGTTTCCCCTCCGGCGGCGTAATGCGGGTGCGCGACGGCCAACCCAAAGCTGGCCAATGGCGTTTTGGTGGTGTGCCAGAAGGTGTCACCAATTACACGCGCGTCTTCGACTTCGTGTGGTCTGAGGCTGGCCAGCAAGAGGCCTGGTTGAGCGCCTACACCGCCTCGAACACCCCGCAAACTGAGTTGAGCGCGGCCGATTTTGCCAAAGTGCCCATGCTGGTCGTCGTGCCGAAGTGATCACGACGCTGTAATGGCTTCCCCGTGGCAAAATTCTGTCCAGACCTCACCGCCTGCTGGCACGGGTAATCGCTAAAAAGTCTGCCGTAAAAACACCGCGAGCGCTGAGACCTTTCGGCCAACGCTCGCGGTGTTTGCATATCTTCGATGGCATCAGCGGACCCGACGGGATTCGAACCCGCGCTCTCGGCCTTGACAGGGCCGCATGTTTGGCCGCTACACCACGGGTCCAGTTCTGACATGCGGGCAGTAGTTTACCACAATGCTCGCCGATGCGTCAAGATTTGGTGAATTGCCACTAGGGCTTTTCAATATTCTAATCTTTGGCGCACTTCATCGTCCTCGCCACCCTTTTCAGGCGTAGAAGATGTACCGCCGACCTGTGGTCGGCCTTGCCGGGCAGAGCCCAGTGATACGAAAAGTAAGCTGACATAAATCCTTGAAAAGCCCTGAATTGCCACGCTGGTCCACATTTTGGCACGAACGGGTCGAAACGGGGTGTTTGGTTGTCTTTTTTCGAATTTTCCAGGCCCGAATTTCGTATACAATAGGGTTACAAGTGAAAATTCCACAGGAGGATGAAATGCCCGTCATCGAACTGTCTCACATTTCCAAATTCTTCGGCGCGGTGAAGGCGGTGGACGATGTTTCCTTCTCGGTCGAGAAGGGCGAACTCTTCGGGCTGCTGGGGCCGAACGGGGCTGGCAAGACCACCAGCATCCGCTGTCTGCTCGACATCTTCAAGCCCGATTCCGGTTCGGTGGCCATCCTGGGCGGCCCGATGAGCGAGGCCAAGAAAGACCGCATCGGCTACATGCCCGAAGAGCGCGGCCTCTACCAGGACATCCCGCTCGAACGCTGCCTGACCTACCTCGGCTCACTCAAGGGACTCAGCGAAGCCGAAGTCAAACGCCGCGCCGCCGCGTACCTGGAGCGCTTCGACCTAGCCGCGCATAAGCACAAGAAAGTCAAGGAACTCAGCAAGGGCATGCAGCAGAAGGCGCAGGTCATTGCCACGCTCCTGCACCAGCCCGAACTGCTCATCGTGGACGAACCCTTCGCCGGCCTCGACCCGGTCAATACACAGATGATCAAAGACCTGCTGCGCGAACAGCGCCAGGCGGGCGTGACCATCGTCCTGTGTTCGCACCAGATGCACCTGGTGGAGGAACTCTGCGACCGTATCGTGCTGATTGACCACGGCCACGTCATGCTTTACGGCAATCTGGAGGAGGTGCGCCGTCAGTTTGCCGGAAACGCCGTGCTGGTGAAGGGCGGCGACGGCCTGCCTGCTCTCGAGGGCGTCGAGCGCGTCGAACCGGTCAATGGGGCGGTCAAACTGCACCTGCGCCCCGGCGTCCGCCCGCAGGAGATTCTGCGCGAACTCGTCCGCCGCGACGTGCCGGTCGAACATTTCGAAATTGCCCTGCCCACGCTGGACGAAATCTTCATCCGTGTCGTCCAGGGCGCGTAGTAGGTCGGGCTGTAGGTCGGGCTTATAGCCCGACAAGCAAGTCAGGCTGTAGTAGGTCGGGCTTATAGCCCGACAAGCAGTCGGGTTGTAGTAGGTCGGGCTTATAGCCCGACAAGCAGTCGAGTTGTATGGAGTTCAACAAATCATTGCCACAATCTGGCGAGATGCAGGCCGCCGAGCCGCCGGGGCTAACTAAAGTGCTTTGCGAAGCCCCTGCTCAGGCGGAATAAATTCCGCGCTACAGTATGCCGGAATTTATTCCGGTCCTTGCACAAGGAGACTTCCTATGCTCAAACTCTTGCGCGTTGCCCTTCACGAATACAAACGCCACGTCTTCACCAAACGCTTCCTGATGGGCGTGCTCAGCATCCCGCTCATCGGGCTGGTTGGGTTTGGCCTGGTGTTCGTCCTCGTCTCGATGGAAGACGACACCACGCCAGTCGGCTATGTGGATTCCTCCGGCCTGCTGATCAATCCCCTGCCCGGCCCGGCACCGGAGAAGCCTTACAAGCCGGTGCCGTTCCTGCCCTTCGAAACGGAAGCCGACGCCCGCGCGGCGCTCGAGGCGGGGCAGATTCAGGGCTATTACCTCATCCCTGCCGATTACCCCTCCACCGGCGCGCTGACCGTGGTCTATAACGACAAAATCAGCCGTCCGGCGCGCCAGCAATTCTACGATTTTCTGGCCGTCAACCTGACGCGCCGCCTCGACCCGGCCATTGCCAACCGCCTGCTGCAGGGCAGCGAGATCATCGTCCTCTCCCCTGATGGCAGCCGCGTCGCCTCCGAGCAGACCATCTTCAACTTCATCTTGCCCATTCTATTGGGAATTGCCTTCATGATCGCTATGTTCACCACCGGCGGCTACCTGATGCAGGCCGTCACCGAGGAGAAAGAAAACCGCACCATCGAAGTCATCCTGACCTCCGTCTCGCCCGGGCAGTTCATGGCTGGCAAAATCATCGGCGACATCGCCGTTGGCCTGACGCAAATCCTGACCTGGGTGCTGTTCGGCGTGCTGATCGTCCTGCTCGGGCGCGGTTCGCTGGCCTTCCTGCGCAACGTACAAATTGCCCCGCAGACCATCTGGCTGGCGGTTCTCATCGTCCTGCCCTCGTTCGTGACCCTCTCGGCGCTGACCGCTGCCATCGGCGCCAGCGTGACCGAGGCGCGCGAGGGCCAGCAAATTATCAGTCTGGTCACCCTGCCGGTCTGGATTCCGTACATGCTGATGTTCCCGCTGATGACCAATCCCAACTCGCCGCTGGCCGTGACCCTGAGCCTGCTCCCGCTCACCGCGCCGCTGGCTATTCTCATCCGCGACGGCATGACCCTCCTGCCCGCCTGGCAGATTGCCGCCAGCGCGGCGGTGCAGGTTGCCGCGGCGGTCGGCTCGCTCTGGCTGGCCGGGCGCGTCTTCCGCCTGGGGATGCTGCGCTATGGCAAGCGGCTCAGACTGGGCGAGGTATTCAACCGGAGATGAACAGAGAT
>Ga0209018_1001897_pt1 | contig 15882 bp, 11 predicted proteins | sample YNPBryBLVA2012_FD_185814 | JGI IMG/M metagenome (GOLD analysis project Ga0209018, IMG submission 185814) | Anoxygenic and chlorotrophic microbial mat microbial communities from Yellowstone National Park, USA - YNP Bryant BLVA 2012 (SPAdes)... ...
GACCAGGTCGCCATGGTTGCCGGAGAAGTTGGCCAGCGGGCGGGCCACCGATTCGCCGATCACCGGCGTGGCGACGGCCATCACCTGCTCCACCCGCTCCGGCATCTGCGCGGCGAAGCGCAGGGCGACGACCCCGCCCAGGGCGTGGCCGACCAGCGGGGCGCGGTCAATGCCCATCTCGTCCATGAACCGTTGCAGCAGGGCCACATACGCCGGCAGACTGTACTCGTCGCCGCGCCGGTCCGAGTCGCCGAACCCCCACAGGTCGAGCGCATAGGTGCGGAACTTGTCCGACAGATCGTCCATCGTCGGCATCCAGTACCGCCACGAGCCGAGCCACCCGTGCAGCAGGATCACCGGCCTCCCGCGGCCGATGGCCTCGTAGTGTGCCAGACCGTTCTCGATAATAATCGCGCTCATCGGCGCCCTTGACCTGTGGGCGTGGCTATCCCACGCCGGCTTTCTTCAGGATGTCCTTCACCTGTCGGATCAGATCGTCCGGGGCGAACGGTTTCAGGATGTACTGTTCCGCGCCGGACGCCAGCCCTTGCTGGATCTCCGCCTCCTGTCCCTTGGCGGAGAGGAAGACGATCGGGATGTCGCGGGTCTGCGGGTCCTCCTTCAACTGCCGACACGCGTCGTAGCCGGTCAGCCGCGGCATGCGCACGTCCATCAGGATCAGCGTCGGACGTTCGGCCCTGGCCATCTCCACCGCTTCGGCGCCGTTGGAGGCCAGCACGACCTCGTATTCCGCGAAGCGCAGGGTAAAGGCGATCAGCTCACGGATGTCTTTCTCGTCTTCAGCCACCAGGATTTTCGTCATACTCTCGTCCCTTTAGACAGGGTGTCGGGCCGCTTGCTGAACCAGTGTCGAGATATCGTCCAGTGGCTCATCGGTCGGGGCCGCCTGCACCGAACGGGCCAGCGGCAGGGTGAAGAAGAACGTGCTCCCCTTGCCCAACTCGCTCTCGACCCAGATCTCGCCGCCGTGCATCTGCACCAGCGAAGCGGTGATCGGCAGCCCCAGGCCGGTGCCGGGCTTCTCCTGCACCAGCGGGTGGTCGGCGCGGAAGAAGCGGCCGAAGATCTTGCCCAGGTCCTCATGAGCGATGCCGATGCCCGTATCGCTGACCATGACCTTCAGCTTGTTGTCCTCGGCCTGGGCCGAGACGGTCACCGTTCCGCCGGACGGGGTGTAGTTGACGGCATTGCCGATCAGGTTGGTGAGGATCTGGACGATGCGGGCGCTGTCGCCCCAGACGGCGGGGAGGCGCTCGGAGACGTGCGAGATCAACGTCAGGCCCTGGTTGCGGGCGCGGCCCTCCAGCATGCTGATCACCTGCTCGACCAATTCGTGCATGTCGAGCGCCTTCGGTTCGAGCTGGATGCGCCCGGTCTCGATGCGCGAGATATCCAGCAGGTCGTTGACCAGTTCGGTCAGCCGGTCGGCGTTGTTACGAATGATGCCGATGAAGTGCTTCTGCTGCTCGGTCAACGAACCCACGGCGCCCATCAGCACCAGGTCGGCGTAGCCCTTGATCGAGGTCATCGGTGTGCGCAGCTCGTGGGAGACGGTGGAGACGAACTCGCTCTTGGCCCGGTCGGCGGCGACGACGGCGGTGATGTCGCGGAACACGGAGACCGTGCCCAGGTACTCGCTGCCCATCGTCACCGGGGCCACGTGCACGGCGACGATGCGCTCGCCCAATTCCAGCCGTTCGGCGACGAAGCTTTCCGGGGCGCGCTCGCCCGTCGGTTGGGCGCTCCACTCCTCGATAGCGGCCAGCCACTTGCGGCCTTCCACGCCGTAGAGGCCGATCATCTCCCGCGTACTGCGGCCCAGCGCCTGCTGGCGGGGGATCTCCAGGATGCGCTCGGCGGCGGCGTTGAAGAGGATGATCCGTCCCTGGGCGTCGGCCACCACGACGCCGTCGGCGACGCCTTCCAGGACGGCCTGGCTCTTGGCTGCTTCCACCTGCTGTTGCTTGAGCATAGCCCCCAACTGCGCCGTCTGGTCGAGGATCAGTTTGTAGAGGGCGGCGTTGCCGACGGCGTTGGCGATCTGCACGGCCGCCGCCTCGGCCAGCCGGAGGTGGTTCTCGGTGAACGCTCCTGGAGTGGGGGAGAAGAGCAACATCGCGCCCTCGATCTCGCCGGCGCGCTTGAGCGGCAGGACCAGGGCGGCGCGATGGACCTCGTCCTCTACGTCGGAGGGCACCCAGCGGGGATGCTGGCGCACGTCCTCGATCAGGGCTGCTTCGCCGGTGACCATCGCCCAGCCGGCCAGCCCCTCCCCCCGGCGGAAGCGGGTCGGCTGGCCGCCGATGGGCACCGTGATCCCGCTGCCGGTGGCTGCGCGGTAGATCAGCCGCCCACGGTCGGGATCGTCCAGCAAGATCGAGCCGCGGCTGGCTCCCACCGCCCGCGCCACCAACTCCAGGGTACGGTTGAGCACCTGGTCCAGGTCGAGGCTGGCGTAGACCTCGGCGGTGATGCGGTAGAGCGCCTCGACGCGGTCGCGCTCGACGGTCAGCTCCTCCAGCGCCTGGGCCAGCTCGTGAGTACGGCGCTCGACGCGCTGCTCCAGTTCCTCACTGAAGCGGACGATCTCCTCGTACATGCGCGCGTTCTGCAGCGCGGCGGCAGCCTGGTTGGCCAGGGCCTGGGCCAGGCGGACCTCCTCGGCGCTGAAGCGGCGCTGCTCCTGGCGGCGTTCCAGCTCGACCAGCCCCACCGTCTGCCCGCGGGCGACCATGGGCAGGATCAGGATCGCCTGCGCCCTGCGCCTCTCCAGATGCTCCAGCGCCGACTCGTCCAGATCGGGCGTGGCGGCGTCCAGCAGCAGCGGCTCCTGGGTGAGCAGGACGTCCATCACGTGCGGGCGTTCGGAAGCCGTGTAGACCGTGCCCAGCAGCGGGCGGACGGTCGGATCGCCCAGCTCCCAGATCACCGTCACCTGGTTCTCGTCCCGCGCCCACTCGGAGATCAGGCAGCCGCCGGCGTCGGTGACCCGCAGCAGCCGGTCGCCCAGCGCCTGGAGCACCCAGGTCAGGTCCAGGTTGAAGGAAAGGGTGCTGCCGGCCTCGACGAGTGTGGACAACTCTTCGCTGCGGCGGACGGCCTGGTCGAACAGGCGGGCGTTCTGGACGGCCAGTCCGATCTGGTCGGCGATGGTGGAGAGCAACTGGGCTTCCTGCTCTCCGTAGGCATTGGGCCGGTAGGCCTGCACGGAGATGACGCCGACGACGCGGTCGCCGCTGCGCATCGGCACGCCCAGCCACGATTCGGGGATGTCGCCCTGGGTTACCGGGGTCGGGAGGCGCCGCTTTTCGCGGGTGAAATGGCGGATCAGCAAAGGCTTTCTCTCGGTGACGACGGCGGAGGCCAGGCCGGAGCCCAGCGCGCGCCGTTCGGGTTGCAGCCGCTTGCCCTTGTCCATCTGCAGACGGAAGTCGAGCTCGTTGTTCTCCTCGTCGTACAGGGCGATGAAGAAGGCATCGGGCTGGAAGACAGGGGCGATCTGCTCGTAGACCGTCTCGATCATGCTGTCCAGTTGCAGCGTTCCGCCGACGGCGGCGGCGATGCGGTTGACCAACGCCAGCCGCTCGGCCTGGCCGGTGGCCTCGTCGTAGAGGCGGGCATTCTGCACGGCCAGCGCCACCTGGTCGGCCAGGGCGGTAACGGTGGCCACGTCGGCGGGGGAGAAGGGCTCTTTCTGTGGGCGGTCGGCGGTCAACACGCCCACCACCTGCCCACCGATGCTCAGCGGCACCAGGACGGCTGCGCCCTGCTGGATGTAATCAGGTGCGCCGCCCGTCTCCGCCGCCACGTCCGACACCGAAAGGGGCATGCCGCTCTGGGCGACGCTGCCGACCATCCCTTCGCCGCTGGCGAAGGCGGTTTTCTCCCACTGCTGGAGATCGTGCCCGCGGGCGGCGCGGGCCACGTAGCGACCGGTCTGGGGGTCTTGGAGGAAAATCACGCTCCCCTGGCAATTGACCAGTTGGGTCACCGCGCCGACCACCTTCCACAGTGTCTCGTCGAGGTCGAGTTTCTCGGCCACGGAGTGACTGATCTCGTTGAGGATCGAGAGGGTCTCGAGCTGGCCCTGGAGGGCGGTCAGCATCTGGGCGTTCTCGATCGCGACGGCGGCCTGGGCGGCGAACACCTCCAGCGCCTCCACTGTCGCCAGGTCGGGCACCCTCCCGTCACGCGGTTCGTCCACCGAGATCATGCCCAGCAGCCGCCCACTGGGGCCGATCAGGGGGATGAGCAACATATCCTGGGGATGCCAGCGGCCCGGCTGGCGGGTCATATCCCCCTGGGCCAGGTCATAGGCATCCATCACCCCGCGCCAGCGGGCCTGCTGTTCCGCCGGCACGTAATAGCTGTGGCTGAGGCGGAACTCGTCGTGCATGACCACTTCGAGCGACTTCAGCGGCGGGCGGTTCTGTTTCATCTGGTCGAACACGGACAGGGGGATGCCGGCACAGGCGATGCGCCGCATGTGCGGCGGGTCGCCCTCGACCAGGCTGATCAGCACCAGGTCGAAACCGACGCTCTCCTGGATCGCATAGGCAATCTCCTCCAGCACCTGTTCGAGGGGCTGGTCGGAGCGGACGGCCTGGCTGACCTCCAGCACCCGTCCGAGCTGGTCCGCGCGACGGCGGATGAGCGCCGTGCGGTCGGCCTGCTCCTCGTAGTTGCGGGCGCTGCTGATGGCGATGGCCGCCTGGGTGGCCAGGGTCTCGATGAACTGGCGTGTCTGCTCGTCGAAGGCGCGCGCCCGGCGGGCGTTCAGGACGATGGCGCCGGTCAGTTCCTCGCCCTGGGCGATCGGCACCAGGAGCGCCGAGCGGACATCCGTCTGGCCGACGATGGGCCAGCCGTCGTCTATTGCGTCGTGCAGTTGGAAAGTCTGCCCGGTATAGGCCATGGCGGCCAGGGCGTCCTCCGGCGGCAGGTGGGCCAGCCGCTGGCGCAGGAAGCCCTGCTCTTCCTCCAGGTAGCCGATGCAGAGCTTCAGTTCCCAGCGGCCCGAGCCGGCGTCGTGGAGGAGGATCGCGCAGCGGTCGGCGCCGCTGAGTCGGTGGGCCTCTTCCATCACCAGGCGTAGGATGTGCGTGGGATCGATGGTAACGCTCACTTCCTGGGCCACGCGCTGGAGGCCGCCGAGGGCCTCGCTGCGCTGGCGCAGCTCGCGGTCGGCGCGGGCGTAGAGCTTGGCATTGCTGATGGCAATGGCGGCCTGGTCAGCGAAGGTGAACAGCAGTTCCTGCTCGGCTCTGGTGAAGCGGTGGGCCTGGGTGAACGAGACCGAGAGCATGCCGATTGTCTGCTCGCCCACGCGCAGGGGGATGTCGGCGAAGGCGACCACTCCCTCGTCCGTCGCCAGCGGGGCCAGGTTCCTCAAAGTGGGGTCGGCGCTGATATCCTCCACCAGCACCGGTTCGCCGCTGGCGACGGCGTGAGTGCGCCCGCCGCGTTCGATCGGCAGGGAGCGCGAACGGGCGGCGAAGGCCGGGCTCAGGCCCTGCGTCGCCGCCAGGCGCAGCATGCCGCTCTCCTCGTCCAACACGAAGATGGCCGAGTAGTGACAACCGACCACTTCCAGCACAGAGGCGGCAATGGTCTGCAGGACCTGAGCTAGGTCGAGGGTGGAGTTGAGCGTGGCCGAGATGCGGGTCAGCGAGGCCAGTTCCAGCGTGCGCCGACGGGTCTCCTCGTACAGCCTGGCGTGTTCGATGGCCGTGGCCGCGTGGACACCGATGGCCTGCAGCAACTCCAGGTCGTGCCCGGTGAACGCGCCTGGCCGGAAACTGGCCAGTTCCAGCGTGCCGACGAACTCGCCGCGGCTTTCCAACGGGATGCCCAGGTACGAGCGGAGTGGGTTCTCCGTCCGTTCCGCCTTCGGGCGCACGTCCCGTCGTTCGGCGACGTCGGGGATCAGCAGCGGCTGGCGGTGGCGGGCCAGCCAGCCGGAGTAGCCCTCGTTGAGGTGGTAGGTGTCGCCGACCACCGCGTGGTACTCCTCGGCATCCAGCGAGCCACGGCTAACCAGGACCCGCTGGGTGGGGTCCCAGAGGGTCACCTCGGCCATATCGAAGGCGATCAGCCGGCGGGTAGAGACGAGAATGGCGCGCAAGGTGGGGGACAGGTCGAGGCTGGCGCCGATGGTGCGGGCGATCTCCTCCAGCACGATGAGCTCTTGCGGACTGTGGGCGGGGGTGGGGAGGGAGGGGCCGGCGCTGACCGGCGCCTCGGCGTCCGCCGGCCGGGCAGGTGGACGGACAACCAGGCGCGGCAGGAACCAGCCCGCCGCCGCGCAGAGTAGGGAGGAAGCCAGGCTGGAGAGCAGGTCAGGGATGCGGCCGTCCAGTCCGGCGCCCACCCCGGCGGGCAGCAGGGCCAGGATCGCCAGGGCAGCCGCGACGAGGGCCGGGCGACGCCCGATCCGCAGGGCCAGCAGGGAGACAGCGAACGGCAGGGCCAGGTGGAACAATGGGCTCCACCCGCCGGGGGCCAGGTGGAGGCCCAGCCCCAGGGCCAGGATGACGGCTGCGGCCAGGGCAATCGCGCCGGCTTCGCTCCGCCGTGTTCCCTGCTCGCTCATCCCTGCGCGCTCCTCGTTGCCACGGATCCCACAGATGCCACGGATGAAGGGTCAGGGGCGGCTGCGTTCTCTCCGTTTGGCGGTTGCCGCCTCGGTGATCTCGCGGATGTCGGTGAACGGGCCCTCGTCGCTGGTGAGGATGCCGACGGAGAGGGCCATCAGGCCAACCTTCTGCTCATTGCCTGCCTCGTCGCGGACGACGATGTAGCCCTGCTGACGGGCCTTGAAATCGTAGTGCGTGCCGACGCCGGCGGCGAAGCGGCGGGCCATGTCGTCGGCCATCGGCTGCACCAGGCTCTTGTTGGTGATCACGATAAAATCGTCCCCGCCGATGTGGCCAATGAAGTCGTTGGGGGTGCCGATGGCGTCTACCGTCTCGCTGAGCACCAACGCTGTGTAGCGGAGCACCTCGTCGGCGGCGACGAAGCCATAGACCTCGTTGAACGGCTCCAGCCGCTCGATGCCGGTGTAGATGACGCCCCAGTCATCCCGCCGCATCAACTCGCGCAGTTGCTCCTCGATCAGCTTCGCGCTGGGCAGGCCAGTGGTGGGATTGGTCAGGCTCTCGTAGGCAGCGCGGGCGATGGCGTTCTTGACCCGCAACTTCAGCTCCTCGACATCGAAGGGCTTGGTGATGTAATCGTCGGCGCCCAGTTCGAGGCCATGGATCTTGTCCGACCGCTCGTCCTTCTGGGTGAGGAAGATGATCGGGATGTGCTTGGTGCGCAGGTTACCGCGCAACTGACGGCAGACATCGTATCCGTCCATGTCCGGGAGCATGATGTCGAGGACGACGATGTTCGGCAGTTGCTGTTGACACATCTCCAACGCATCTCCGCCGCGCGGGGCCACGGCAACCTCGTAGCCCTGGCTCTGAAAGTAGATGCGCAGCATGTTGGAGATATCGAAATCGTCCTCGACGACCAGGATTCTGCCCTTGCTCATGAGACGACCTCCCAAGTTAGGCTCGACTCGCCCCGGTCAACAGCGCCGCCCTGTGGCGGACAGACTGGATCTCCTGCCGGGTCAGCGGGCGATCGAAGGAATGCAGAGCAGGCAACCGAAAGCCATGCCGTTCGGCAATCTGCTCGATCTCCTGTACGCGTGTCAGTTCCAGGTGCTTGCCCAACGTATAATCCTCGAAGCGGCCCTCCAGGGCCAGGGCCATCGTCTCGGCCATGCAACCAAACGTGATCCGTGGCGGCAGGCCATAGTCGAAGCCGAAGCGGATGTCGCCCGGTGTCTCGGCCAGCCCACCGTCAATCACCAGCACGTCGTCGCGCTCGCGGATCACCTGCGGCGCGATATCCTTGGGACGGGCCACATCGCAGACGACTGCGCCTGGCTTGAGATGGTCGCTCTCGATCAGCGGCCGTCCGGCGCTGGTGGCGCTGATGATCAGGTCAGCCTGGCGGATCGTCGCCAGATCGGTGCTCGGTTCCGCCGCCCGGTTGGTCAACGCCTGGCGCACCTGGGCCAGCCGCTGCGGGTCTCGCCCGACCAGGATTAGCCGTTCCACCCGCCCGGCCAGCAGCCGGGCGCAGGCGGAACCGATCGAGCCGGTCGCGCCGACCACGGCCACGGTGGCCCGCTCCAGGGTCACGCCCATCGCCTCGCCAGCCTGCTGCAGCGCCTTCACGGTGAGAGTCACAGGATAGCTATCGCCGGTGGTCACCGGGATGTCCAGCGCCCGCGCCACGGTCAGCCCGCCGTCGCCCACCACAGAGGTGTACGCCCCCAGGCCCAGGATGCGCGCCCCCAGCCGCTCGGCCAGCCGCCCGGTCTGGATGATCTTGCGGTAGACCACCGGCGGCGGGAGCTGGAGCATGCGCCGGGCGGTGAAGGGACAGGCCAGCAACCATCCCTCCACCTCCCGCCCGGTCGCCGCCGAGCGGACACCGGTGACGTGGGAGAGGACCAGCGGCGGCCAGTAGCGGGAGAGGAAGTGGATCGCCGGGACCGGCAACAGCCGGGCCAGTCGCGGGTACTTCCGTGCCACGTCTGCCTTGGGGTCCAGCGGGTGGATGATGAAGGCAAAAGCGTCCATCTTCGTTTGGTAAGGTCAACCGGGCCGCGGCATCTTCCACTTGCCGTCGCGTGGATAGAGCCGCGGATGGACACGTTCGGCGTCGGGAATCGTCAGCGCATCACTCTCTTCGAACGTCACATCTTTCGTGATCACCCGGCGCTCGTTCGAGGCGACCAGGACACTGTCGGACTCGATAGTGCGGGCCGGGTAGAAGATCAGTCCCGAACCGATGCGGCAATGGTGGCCGACGCAACTGCCCAGGACGGTCATCTCCGTCTGCTCGAGCCGGTCGCCGTAGAGGGCGCGCAGCGGTTTGGGGATCAGGTTGAAATCGGTAAACGTGCTGCCGGCGCCGATGAAACTGGTGCGTCCCACGCAGCTCAACTGCAGACAGGTGTTCTGGGCGACCATCGTGTCTTCCATCAGCACCGTCTCGAACAGCGAGGCGCGGAAGGGCAGGAAGCAGCGGTCGCTGACCACGCTGAGCATCAGGTGGCAGGAGTCGGAGATGGTCACGTTATTGCCGATCACGCAGATATCCACCACCGCGCCGGGGCCGATGTCCACATTGTCGCCGATCACCGTCGGTCCGCGGATGATCACGCTGGGATCGATCGAGCAATTCTGCCCGATCTTGACCACAGCGGACGAGGAGAGCACTTGGGTCTGCTCCAGCAACGCCCGCCAGAACAGCTTCAACTGGAGAGCAACGCTCTCGTCAATACTCCGGTCCAGCCGCGCCGCCTCGGCGAAGACGCCGAAGAGGACGTTGGCCAACAGGACATGGATCCACGACTCAATGGCCATGAAGGCCCGCGTCGGCACCTGGTAGACCAGGTCGCCCATCGTGTCCGACATGTGGGTGGGGACGCGGTAGTAGCCCATCTCGCGGGGCTCGGTCGAGATCGGCAACGGGCGGATGATCTCCTCCACCCCGTATGGGAAGTACCACATATCGGCGACGTAATAATCTCCCTGACGGCGAATCGTCCGCTGGAGCGGCAGGGCGTGATTGACAATGGCCTTGTCATCCAGCGGGAAGGCGACCTGGCAGGCCTTGCCCAGCCGGCGGGCCTTGGTCAGGAAAGCGGCAATGAAATGCTCGTCGAAGAAAAGGTTCTCGCGGTAGACCAGCGTCTCGACCCGTTCTGCTTCGATGTCCTCCAGCGAGTCCACCTCGCGCTCCTGAGTGACGTAGGGGGCCAGGATGTCCTTCTGCAATAACCAGAGCGGCTTGTTCAGGAAGCGAAGCTCGCGCGCCGGTTCGTTGAACGGGCGTATCGGCCTTCGATCACGCAGGATGATCTTCCGCATACTCGCTCAATACGGTTGCTTGCTGATGCGAATGGTGCAGGTGGTGTCCCCCATCGCCACGCAAGCGACCTCTTCCACGTCGAAGTTCTGGCCGCCGCTGACCCAGAAAAGCGCTTCCTGCAGGATGCCCACCGCCAGGTGACAGGCGGGCGCGGAGGCGGAACGATGCCAGCAGACCCCGCAACGCTCGATGATCCAGTAGAAGTTCTCCTCGTCGCTCTCCAACCGCACCCGGTGATCGCTGAACTTATTGAACACCTCGGCGAAGACCTCGAAGCCCATGCGCAATTTCATCGTCAACGGCATCACCCGGAAGGTCAGGTCGGCAATGCCCAGCATGGGGCCGAAGTCCTTGATCCCGAAGCGGAAACAGGCCCGCCCGATGCGCAGCGACAACCCGCGCGCGCCGCGGATCCCGTACATCTCATCCAGCGCCCCGATCATCCGCGATGTATCATTGAACGGGACGCCCATGTCGAAGTTATTGGGCGGGTAGCCATTCAGGTACTGCCGCAGGTTGGCTAGGTTCATCACCGCCGCAATGCCGTTGCGGCCCATCACCTCCTCCATCCCCATGAGGAGAATGCGACCCATCTTGTTCGGGAAACAGGGCTCGCTGCGCTCCGCCCCCTGGCCAACAACTGCGTCTCCCATGCCCGCTCCTCGTCCCGCCAGTTCAACGATCCAGGAAATCCCGCAGCGTGCTGTGGAAGCGCTCCGGCTCGTCCAGCATCGGGAAATGCCCGGAGTGCTCGAAGTACGCCACCTGGGACAGGGGAATGCCGTTGGTCAACAATTGGCCCTGTCCCGGATCCACCACGCGGTCGTTGCGCCCGTAGATGCCGAGGGCCGGGACGCGAATTTCCCGCAAGCGAGGACGCAGGTCGGTCTTGCGCAGCGAAGCGATGCTGTAGTGGAACGACTCCATCGTTGTCCGCGAGAGATCCTGCTCGAACATCGCGTACCATGTCTTCCAGTCCCGCGTCCAGAACGGCGAGATGAGACGGATACCCATGGGCAGGAGGCCTGGCAGATTGTAGGCCAGCGCAGCCAGTGGGCGCTTGGCGGCCAGTTTGAGCAGCAGCGCCAGCCCGTCGCCGGTGATCGGCGAGCCGACCACAGCGACCTTCTGCACCCGTTCTGGGTATTTCAGAGCCAGGCTCAACGAGACCGTGCCGCCCATCGAATGGCCCATCACCGGCGCGCGCTCCAGGCCCAGCCGCTCCATGAACTGAACAACCATCTCCACGTAGTCGGGGACGTTGTATTGTCCACCCTTCTTGGCCGAATCGCCGAACCCCCAGAAGTCCAGGGCATAGGTCTTGTACTTATCGCTGAGCGCCTCCATTGAGCTCAGCCAGTAGTTCCAGGAACCCATCCAGCAGTGCAGCAGGACCACCGGTCGTCCGCGGCCGTAGGCTTCGTAGTGGACCACTCCCCGGTCGGTGACGATGGAGCTCATCGCGACCAGCCCCTTGTGGAGAACATAGGGAACGGGTCGGCTTACCCGACCCCTTCCGCGTCCATCAGCTCCAGGATCGAGTAGAGCAGTTCGAGCAGGACGCTCTTGACGCTCTCCTTTTCCGTGGCGACGCAAGGCAGGACCTTGACCTGTGGGTCAATACGCAGGGCGATGCGCAGGTCTTCGGGCGTCCAGGCGTCCTCGTGATCCTGCTTGTTGGCGGCGACCACGTAGGGGGTAGGGGCGTAGGAGCGGAACGTATCCAGGATCGTCCGCGCCTCGCGGAAGGTCTCCGGTCGCACGCTGTCCACCACGACCACGAATCCGAGCATGCCCTCGGACAGGATTTCCCACATGAAATCGAACCGTCGCTGGCCGGGCGTGCCGAACAGGTAGAGCACCAGGTCGTCGTCAATCGTGATCCGCCCAAAGTCCATCGCCACCGTGGTCTGATCCTTGATTCGCTCTTCCTGGCGAGAGATTTTCGCCTCGGTGGCGACGACGTCAATCTCGCTGATCGTCTGGATGAACTGCGTTTTGCCCGCGGCGAAGGGGCCGGTCACTACCATCTTGACGGTCTGCATAGACTATAGCTCCCGGATGCGATCGATCAGCTTCTGGATGACGCTGCGCTTCACGGCGGGGGGCCGTTGGGCCAGCGGCGTGGGGGGGGCGGCCGTCGGCGTCGGGCCGCGCGTCGGCCGCACCTCCACCCCTTCAGGCCGGACGATCTCCACCAACCCGGCCTGGAGCAACCCGTAGACGATGCGCCGAATCTGGAAGTCGCTCAGGTTGTTGTATTGGGCGATCTGGCGGATCGTGTTGCGGGGGTTGATGAAGGAGACCACGCGCCACTCCTCGACAGTGAGGTTGATCGTGCGCAGGTTGACGTCGGGCCGGTCGGTGAAGCGCAGGGCGACATCGAGGTTAGGCAGTTGCTCCTGCAGCCGCTCCCATTCCTTCAGGCGGCGGCTGCCCTCCATAATCACGTTCTCCAGATCGATCGGGATGATGATCCGCGATTGGATGGGCAGGAGGATGGATTCGAAGCGGAACATGCCCTCTGGCCAGGTGAACAGCTTGTAGACGGTCTCCAGAGTGTGGTTGCGCACACTCTCGATGATGTCCTGCTGCGTGACATAGCCGGCGTTGGTCAGCAAGACGCCCAGCTCGCGATCGTCCTTGATATCAGAGCGGGCGCGGATGGTGCGGGCCAGCTCCTCCGAGATCTTGCCCGCGCGCAGCAGGATCGCTGCCAGCCGATCATCGCTCCCGTCCGCCGTAGCGTAGACGAGCTTCCCTTCTTTGAAGCACATCTGCACCTGGGACTGGCGCGTCTCGATGGTCAACGTGCCGGTCTTGCGGGCCAGGTTGATGAGGTTCAGCAACTGGGTGGTGCTGAAATCACGCAGATTTCCCTTTAGTGCCATACTCTACCTGCCTTCGCGGCGGCTTGGCCCCTTTCCGATCTCGAATCACTATGGATTATACCCGTTCTTGTGTGCAAGTCAACTGACATAACTCATCACCGCTCAGCCCACAAACTTTGGGGGTAACTGCTCACCCTCCCGCAGGTTTGGGCGCAATCCCTGCGGGAGGGTGAGCTGATCAGTTACCTTTGAGGAGTCCTGGCGGCCTCGGGTAACCACAGATGGCAGTCAGGCGGCGACTGAAATGCCTCGTCCCCCCGCGGCGCGGCAGCGCGCTTCGGATCGTCCAGCAGCGCGTCCAGCGCCGTCGTCAGCCCGGCCACGTCCCCGAAGTCCACCAGCCGTCCATCCACCCCATCGGCGACCACGTCGGGCACTGCGCCGGCGCGGGCAGCGACCACCGGCTTCCCCCGTGCGCGGGCCTCCAGGAAGACGATCCCGAAAGATTCACTACGCGAAGGCTGCGCGACCACGTCAGCAGCGTCTATGGCGTCCCACTTCTCTTCTTCAGTGACCTCGCCCAGCCAGAGGCACGGGCCGCGCAGGCGGGCCAGGGCACGCCGCACCCGCCCATCCGCCCCCCCCACCAGCACCAGGGTGAACCGCCTCCCCTGCCTCCACAGTCGCCGCGCCGCTGCCACGAGGTGCAGCGTCCCCTTCTCATAGCTCAGCGCACCCACCGTCACCACCAATGGCCCCTCGATGCCGTGCGCCCGCCGGAAACGCGCCCCGTCTGCCCGGCTCGCTGCCTCCCAATCCACCCATGGACGGACGATATGCACCCGCCCGGCGTCCAGGCCGCAGCGCAGCAGGAACGCCCGCTCGGTCGGCGTCTGCGCCAGCACCGCCGAGGCCCGACGCAGCAGGGCCAACTGGTGCGGCATGGTGTAGAAGCGCGGATGGCCCAGGTGCAGCAACGGCACGGCGATCCAGGGGACGCCCATCCGCCGCGCAGCGCGGGCCACCGCCGCACTCAGGCCGTCCAGGGTGATATGCCAGGCAAACAGCAGGTCAGGCCGTTCCTCCTCCAGCACCGCCGCCAGCGACGGCACCCAGGGAAACCCCGCCATCCATTCCCGTAGGGGCGACCCTCCGTGGTCGCCCCCTCCGCCGTCACCCCCTCCGCCGTCGCCCCCTCTGCCGTCGCCCCCTCCGCCGTCGCCCCCTCCATGCTCGCCCCCTCCGCCGTCACCCCCTCCGCCGTCGCCCCCTCCGCCGTCGCCCCCTCCGCCGTCACCCCCTCCGCCGTCACCCCCTCCATGCTCGCCCCCTCCGTGGTCGCCCGGCCGCGAACGAAAACGAAGGGGGGTTGCCCATCCGATGACCACCTCCACCGTCCACATCAACCATCGCACGGCCGGGAAAGTCAGCGCGCCCAGCGGCAACGGGCGCACCGGAAGGCGGCGGATCCGCACCCCCTCATGCTCGCCCGGTGCGTCCGCCGCCACCCGCCGACCGCGCCGCTCCCACAGCGCCGCCAGCTCATCGGCGTCGGTGGCGATGATCGTCACCCGATGGCCGGCCAATACCTGCTGGCGAGCGACCGCCTGCACGTACCGTTCCGACCCGCCGACTACCGGCCAGGCGCGATGGGTTACGTGGACGATGTGCATTTTCAGCAATGACCAATGACCAGGGAGGGATCTGCGGACAGAAACGCCACCATCTCCCCCGCCACTCTCGCCGGGTCGCCATGGACGGCGACGAACTCCCGCGCCACCTGACCAATCCCCATGCGTTGTTCGGCGCTACCCAACAGTTTGCCCAGCGCCGCCTCGACCGCTGCCTCCTCATCCGGCCCGGCGGGGATCTTGATCACCGCCCCGTCCGGCAGCTCAGCGAACGCTCCCGCGTCGGTCACCAACGTCGGCACGCCACAGGCCATTAACCGGATCAGCGTCCCGGAGCTCTCGCCCCAGGTGGGGTAACGCAGGTTGACCGCCACGTCGGTGGCGCGGAGGTAGCGCAGGAACAGCTCCGCCGGCACGTAGCCGGTCACCCGCACCGCGTCGCCCAGCGACAGTTCCGCCAGCAGTGGAGACAGGTCGTAACCACCCGCCGTCTCGCCCACACAGACAAAGCAGGCACGGGGGAACGTCGCCCGCAGGCGGGCGAAGGCGCGCAACGCCGGCTCCAGTCGCCTGGCCGGGGCGATGAAGCCAAACGCTGCCACCAGCAGCCCGTCGGGGTCCAGGCCCAGCGATCGCTTCATCTCGGCGCGAGGGACAGCCGGCAGGTCAGCCGGCAGCAGGTTCAAGTGCGGGATGACCGCCACCCGCGCCCACGGGTAGACCCTCAACAGCCGGTCGCGCAGGCAGCGGCTGTGAACGATCACCCCCAGGCTGGCGCGGGCGATGCGGGCCAGCAGCGGATATCCTTCGAGGGGCAGGGGAACCCCGTGATCCAGCGCCGTCCATGCCGCCGCGACGCCCGCCGCGCCGCCCTCGAAACCCACCTCGCGGACGAAGGCGGCCCGCTGCTGGCCCTGCTCCAGCGTCGCCTTGTGGACGAAGGGCAGCAGGTTGCCGTCGTGCAGGATGACCACACCGGGGCGGCGCTGCAGTTCCCGGTAGACGAAGCGGTGATAGGGAAAATGATTGCCCATCTGGTAGAGCGGCAGGCCGGGCGGCCACGCATCCCCTCTGGCCAGATCACAGACGCGATCCACCACGCCGGGGGGCAGTTCCGGCGCAGCGCCGTCCACCACCACAGCGATCCGGCGGACATGCGGCCGCAGGTACGGCAACAGCGCCGCGCTGTAATCGGCGACGCCAGAACGCACGGGTGGCAACGGCCCGACGTGAACCAGGTCCATCAACAATTCCTCGATCTCCTACGAGCGGACCCGTAGGGGCGACCCTCTGTGGTCGCCCAGTGGTCGCCCAGTGGTCGCCCAGTGGTCGCCCAGTGGTCGCCCAGTGGTCGCCCACCCCTTCGCGGTCGCCCCCCTCCGCTGTCGCTCCTCGTGGTCCGGGCGGGCACAGGGGGGCGGGCACGGGGAGAAGGGCGGGCACGGGGAGGAGGGCGGGCACGG
>Ga0209018_1001904_pt1 | contig 15820 bp, 12 predicted proteins | sample YNPBryBLVA2012_FD_185814 | JGI IMG/M metagenome (GOLD analysis project Ga0209018, IMG submission 185814) | Anoxygenic and chlorotrophic microbial mat microbial communities from Yellowstone National Park, USA - YNP Bryant BLVA 2012 (SPAdes)... ...
GGCCAACGTCAGCACATCAGTGACAATATCGGTGGCCTCGGCAACTTTTCCCTCACGTAGCCGCAGCCCTCCCTCCTTCGACTTCCCATGCGCAATACGAAGCCAGGTCCGCGCCTCGCTCAGGGCCAGCCGGGCCGGAAACCAACGATCCTTAATCGTCGTCGCAAGACAGAGATAATCATCACTGATGGCCTGCCTGCTGCTTTGAGGAAAGCCTGCTAGAACTGGTATAATGGCAACCAGCAAAATAAAATAAACAGGTAGCACAAGTGACCATCATCATTGTGGGCCTCGGCCCTGGCAACCCCAACCACCTGACCCTGGAAGCCTGGAAGACGCTGCAAGCCGCGCCGCGCGTGATCCTGCGCACGGCCCGCCATCCGACCGTCCCCGCCCTGCCCCAGGGGCCGCTTTACGATAGCCTGGATGATCGCTACGACCGGGCGGAAGACTTTCAGACGCTTTACACCGAAATCGCCCGCGAGATCGTCGCGTTGGGAGCAGGCGGCGCGGATGTGGTTTACGCCGTGCCAGGCCATCCCCTGGTGGCCGAAGATACGGTGGCGCGCATCCTGGCCCTGGCAAGGGAACAAGGTATTCCCACGCGCATTGTCGCCGGGCTGAGCTTCGTCGAACCGGCGCTGACGGCGCTGGGCATCGATGCCGCCGACGGCCTCCAGATTCACGACGCTGTAACCGTCGCGGCCATGCACCACCCGCCGATCAATCCCGATTTCCCTGCCCTGCTGGCTCAGGTTTACAGCCGGGCCGTTGCCGGCGACCTCAAGCTGACCCTGATGAACCAGTACCCAGACGAGCACCCGGTCACGCTGCTGCACGCCGTCGGGACACCGGACGAGCGGATCGAACCGCTGCCGCTCTACGAAATCGACCGCAGCCCGCACATCGCCCACCTGACGACCCTTTACCTGCCGCCCTTGCCGCAGCCGGGCAGCTTTGAGCGATTCCAGGAAACGGTTGCCCACTTGCGCGCGCCGGACGGCTGCCCCTGGGACCGGGAACAGACGCACCAATCCCTGCGCCCGAATTTGATCGAGGAGGCTTACGAAGTGCTGGCCGCGCTCGATTCCGGCGATCCCGGTGCGCTGCGCGAGGAATTGGGCGACCTGCTGCTCCAGATCGTACTGCATGGGCAGGTGGCAACGGAAGAAGGCGAATTCCGCCTGGCCGACGTGATCGCCGCAATCAACCGCAAGATCATCCACCGCCATCCGCATGTCTGGGGTGAAGTGGCCGTCAGCGGCGTGGGAGACGTGGTACGCAACTGGGAGCAGATCAAGAAAGAAGAACGGCGCGATAACGGCAAAGGTGGCTCGCTGCTCGACGGCGTGCCCAAAGCCTTACCTGCCCTGGCCCAGGCTTACAGCTACCAGGCTCGCGCGGCACGCGTTGGCTTCGACTGGAAGAGCATCCAGCCGGTCGTGGACAAGATTACCGAGGAAATTACTGAAATCCAGGCTGCCAGGGATACCGACGCACGAGCTGCCGAAATCGGCGACCTGTTGTTCGCGCTGGTCAACTGGATTCGCTGGATGGGAGTCGAGCCGGAGACGGCGCTGCGCGAGGCCAATGCCCGGTTTTACCGTCGCTTCCGCTACATTGAGCAGGCAGCAGATCGGGCCGGCCATCGCCTGAACGAGATGACGCTGGCCGAGATGGACGCGCTTTGGGAAGAAGCTAAAGCCGGTGGGCTGTAATTGTTCATCAAAGGGAGAATGTGCGATGATGCGACGACTTCCGGCGATCCTCTTGAGCGTTTTGATTCTGGCCACTGGTCTGCCAACCGCAGCGCAGGACCATTCGCCCTGGACCGTGAGTGCCGCGCAGCCACTCACCCTGCCGACCAGCGTCGGGCTGCGCATCATCCCCGCCCCTGATGGGCGGCAAATCGCCTATGAAAGCGCCGTCCGCCTGAACGGGCACCGCGATTATTATGTGTGTGCCCAGGATGTGACGGCCTCCGGTGAACCGCTCTGCTTCGCGCCACCAGAGGCCCTGCCGGGTGGCTTTGATCCGGCTCCTACCTCGTTCTGGCAGCCGTTCAGCTGGGCATCGGATAGCGCCAGGCTTGCCGTCGTAGGACAGCCGTTGGGAACCCAGAGCGACACCGACCTGCGCGTGCTCGATCCCGCCGCCGGGACCTGGGTCGCGCTGGCCGACGACGGTTACGAAGGACCGCTCGCTGCTGTGGAGGGCAGCGTCGGCCCACCGCCCGGCGTATCCATTGAGGTCCAGCCCGCCTGGTCGCCGGATGGGACGCAGATCGCCGTCGAGCGCACGCTGACCGGCGAAAACGGGCAGTTCGCCCCGTCAACGTTCGCCGTGTTCGATGTCACCAGCGGCGTGGTACGCGACCTGGCGTCCCTGCCGGGTCATCAGGATGGCGTCGCCGACGCCGGTTCGGTCCTCAGTCTGGCGTGGTCGCCGGACGGTACAACGCTGGCCGCCAGCGTGCGCCACCGCGAAGCCGATCCCCAAAACGACGGCGTATGGCTGATCGACGTGGAGAGCGGCGAGCTGGAACACCTGGTCAGCCTGACGGACGCAGAGGCAGCCCTACATGGCATCTACGCAGATGCGGCCCTCAACGCAGTCGGGCCACTGTCCTGGTCGCCAGATGGAACACGCCTGTTGTTCTGGGCAGGCAATCCGACGCGAACGCCTGTTGTGACCTGGGCGTTCTGGATCGGGCTGGAAGATCGGGCGATCATAGCCCTGCCGCTGCCCGCGCACCCGAACGACAACGAGAACCGCCGCATGATCCGCCCCTTGCAGGCAGCGTGGTCGCCGGATGGGAGCGCCTTGTTGGTCGCCGCCCTCGGCGTGCATCCTGACGATGCGCCCATGCCGCTCGACCCGGCCAACACGGACGCCCGGATCAGCGTCTACGTGGTGGACGTGACTACGGGAGAGAACAGTTTGCTCGGTCACCTGCCGCTGGGTTCGGTCGTTCCACTGTATCTGGCATCCTGGGGGGCAGAGGGGGACGCAGTCCTGGATGGTTATCACCTGCAACTGAGCGCGGAATAGCCCTCTTGCAGAAAAGGGGTCGGGGCGACCAGGTGTCGCCCCGACGCTCTCCGCTTACAGGCTCTTCTCAAATTCCATATAATCGCGGAACACCTGAAGGTTGTTGTCCGGGTCCACGCCGCGCACGTTCGGTGAAACAAAGATACGCTCCGGTGGCATCCCCCGCCTCACCAATTCTGCCGTCGTCTCGGCCAACAGCGCCATCGTGATCGCCACCGCCGCCAAGGTGGAACTGGCCCCAACCTTCTCCGGGCGGCCTTCCACCGGGATCAGGGCATCCTCCGGTGGACAACAGTTATCGATCACGATGTCGGCGGCATCATGCAATGACTTCCCCGAAGAATGCGTCGGCGGGTTGATGGCCCGGTTGGCGACGCAGGTCACGCCGACGACCGTCACCCCCTGCGCTTTGGCTGCCAGCGCCATTTCGACCGGCGCAGCATTGAGGCCGCCATGCGAATAGACGATCATCGTGTCGCGCGGGTCGAGGTGATGAGAGAGCAGCACCTGCTCGATATACCCTTCTGTGCGCTCCAACCACAGCAGTTCGCGCGCCCCCCCCGGCCCGGTGATGTTGAACCACATCAGGCGCGGGTCCATGATCGGATGCAGGCCAACGTAAGCTCCGTAGCGCGGGAACATGTCCAGCACGGGGATGACCGAATGGCCGGAACCGAACAGGTGCACGGCTCGATCCACCGCAATCGATGCGGCGCAGGCGCGCCCCGCCTGCTGGATGGCGTCTAGCTGGGTAGTGTGGATTTTTTCCAGCAGTTGCCCGGCTTTTTGAAAGTACTCACTGGCAGACATGATTGGCTCCTATTCTCGTCGCAGTCTCAAAAAAGCAGCATAAGCTGCCCCCAGCAGGCCCGCTTCCTCGCCCAGGGTCGAACTGACAATCGGCACGTCGCGCGCCGAGATCGGCTGTGCCCAGCGGGTGACAGCCTGCCGCACGGGTTCCAGCAGCAGATCGCCCTGCTGACCAACGCTGCCACCCAGGATCACGATCTCCGGGTTCGCCAGGCTGATCACACTGGCAACGCCCTGGCCGATCACCTCTGCCGTTTCGCGGATCACCCGGCAGGCCAGCGGGTCGCCCCGGCGGGCGGCGTCGAAGACATCTTTGGCCGCCAGATCGTCGGCACTCAATGCCGAAACCGCACCCGCCGCGATCAACTGTCGAACGCGCCGGGCGATAGCCGGCCCGGCGGCCACATTCTCCCAATGATCCAGCCCTTCCGGGCCAAGCACCGGGAACCAGCCTACCGCCCCGGCCAGGCGGTCGCGCCCACGCCACAGCCGACCATCCACGATCAGGCCGCCGCCGATGCCAGTACCGATGATAACCGACGCCACCTGACGATAGCCGCGCCCCGCCCCCGCCCACCATTCACCCAGGACCGCCGCGTGCCCATCGTATTCGACGAAGGCCGGTATCCCCAGACGGTCGCGCAGCATTTCGCGCAGAGGAACATCCTTCCAGCCGGGCAGGTTAGGCGCCCATAGCACCCGGTCGGTGTCGCGTTCCAACACAGCAGGTACGCACACACCTACCGCCCGGATGTGTTGCCGTCTGGCCAGCAGACGCGCCGCCTCGGCGATCTGCTCGACCAGTACCGCCGGCCCGTCCAGGGAAGTCGGCTGGCGCTCGCGGCCAATGATGCGCCCCCGGCGCGTGACCAGCGCAGCGGCAACTTTGGTGCCGCCTACGTCAACAGCCAGGATCGGCATCTCAACCCAGCAGCCCCGACTGGCGGTCATAGACGTACAGACTGTGTGGGCGCATCAGGGTGACGCCCTTGCCGAAGCCGCCCAGCGCCCCGCGCACCGTGCCCAGCGCCTCGTAGTAGTCGTAGTAGCGGAAGCTGGAATAACGCTCGCGCATCAGGGCGTGTGTCTTGAGCAGCTTCAGGTAGTCATCGAACACGTCCGTCACGTCCAGATAGATGTCTGCCGAGTACCCTTCCATGTCTTCCCAATTTTCAGGATAAAGCACCGTGCTGGGATAGTGGGCAGGATACTCACGCTGGAAAGCGGGCAGCCCGGCCTTGAACAGCGCGTCTTGAACGATCTTGTGTGTGTTGGCGTGGTCACGGTGCATACTGCCGACCCAATGCGTGAGCAACACCGTCGGGCGATATTTGCGGATCAGGTCCGCCACCATCCAGGCCGCCTCCGGCGTCACGTCCAGTTCGGCGTCTTTATAGGGCAGAATTTCCACGTTCGCCCCCACGAATTCCGCTGAGGCGTGCGCGTCGGCGATGCGCATCTTGATATATTCCTCCGGCGGCAGAGTCGGGTGTCCCTTTTCGCCGGGCGTCATGTGGACGATGGTCACGTCCCACCCGGCCTTTTTGTGCTTGAGCATGATCGCCCCGGCCATATTTTCCGCGTCGGAAATATGCGCCCCAATGACCATCAAGGCTTTTTGGCCCATGTCGTTCCTGACTGTTCCTTTCGACGTACTTGAGGAGGTCCGTTCGTTGCACAAAATGATCGTGGCAGAATTTCCCACGATGTGCAAGGGAAAAACCGCCACAAAACCCTGCGGAAAGTCCGTTTTTACGGACAAGACAGCTTAGGCCTGAATCAGAGCAGCGGACCAGGGTCCGCCGCTGCTCAATTTCCACCCGCACTTTTTACAGTGGTGGCGTTTATATCGCCTGGATGTCGCCCTGCGTCTCACCCGCACGGGCAGTTAGCTCATACCACTGCCCGCGATGGTGGAAACGCAACCGCAGCGACTTCCATCCCGGCGGCAAGGCAGGGGAGGCCGCCGGTCGGCCCTGCGCGTCCAGATGCAGCCCGGCGAAGCCGAGTACCACCGCCTGCCACAGCCCGCCGCAGGTCGCGCCGTGTACGCCGTCGTGGACGTTACCCCGGTTGTCTTCCAGGTCGGTCCCGGCAGCCATATCGAACAGGGCGAGGGCTTCATCGAGCAGGCCCAGCCGCGCCGCGACCCAGGCATGTGTGGCCGCGCTGAGCGACGAGCCGTGATCGCAGCGCGGATAGTAGGTGTTCCAGTTATTCAACAGCACCTCACGCGGGGCCAGGCTTTCTCCCAACAGGGCCATCAGCATCACCACGTCGGCCTGCTTGATGATCTGGGTGCGCCCGGTCGCTTCGAGGCCGTAGACCCATTGCAGCGTGGCGGCACGCGGCTCGTAGGCCGGCACGTCCACATATTCCAGGTCGAAGAAGCCGTCGAACTCTACGTGCACACCGCGCACCGTGTCGAACGGAATGAACATGCGCGCGATCACGTCGCGCCAACGGGCCAGTTCGTCCGGAGTCAGTTCCAGCCGTGCAACCAAATCGGCAGCTTTTGCCGGGTCATAAGCCTGTAGCCAAGCTAACACGTGTAAGGCTTCTTGCAAATGCCACACCACCATGCGGTTGACGAACACGCTGTTGTCGATGTTTTCGTGATACTCATCCGGCCCGATCTGGCGGTGCAGTTCGTAGCGCCCGACAGCAGCGTTGTACTCCACACGGCTGGCCCAAAAACGCGCCGTGTCGAGCACGATCTCCGCGCCGCTGTCGCGCATGAAGGCATCGTCGCCTGTCCAGGCCCAATAGGTGTGAATGGCGTAAGCGATGTCCGTATTGATATGCTGCTCGTTCTCGCCCGTCCAGATGCGGTCACGGTGGCCATCCGGGGGATGTGGATCGCTCCACCTGGGGGTGGTTTCCTCGCCCGTGTCGGTGCTTTCCCAGGGGAACATCGCGCCACGCCAGCCCTCGGCAGCAGCCTTGTGGCGCGCCCCGGCCAAGTTGTGGTAACGGTACATCAACAGGTTACGGGCTGCTTCCGGCTGAGTGAAGATCAACGGCGAGAGCATGAACAGTTCCGTATCCCAAAAGACATGCCCCCTGTAGCCGGGACCGCTGAGCGTCCGCGCGCCGATGCTCACCGTCTCATCCTGCCAGGGTGTGGCGATCAGGATATGATATAACGCAAAATGGATCGCTAACTGCGCCCAGTCGTCGCCCTCAATCTGCACATCGGACCGCGCCCAATCGTCGGCCCAAGCAGACACATGTTCGACCAACAGCGCAGCGTAACCGGCCTGCACTGCCGCATCGAGCGCAGCCTGTGCCAGCGGCAGGACGGTTTCGCCGCTGCGCTTCTCCGGGCGCACGTCCGGCTGATCCGCATCCCGGCTGGTGTAGATGGACACAAGCCGTGTCAGGGTGGCCATCCGGCCAGCTTCCAGCGTAAAAGCCAGGCGCGTTGACGGCGCTTCCGGTACGGCGAGGTATGCCGGCACAGCATCTGTGTCGTTTAGCAGCGCCGCTGCCATGCCCACCGTGTAACCGCTCTGCTGCGTCGTACCCAACAACCACAGCCGGGCTGGGTCGTCGCTGCCCTGTTGCCAGGCGGCCCAATGGCGGGATGGTGTGTTGGCGGCTGTGGCGTCCAGACGCGCCTCCGCCGTGACCGACACTGCCACATCCAACGCCGTGATGCGCACCTGTAAAGCCAGAACATGTCGGCGCGTGCGGCTGGCGAAACGCTCGAACTCCAGGCGGATAACCGGCCCATGCATGGCCGGCTGCCACAATACGCGGCGGATCAGCACGGCACGGCGCAGATCGAGCTGGCGTTCGTAGCCCAACACCACACCCTGATCGAGCGCAAACCGTACACCGTCGATAGTCAGCGTGAGGTCGAGCCAGTTAGGCAGGTTCGCCAATTCCGGCACCAGCGCGCCCTCAGCGTGGTCGAAGATGCCGTGCACCAGCGTCGTAGCGATCTGGCCCGGATACCCTTCCTCAAACGCGCCGCGTACACCTGTATAGCCGTTGCCAACGGTGAAGATCGTCTCGCGGTGGGTGTAACGGTCCGGCTGAAACGGTGCTTCGCGGACGACCCAGGTACGGTCGATATGTGAAACCATGTCCCCTTTATCCACTGAACACAAAATCGCTGGACGCACGTACAATCAACTGCGGCTGCAACAGCACCTGCTGCGCGCCGGAACGCTCTCCGCGTATCGCGCGCAGCAGCATATCAAAGACCATTTCACCGATTTGATCAACGGGCTGGCGCACCGAGCTAAGCGGCGGCGACAGGAACGCGGCGGTTGGCGCATCGTCGAAGCCAACGACAGCGACCTCGCGCCCGACCCGAATGCCGGCAGCATTGTAGCCGCTCATCACCCCGATGGCGAGCACATCGCTGGCAGCGACAACGGCAGTCGGGCGGCGACCGGGCGGCAATGCCAGCCAGTGGGATACCGCCTCGAACCCCGTGCGCACCAGGTTCATCCCACGTACCACCCAGGCGGGATCGATTTCCAGCCCGGCCTCCCGCATCGACTCGAAATAGCCCTTCATACGCGCGTCCCCGGCCAGCGATCCGCGTGGCCAGCAAATCGCGGCGATGCGGCGATGGCCGTTGCGCCGCAGGTGCGCCATCACCTGCCGCACGCCGGACTCGCCGTCCACATCGACCCAGGGGAAATCCCATTCGGGGTTGGATCGCCCAAACGAGGCAAATGGAAAGCCAACATCCAGCAAGTAACGGATGCGCCGGTCGTCCTGATCGGTGTTCGCCAGCACAAAACCGTCCACACGGTCGGTGTGGATCAGGTCTTCATAGGTATGGATCACGTCAGCATCCCGATCCGTGTTGAACAGGATCAGGTAATATCCCTGCCGTTTGGCCTTCTGCGAGACGCCGTACAGGAAACGGTCCAGCACGGGATTCATGTTCAGGTCCGGCGACTCGTACCATTGATAGCCGATGATACGACTTTCCTGGGCCTGAAGATTGCGCCCACGCACGCTAGGCCGGTAGCGTAATTCTTGAATAGCCCGCATTACCCGGCGGCGCGTGGCCTCACGGACGGGCGCACTGTTGTTAATGACATGAGACACGGTGGCAATCGACACCCCGGCACGTTCGGCAACGTCCTTGATCGTCGGCATGGCGTTACCCTCAAGAAGCGAATAGCTCTTAGCTTTTTAGCAGTTAGCATCCTGGCGGTTGACTTGCCTTCTGCCCATTGTCTCCGGCTTTAGCCAATCGCTAACTGCTCGTAGCGAACTCCACCACATCTGTCAGCGGCGCGGTTGCCAGGCCAATTACCCGGTCTGCGCCGGCATAGTACAGGTAGACCTGATCCCCCACCACAATATTTGCACAGCTGAACACTACGTTTGGTACATCGCCTTTTAGTTCCCAGGTCTCCTCCGGCTCCAGGAAAAACCCCACCGGGCGGTGGATCACACGCGCCGGGTCATCGCCGTCCAGCAAGGCCACCGACTGGCGATAGACATGATTCTGGTCGTAGGCGTGGTAGAACAACAGCCAACCCTCCTTCACCCGGACGGGTACGCCGCTGGCGCCGACGCGCGTATTATCCCAGCCATTATCGGGTCGTGGCGACAGGATCGGACGATGATCAGTCCAGTGGATCAGGTCGTCGCTGAACGCGAGCCAGATGTCTGGTGGCCGGCGGTGCAGGATGGCGTAGCACCCTCCGATCTTCTCCGGGAACAGGACGTGATCTTTGTTCTCGGCGCGTTCCAACGGCCCCACATCTTCCCACACGATCAGGTTCTCCGAGCGCGCGATCATCGGAAAGAAGCTGTGTGCGCCGTAGGCGGTGTAGGTCATGTAGAAGGCGCCGTCTAGCGGTGTTACACGTGGGTCCTCCACGCCACGATAGTCATCTGCCCCCTGATGCGGCGACAGGACCGGTTGTTCTAAGCGGTTCCAGCCGATCCCGTCGGCGCTGAGGGCGCAGCCGATATGCGAGACATAGTCCACGCCCTGCGCGCGATAGAGCATATAGAACAGGCCGTCGTGTTGAACGACCGCCGGATTGAAAACGTTGATCGCTTCCCACTGATGGAGCGGGTTAGGCCGCAGTAAAGGATTAGCCGGATGGCGTTGAAAACGCATAAGTTGTTTCCTCTCGACGCAGACTCAGTCCAGGTATCCTGAAAAAGAACGACGCCGCATCGGCCCAGAGCCGACATCACGTCTGCCGGGCCGCGTTCAAGCGACGGCGGACGGCAGCGCTGCCCAACAGCGTTATCCAGGCCATCATCGCCAGCCCAATGGGGGCCGCAGTGGCCACACTCAGCACCACCACAACCGCCGTCAGCGCCAGCAACACCGCTACAAATAGCGGATTCAGGGTCAACATCACCAGGGCATTACGCAACGTGTTGACGATGCGCTGATCCGCCGCCGCCAGCAACAGCGGCCAGTACAGCAGTTGCAGCGCCGTCCACACCACCAGCCCGGCGACCCAGGCCGCGCGCAGAGCATCCCACAGCAACCCGCTTTCCTCGCCATAATAGGCCAGGTTGAACAGGCCAATGCCATAGACGACCACCTGCCACAGCGCCCAACGGAGCGCCTTCCAGAAGTAACGGCGGAAGTCCTGCCAAAACTCCTGCCACGAGGCCGGGTCGCCTGCCATGACGCTCTCTGCTACCGTGTAAAAGGCCGCCGTCGCCGGGGCCGCCGTCACAAGGGGCAGTTGCAGCAGCAGCCACATCACGTTCATCAGCGTCAGGGGAATCAACTCACGCCACCACGCCGCGAGCGCGCCCTGAATAACCGACCACATATCCTTTTTTCCGCTCATCTGTAATGCAGCGGCGGAACACATGCTCCGCCGCCATGCCGCTTGCCGCCTGTAGGAGGCAGCCGCCCCCTCCCGGCAAGGAAAGGCTACCCTTTCAACCCCGAATAGCTGACGCCTTCGATGAAGTAGCGGTTGAAGATGAAGAACAAGACCAGCACCGGGATCGCATTGAACATACTGCCGATCAGAGTGAAATTCCAGTCGGCGCGGAACTGCGATTGGAAGAAGCGCAGCCCGACCGGCAGGGTAAAGTTAGGCGCACCGGGCAGGTACAACAGCGGCCCCATGTACTCGTTCCAGGAGGACTGAAAGGCCAGGATTGCCAGCGTGATCAGCGCCGGGCGTGCTAGCGGCATCACCACCCGCCACACGATCTCAAACTGGCTGGCCCCGTCGATAAACGCCGCCTCCTCCAGTTCACGCGGGATCGACTTGAGAAACTGCGTCATCAGGAAGATACCGAACGCCTCCACCATGCCGGGGACTGCCAGCGCCCAGTACGTGCCCACCCAGCCGATCTGCGTCATCAGCACGAAGCCGGGGATCAACGTCACTGCGCCGGGGATCATCATCGAGCCGAGCATGAACGAGAAGATCAGGTTCTTGCCGGGGAAAACCATCCGGGCAAAAGCGTAACCCGCCAGCGCACCGAGCGCCGTGCGCGTCACCACGCGGATGATCGCCAGCAGCACGCTGTTGAACAGCCAGTAGGGAAAGCAGTATGGTCCCAAAAAGCCGCGCGAAGCGCACGTCTCGCCGCCCGCCTGGAACACCCGTATCCAGTTGAGAATACCCAGGTTCAGGGCCGCGATCTCGCGCACCGAGCGCGGGCAGTCCGGCGGGTTAGGCAGATCATTGTCGCGGGCCAGGGCACGCGCCTCGATACTGCTGGGGTCGAGTCCGGCTTCGTCCAGCAGGGCATTCAGGCGATTGCACACGTCCACCTGCGCTGCCAGCGCATCGGCCCCATCCGGCACCACGCCCGTGAACATGGCCGACCAGTTCGCCCCGTCGGCCCAGGCGCTCGGCGTGAGCGTAGGCGGGTAGCCCAGCACCTCGCGGTTGGTCTTAAAGCCGCCAAAGAAAGCCAGCACGAACGGCGTGATGAAGATCAACGACACCAGGATCAGCCCGCCATATCGGAAGAGCAGCCCGATCCAGCGGCGGAGTTGTTCCCGCTGTTCGCGGGCGCGGATAGCTTCCAGTTGTTCAGCCGTTAACGTGGTTCGCATCGCGCCCTCCTAGTATTGCTGCGTCCCGCGCTCGATGTAGTTGCGCTGGATGTAGGTGATGGCGAAGATGATCGCCCCCAGGATGAAGGCCATCGCCGCCGCGTAGCCCATCTGCACGGCTCGCTGGTCGCCGATGGCTTTGGTGAAGATCAGGTAGACCGGCGTCAGGGTGGTGTTCAGCGGGCCGCCGGAGGTCATCACGTGCACCTGGTCGAAAATCTGGAACGTGCCGATGGTTCCCAACACCACGATCAGCAGCATCACCGGGCGCAACATGGGCAGCGTCACGTGGGTGAACTGCTGCCAGCGGTTCGCCCCGTCGATCTGCGCCGCTTCGTAAAGCTGGCCGGGAATATCTTGCAGCGCCGCCAGGAACATGATCATGAAGGTCGGGGACGTGGTGAAGATGTTCAGCAGCATCACCACCATAAAAGCCACGCTCGGCCCGCGCAGCATCAGCGCGCCGAACTGCTCGTTGCCGAGCTGGTTCACAGCCTGCATCCCGGTCGTCGCCGCCGCCGCCAGCACCACGATCACACACCAGATCGCCAGCGTCGCCAGCAGGCCGGAACTCATCCATGCGGCCCAACGATCCAGGCGGCGGGCCATATTGCCACCCGCCTGCGGAGGCAGCGCGCGGACGGCGTCTTTTTCCGGCGGCAAAAACAGCCGGTGCGAAAGATTCCCGGTCGCCGCCGCCGTCAGCGGCCCGGCCAGCAGTGGGATCACCAGCAGGGTGTAGAGCGTGACGTGTGACCCGGCGGTCACGGTCAGCGTCTCCGGCGCAGCCAGCATCGCCGCGAGCAAAATCGGCGGCACCGCCAGCACGACTGCCGCCAGCGTCCCCAGCGCCGCACTGCGCGCCGCCGTGCCGGGGTCCTTCTCCACTTCCAGAAAGTTCACCGCCAGTCCGGCCACAATCCCCAGGCCCAACGCAATCAGCAACGTCTTGATCACCGTGTCGCCGGCGATAGCGACAACGGTGGCAGCCCCTTCCTCTGCCGGCGCCGCGCCGGGAAACGCCCCCAGCACCACCATGAGCACAATGCCTGCACCCAGGGCGGCAACCCCGGCGACCAGCACCGCGCGGCGGTTAATCACGTTGTCGCGTAGCCACAGCGAAATCCGCACCAGAGCGATGATCCCCGCCAGAAACAGCGGGATCGCCAGCAGCCAATGCCAGCTCCCGTCGAAAAAGGGTTTGAGGTAGGTCAGGTCGCCCAGGCGGGTCGGCGTGTTCAGCCAGTTGGTGTTGGGCGTGCGCAGGCCCAGGTTGCCCAGCGGCTCAACCAGACCCAGCATTTCAAACACGATATAGTTGACGATGCCCTGCCCATTGAACAGCCACAGAAAGATCAGCGAGATCACCACCGACGAGGTGACGCTCGGCGCATAGAACAGCGTGCGGAATAGCCGCCGCCCGCTGAAGCGCGCATTCATCATCAGGGCCAGCGCCAGCGAGATGACCGTCTGGAAAACGACCACGACAGCAGCATACCAGATGACGTTAGAAATGGCGGTCAGGAATTCGTCATCAGTGAAGGCGCGGGTATAGTTGTCCAGCCCGACAAACACCGGCGGCGCACCGCCGTAGAGGTTCTCGTTGGAGAAGCTGGTAAAACTGAGGATGAAGGCGTAAATCAGCAGACCGACGGTGAACACTGCCGCCGTCAGCAGATACGGCGAAATGTAGATGTAAGCCGTGAGCGCCGTGCGCAGACTGCCGGTCTCGCCGTACAGGTCGGCCACATCCCTGCGCCACATGCCATAAGCCATCAGGCCGAACAGCAGCGCTGCGCCGAAGAACGGCAGCCAGGTCGCCATCCGATCCGGCGCGAAGATGTTCGGCGTAGCAGTGCAGGTGTTGATGCAGGTCATCTGCCGAAAGGTCACGAACAGACTGAGCAGCAATCCGGCAAAGTTGATCGCCAGCGACAACACCCGCGCGCGGGAACGATAGGCGCGCAGTCCCGGCCAGTAGAGCAGTTGCACACCGCCCAACGCCAGACACGCGATACCGATCAACAGCCGGAAGACCAGGCCCGGCCACACGACAAAGTCGCCCAGATTGACGCCCAACAGCGCCATCACACCAAGCGCGATCAGGATGACCCCCAGGACACCGTGCCACGCCAGCACCGCCATCACCCACACGTTGGGTCCGGGCGGAACGCGGGCCGCCGGGGTAGAGGCAGTAACACCAGTCATTTTTCCCCCTGCACTATCTCCAAAGGCCGACCGCATTTTTGGATAAGCATAGCGGCGGACTGGAGTCCGCCGCTACCCCAGGACAACACGTTTCCTCACCCCCTGCCCTCTGCTCATCCGCTCCGGCGATCTGGCATCTGCCGTTCGCGGAGAACAGAAGCACGGAGCACGGGCGGCTTACTGTCCGAAGACCTCGGTGTTGATTTCCTCGACCGCATCATCAAGCGCCTGCTGTACCTCCTTCTCGCCCAGGAAGACGGCGTTCAGGGCGTTGCCCATGCGGTTGAGCACTTCACCGTGCTGTGGACCGTAGAAGAACACCTGGCCGATGGTCGCGCCGTGCGCGATGGCGGCTTCGTTGGGGTGATCCTCGAACCAGGGGTGATCCAGCAGGTGCAGCATCGTCGGCAGGGCGAAGCCGGTCTGCAAGATAGCTTCCTGGTTCTCCGGTCCGGCCAGGAACATCACCAGCGCGGCGGCAGCCACCGGATACGCAGTGCTGGCCTTGGCGCCCCAACCATTGGTGAAGAGCAGGTTGCCCTCACCCGCCGGGCCAGACGGAAGCGGGACGATGGCGTATTCGACATCGGGGAAGTCGAGGTTCATGTAGTTGATCATCCAGCCGCCTTCCCAGGCCATCGCGGTCGCTTCGCGGCCAATGGCCTCGCCGCACCAGCCCACGCCAATGTCAGTCGGCCACGCGCCGATCTGCTCATCGTACATGCCGTACCAGAAGTTGAGCGCTTCGACAGCTTCGGGGCTGTTGAACAGGGCTTCGGTGTAGTCGGCGTTCACGATTTCGCCCCCCGCCTGGTACACGGCAGCTGGCCAGCGGCCCACATCCGGCGGGACGCACATACCGGGCGTGCCGGTTTCTTCGGTGATGGTGCGCGCGGCTTCCACCATATCATCCCACGTCCAGTCGGCGGTGGGATAGTCAATGCCCGCTTCGTCGAAGAAGCGCGGGATATACACCAGGCCCAGCGATCCCATGTCCTTCGGCAGAGCGTAGGTCACATCCTCAAAGGTAAACATGTTGATCAGCGCCGGGACGTAAGCGTCGCGGGACAGGCCGATCATGTCCATGTATTCGTCCAGCGCCAGGAGTTGCCCGGTGCGACCAAAGGCGGTCATCAGGTCCGCATCCACGTAGAATACATCGGCAGCGGTCCCGGCAGCCATGTTGGCCTTCATCACGGTCTGGAAGTCATTGGGGATCGGCTCAAAGTTGACGGTCACATCGGGGAACACGGCGTTGAAACGCGCGATGGAGTCCAGCACCACCTGCTGCTCGGTTTGGTCGCCCCAGCCGGAGACGGTCAGGGTCGCGCCCTCCTCGACAGGCAGCGCGGTCCAATCCAGTTCGGGCGCCGCCGGGCCTTCTTGCGCGGTGGCCGGGATCACGCCCAAAAGCACGAGGGTCAGAACAACCAACAGCGACAGCATCTTCTTCATGTCTTGTTTTCTCCTCCAAGAAACGGAAAGAACAGGGGTACAAAAGCAACCTGGCGCCGATCAAGCGCGCTGTGGCCCGAATGTGCTCGTACCGGGAATACCTCCTTACTAACTCAACGTGAACGAACGGGTATATTCAAGGCAACGGCGAAAGTGGGCTGGCGACGGCGAAATTTGAAACGTTTAAACCAACAAGGCTAGAAAAGGGGCACCATAGCACTGGCGATGATGCCCAATTTAAACGTTTCACATTTTTCAGTATACGCA
>Ga0209018_1001909_pt1 | contig 15789 bp, 9 predicted proteins | sample YNPBryBLVA2012_FD_185814 | JGI IMG/M metagenome (GOLD analysis project Ga0209018, IMG submission 185814) | Anoxygenic and chlorotrophic microbial mat microbial communities from Yellowstone National Park, USA - YNP Bryant BLVA 2012 (SPAdes)... ...
CCGGCTGCCAGTCGCCGAGCAACCCGGCCAGCCGTGTCCGGAGATCATGGCCGGGACGACTGGCCGGGGCCGTGGCGGCGGTCAGGAGTCTGGCTTCGCTGCGCTCGTCGGCACGGATCTGATCGAGAAGGAAGTCCGCCACCGGCCTCCACCGGCTCCGAGGCCACGCGCGGCGGAATTGCTCGAGCTGGGCGCGGGCCTCGTCGGGGCGTTCGGCCTGGTACGCGTTGACGGCTGTGGCCAGTCGGCTGATCTGCTCCTGTGTCTGGTTGTGTTCTCCCGTCGTCAGGACCAGACGGGAAAGAGCAACGATGCGGACAGCCAGGCGAATCTCTTCGGAGGGGTTCACGTAGACCGCCTGCGCCGTGACCCGGAGCGGTCGGCCCGGTGACACGGCCCAGGTGACATCGGCCTCGGCCCGGACGATGCGCGGGACAGCCGCCGGGTCGTCGGCAGGGGCCAGTTCGGCGGTGAGGTGTAGGGTCGCCCGGGCCTCGCCGCCAGGTCGCGTATCCAGTTGCGCGACCCGAATCGTGCGACGGCCGACGAGCACGCTTCCGACGCAGTCGGACTGCCAGGCGGCTCCTTCGCCGACGGCGGCCGCGGGCCAGGGGCCCCAATCCAGCAACGCCCGGAGGATGTCCTTTTCGACCGGGCTCCCGCCCGGGATGAGCAGCGCGGCTTGCGTGGGGCTCATCGTACCGGTGGCGAACTGGGTCCTGGGCGGCGCCTTGCGGATGCGCCCGCGGAGCTGATCGCCCCGTCGAGCCGCAGTATCCTCCGGCACGACCGGCTCGGCCTGCGCGAGTTCCAGCATCTGGGCGAAGTTCGCGTGGCCGGGCTGAGGGCATTCCAGGATCACGCGCGTGAGCTTTCCGGTCTGTCGCGAGGCGAGCGGCTCGCCCGCGATGCGACGCTCGACCGTGACGGTATAGGTCTCGAGAACGCCCGACGTGGTATCCCAGCGGAACTGGACCGCCGCCGCCGGATCGGAAAGCAGCAGGAGCATCGACAGCCCGGCCAGGGACACTCCAAGCGGTCCGCCCAGCGCATCCGTCAATGCGGGCGTGCGTTTCTTCACCTGCTCGCCTTCGCGACGCTCGCCTCCGGCGGCACGTAGGCCACGGCCCTGGGGCTGCGGAGCGGCTGGCGGTAGAGCCACGCAAACCATATCGCCGCGAAGATCAGGCCGCCGACGCTGACCGCCTGCGAGATGGTAAGTCCGCCGGTATCGAGCGGGTTGTCCGCCCGGATGGCCTCTTCGACGATCCGCGCCACCGGATACAGGATCCAGAGAAGACCGAAGACCACCCCGTGCCGTCTCCGCCGATAGAAGACCGCGTTCAGGAGGAAGGCCAGCAGGAAGGCGTTCACGGAGGCGTAGAGCTGGGTGGGATGAACGGGCACCGACCTGGACTCGGCCCGACGGGCCAGATGCTCAAGGTCGCTCGGCTTGAGATCGTAGAACCGCAGGTTGTACCGCAGCGGCATCTGCTCCTGCGCCTTCCGCTCGCGATTCTTCTCCGCCTCCGCCAGGCGTTTCCGGGCGAGCGCGATCCTGTCAGACGAAGCCCCGGAGCGGGTCAGCTCATCCAGCTCCTCCTGGGCCTTCCGGTATTCGTGGTCCGCCGCCAGCCGCTTTTCGGGCGACATGGTGAGCAGCTCGCGGGGAATCGGGTAGCCCAGGCCCGTGCGGGGATCGACATAAATGAGCTGCGCAGGGAGCGTCGCCTGCCGGCTGACCCACTGATCGACCTGTGCCGGGCTGCCCACGGGAAACCGCACCGCCCAGGGGAGGCGTGTTTCGGTGCACGTGGCTCCCCAGCAGCATCCGTTCAGAAAGCAGCCGATCCGCCCGAAGGCCAGCCCCCACATCAGCGACGGCGTCATGATGTCCAGGTACATCCGGAGCGAGGCTGGCTGCCCGGTGCCGACATCCCGGCCCCATCGCCACACCGCCCGGACCACATAGAACCCCAAAGCCAGCGAAGCCGCCCCGAGCACGAGGGATCGCGTCGTGGGCGGCCTCGGCTGGAAGGCCGCGTTGACCAGGATCAGCAGCACGACGGTGATGGCGATCCAGAACCCGGCAAGAACCCGCGAGACCAACGGCCGCCCGTGGGCGGCGACGTACCAGATCAGGAAGACCAAGGCCCCGAGAAACCCGCCGTAGAATTCCATTCCGCCGGCGGTCACATCGAGAATCGTACCGATCCCGCGGCCGGCGAAGTTGCGCTCCCAGTAGTGGATGACGTAGAAGGCCCGGGCGCCGATGACGCCGAAGATCAGCGCGACAAAGCCGAGGTTGAGGATCAGGTCGGGATTGGCCTTGACCCGGGTCGCGCGTCGCGCCGCCCACCAGATGCCCGTCAGGAACCCCACCATCAGCATGAAGCCGTAGCCCTTCACGCCGAAGTGGATGAACGGGATGTCGAAGATCTCGGGTTTCATGGAACGCTGCAAGCTCCGTAAGGCCGCAAAGAAGGCATGGTAGCGGCCCGCCCGGACGCCGTCGAGGGTGTTCACCGGGAAGGTCATTCCACGACGACGTTGTCGATCAGGCGGGTGCCCTCGATCCGCACGGCTACGGCCAGCATGCAGGGCCCTGCGAGCCGGCTGACCGGCCGGAGCGTGCGGGGGTCCACGATCTCCACGTAGTCGATCGAGCACGGGCCGGCGGACGTGATGTGCGTCCGCATGGCCTCTATGACCTTCGCCGAGTCCGTCTGTCCGGCGCGGATCATCCGCTCGCCCAGCCGGAGGGCCTCGCTCAGACAGACGGCCTGCCGCCGGGCCCCGGGCGAGAGATAGACGTTTCGGCTCGAGAGCGCCAGGCCGTCCCGCTCCCGGACCGTGGGACATACCACAATCTCAATGGGCAGATTCAGATCCTCCGTCATCCGGCGGATCACGGCCGCCTGCTGAGCGTCCTTCTGACCGAAGTAGGCGGTGTCGGGCTGAATGATATTGAAGAGTTTCGTTACGACGGTCGCCACACCGTCAAAGTGACCCGGTCGGTGCGGTCCGCACAGCCCGTCGGTCAGGCCGGCTACATGCACGCTCGTTGCGAACCCTTCGGGGTACATCTGCTCGGGGCTGGGCATGAAGACGAGGTCCACGCCGGCGCTGCGGCACAAGGCCAGATCCGCCTCGACCGGTCGTGGATACTTCTCCAGATCCTCCCCCGGACCGAACTGGGTCGGGTTCACGAAGATCGAGACCGCCACGAACCGTCCGGGGGCCCGGGCCGCCCGGATCAGGCTCATGTGGCCTTCATGCAGGGCCCCCATGGTCGGAACCAGATGGACGCTGCGGCCCGCCTGACGGGCCCGTCGCACGGCCAGGCGGGCATCCTCGATTGTGCGGGCTACCTCCATGCCCCGACATCATAGGACAAGCGCCTCGCCAGCGGTACGGGCCATCTTGGAGTCGAAGGTCGCCGCGCCGCGGCCGAAAGCCGGGGGCTGAATGAGCGGTGAACGTTGCCGAACGGGCGCCGTGAGGCGGGATCGTGTTCAACGTCGGGCCAGGGCGGCTCGCGGCGCTCGGGATGCGACTGCTGGCCGCCCGGAACCGACCGGCCGAACCGGCCCCAATCGCTCGGTGTGCGGGTCCTGCGGCGCGCAACGCGAAGAACGGCTGGTCACCGGGGGCGCGGGGTTGTCCGGCCTGGGGCCGGCCGATATACTACCGGGTTGCGCTCTGACGGTTGTCGTCGCAGGTGGTCTGCGCCCCGGCGGGGCGGCGTTTTTCTCTGGCTGGCGGCTGGTTTGGAGCGGCGCCTGCGGGCGGGGCTCCGGGGTTTGTTTACGTGGACCACAATCTGATCAACTCGCTGGGAATCGACGAGGCAACGATCGAACGGGAGCTTGCGGAAGCGCTGGGGGGCGAGACGGATGTCGGGCGGCTGACGGGGACGATCGAGGAGACGGTTTCCACGTTCCAGCCGGGGAGCATCCTCAAGGGACGGGTCGTCAGCGTGATTGGCGACGACGTCATCATCGACGTGGGCCTCAAGAGCGAGGGCATCCTGTCCACCAGCGAGTGGGACGACCCCTCCGGGATCGACGTGGGGGATGAGGTCGAGGTACTCCTGGAGGCCGTCGAGTCCGAAACGGGCGGCGTGGTCATCAGCAAGCGGAAGGCCGACCGCATCCTCAACTGGCAGCGGATCGTCGAGACCTGCAAGGAGGGCGACGTAGTCAAGGGAAAGGTGATGCGGAAGATCAAGGGCGGGTTGCTCGTAGACATCGGCGTCCCCGTGTTCCTGCCCGCCTCGCAGGTCGATGTCCGTCGTCCCGGCGACATCAGCGAGTACATCGGTCGCGAGATCGAAGCGAAGATCCTGAAGATCGATACGGAGCGCCGCAACATCGTGATCTCGCGCCGGCGCCTGGTCGAGGAGCAACGGCAGGCCGCCAAGGAGAAACTGCTTGCCGAGATCGAGCCCGGCCAGCTCCGCCGGGGCACGGTCAAGAACCTGGCCGAGTTCGGCGCGTTTGTGGATCTCGGCGGCATCGACGGCCTGCTGCACATTACGGACATGAGCTGGGACCGGATCAATCATCCGTCCGAGATGCTCAAGATCGACCAGGAGATCGAGGTGAAGGTCCTCAGCGTGGACCGGGAAAAGGAGAAGATCGCGCTGGGGCTCAAGCAGAAGACCGAGAACCCGTGGGACCGGGTGGAGGAGAAGTACCCCGTGGGCTCGCGCCACGTCGGGGAGGTCGTGAACGTGATGAACTACGGGGCCTTCGTCAAGCTCGAACCGGGCGTCGAGGGGCTCGTGCACATCTCGGAGATGAGCTGGACCCGGCGGATCAATCACCCGTCCGAGATTCTCAACGTGGGGGACAAGATCGAGGTGGTCGTCCTCGATATCAACAAGGACAAGCAGGAGATCAGTCTCGGCACGAAGCAGACGGAGACGAATCCGTGGACGCGGGTGGCCGAGCGCTACCCGCCGAACACGATCGTCGAAGGCAAGGTGCGGAACCTGGCCAACTACGGAGCCTTCGTCGAGATCGAGGAGGGAATCGACGGTCTGCTCCACGTGTCCGATCTGAGCTGGACCAAGAAGATCGGACACCCCTCGGAGGTGCTCAAGAAGGGCGACACGGTCCGATGCGTCGTGCTGGCCGTCGACCAGGAGAAGATGCGGGTGGCCCTGGGTCTCAAGCAACTGACGGAAGACCCGTGGCTTCGTGCGATACCCGAGAAATACATCCCCGGCCAGATCGTCAAGGGCAAGGTCACGAAAATCACGAACTTCGGCGTGTTCGTGGAACTGGAGCCCGATCTGGAGGGGCTCCTGCACGTCAGCGAGCTGGCCGATCACAAGGTGGAGGACCCGCATCAGGAGGTCAAGATCGGCCAGGAGATCGAGGTCAAGATCCTGAAGGTGGATCCCACGGAGCGGAAGATCGGGCTCTCGAAGAAGCGCGCCGAGTGGCTGGCCGATGAGGACCGGGCCCGCGCCACGGGCAAGAAGGCCCGCCGCGGCGGCCTGCACGGGCCCGGGGAGGCCTCGACGGACATCATCAGCGACTTTCCGTTCCGCGAGGCGCGGCCGGATCGGACGGACTGAGCGGCGTCGCAGCCCAGCGGGACCCAGGAACCCACGGCGTTCGAGCAGAGCGCCTTACGGTCTGCGGAGGCCCGTACCCACGGAAGGAGTCGAGCCATCGCCTCGGAATCCGGGTTACAGCACTACATCCGCCAGATCAACATCGCGCCTTTGCTTTCGCCCGAGCAAGAGAAGGAGCTTGCGCGGACGATCCAGGCGGCTGCGGCCGTCCAGCGGCGCTTCCTCAAGGGACAGGCTACCCTGCGCGAGAAGGAAGAGGCCGAGGCCAAGGCGGCCGCCGCCCGCGACCAGATGATCCGCGCGAATCTCCGGCTGGTCGTTACGATCGCGCGGAGCTATGTCCATCGGGGCCTGTCCCTGGCGGACCTCGTGGAGGAAGGCAATCTGGGGCTGCTGCGGGCCGTCGAAGGCTACGACCCCGTTCGCGACACCCGGTTCAGCACATACGCCGCCTGGTGGATCAAGCAGGCGATCAAGCGGGCTCTGATCAACAGCGTCCAGCCGGTGCACATCCCGGCGTACATGGTCGAGATGATCGCCAAGTGGAAGCACGCCTCCACGGAGCTCCAGGAGCGACTCAATCGCCAGCCGACGCTCCAGGAGATGGCCGAGTACCTCCAGATGCCCGAGCGCAAGGTCCGGATCATCCGACGGGCCGTCCGGGCCTTTTCGTCTCATAAGCGGCCGCCGGGCACGGAAGGCGGCTACTCCCTGGCCGAACTCCTGGCCGACCCGAAGACGCCGTCTCCCGAGGCCGTGGTGTTCGACGAAGCCGACACGGAGATCGTGCGACGATTGCTCGACCGGATCGACGATCGCGAGGCCAAGATTCTGCGGATGCGCTTCGGTCTGGACGATCACGAGCCGATGACGCTCAAAGACATCGGCGCGAAGATCGGTCTGACCCGCGAACGGGTCCGGCAGATCGAGCGAGACGCGCTGCGAAAGCTCAACGACATGCTCGCCGAGCAGGGGCTGTCCCCTTGAGCCGCACGCCGCGGCCGCGGGCCGCTCCCGGGAGGGGTCGATCCGCACGAGGACGCGGTACGAACCCTTGCCGGCCCAGTCAAACCGCGCTGCCTCGGCAAACGGTGCCGCCAGCACGAGAACTGAAAGCATCCGGTACATGAAACCACCTCCCTCACTCATGTGAGCCGGCGGAAGCCGCTGTGGGCCACCGGCCCGCGGAGCCGCCTCTCGACGTCGTCGGCCTCCAGAGCCTGCCTGACGATCGCGAAGGCCTCGTCCAGGGCCGCGAGGTACCCTTCGACCACGCTCGCGGTCAGCGCCAGCGTGGGATAGCACGTGTTCGTGGCCAGATGCCGCGGTCCAGCATGCACTGGGTCAGCAGCGTGCGCACCGCCTGCAACTTCTCGCCGCAATCGATGGTGAAGTGCGTCAGGGCGGGCAGCCCCTGGACGGTCACGCGCAATCCGTGACGGGCCCCCAGCCGGCGCCAGCCCTCCTGGATCTGCTCGCCGACCCGGCGGACGTGGGCCGGCAGGTCAACCGCCTTCATCTTCCGGATCGTCGCCATCGCCGCCGTCGGCCCGATCGCCTCGGTCCAATAGGTGCTGCTGATGAACGAGGTCTGGGCCGCCTGCATGACCTCGCGTCGACCGAAGACCGCCCCCATCGGATACCCGTTCGACATGGATTTGGCGCAGACGGCGATGTCGGGACACACCCCCAGGAAAAGATGGGCCCCTCCGAAATGGTGACGCCACCCCGAGGTGATCTCGTCGAAGATGAGAACCGCCCCGATCCGGTCCGCGACTGCCCGCACCTTCTCGAGGAACCCCGGCCGGGGCAGGTCGAACCGCACCGGCTCCATTACGATCGCGGCGATTTCGCGGCCGTGCTGCGCCGCTATCGCGTCCAGTTCGTCATCCCGCTGGAACGTGAACGTCATGGCGGTGCGCAGCAGGGCTCGCGGCACACCGTTCGGCTGGAGCCCCGGCAGCAGGTGGCCGTCGAGCGATCTGTCGTCGGCCGCGAACAGTCCCTCAAGGTGGCCGTCACGCGACCGCTGAATCCCATCAAGCCCGCTGCAGGAGCTCAAATCGTCGCAGGTCGCGACTCCGTCGCGGATGCTGCTTGTTACCCGAAAGATTGGCAAGCGTCCTGTGAACCGCTTCTTGTTTTCGCCGCCTCTGATTCCCGAGGATGCGTTCGGAGGTGCGCAATGGTGCCAGATATCGAGGGCCGGGCGGAGCCGACCTCTCCTGGATTCCCGCTTGCGCGGGAATGACGAGGGGGCGGGGGAGGGGCCGCGTATGAACGGCAACAGACTCGCCGGGCTTCCCCGTCAGCGGGCGCAGAAGGCACACGTCCGGCTGGTTGGTGGGAGGCAACGCCCAGTCGCGATCGCGGCATCGAACGACGGAACCTGTTGTCATCGGCTTCGTTCACGTTACCCTACCAACGTCTGGAACTCCGCCGTCCCGCCATGCCCAAGATCTGCTTCGGACAGGCAGGCGCGTTGCACGCTATCATCAGCAGGGCGATAAGGCGACACGACGTCCCGGTTAGGTTGACCTTCCGGGAGGGTCGTACGTGAAGAAATCATTCAGGCGACCGGTTCTGGCATGCGTGGTCGTCCACGCCGTTCTCTGCTGCACTGGCTGCGTCGAGGGGCCGTGCCGTACCGGTCAGTCTCCCGCCGGCCCTCAGGAGAGCATCAAGTGCGACACCTTCTACGTCGGCCACGGCAGCCCCTTCGACACAGGCGGCTTAGCCGTTCGGACGGCTCGGGTAACGCGTTGCGAGGGCGGCGCGCCTTTCGACATGCTCGTGCACGCACCGGAAGAGCCGGGCTCGTATGCGGTCGTGGTATTCCAGCACGGGTTCATGGCTCACAACTCCGCCTATTCTGAGATCCTGGTCCATCTGGCCGGTCACGGCTTCGTCGTGGTCGCCCCGCAGATGTACGAGCCGGGGATCGGCCCGCTCTTCGGTCGCCCCACGGCGGCAGAGGAGGCCGAATGGGCGGCCACCGTTCTGGACTGGTTGCCGGGGAACCTGGACAGCATCACGGGGGTGCACGCATGCACGGATCGGCTGGGGCTGGCGGGGCATTCGCGCGGTGGCAAGGTGGCCTGGCTCGTGCTGTGCGCCGATTCGTCCCGCGCGAAGGCTGTGGCCGGCGTGGATCCCGTGGACGGAACCGGCGGTCCGCTGGGCGGGCAGGACCGCGTCGTCCGGGGGCCGTTCGGTTTCCCGTTTCCGTCCCTGGTCATCGGCACCGGGCTTGGAGGGGCGTGCGCACCCGCTGGAGACAACCACGTGCAGTTCTACGAGGCGAGTGCGCCGCCCGCCTGGCACGTGGTGGCGCCCAACGCGGGACACGCGGATATGCTTGATCCGGACGCGCTGAACCTCGTTGCCACAACTGGGGTATGCACGATTGGGGCCGACCCCGCGGGGATGCGGCGGCTGACGGGTGGGCTGCTGGCCGCATTCTTCAGAGGGTGCCTCCAGGGGGACTCCGGCGCACTGGCGTATCTGACCGACACGTCCCTGATGCCGATCGAAACCGTCGTGGAAACAAAACCGGCGGGGTGACCTTCTGCGAAGTGGCGCCCACGACTCGCTGTTGAGCTTCAGTAAGCGTCCTGTGAACCGCTTCTTGTTTTCGCCGCCTCGGATTCGCGAGGATGCGTTCGGAGGTGCGAGATGGTGCGAGATGTCGAGGGCCGGGCGGAGCCGACTTCTCCTGGATTCCCGCTTGCGCGGGAATGACGAAAGGGGCGGAGGCGGGTGGGGCCTTGCTGGCCGCGGGAATGACGGAGGGGGCGGCCGAGTGATTCCTCTTCTTCCCGCTCTCCGCACGCGCGCAATCCGCATGCCACCGCTTCGCCCTGCGCCACGCGGGATTCACAGGACGCTTACGCTTGTGCCGCATGGCAGCGCGCCGCAATCGGTGCCGCGCGACGGCCCTGATGCCGTAACTCAAGGCTTGTCAACAGGTTAGGAATCGCTTGATCGTTCCCGACAGGAGTCGAACCTGTAACCTTCGGCTCCGGAGGCCGACGCTCTGTCCAATTGAGCTACGGGAACACACTCGCCCAGTCGGGGCCAACCAAACACGGAGTTTAGCGAGGCCCTTCGAGGCCGTCAACGAAGCGACGCAAGGACCAGGCCCGCATCTGCCACCCTTCGGCGCGCATGAAAAGACCCGGTCGGCGGACCGGGTCGATGCATTCGCTCCGGCGGGCGGGCTACGCCGCACGGATGGCCGGGGCCGGGGGCTCCACGTGGACAACGGAGTTCCAGCCGAACGGCCCACGCTCCAGACCGAAGGCGGCGTAGTCGAGAAACCACTCGCCATCGACGTAGTACTTGAACTGATACGTACCGGGTGCCAGATGCAGTCGATAGGACCACCAGCCGTCGCGGTCCTTCCTCATCGGAAAGCACGTCTTCTGCCAGCCGTTGAAGTCGCCGGCCAGCGCGGCCTGCTTGGCCTCCGGACGGAAGAAACGAAACTCCACGGAGCCGTCCTCGCAACGCACAACCACGATACGAACCTCCTTGGGTGCTGTCCCCACTCGTGGCGGGCGTGATGCCCGTCACCGATTCAACCTGCGTAACCTTCGCTTGCTCTCGAAGATGAGCGCTTCACGTCGGGCCCGAGCGGCATACCTCCAGGGGCTGATGCCGCCGGGGCAACGACGGCCTCCTCGCGCATCTGCGTATACGTCAATCCTATAGCCCGGGTTCAGGTGCGTCCCGCCCCCGCTTTTTCGCGACAAGAGTCGAACAACCTTTTCTCGGATGATTCGCCGGATCGGTTTAGGCCCGTCATGGATTTTGCCGCCGCAGATCGTAGAATGCGGCCGCTCGCTCGTGAGCCTCATTGGAAAGGGCCCCATGCGTTACCCGCGGAGCACCGCTCTTTTCCTGTTGCTCGTCCCATGCCTGACCGCATTGTGGGGCTGCGGCTGGCCGGGCCCGCGAGCGTTCGAGGTGTGGGTCGCGGAATCTGAGCAACAGGTATTTCCCGACTCGGCCCCCCAAGGCGACAACGCCATCTTCAGCGCATCCCGGCGGTCGGTGACGATCGCCGCGGCTGTCAACGAAGCAATCGGGTGGCAGCTCGCCGTCCGGGGGACCGCCGAAGGCGACGCGGTTACGAGCGTCTCGCCCAGTGAGCTGCGCGGAGCGAACTCAACGATCCCCGCGGACCGGTTCACGGTCTACCGCATGGACCCTGTGCGGATAAGTGATTATCCTGCCTGGTTTTATCAGCGAACGCCCTACCGGAGGGCGGTCCGGGAGTATCCGGATGTCCTGGTTCCCGTTGTATCCGGGTCAACGGCCCTGCCGGCAGAACTCCCACGCGATCGTAACCTATTGTTCTGGATCGACCTGCGCATCCCGGCCGGCACGTCGCCAGGAACCTACACCGGGGACGTGACGGTTCAAACACGTTCGGGGGCCTCATCCAGCCTGCGGATTGACCTTGAGGTGTACCCGTTCGCACTTCCTGAGACCCCCCACATAACGGCGTTGGCGCCCTTGAGCTGGTCGACGCTGGTTGCGCACCACGTCGAGCGGGACGGCAAGCCCTATCGCCCGCCGCGCCTGGTGGCTGAGGATGTGCTCAAGCCCGCCGCGCTAGGTGTTCTCGACGCGGCATTCCGGCTGCTGCGACAGCACCGGTGCCACGGTCTCCTCACGGACCTCTACCCGATCCGACAATCTGGGCCGGACGGAAGTACCCGCATCGACTGGAGCGACTACGACGCTGTCGCCGGACCTTATCTGGATGGCGCGGCGTTCGACGACCGCGTTCCGGTACCGATCTGGCCGCTGCCGCTGGACGAACGGTTTCCGCCTGCTGACGGCTACGGGGGGTTATCATCCGCCAAATATGCGGCGGCGGTGAAGGAAACCGCTGCACTCGTGATGGCTCACTTCGGCGAGCGGGGCTGGCTGGATCAGCATGTGCTGATGCCGGGGACTAGGCACGTAACCCATGATGATTACGGCTATTACGGTGCGCTCGCCCGGGTTTTCTCGCTGGCGGGGGATCAGGCCCGCCTTTGCTGCCGCCTGCCTCCGCAGTCGATGGAGCCGTTCGGCTGGCCGGGGCACCCGTATGCCGACCTGAGCTTGTGGTTCCGCGGGTGGTGCCCGACCGCGCGATACACCGACCCTATGGCCTTGGACAGGCTGCGCCGGGGCGGAGCCTGGACGGCTTGGCAACCCGATCACCCGCCCTATAGCGGCTCCCTCGCGGTCGTTTCACCGCCGTTGGACGTCCGGAGCATCGCTCTTCAGACGGTCAGATGGGGGGCGGACGCCGTGTGGCTTGGGGGAACCGACTGGCCTGGGGAACCGCCGCCGGGTGGAATAGAGAGCGCAGTCACCGCTGAGACAAGCTGGCTGCTGTACCCGGGCAAGCCCTTCGGAGTGGCCGGGCCCGTCCCGTCGGTCCGTCTCAAGCGACTCCGCGACGGGCTCCAGGATGCGGAATACCTGTGGCTGCTTCGGCAGCGGGGTCGCCCGGCGATCGCCGACGCGGTGGCCAGCGGCCTGTTCGCCTACGGCGGGACGGGCGCTTACGGGGAGACGCACGCGGAGGGCCTGGGGGGAGGCTGGAGTCGGGACGGGGCAACCTGGCAGCTCGCGCGGCGGCTCGTGGCGGCGGAATTGATCCGAGCGGCGCAAGGCGCGCCGGCGGAGGAATTCGAGCAGTTCCGCCAGCGGGTGGAATGGCAGCGTTTCCTTAAGGCCACGCGAGAGGTCCGACGCTGGGTGGATGGCATTCGGATACGGCCGGATGCGGACGCGTCCGGCCTGTTGTGCGTCGAGGCCGTCGTTACAATCCAGAACCTCACCTCCCGTGAAGTCGAGGCGGCGCTGGACTTTCGGAATCTGCCAGCGGGCTGGCAGGCCGAGCCGGCCGGGGGGCCCCTCAGGGTAGCCGCCGGACAAAAGGCCCGACGGACGGTGCGCCTTCGTACGGCGGGCATCGACTACGGTCTGATCAGCCCGACGGGCGTGTTGACGATGGCCATGTCTTTGGCCCCGGGCGGCGCGCCGCCCGAGGAGATGCCCGCGCGGTTGGCGCTGATGGCACCGATGCGGCTGTCGCGACCGGTCACGATCGACGGTCGCCTCGACGACTGGCCGCCGGTCATCGACAACGGTGCCGGCGACTTCGTGCTGCTGGGAGGCCAGGACGCTGCCAAGACGGATGGGGCCAGGCCGGACCGGCCCACGCAGGAGACACTGGTAGCGGCGTGCTTCGACGACCGGGCTTTGTACATCGCGTTCAGTTGCGAGGAGGCAGACCTCGACCATCGGGAGGTGTCGTCGAACAACTTCGTGCGGTACGAGGGGATGACGCCGGTCGGGGAGGACCTCGTGGAGGTGGTTCTGGATCCCGGGGCGTCGGCCACCGGGCCCGGGGATCTGTACCACATCGTGATCAAGGCCAACGGCGCCGTCGTAACGGAGCAGGGGATCGGCTGCCGGCCGCCGATCGGGGCGCATCGGCGGTGGCCGGCGGACGCGCGTGCCGCGGTTGATTCGCGCCGGGATCTGAAGCGGTGGTTCGTCGAGCTTGAGGTGCCGTGGGAGTCATTTCCGGAGGGGCTGCGGCGACGGCCGTGGTGGGGTGCGAATTTCACGCGGCTGGCGGCCCGGACGGGGGAGTACGCGAGCTGGTCCGGCGCCCGCTGGAACGTGTACACACCCGTCACGATGGGGAACATGTATCTGCACGACCTGGAGCGGCGGTGACGTTCGGGCCGACAGCCGACCGGTATGAGGAGCCCGAGCCGACGGCGAGCCAGGGGCCATGACGGTCCGAACGACCGGCCAGCGGCTGAGGCTGCACCGCCCTCTTGAGGTTGATGGCACAATCCGGGGCGGGCCCCTGGGGCCACTGCACCGGGCGAGGCCGCGGAGTAGAATACAGGTCGGCTTGCACCTGCGGATAAACTCCGCCGAAGGGTGCCATCCGGCCAAGCCGAAGACAGATCTGACGGGCGGTCGGGCGAACCCTTGAGCCTATCGAACACTGCCCTGCCGGGACCGCCGCGGAGTTGACGCCATGTGTGGGAATCACAACCCACGTCCCGATTTGCGTAAATCGTCGGCCGTCGGCCGTGCGTCCGGACCGGGCGCCCGTTGCTGGCGCGTCGGTCGGTTCGGAGCGGAATGCCCGTCGGCCGGGTCGGCTCGATAGGGGTTTGTAAGGCGCACGAGCGCAGAAGGGAGCGGAGAGATGAAGAAAGAGAACGCTCGCAGTCACGGCGTTGGTCGGGGTCACAGCACTGACGGCTTCCGCGCCCGGGGTGGTGATCGAGAAGTTCGAAGCCGAGTTCACGGTGTTCAGCGGACAGGACGCCACGGCCGTAAGCCCGGTCACATCGTCCACGGGCAGCCCGGTCGCGGGGGATTTCACGGTGACGTTCATGGACGTGGGCCTTGTGCCAGCCGGATGGCTGACGCAGGGCAGCATCGGGGGGACACCGACCACGGCCAAGTTCACAAATCCACCGGGATCCGGCACGCGCGGCCGCGCGAGGTTCAGCGCGCCGCTTCCGGCGAGCATGAAGGGTAACGACGGGGTGCAAGTGGAGTGGTCTGCGCGGTCAACTATGCCATGCTTCGGGCCCCCATTCAGATCGCCATCACGGATACGGGCGGGCCGCAGGGGCCGGGCGTGCTGGCATTCAACGCCTATCTTCGCGTGCAGAACGGCACAACGCTGGCGATTCAGAGCAACAGCGGCAGTCTGTACTCCACGATCAGCGCTCTGACCATCCCCAACGTGGCCGACGGACAGTATCACGAATGGACCACGCAGATTCTTGTTCGAGAGGGGATGGCGTACTGGGACCTGCGGCTCGACGGGACACAACTGCTGTTCGGCGGCACCGACGGGTCGCCCGTGCTGGAGGCCCGGCAATACAGCTTCCGGACCGGACCCAACAGTTTCTCGGGCAATCCGTACATCGGCCTCGGCGAGCTGCAGAGCGGCGCTGCCAACGGATGGGACTTCGAGTTTGACTACGTCCGATTCCAGAATCTTCCCGAGCCGGCGACACTGGTGTTCCTGGGCGCGGGGGCGTTGGGGCTGATCCGACGGCGACGCCAGAGGCCGTAGGCAGCGGGTCGGGCCGATCGGCCGCCGAGAGGCCGTGAAGCGGGAAGAACCAGCGCGAACCGGGGACGCGGCTGCCGGCAGCGGTCGGGCTGGGACTGATGCGAGGAGTGCGCAGCGGGCGCCTGCCGCGCTCCGGCGCGGACCGTGGACGGCCCGCATGAGGAGGATCAACATGTCACACAGGACATCCGTCACAGCGGGATGCATTGTTGCTCTGGCGGCGGCGGGGGCCGCGCGAGGCACGCAGTGAATATGCGATTTCACCAACTGGACGGGCTCCGATGGCACGGCGGTCTCCACGTATACCGACACCGGCGGGTCGAACGCGAACGCATTCAGCGTCACCTTCAACCACGCCACGGGGCTTCCGGCGGGCTGGCTTACGCAGGGAACCCGGGCGGGGGTGCCGACCACGGCCAGGTTCTTCAACGCGCCGGATGGCAAGACCGGTCGCGCGCGGTTTTCTACTGCGCTGCCCGCGAGCGCCGATGCCGACGGCGGGGTTTCGGTGGGCTGGACGGCCCGGTACGGCTACTACGCCATGACCCGCGCTCCCGTCCAGATCGCCGTCACCGATACAGGTCAGCCGCAGGGCGACGGAGGCACCGAGTACAACGCCTACATTCGCGTGCAGTACGGGTCGATCATCAGCATTCGGAACAACAGCGGCGGAACGTACGCCGACCTGTTGGACCTGGACGCCTTTTTCGCGGTCGGGGATCTGGCGGACGGCCGATACCATCAGTGGAGCTGTGCCGTGGTCAGCGGCGGCGGCATGGCTCACTGGAAGCTCTGGGTCGACGGGGTTCAACTGTTCTTTTACGGGGCCAACGGCGAACACGAGTACAACGGCGAATGGTACAGTTTTCAGACGCCCCCGAACGACTTCAGCGGGAGCCCGTACATCGGGTTGGGGGAGTTGCAGTCGCAAGACCAGTGGGACTTCGAGTTCGACTGCGTCGCCTATGCCGACGATGGCGCGGACTCACTGGTGTGCGGGGCGGCGGACGTGTGCGACACCACCGTCAACCCGCCCGGAGCGCAGGCATCCGTGGCTTTGCGGAACGGCTATCCGGAC
>Ga0209018_1001910_pt1 | contig 15785 bp, 11 predicted proteins | sample YNPBryBLVA2012_FD_185814 | JGI IMG/M metagenome (GOLD analysis project Ga0209018, IMG submission 185814) | Anoxygenic and chlorotrophic microbial mat microbial communities from Yellowstone National Park, USA - YNP Bryant BLVA 2012 (SPAdes)... ...
CACCGGACGCGAGATTCGCAAGGCGTTCATCGCGCCGCCGGGCGCGGTGCTGCTCTCAGTAGACTACAGTCAGGTCGAACTGCGCGTTCTGGCGCATGTGAGCCAGGACCCCACTCTGCTGGCCGCCTTCCGCCAGGGCCAGGACATCCACCGCGCCACTGCCGCCGCTGTATATGGCATTCCCCTGGACCAGGTAACTTACGAGCAGCGACACTTCGCCAAGCGGGTCAACTTCGGTCTGATGTACGGCATGGGCGCCTACCGCCTCTCACGCGATAGCGGCCTGCCACTGGCCCAGGCCGAGGAATTCATCCGCGCGTACTTCGAGCAGTTCCCGCGCGTCCGTGCGTACTTCGACAGCGTTAAGGAGATGGCCCGCACACGCGGCTACCTGGAAACGCTGTTGGGCCGCCGCCGTGACTTCAGCATCTTGAAACGCACCTCCGGCGACCGCGCCAGCACCTTGCTGCGCCAGCGCGTCGAACGCCAGGCTATCAATATGCCGATCCAGGGGACCGCCGCCGACATCATCAAACTCGCCATGATCAACCTTCATCGGCAACTGCGCGACCAGGGCCACCAGGCCCGGATGCTGCTCCAGGTACACGACGAACTGGTGCTGGAAGTCGCAGCAGAGGAACTGCTCCCGGTTGCGACGCTGGTGCGCGAAACGATGGAAAATGCTTTTCCCCTGGACGCACCGCTGCGCGCCGACGCCAAATACGGCCCCAACTGGCTGGAGGTTACAACACTGTGATACTCCTCACGCCTGAAGGCGGGGTCTCTCGCGCCGAATGTCCGGTAATCAGGCAGATATACCCCCAAACGGTTCGGCCCGGTCATTGCGGAACTGCAATCCACAGAAGTGAGCGCCATCTTCCAGCCACCCATTTTGTAACCTCTCGTTCTCGCCAGGCGGACCAAAAAACACCGGAGGTTACGAAACTGTAATCTCCGCCTAGTCCCGGCAGCCCAATTTTGGGCAAATTACTTGTGATTTTTCGCCTTTCCCGTCTATAATAGATTTCAATCGTGAGAGACAACAACAAAGAATCTTAATATGGATTGGTATGTTTGCTTCGGGCGCTCTCACGACTCCCCTGCTGCTGTGCCAGGGCAGCAATGAATTTTGTATAAACAGCGCCTGACGCATCAGAAAGGAGTGCTACCACCAGACACCCCCGCCCATCCCATGCTTGCCGAGGCACACCGGTCGGCTGACATCGACCCGATTGAAACAAACTCGTAAACTGTGTTTCGACGAGGAGGAGTCTAAGAATGTTCAATCGTGCCACTTTGCGGGCCATGCCCGCCCTGGCGCTCGTCCTGGCCCTGATCCTGAGCGCCATGCCCCTGCAATTCGCCCTTGCTTCCGATGCCGAAATCACACTCGTCAGCCTGATGCAGGCCGCTGAACCGATCACCTATTACACCATCGAGCATGGCGACTCGGAAATTTCCAGCCTGGACCCGCAACTCGCCACTGACTCGGTCTCGATTGACTACATCAACAGCCTGTTCGTCGGCCTGACCACCGTCAACCCGGCGACGACCGAAACGGTTGCGCAGCTGGCGACGGAATGGTCCTATGACGAGGAAACCTACACCTGGACGTTCACACTGCGCGATGACGTTCCCTGGGTGCGCTGGAACCCCGTGACCGACGAGGCAACCGAGGTCCGTAAGGTCGTGGCCCAGGACGTCGTGACCGGCATCCGCCGCGCCTGCGACCCGAACAACACCTCGCTGTATGCGGAAGTGTTTGCGGGCATCATCGCCGGCTGCGACACCGTCTTCGCCACCGACCCGGCCAATCTGACCCCGGAGACCTTCGAGCAGGTACAGGTTGCCGCGCCCGATGACACCACCGTGACCATCACGCTGCAAGGGCCTATCGGCTTCTTCTTCTCGATGACCTCGATGTGGACCATCCGCCCGACCCCGCAGGAAGTGATCGATGAGTTCGGCGCCGCCTGGACCGAGCCGGGCAACATCGTCACCAGCGGCCCGTTCGTGCTGGACGAAAACACGCGGGGCGTCCGTCGCGTGATGTATCGCAATCCGCTGTACCCTGAGGCCCTGCGCGGCCCCGGCAACGTCGAGCGCATCATCGACAACGTCCTGGCTGACGCCGGCACGGCTTACGCGCTCTATCAGGACAACCAGATCGACTGGACCGGCGTCCCCGGCGCTGAACTGCAAAACGTGCTGAACGACCCCGTCCTGTCGCAGGAAGTCGTGCAGAAGGTCGAACTGACCGTCTTCTACTTCGCTTTCGCCCACGACAAACCCCCGTTTGACAACGTGCACGCCCGCCGCGCCTTCAGCGCCTCGGTCAACCGCGAGCAGTTCGTCGCCGAGGTTCGCCAGGGACGCGGTGTGCCGATGATGCACTGGACTCCGCCGGGCATGTTCGGCTCCGTGCCGGTGAACGAAGTCGGTATCAACGGCCAGGGCATCGGCTATGACCCCGAATTCGCCCGCCAGGAGATCGAGGCCGCCGGTTATCCGAACTGCGAGGGCTTCCCGACCATCGACGTGCTGACCTACACCGGCGCCGGTGACTGGGCTGAGTTCATCCAGGCCGAAGTCGAGAACAACCTCGGCTGCGATCCGGGCATCTTCAACCTGGAGCAGCAGGAATTCTCGGTGCTGCTGCAAACCACGTCGTCGGACACCCCCACCGAAGAGCGCCCGAATATGTGGACGCTCGGCTGGGGTCCCGACTATCCCGACGCCAACAACTGGGTGTTCGACGCCGGCCTGGCCTGCACGTCGCAGAATGACTTCATGCGCCCGTGCGACGAGGTGGACGACTGGATCATCCAGGCTCAGACCGAGAGCGATCCCGAAGTCCGGGCCGAGTTGTACCGCCAGATCGAAGAAGCCTTCTTCGGTTATGACGGTCTGCACCCGATCATGCCGCTTTTCATGCGCGCTGGCTTCTGGCAGCTCAAGCCGTGGCTGCAATGGGACGTCTTCCAGACCGACGACCTGTTCGGCGGCTTTCACTACGACTGGATCAGCATCGACCAGGCGGCCCAGCTTGCGGCGCGCGGCGGCGCGTAACGTTTCTCTAGCCCGGTAGGAGCGCGGCCTACCGCGTTCCACCGATCCCTCGTTTTTCCGCGCCCGGCGGTTCACGTGAATCGTCGGGCGCTGCTTTCGTGCGCCGGACAGCTATGCTATACTGGCGCCATTCATTCGCACATTCAGTCTTGAGAAACTACAAACCCTCTATGAAACCCGATCACTTCCTGGATATTGCCGATTGGTCTGCTGAAGCCCTGTGGGACCTGCTCGACCTGGCCGTACACCTCAAGCGCGAGTGGAAGAGCGGCGGCAATCGCCCCGTCCTGGCCGGACAGGTGCTCGGCATGATCTTTGAAAAGCCGTCGCTGCGCACGCGCATTTCCTTCGAGGTCGGCATGAAGCACCTCGGCGGCGACGCCCTGTACATCAGCCCGGCGGAGATCGGCCTGGGCAAACGCGAAAGCGTGCCCGACGTGGCGCGTGTGCTCTCCGGTTATGTGCAGGGCATCATGGCACGCGTCTTTTCACACCAACATATCTTGCAACTGGCCGAATATGCCTCGGTGCCGGTGATCAACGGCCTCAGCGATGCCAGCCATCCCTGCCAGGCATTGGCCGATATGCTGACGATCTACGAGCACTTCGGCAAGCTGGAAGGGTTGAAACTGGCCTTCGTCGGCGATGGCAACAACGTTGCTGCCTCACTGCTGGAAGCGTGTGCGCTGCTGGGAGTCCACTTCAGTATCGCCTCGCCGGAAGGCTACGAACTCCCGGCCCAGACGCAGATCAAGGCCGCCTCCCTGGCAAAGCACACCCGGATCACTATCGAAACACACCGTGACCCTGCTGCCGCCGTCAACGAGGCCGACGTGATCTATACCGATGTCTGGACCAGCATGGGTCAGGAAGCCGAAGCCGAACAACGCCGCAAAGCCTTCCAGGCGTATCAGGTGAACGATGCGCTGCTGGAGCGGGCCAAACCGGGCGCCGTGGCAATGCACTGCCTGCCGGCCCATCGCGGCGAAGAAATCACCGACTCGGTCTGCGATGGCCCACAGTCCCTGCTCTTTCCGCAGGCGGCCAACCGGATGCACGCGCAAAAGGCCCTGCTCGTCCGCCTGATGGCCCCGCGCGGCTGGCCGTATTGATCTGGTATCCGCAGCGGCATTCGTGCATCCTGCCGCTGCACTCCATCCCCGTTCAGAAGAGAAATGGCCCTGTAGGGCGACCTGAAAGCCGATGGCCGGAAACCGCGAAATCTATGACAAGGCAATGAACGCCGGGGACATCGCCGCCTGGGACCAGCAATGGGACCGTGCTATCGTGGCCTATGGCCGCGCCGTTCAGGAGTTCCCCGAAGACCCGACGGCCCACCGCAGCCTGGGCCTGGCCCTGCTTCAAGCGCATCGTCTGGATGAGGCACTCAAAGTCTATACGCGCGCCCACCAACTCGCGCCCGACGACCCAATCCCGCTGGAAAAAAGCGCCGACGTCCTGGAACGCATGGGCCGCCTGCGCGAAGCCGCCCAGCAGTACATCAAGGTCGCCGACATCTACATCGCGCAACGCGACCTGGCAAAGGCGATCAGCAACTGGGAGCGGGCTACTCACCTGACCCCCGGCCTGATCCAGATTCATGCCAAACTGGCAACCGCCTATGAACGCACCGGAGAAAAGAAGAAGGCCATCCGCGAATACCTGACCCTGGCCTTCAACTTCCAGCGCATCAACGACAACGACAAGGCCATCCAGTCTGTCCAGCGGGCGCTACGCCTGGATCGAGACAACCCTCAGGCACTCAATACCCTCCAGGCCCTCCAGGCAGGCACGTTGGTGCGCGCTCCCGAACCCGAAGCGCCACCGCCTTCCACGCAACAACACCCCGACGCCTTCGTCTCTTCGGCGCCCGAACGGGAGATCGGTGAATCTGATCCGCGCGGTCCCCTGGGCGAGGCAGAAGAGGAGGCCCTCGCCGAACTAGCAACCAGTGTGTTCGAGAGTGGATCGCTGGATGCCGGATCGACCAGCGCCATTCAAGCCATCGAACTCCACCGCCAGGGTGAGGTCGAAGCCGCCATCGAGGCCTACAAACGCGCATTGGCTGCCCGCTTCATTCATCCGGCAATCTATCTGAGCATCGGCGCGCTGTTGTTAGGCCAGCAAGACTACAAAGGTGCCATCGATTATCTATCGCGGGTGGTGGATCATCCCCGCCTGGCCGCCGGGGCCAATCACGGCCTGGGCCAGGCGTACATGGCCCTTAACGATCCGCGCAAGGCCGCTGAGCGCCTGGTCGAATCGTTGCGCCTGGTAGACCTCAGCCTGGCAATCGACCCACAGGAACAGGAACAGCTCAGTTCCATCTACGAAGGGCTTCAGGCCAGCGTGGTGCGCGGCGACGCCGCCCAACTGGTCGCCATGAACGCGCGCTTCTTCGGCCTGTTGACCGGCGCAGACTGGAAACAGCGCGTGGCCGAAACACGCCGCCAGCTGGAAGAAACCGCCCGCACCGAAGGTCTGAGCGGCTTGGTCGAGCAGCTTGCTGAAGGCGGCGAAAAATTGACGGAAACCGTCGCCCGCATCGACCGCTATCTGCGCGAGGGTTTCTTGACGCTGGCGATGGACGAGGCACATTACGGCGTGGAGATTGCGCCGAACTACCTGCCCGTGCATATGCGCATCGCCCAAATCCTGATGAGCGAAAATCATCTCCAGGAAGCAACCGCCAAATACAAACTGATCGCCGACACCTACATCGTCCGCGAGCAGACCGATCGCGCTGCCGCCATCTTGCATGAGGTCTTGCAGGTCGCCCCGATGGACCTGGGCGTGCGTAACAGCCTGATCCAGCTGCTGCGCGCCGAGGAACGCTGGCCAGAGTTGCTCGAACAGTACATCGACATGGCCGACGCCTACTATCAACTTGCCGATTTCGACACGGCGCGTGACACCTACGCCGAGGCCAACCGGCTGGCCGAGCGGCTGGGAGCCAGCAAAGACCAGATCATCCACATTTTGCATCGCATGGCCGACATCGACGTGACACGCATGGACCTGCGCCGCGCGCTGCGGACTTATGAGCAGATCAAGGAGATGGACCCCAACGACGAACGGGCACGTAAGGCCCTGATGGACCTGAACTACCGGCTCAATAACCGCGTCGAGGCGATCAAGGAAATGGACGAACTGATGGGCCTTTATGCCCGGATGCGCCATCCGGAACTGATCGCGCAGGTGTTGGAAGAGCAGGTGGCGCTCTATCCAAACGAACCGGCGTTACGCTCCCGCCTGGCAGCGTTTTACGTGCACGTCGGGCGACGCGACGATGCCGTCACACAGTTGGACGCCCTGGGAGAATTGCAACTGGAAGCCGGCTTACATGCCCAGGCCGCCCAGACCATCCGCCAGATCATCAGCTTAAACCCGCCCGGTATCGAAGATTATCGACGCCTGCTCAGTCAGTTAGGCGGTTAAAGAACTCGTGAACGGTTGAAGCGTCGGGCTACGGCGCCGGACTGCGATGGAAATTCTGTGGGCTTTCGATAATTTTACGCTGGCCTCCCTGCTGGACATCCTGTTGGTTGCCACGCTGATCTTCGCTGCCAGCATGTTGGTGCGCGGTACACAGGCCGTCTCCCTGCTGCGCGGCACCATGCTGGTGATGATCCTGGTCGGGCTGTTCACCACCGTGCTGCAATTGGTCGCCTTGCGCTGGCTGCTGGGGCACATCATCACCGCCGCCGCCATTGCCATCCCAGTCATTTTCCAGCCCGAACTGCGCCGCGCCCTGACGCGCCTGGGCGGCGCCGGCCCGCTGTTCAGTCATCAGAATGTCGAGACACAGCAGCAAAAAGTCATCGACGACATCTGTACCGCTGCCGACCGCCTAGCCGAGCGTCGTCACGGGGCGCTGATCGTGTTGGAGCGCACGGCCAGCCTTCAGGAATATATCAGTTCCGGCGTGCCGCTCTATAGCGAAGTGACGCCCCAACTGCTGTTGACGATCTTCTGGCCCAAGACTGAACTGCACGACGGTGCGGCTATCCTCACCGGCAACCGGATCGCTGCCGCCGCCTGTGTGCTGCCGCTGGCGTCTGGACGGCGGCTATCGGAACGCAAGCTGGGCACCCGCCATCGCGCCGCGCTGGGGATCAGCGAGGTCAGCGATGCGATCTGTGTGGTCGTCTCGGAAGAGACGGGGCAGATTTCCGTGACCAACGGCGGACGTATGATCCGTCGCCTGGATGGTCATCGTCTGCGCACTATCCTCAGCGCCTTCTACGGCGACCGCCGCCCTCCGCGCCGCATCCGTCTCCCCTGGCTGCGCTGGCTGCGCGACCGCCTGACGGCCCGTCCGTCCCCGGAGTAGCCATGCGCCGCCCTGCCATCGTTACGTTTGTGCTGGAAAACCTGGGCTGGATGATCGGGTCGCTGATCCTGGCCGTATTTATCTGGATCGCCGCCACAACGGAACAAAACCCGGTAGAGGCCCGCCGCTTTCCCCAACGCATCCCGATCCAGATCGCGCTGGACGAAGGCATGACGATCACCAACACCCCCACCCGAACCGGGCAGGTCTTTCTGCGCACCCAGGCGTCGGTGTGGGAAGTCTTGGAAGCTGACGATATCACCATGCGCGCCGATCTGACCGGCTATGCCCCAGGGACCTACACTATCGAACTGACGGTCCGGGTTGCGACCGCGCGCCGCGTGGTGGTGGAGGACTGGCAACCGCGCCAGATCACCGTCTCGATAGACCGGGCAGGCGAAATCCTGGCAGAAGTCACGGCGGATGTGCGCAGCCAGCCGCCGACAGGCTTCGAGATCACTGAGATCACGTTCGACCCGCCGGAGGTGCGCGTCACCGGCCCGGCATCTCAGGTACAGCGTGTGACCAGCGCCAGCGCCCGGCTTAACCTGCGGGACGACCGCAACCCCTTTACCCGCGAGATTCAACTCGCCCCCGTAGACGACCAGGGCCGTATCGTGTCCGGCGTGACCCTGACCCCGGACACCGTCAGCGTGTCGGGCAACATCCAGCCGCGCGAGGACTACCGCGAGGTATTTGTTACCCCCAACATCACCGGCGACCTGCCGGAAGGGTACGTGATCCACTCGATTACCTACGAGCCGCAGACAATCCTGGTCAGCGGGCGTCCCAGCGCGTTGGAACAGCTTCCGGGCACCATCGCTACCGCGCCGGTAGACCTGACCGGGCAAACCACTTCGTTCAGCCGGAACGTGCAGGTCGAATTGCCGCCCGGCGTCTTTTTGCCGACCGAGCAGACCGTCACCGTCACGGTGAACATCGACGCACTGCCCGGCAGCCGCCGCTTCGAGGGCTTGCCGGTGCAGGTGCAGGGCCTGGCCTCCTCCCTGGAAGCAACGATCACGCCGTCCCAGGTCACCCTGCTGGTCACCGGCCCACAGCCTATTCTAAACATGCTGACCCCCGCCGACATTTCCATCCTGGCCGACCTGACCAACCTGGGTCCAGGACATCAGCAGATTCCGGTCGAGCCGATCTTCAACCGTGAGGGGCTGGAAACGGCGGTCGTTTCGGTGCTGCCTGCCTCGCTCGACGTGGAGATTCGCCTGCGCGCGTCTGCCACGCCGACGCCGCCGGCCCTCACGCCGACTGCCGCCCCACCGGGGATGTGATCTCTTCTGCAAAATTGGGGCTTCTATTTTGGTTTGTCCTGGTCTATAATATACCCAATTCATTTCCTCGAACGTTTGAGTCCCTATTTCTCCACTTCCTGAAATAGCTCCAAACTCGACTGGAAAACACGGAAACCCCGGCGGTTTTGGCCGCTGCCTGGGGACCTGTCAATGCACAGGCAATCACGGCCAGGATAAATGGAAACTATGGCGAAGAAACTACGCATCATCCCCTTGGGTGGCCTGGGGGAAATCGGCAAGAACATGACGGTTCTTGAATACGGCCACAATATGATCGTCGTCGATTGCGGGGTGATGTTCCCCAACAGCGACATGTACGGCATCGACCTGGTGTTGCCGCAGTTCGACTACGTGGTTCAACACCAGGATCGCCTGCGCGGGATCGTCCTGACGCACGGCCACATGGATCACATCGGCGGCCTGCCCTACCTGTTCCGCCAGGTAAAGGCATCCGTCTACGGCACGGCCCTGACTATCGGCATGGTCAGGCGACAACTGGAAGAAGCAGAGGTGCTCCGGCAGGCACAACTCCAGGTTGTTGAGAATACCCAGGTGCTTCAGCTGGGGCCGTTTAAGATCAGCCTGTTTCCGGTCGCGCATTCGATCCCCGGCTCTGTTGGGTTGGTGATCGATACCCCTGTAGGGGCCGTCGTCCACACCGGCGACTACAAACTCGACGAAACACCTACCGGCGGGCAAACGACGGACCTGGAACGCCTGCGCCGGCTGACGCCCCAGGGCGTGCTGGCTCTGCTGGCAGACAGCACCAACGCCGATAAACCGGGCCGCACCCCGACCGAGAAACTTGTCGCGGATGAACTGGATCGCCTGTTCGCCGAAGCCAGAAACGGGCGCATTATTATCGCCACGTTCGCGTCCCTGCTGGCGCGGCTGCAAGAGATCATGAATCTGGCACAAAAGCACGGCCGCAAAGTCGCCCTGACCGGGCGCAGCCTGGAACAAAACGTCGCCCTGGCGCGCGAACTGGGTTATTTGAAAATCCCCAGCCGCCAGCTCGTCGATGTGGACGCCGCTATTCCCGATGACCAACTGCTGATCCTGTCCACCGGCTCGCAAGGCGAGCCGCGCTCCGCCCTGAACCGGATGGCGCAAGGGGAGCATCGCCAGGTCCGGGTCAAACACGGCGATACCATCATCATTTCCGGCGGCACGATCCCCGGCAATGAAGAGGAAGTCGGGCGGATGCTTGATAAGTTGTTTGCGCGCGGGGCCAACGTCATCTACGGCAAACTGGCGACGGTGCATGTTTCCGGGCACGGCAGCCGTGACGAAATGCAGGCCATGTTGAACGCAGTCAGGCCGAAGTACTTCATCCCGGTACACGGAGAAGCACGGCATCTCCATCTCCACGCGCGGCTCGCCGAGAGTATGGGTCTGGCGGCGGAAAATGTGTTCATTCTGAATAACGGCGCGGCCTGGGCAACGGACGGGACGACTGCCTGGCTGGACCAGCCGGTTGCTGCACGCGACGTGTTTGTGGATGGGCGGCTGGTCGGAGAAGCCTGCGCTATCGTCATGCAGGACCGCCAGCGGCTGTCGCAAGACGGCTTCATCGTGGCGCTGATCCCGGTCAACGCGAAGAATAAGCTGGCCGGAGAGCCGGAGATGATCAGCCGGGGCTTCGTTTCGCCGAACGGGTCGCGGGACCTGTTACAAGCGGCCTGCAAAGAGATCAAGCAGGAGTTCAAACGCGGGAAAAGCGTCGCCCAGGAGAACGTCCGCGAGATGCTGCAAAACTTCTTCTACCGCGAGACCCGGTCCCGCCCGGTAGTCCTTCCCAGCATCATTCGCGTCTGAAGTGAGAAGACTCAGGGAGGGCTTCAGCCTGGGGAGAGTGCGATCTCAGGCGGCGACTCGCCCTCAAAAGGCTGGTCCTCCCCTTGATCCTGCCCGGACACGCGGTTAAAATGCGTTGTTCTGGTGGTCCTGGCAAAGGTCGTACTGCGCAATGGCTGCAAAACCTCTCGTCGCGCTGGTGGGACGCCCCAATGTCGGCAAATCTACCCTGTTCAACCGACTGGCAGGCGAACGCCTGGCCGTCGTAGATGAGATTCCCGGCACGACGCGCGACCGCCTGCATGCCGATACCGAGTGGAACGGCGTGGCTTTCACCGTCGTGGACACCGGTGGCATTGAGGTGTATCAGCCTAAAGGCGCACGTGACGTGTCGCCACTGGCCGAGGGCAGCATCGATTTCGTACCGCAGATTCGCGCCCAGGCGCTCATCGCCGTGCAGGAAGCGCAGGTCGTGGTGCTGCTGGTGGATGCCGAACAGGGCGTCACCGCCGCCGATCAGGAGGTCGCGGAAATCCTGCGCCGCACCGACAAGCCCGTGATCGTCGCCGCCAACAAGGCCGACAACGCCCAGCGCCGTGCAGAGGCCGTCGAGTTCTACAGTCTCGGAATTGGAGAGGTGTTTCCGATCAGTGCCACGCACGGCACCGGCACGGGCGACCTGCTGGACGCCATCGTGCGTGCCCTGCAAAATGCACCGTCGGAAACCGACGCGGAGGACGAGGACACCCTCAAAATCGCCATCGTCGGGCGGCCCAATGTCGGCAAAAGCAGCTTGCTCAATCGGTTACTGGGCGAGGAGCGGGCCATCGTCAGCCCAATCGCCGGGACGACCCGCGACGCCATCGACACAACCCTGACCTGGGAAGGCATGCCCGTGCTGCTCATCGACACCGCAGGCATCCGACGGCGCGGCAAGATCGCCCCCGGTGTGGAGAAATACAGCGTTCTACGCGCCATGAAGGCCATCCAGCGCGCCGATGTGGCCTTGCTGGTCATCGACGCGACAGAAGGCATCACCGACCAGGATACCCACATCGCGGGGTTTATCCTGGACGAGATGAAAAGCGCGGCGGTTGTGGTGAACAAATGGGACGCGGTGGAAAAAGACACCTATACCATCAACGAATACACCGAGAAGATACGCTATGAGCTGAACTTCATGCCCTATGTACCGGTGCTGTTCGTGAGCGCCCTCACAGGCCAGCGCGTGCACCAGGTGATCCCTACCGCCGCCCGCATCCAGCAAGAGCGAATGCGCCGCATCCCCACCGCCGAACTGATGGACCTCGTGCGCGACGCCCTGGAGCAACACGCCCCGCCCTCCCGGACCGGCAGGCGCTTGAAGATTCATTTTGCCCAGCAGGTGCGCGTTGATCCGCCAACGTTCCTGTTTCACATCAACGACCGGCGGCTGTTACACTTTAGCTATGAGCGCTACCTGGAAAACCGCATCCGGGAACGCTATAGCTTCCTGGGCACGCCGATCCGCTTCAGCTTCCGCTCCAAAAGCGATCCCGGCAAATAGTTTTCAACCGCGTCCGCCGCCTGCCTCGCCCGTTCAGGACACTTCCGCATAACCGCCAACCGTGTGCACGCGGCAGGTCACTTTCATCAACGGATAGCGTTCCCCACCGACGACCAGGGCGCCATCCTGGCGATGATCCTCTCGGTAGTAGCGCCCGACCTGAAAATTAAACACGGTGGCAATGCGCTCGGCCATCCGTTGTGCCTGCGACGCCGGGCAGATCACCACCAGGCGATCTTCGGCAGCATACCCGGCAAAGCTCTCCGACACGCCACTCTGATCCAGCGCCCAGACGACTACCTGAGCCAGATAGCCCTGCACCTGGCCTATCGCAGCGGCCCCGTAGCAGCGTGTATAGGCGCTGCTGTTTTCCAGCGTAATTTCGATAATCGCCGACGCCGGATCGGTACGCGCGCGGGCCAGGTATTCCCGCACTACAAGCGCACCCGGCAGGCCGCTTCGTCGGTCGATCAGATTTTGTTGTTCGGCGCGGGCCATGCTATTACGCACACGCAGGAGCAGTTCTGCCGGGTCAAAGGGCTTGGCTATAAAGTCATCTGCCCCCAACTCCAACGCCTGCATACGGGCCGCTTTGTCGTCCCGCCGCGTAAGAAAAATGATCGGAATGTGCGACGTGCGCGGTAGGCTGCGCAGCCGGCTGCACACCTCAAAGCCATCCATATCCGGCAGGAGGATGTCCATCAGAATCAGGTGTGGCATATGTTGCTGGCCCATTGCCAGCGCCTGTACGCCTGTATCGGCGCGGAGAAAAGTGTAACCCCGCTGCTCGAAGAACATGGCGAGCATCGCCGCGATCTCCGGCTCGTCTTCAACCAGCAGGATACGCTCTTGGGTGTTCATGATCGCCTGTGCTAAGATTCGCCCGGCGGAGTCCGGGGGCGCTGGTCGTGATCGTCGTGGTTCAACTCCGATGTGTAGCCGGTCTCCGCGTGCTCCCCATGCGCCAGGTTGAAGATGTCGCAGTAATGGGCATCAGAGTAGTGGCATAGCGCGCCCAGGGCGTCTTCAAAGTGGCTGTAGGCGAACCCCTCGGTAGGCAGTTCGACCGACAGAAACACGTCGCCGTCGCCGTCGATACCGAACTTCGCCAGGTTGATCTCATGGTTCAGCCGCAACAAGTGATGGTAGAGCTTGAGGCGGTTTTCCGGCTGGCTCGGCGCGACCACAAACGGGTTGATGACAAAGAACACCCAGGTGTCTGTCAGACTGATGGTAATACGGAAGCTGCTGATCTTGCCCCGAAAACCCGTCTGCCAGACTTCGTCTTTGGCGCGTGAAAACGTCCACTCGTAGCGGTCGAAATAATTCTCAATGTCCTCTGGGGTCACAGCGGGTGGTGGGTTTACCTGGTCAGTCATACGTGGAGTGGGTCCTTACAGGGCTGCCGGCAGCCGGTCGATAGCATTGAGCTTAACGGTTGTTTGCCTGATCAGCAAGCGGCAGGTACAGGCTGAAAACGGTGATTTTGTCCGCCGGGCTACTATAGGCAACCAAATCGCCGTTCATGCGGCGCATGGCTGCCCGCGCAAAGGGCAGCCCCAATCCCACACTGGTTCGGCTGCCGTGCTGGCGCGCTTCCCACTGTACGCCGCGCTCAAAAATGGCGTCGTCATATTCCGGCGCAATCGGGCGACCATCGTCGCTCAGCCGGATCACCAGGTGATCGCCGTCAACCTCGAAGCTAAACATGGCGCGGCCCTGGCTGGTGGTAAACTTGAGAGCGTTGTCCAACAGGGCATTGCACACCCGCACCAGCAGGGCATAGTCGCCCACGACCCGGGGCAGCGTGTCGGGCGCTTCTACGGTGACGGGAATTCCCTTGCGCGCAATAGTAGCGGCGTTGATCTTGAGAACCTCCCGTAAGACGGCGTTGGGGTCCAGGGCCGTCAACTGCACGGGATAGGCATCCACCTCGATCTTCGCCAGGTCGATCATGTCGTCGATCAGGAAGGTCAGACGGCGACAAGCCAGCAGCGCCCCCTCGAACAGACGCATCTCGCGCTCCGCCAGGGCAGAACCCGCGTTCAGGCGATCCTGGGCATATTCTTTCAACAGTTCCAGGATGCTCGCCACCACGCCGACGGGGCTTTTGAGATCGTGGCTGAGCATGTCGGCGGAGCCGAGCACATCTACGGGGTTCGCACCTAAAGCCAGGTCCGGCATAAAGCTCAGGAAATCATCCAGGCTAGGCATCCGCTTCCGTCCGGCGGCCAGGGTGCGTAGCCGCGTGCGAATCTCCAGCCAGTCCAGCGGTGAGGAGAGAAATTCATCCGCCCCGGCTTGCAGCGCAGCCAATCGCTGGGTGTTATCACAGGCCGTGATCAGGATCGTGATCGCCACCGTTGCCGGGTCGGTGCGCAGCCAGCGGCATAGCGCGTAGCCCGTCTCCGGCTGGGCCGTCGCCTCGATCAAGATGGCGATGGGTAGACGTTGACGCGCCAGTTGCAGCGCGGTATCCAGGTCCCTGGCAACGGCCAGGGTATAACCTTCTCCGCGCAGCGCATCCCGCAACGTGGTGAGCGCCTCCGGTGGCTGGCCCGTTAGCAGCAGCACGTCTCCGGTCATGGCCGCAGCCCCAGCACGGCGTAGATAACCACCGGCTCCTCGCGCCCTTTGACGATCCGTGTGCCGAATAATTCCCCGGAGATCGCCGAGGCAACCCGCGCGTAAACGGTGTCGCTGATCAAAATCTGACCGTGCTCGCACAACCCTTGCAGACGGCTTGCCAGGTTCACCGTGTCGCCGACGGCAGTGAAATCCATCAGGTCGGCAGTGCCCACATTGCCCACTACTGCAATACCCGTGCTGACGCCGAAGTTCACCGGCAGGCGAAAAGGCGGTTCGAGCTTTTCGTGGAAATCCGCCAGAGCACGCCGGATGTTCACTGCCGCGCGGACGGCGCGCAGCGGATGATCCTCCTGAGGCAGAGGGGTATTGAAAAGCGCCATCAGGCCATCGCCCAGGAACTTGTCGATCAGCCCACCCTCGCGCTGGATGTGCTCGGCCAGCAGAGCATGGTACTGGTTGAGCAGTTCCAACAGGCGCTCCGGGTCGGTGTGCTCCGAAACCGCTGTGAACCCTTCCAGGTCGGCAAACAAGACGGTGACTTCCTGCAACTGTCCGCCCAGGCGAACATTTTCCGGGTGGCGGAGCAGTTGTTCTACCACCTGGGCCGGGACGAACCGTTCAAAAGTGCGTCGGATGAGGTCCTGATCGGCGCGCAGATGATCGGTCTCGATTTTGGCGCGCAGCCGCGTATCGACACGGGCGACCAGTTCACGCGGGTTGAACGGCTTGACGAGGTAATCGTCCGCACCAAGCCCCAGTCCTCGCACCCGGTTCTCCACGTCAGACAGCGCCGTGAGCATCAGGATCGGAATCTGCATGGTGGCGCTGTCGGCCTTAAGCTCGGCACACACCTCGAAGCCATTTTTGCCCGGCATGTTGATGTCCAGGATCACCAGGTCAGGGATCAACTGGCGCGCCAGGCTCACGGCCTCGTTGCCATCGCGTGCGAAAGTTACGCTATAGCCCCGCCCGGCCAGAATATCCTCGACCAACTGGCGATTGTCGGCATTATCCTCCGCAACTAGCACCTTCACACCCAGCTCCGTCACCTGCCTAAATAGCGCGCGATCTTGTGCTGTAATTCGCGCAGGTCGATAGGCTTGGAGATGTAATCATCGCACCCGGCCTCCAAAGCCCG
>Ga0209018_1001913_pt1 | contig 15770 bp, 14 predicted proteins | sample YNPBryBLVA2012_FD_185814 | JGI IMG/M metagenome (GOLD analysis project Ga0209018, IMG submission 185814) | Anoxygenic and chlorotrophic microbial mat microbial communities from Yellowstone National Park, USA - YNP Bryant BLVA 2012 (SPAdes)... ...
CTAGTCCCTTTGTGAGAAATGGCGGCTAGGAGCCTCTTCACCGCGTCCGGCCCGCTCCGGTTCCTCGCGTGTGCTGCCGCTCTGCAGGGATACCCGAGGGTGCGCCCGTCGGGGCGGGGGTGCTGCGTCAGTCGATGCGGACCTTGAGAAAGTGGGTGGCGCAGGAGATGCAGGGGTCGTAATTGCGGACGGCCTGCTCGGCGCGCCAGGAGATCTGCTGGTTGTCGAGGCCGAGCAGCGACGGCACGTAGTTCCACAGATCCTCTTCCATGCGGCGGAAGTTCTGGGCCGTGGGCGGGACGATGCGGGCTGCGGTGATGAGGCCGTTTTCGTCGACCGAGTAGCGGTGGTAGAGAAGGCCTCGGGGCGCTTCCGTGGCGGCCATCCCCATGGCTTCGCGCGGGCGCGCCTCCGTGCGCGGCACGGGCGGCGGTTCGTAATTCCGGATGAGCCGAAGCGCCTCCTCGCAGGCAAAGACGAGCTCGACGGCGCGAGCCGCGATGCTTCGGAAGGGGTTGCGCACGGGCGGCCGGAGCCCGGCCTCTTCGGCGGCGCGGCGCGCCTGCGGGGTGAGTTGTTCGAAGTTGAGATTGAAGCGCGCGAGCGGGCCGACATGATAGGAGCCCCGCTCGCGCATCACGGAGTGCAGCGCGTTGGAGTGCTTCACGTGCTGCTCGACGCTGTGCTCCTCGAATGCGGCGGCGTCGATGTCGAGCCCGCGGTTGGAAACGATGCGGCCCTCGTTCAGGGCATATTCGCCGGGGTGCGAGAGCGCGACGAACTCGTAGTCCTGTTCGAAATCCGGGAACTCCAGCGAGGAGACAAGCGTGACCGTCTGCAACGAGGCTTCCAGCGCCCACTCCAGCTCGGGCAGCAGCGCGGAGAGCTCCTGTGGCTTGGGCGCCCTGTAGAAGCCGCCCACGCAGGCGCTCACCGGGTGGATCTCGCGCCCGCCCATGACACGCACGATTTCATTGCCGAGTTTCTTGAGCCGCAGGGCCATCTTGACGGCGTCCGGATTTCGGGCGGCCACCTCGAAAGCGTCCTGGCAGCCCAGGAAGTCCGGCAGGTGAAGGAAGAAGATGTGGAGGGCGTGGGACTCGATCCACTCGCCGCAGTAGAACAGGCGGCGCAGGGCGCGGATGGAGGGATGCGGCTCGATGCCGAGCGCACGCTCCAGCGCGTGGACCGAACTCATCTGGTAAGCGATGGGGCAGATGCCGCAGATGCGCGCCGTGATGTCGGGCACTTCCATGAAGTGCCGCCCGCGCAGGAAGCCCTCGAAGAGCCGCGGAGGCTCCGGGATGCGGAGCTTGAGATCGAGGATCTTGCCGGCTTTGACCTTGATATGGAGTTCGCCCTCGCCCTCGACGCGGGCCAGCACGGGCACATCGATCTTCGTAATGGCGGGCTTGACGGAGGGAGCGGAGTTCATGCTTTCGGTGCCTCCTCGAAGACTCTTCGGAAGGGCCAGGCCCAGCCGTTGTAGCTGCGGAAAGCGCGTTCCACTTCGTCGCGCGAGCAGCCGAGGATGCGGAACTGCGCGGCCAGGCCGGGGCCGTTGGCATTCTCCATCGGGCCGAAGCAACCGTAGCAGCCGCGGTGCAGGGAAGGGCAGATGGCGCCGCAACCTGCCTGCGTGGCCGGGCCGAGGCAGGGCGTGCCGCAGGCCACCATGACGCAGGTGTTGCCGCGGCGCTTGCACTCGAGGCAGACACTATACGTGGGCAGGTTGGGCTTGCGGCCGGCGAGCGTGGCCGAGATGAGTTCGATCAATTGATGCTTGCTGATGGGGCAGCCGCGCAGCTCGAGATCCACGGGCACGTGCTCGGCCACGGGCGTCGAAGTCTTCAGCGTGGAGATGAAGTCGGGCTTGGCGTAAACAAGGCGGACCCACTCGGCGGCGTCGTGCCAGTTGCGCAGCGCCTGGATGCCGCCCGCGGTGGCGCAGGCGCCGATGGTGACGAGCGTCTTCGCCTGACGGCGGATGCGCTGGATGGCCTCGGCGTCGTGGTGGGTGGTGATGGAGCCTTCGACGAGCGCAATGTCGTAGGGCCCCTTCATCATGCGGCGGCTGGCTTCCGGGAAGTAGGCGATCTCGACGGCGCCGGCGACGGCGAGGAGATCGTCTTCGGCGTCGAGCAGGCTGAGCTGGCAGCCGTCGCAGCTGGCGAACTTGAAGACAGCGATGCGGGGTTTGGTTGCTTCAGAGCTCATAGAGATCCATGTAGGGCCGGATTTCGGGCCAAGCGAACACAGGGCCGTGCTTGCAGACGAAGTAAGGCCCCATCTGGCAATGCCCGCAGAAGCCGGCGCCGCATTTCATGTTGCGTTCCATGGAGAGATAGATCTGCGCCGGCGGCAGGCCGCGGGCTTCCAGTTCACGCGCGGCGTAGCGCATCATGATTTCCGGGCCGCAGATCATGGCCAGAGTCTCCTGCGGTTGCATTCGAACGTGCCGGAACAGTGTGGTGACGACGCCGACGTGGCCGCGCCAGGACAGGCCGCCGTAGTCGACTGTGCACAGCGCTTGCGTGTCAGGCAGCAGGCCCCAGGCTTCGAATTCGCGGCGGTAAAGGAGGTCGCGCGGGCTGCGGCTCCCAGAAAGGATGACGAGGCGGTTGTAGTCGCCGCGGTGGCGCAGGATGGAATAGATGGCCGGCCGCAGCGGCGCCAGGCCGATGCCGCCAGCGACGATCAGGACGCTCTTGCCGCGCGCCTCCTTCAGCGGCCAGCTGGATCCGAAGGGGCCGCGCACTCCAATGAAGTCGCCCGGGCGGCGAGTGACGATCTGATAAGTGACCTGCCCGACGGAGCGGATGGTGTAGGTCAGGGAGTCGCGCACGGCGGGATCGCCAGAGATCGAGATCGGCAGTTCCCCGACGCCATGGCAGTAGAGCATGGAAAACTGGCCCGGCTCGAAGGCGGAAACGGGGTCGCCGGAGGGCGGAACGGCGGTGAGGGTGAAGGTGTCGTGGGTTTCCTTGGACACCGACACGATCCGGACGGGCACGGGTTCCATCACCGCGCGGGAGGGAGGAGACGCGGCGGACGCAGCGGTGCTCATTTGCCGCGGACTCCTTTCGGCGAGTAGACGTCGAGCGCCTGAAGGCGCGTGGCGCGAAGGCGTTCGGCGACGAGGGCAAGGGCGCGGCGCATGATCTGGAAACCGAACTCGTGGTCCTCCTCGCAAAGGTTGACGACGCGGGCGCCGTCGAAGGCGAGCGCGCGCACGGGCTCGAGGCAGCGGGCGCGGAACTGCTTGCTCGTGTTTTCCAGCAGTGAGGACCAGCCGAGCTCGTCGCCGGCTTCCAGCGTCTGGATGATGATCTGCCTTCCGGGCGCGCCCATTTCGAGAGCGACTTTCCCGGAGAGGATCAGGTAGAAGAGGCTGGAGGGATCGCCCTCGCGGAAGATGATTTCATCCTGCTCGAAGCGGACCTCGAAGGCGAGCCTCGACAGCAGGTCGACGTACTTTTCGGGCAGCCCTTCCAGGAAAGGATGAGCTGCGAGAACGGTTTTCATTTCAGCCGGGGCCATAGGTCAATCCTTCATGGGGAGAGAGGCGGCAGCGGCGGCGGAGAGCTGCAGCTGCCGGAATTCTTCGGTGATGTCGATGCCGGCAGGACACCAGGCAATGCATCGGCCGCAGCCGACGCAGCCGGGCGTGCCGAACTGCGCCTGCCAGCGCGCCAGCTTATGGCTGAGCCACTGCCGGTATCGTGACTTGACGCTGGAGCGGATGCTGCCGCCGTGGATGTAAGTGAAGCTCTGCGTGAAGCAGGAGTCCCAGAGGCGCCAGCGTTCCGCCCGGCGGCCGTCAATGGAGGTGCGGTCCTCGTAATTGACGCAGAAGCAGGTGGGGCAGACCGAGGTGCAATTGCCGCAGGCGAGGCAGCGGCGGGCGACGGCGTCCCAATGCGGGCTGTCGAACATGGCGTCGATCAACTGCGGGGCGGCATTGACGTCGAGGCGGCGCGTCTGTGCGGCGGCGGCGCGGGTGCAACCCGCTTCGACGGCGCGGTTCCATTCGGGCGGCGCAGGCGTGGCGCCACAGGATTCCAGCAACTCGAGGCCGGCGTCACTGCCGGCTTCGGCGAAGAACTCCGGCACGCCGCCTTCGACGAATTCGGCCAGTGCGATGTCGAAGCCCGAGCGGGCGCGGGGACCGCTGCCCATGGAGGCGCAGAAGCAGGTGGGCGCAGACTGCTGGCAGTGCATCGCAATGAGGAAGGCGTTCTGGCGGCGGGCGCGGTAGATGTCGTCCGCGTAGCGGTCGCCGAGCAGGACGCGGTCGAGAACGGCCAGCGCGGCGAGGTCGCAGGGCCGCACGCCGAGGAAGGCGCATTTTTCGGCTGGCAAGGGATTGTCCAGGATACGGAAGGCGCCGTTGTCGCGTTCGGCGGCGAGGATGCGGACCACAGGCAGGTGAAGGATAGCCTTGAGCCCCTCGGCGCAAGTCCAGTGATGAAACATCGCCGTGGACTCGCCGGGCACAAGACGGGCGCGCCCGGGGGCGAGTTCCTGCGTCCAGCCGCGGGGCAGGTCCTCGACGGACTCGATGGGCCTCCAGTGCAAGGCGAAATCATCGGCGCGCGGCCCGTAGACCTGATAATTCCTGTTCCGGAGTTGGCCGATGAGGGTGCCGAGGCCCTCCTCGCTCAGCCGGTACGACTTCCTTCGCATAGGCGTCGAGAATGTCTCCGGCCTTCTTCTATATCAGAGTTTCAGGTCTGAATCTAGGGGGGGCGCATATCCGGGGCACGGGCGATCTTCCGGGTGTGTGCTTCAGCGGGCTTCGGAGACGGTGACGTAGGTGCCGGTGATGAGATCGGCGAAGCTGAGATGCTCCTCGGTGACGGCGGCCCAGAGCGCGCCCAGCAGGCTGACGACAGGGACGGCATTGGCGAGAACGCGCTTGACGCGGTGGACGGGTTCGCTCGAGCGGCCTTCCCGGGTGACCAGGCGGATGCCGGCGATTTGCTGGCCCGGAGTTCTGAGGCCGAAGGCGGCGTGGAGGAGGAAGAACGTGGAGGCCAGAAACCACAAGCACATGGCCAGCATGGCGTAGAAGGCGGGCGATGGGGGCCAGCCACCGATGATGAGCCGGACCAGGGCGAGGAACAGAGAGAAGCCGACGAGGACAAAAGCGAAGTCGACGAGAAGGGCGAAGGCGCGCCGCGCGAGGCTTGCGACGGGGATCTGCAACTGCGCGGCGGCGAACTCGTGAGCGCCAGCAGGGAGAGAGTCGAAATCGAACGCGGTTTGCAGGTGAGCTTCCATCCGCGCGGCTGGGCGTGAGCGGCGTGGCGAGCCACGGCGCCGCTGAGGCTGGGCCGGAAGGTATTGCTCGAGCCCGACAACACGGCTGTCGGATGGGAACAGGGGAGGCTGCACGGGTGGCATGGAACGCGGGGCGCCGCCGCCTTCCTGTACGCGGAAGCGCGGGCGCGGCTCTTGAGCGGGGGAGTTGTTGAGGGCAGGGGCGACAGCGGCCTCCATCCAGGGCGCGTCACCGGCGCGGGCAGCGAAACCCGCCAAGCGGCGCTGGCAGCGGCTGCACCTCTCCTGAAGTTCGGAAATGGCCGCGCCACAGTACTTGCAATGCATGGCATGCCTCCGGCTGCGCCCGGGGAGGGCGGCTTGGGATTTTTCGTGCGGCTCGCGGCTTGCCCAGTCTCTCTCGCCCGTCTTGCGGGCTTCTTTCAGCTCATGCTAGGTTTGAGCCTTGAGCGCTTCACTGCTGCTGCCACGGCGACAGGAGGCACGTCTGTGCCGGGTGCATCAATCCGTAAATAACATATTCTGGCGGATTTGTCACGTCTTTTTTCGAGGGGCGCCGGCGGGAAGGCTGTTGGCGGCGGCGGGGTTGATGGCCGCGGCGGCAGGGCAGGCGCCGTTTCCCGGCTATGAGAGGGCGGCGGTGATCGAGCGCAGGGACGTGCCTCCGGAGGGCATTGTGGTGGTGCGCGCCACGCAGCAGGAGCGGGAGGGGAGCCGTTACAGGCTGCGGGGGCAGGCGCAGATCGAGACGCGCGAGATGCTGCTGGAGGCGGAGGAGATCGACTACGACCAGGAGACCGGGGTGGCGGAAGCCAGGGGGCGGGTGCGCTATGTGAATTTCATCAGCGGGGAGCAGCTTTGGGCGGAAAGGATCGACTACAACCTGAAGGATGGGAGCGGTACTTTTTACAGGGTGCGGGGAGCGGCGTATGGAAAGATCGACTACCGCCCGGGGATTCTGAGGACGGAAAATCCATTTTTCTTTCAGGGAGATTGGGCGGAAAAAATCCAGCAGCGCTATATTTTGCACAGGGCAAGCATCACAAATTGCGCTGGAATCAATCCGTGGTGGAAGCTTGAGGCCCCGGTGATCGACGTGGTTCCGGGCCGGCGGGCCATTGCGCAACGGAGCTGGTTCAAGCTGCGGGGCGTGCCGATCCTGTATGCTCCGGCGTTTTACAAGGATCTGCGGGAGGGTGCGAGGAAAAGCGGATTTCTGACGCCGAGCGTGGGCAACAGCAACCGGCGGGGACTGATGTACGGGCTGGGCTATTTTTGGGCGATCAGCCGGAGCTACGACCTGAGTTACCGGCCGCAGTATTTCACGCAGCGCGGGCTGGCTCACACGGTGGACTTCCGCGCCAAGCCAACGCAGCGCAGCGAGCTGAGCCTGTTTGTGTACGGCATCCGGGACCGGGGGCGTCTACTCGATGGCGGGGAGCGGGTGAAAGAGGGTGGCTATCTGGCGACGGCGCAGGGCAGAGCGGAGCTGGGGCGCGGGTTCTATGCGCGGGGCACGGTGAACTACCTGAGCAATTTCGCCTTCCGCCAGGCGTTCACGGAGAGCTTCAACGAGGCGGTGTTCAGCGAAGTGAACTCGGTGGTGAACGTGTCGAAGGACTGGGCGGCGCAGAGTATCAATGTGGTGTATTCGAGGCAGGAGAATTTCCAGAGCGCGCAGCCGGGCGACACGATCATGCTGAGGAAGCTGCCGCAGATCGAGTGGGAGGGGCGGGATCGCGAGGTGGCGGGGGGCGCGCTGCCGGTGTGGCTGAGCTGGTCGGCGGCGGGCGGGCTGTTGCAGCGCAACCAGCCACTGTTTCAGACGCGGCAGTTTGTAGAACGGCTCGATCTGGCGCCGCGGCTCATGACGGCGCTGCGGTGGAAGGAGTTTCATTTGCTGCCGTATGTTTCGCTGCAGGCGACGCACTATGGCAGCTCTTTCCGTACGGCGCTGGAGAAGGAAATGGGCAAGGAGGTGACGGGTGAGGGTGTGAACCGTGTAACCCGGGAGGTGGGGGCGGAGCTGGTTTTGCCGGCGCTGCAGAGGGTGTTCGATGCCCCTCGATGGATGGGACGGAAAGTGAAACACTCGATTGAGCCTCGCGCGAGCTTCCGCACCGTGGCAGGGGCGAACCGCTTCGACCGGCTGGTGCGGTTCGACGAGCTGGAGCTGATTTCCGATACGACGGAGATCGAATATGCGCTGACGCAGCGGTTGTGGGCGAAGGGCAGGGACAACCGGGTCAGGGACTTGCTGACTTGGGAGGTGCGGCAGAAGCGGTATTTCGATCCGGATTTCGGCGGAGCCGTCGTGGCGGGGCGCAGGAACGTGGTGGCGAGTTCGGCCCAGCTGACCGCGTTTGCGTTTCTGGACGGGCCGAGGCGGAGCTCGCCGGTGGTGAGCGCATTGCGGGCGCAGCCGGCAGGGTCGCTCGGCGTGGAGTGGCGCGCCGATTACGATCCGCTGCGGGGGCGGCTGACGAACTCGAGCGTAACGGTGGACACGCGTTCGCCGAATTACTTTCTTTCCTTCGGGCACACGAAGGTGTCGTGCGTGCCGCTGAGCGACGTGGAGGCATTCGAAAGGGAAGAGTTCTGCAGAAGCGCGCCGACGGGGCAGGTGCTGTCGCCGCCGTCGAACCAGTTTCGCGGCACGCTGGGACTGGGCAACGAGAACCGGCGCGGGTGGAATGCGGGGGTCTACGGGGTGTACGACTATTCGGTCGGAGTGCTTCAGTACATCAACACGCAGATCACCTACAACACGGAGTGCTGCGCGTTCAGCGGGCAGTACCGGCGGTTCAATTTCGGCGCGCGAAGCGGAGAAAACCAGTTCCGGCTGGCGCTGGTCATCGCCAACATCGGGAGCTTCGGGACGCTGAAACGGCAGGAGCGGCTGTTCTAGGCGGGCACGAGGATTCACGCGATAGACGGAGGCGGATCAGGCCTTCCCCTTCGCTGTGAGACGATGAAAGCGTGAACGGAAGCCGGGCCGCGCCGCGCGGCGCGCTGGGAGCGATCTTCCTTATCGTCTTTCTGGATCTGATGGGCGCGGGGATCCTCGTGCCTGTGATTCCCTTCGTGGTGCAGCCTTACAGAAGCGACGCGCTGACGGTGGGTCTGCTGGCGCTGGCGTTTTCCGCCGCCCAGTTCGCCGCGGCGCCGCTGTTGGGCGCATGGTCGGACCGGCGCGGGCGCCGTCCGGTGCTGTTGGCGTGCCTGGGCGGCACGGCTGCGAGCTACTTTCTGTTCGGCGCCGCCTGGAGCCTGGCCGTGCTGTTTGCGGCGCGCCTGCTTTCGGGATTCGCCGGAGGATCGATCACGGCGGCGCAAGCCTACATCGCCGACATCAGCGAGCCGCGAGACCGGGCGAAGAATTTCGGGCTGATCGGCGCGGCGTTCGGGCTGGGGTTCATTCTCGGGCCCGCGCTGGGCGGGGCGCTGAGCCGGGTCAGCCTTTCGGCGCCGGCGTATGCTGCCGGCACGCTCTCGCTCGTGACGCTGGCGGTGGCGGCTGCGACGCTGAAGGAGACGCTGCCGCCGGAGCGGCGCGTGGCGCATGAAGTCAGATGGCGCGACCTGGATCCTCTGGCGCAGATCGGCGGCGCGCTGGGCCGGAGCGAGTTCCGGGAACTGATGCTGGCCACGTTTGCACTGAACTTCGCCATGGCGGGGTTGCAGACCAACTTCCCGGTGTTCACACACGCGCGCTTCGGGCTGGACGCGGCGGGCAATGCGGCGCTTTTCGCATTCCTGGGCATGATGGCGGCTTTGACGCAGGGTCTCTTGCTGCGGAAGCTGGCCCCACGTTTCGGCGAGGCCGCGCTGGCCGTTGGAGGTGCAACCCTGTTCGCCGCCGGATTCGCTGCCGCCGCTGCCGCGCACGCGGTCTGGCTGCTGTACCTGTCGGTGGCGCTGACGGCGTTGGGGTTCGGACTGGCCGGGCCGGCGCTTACCGGGCTGATTTCAAGACGCGCGGGCGCGGGCGAACAGGGCGCGCTGCTCGGCACGGCCCAATCGGCGTCGAGCCTGACGCGGATCATCGGCCCCGTGTGGGCCGGGGCGGTGTTCGATCACATCGGCACGGGCGCGCCCTACTGGAGCGGGGCGCTGTTCTCGCTGGTGGCGGCCTACTGGGCCTTCCACGCCACGCGCAGCCGCCGCATGGCGGAACGCGAAGAGACGGTTGCGCCCAAGTAGGTAGCGGGTCATCGGTTGCCGCGCGGCCGCTTGCCTGGCAGGCCCACGGGGTTTTCGTGCACCTTCTCCGGGGGATCGGCGGCCATGCCGGCGGCCAACTGCACGCTCTTCTCTCCGAAACGGTCGCGGATGCGGTCCACTGCGGCGAGCGCCTGCCGGGCGCGCTCCTTTTTTTCGGCTTCGAGCAGCGACACCTGGCCCTGCGCCTCGTCAAGGCCGGAGACCCCCATGCCGATGAGGCGCACGGGCGCGCCCTTCTTCCAGGTTTGGCGGAAGAGATCGCGGGAGACGGCGATCAGGTCGGCGTCGAGGTCGGTGGCTTCGGAAAGGGTGCGCGCACGGCTCAAGGTGGTGAAGTCGGAGTAGCGCAGCTTGAGTTCAATGGTGCGGGCGAAGAGGCGGTGTTCGCGCAACCGGCGGCCGACTTTTTCGGCGAGGCGCGCCAGCGTGGCTTCCAGCAGAGCCTGCTCGCGGATGTCTTCAGAGAATGTGTGCTCGTGCGAGATGCTCTTGGGATCCTCGTAGGCTCCGATCTCGCCTTCGAACCACGCGCCGGCGTCCGCGCCGCGCGCTTTGCCGGCAAGCGCCAGGCCCCATTGTCCGAAGCGGCGCAGGAGGAAGTCCTCGTCGAGCCGCACGAGGTCGCCGACGCGCCGGACGCCGATTTCACGGAGCCGTTCGGCGGTGACGCGGCCGACGCCCGGGATGCGGCTGACATGGAGCGGAGCGAGGAAGGCGGCTTCCATGCCCGGCGGCACCCAGGCGATGCCGTTCGGCTTGGCGAAATCCGAGCAGACCTTGGCGAGCATCTTCGAAGTGGCGATGCCGACCGAGCAGTTCAATCCTGTGCGATCCGCGATGCGCTCGTGCAGCAGCGTGGCGGCGCGCAGCGGCGGTCCCCACAGCCTCTCGGTGCCGGTCATGTCGAGATAGGCTTCATCGACGCTCGCCATCGAGACGAGCGGAGTGAATTCGAGCAGGATTTCGTGGACACGGTGTGAGTACTCGCGGTAGCGCTCGGGATGGCCGTCGAGGAAGATGGCCTGCGGGCACAGCCTGGCGGCGGTGCGCAGGGGCATGGCCGAGTGGACGCCGAACTTGCGGGCCGCGTAGGAGGCCGCGGCGACAACGCCGCGCTCGTCCCTCTTTCCGCCGACGACGACAGGCTTGCCCTTCAGGCCGGGGTCGAAGAGTTCCTCGACCGAGACGAAGAAAGCGTCCATGTCGACGTGGAAGACGGTTCTCACGGGGTGTAGCGGGCGCGGATGACGCGGGGCCATCCAGCCAGATCATACTCCGTGGCCAGATCCGACCACGAGGGGCCGAAGGCGGCGCGCACGCCGGGCTCTCCCTGGTAACCGATCTCGACAAGGAGCCAGCCACCGGGCGCCAGCAGGCGTTCGGCTTCGGGCACGATCCGATGGTAGAACTCGACGCCGGATTCGCCGCCGGCGAGCGCGACGCGGGGTTCATGGTCGCGGACTTCGCGCTGCAACGAGGGGATTTCGTGGATGGGGATGTAGGGCGGATTGGCGACGGCAAGATCGAACCGGCCGGCGACAGCGCTCGCCAGGTCGCACTGGATGAGTTCCACGCGGGCCCGGTGGCGGCAAGCGTTGCGGCGGGCGATCTCGAGGGCCGGAAAGCTGATGTCGGTGGCTACGGCCCAAGCGTCGAGTTCGAGCGCCAGCGTCACGGCGAGGTTGCCCGAGCCGGTACAAAGGTCGAGCACGCGGCGCGCGCGGGGCGCGGCGCGGAGGGCCTGTTCGACGACGTGTTCGGTTTCGGGACGGGGGATCAGGACGTCGGGCGAAACCTCGAACTCGCGCCCGTAGAACTCCTGGCGGCGCGTGATGTGCTGGAGGGGGCGGCCCTGGAGCCGCTCGTGCAGGTAACGGCCGTAGTGGATCCACTCGACGGTGGTCAGCTCGTGCTCGGGGTGCGAGTAGAGGTAGGCGCGTTCGCGGCGCAGCGCGTGGCAGAGGAGCAGTTCGGCGGTGAGCCGCGGCTCGGGTGTTCCGGCGGCGGCGAGAATCTCAGACCCTTGCCGGAGCGCCGTCCGGAGATTCATGCTGGGCCGCCTGGGCGGCTTCGGCCTGCTCGCGCAGCTTTTGGGCGTTGTAATGAGTGGTGCAGGCGTCGATCAGGGGATCGAGTTCGCCCTCCATGATGCGGTCGAGCTGGTAGAGCGTCAGGCCGATGCGGTGATCGGTGACGCGGTTTTCCTTGAAATTGTAGGTGCGGATTTTTTCCGACCGGTCGCCGGTGCCGACCTGGGAACGGCGGTCGGCGCCGATGGCCTGGCGCTGCTTCTCAAGCTCCATTTCGTAGAGCCGGGAGCGGAGCACGCGCTCGGCCTTGGCGCGGTTCTTGATCTGCGATTTCTCGTCCTGGCAGGTGACGATGAGGCCGGTGGGCAGGTGCGTGATGCGTACGGCGGAATAAGTGGTGTTGACGCTTTGCCCGCCCGGGCCGGAGGAGCAGTAGGTGTCGATGCGGATGTCCTTGGGGTCGATTTTGACCTCCACCTCGTCGGCTTCCGGCAGCACGGCGACGGTGATGGTGGAGGTGTGGATGCGGCCCTGCTGTTCGGTGACCGGGACGCGCTGCACGCGGTGGACGCCGCTTTCGTACTTCAGCTTTGAATAGACGCGGTCGCCGCTGATGAGGGCGATGACTTCCTTGAAGCCGCCGGCCTCGGACTCGCTGACGGAGGTGATCTCGACCTTCCAGCCCTGGCTCTCCGCGTAGCGCGAATACATGCGGAAGACCTCGGCGGCGAAGAGGCTGGCTTCGTCGCCGCCGGCGCCGGCGCGGATCTCCAGCACGATGTCCTTGTCGTCGTTGGGATCCTTGGGCAGCAGGAGCAGCTTGAGCTCTTCGGCGAGCTCCTGCTGGCGCGGTTCGAGGCGGGCGATCTCCTCTTCGGCCATTTCGCGCAGGGCCGGGTCCTTCTCTTCCAGCATCAGGCGCGCGCCGGCCAGGTCATCGGCGAGCTTGCGGTACTCGCGCCAGGCGTGGACGATCTCCTCGAGGTCGCGGTGTGCCTTGGCGGTCTTCCGGTAGAGCGCAGCGTCCTGGATGACCGCCGGGTCGGCCATCTGCGCAGCGAGCGCTTCGAACTTGCGCTCGACCTCTTCGAGTTGGCGGGTGAAGTCCATCAGGCGATCACCAGATCTCCGCCCTGCCGCTCCTCGAGCGCCATGGCATGGTTCAGCGCAGTGATGGCAACTTCGGTCTGCCGGTCGGAGGGGGGCTGGGTGGTGATGCGCTGAAGCCAGAGACCGGGCGCGGTGAACAGGGCCAGCAGGCTGCCGCGGCGGCGGGCGGCGAAGCGGATCACCTCATAGCTGAGCCCGGCGATCAGGGGCAGAGCGAGCACGCGCACGGCCATCTTCTCGAGAAATCCTTGAGCGGGGATGACGGCGTAGACGGCGATGGAAACCATCATCACCACCAGCAGGAAGCTCGTGCCGCAGCGGGGATGGAAGGTGGGGAAGGCGCGGGCGTTGTCGACGGTGACGGGCATGCCGCTTTCGAAGTTGAACACGACGCGGTGTTCGGCGCCGTGATATTCAAAGACGCGCCGGATGTCGGCCCAGCGGGAAATGAGCCACAGGAAGCCCAGGAAGATAGCGAGCCGCACGACGCCGTCGGCGAGGTTGAACAGGATCTGGTTGTGCAACCAGGGGTAGACGGCTTCGAGCCGGGTGGTGATCCACAGAGGCACGAACTTGTAGAGAGCGATGAAGAAGACGAAGGAGAAGGCGAGGTTCAGCGCCATCAGCCAGCCGGGAATCTCGCCGGGCCGTGCGGCAGGCGTGCCGGATTGCGGTGTGGCGCCGACCTCCGCCTGCAGGGCGACGTCGGCGGAGAAGCGCAAGGCCTTGACGCCCAGCGCCATGGCTTGGCCGAGCGTGCCCACCCCGCGCAGGACGGGCAGCTTGAAGGCAGGGTACTTCTCCGACAGCTTCGGCAGCGGGCGCTCGTCGATCACCACTTCGCCGTCGGGGCGGCGCACGGCGGTGGCGTAGCTGTGCGGGGCGCGCATCATGACGCCCTCCATCACCGCCTGCCCGCCGACGAGCGTCTCCTCGCCGCTTTCGAGCACGGGCAGCATCTGGGTGTGCGCAGCCAGACGGAAAAAGTCACGCAGGGTCAAACGAATCCAGCCTCTCTTCTTTGAGTATACCGGCAACCTGCGGGATTCGCGAACAAGCCGCGCTTTCCGTGCCCTTCGCACAGTCTCGTTCCGTGGCGCAGCCTTCAGGCTGCGGCCATCGACTGCCGGGCGCCGGCGTGCGTCTCCAGCAGCCAGCGGATCTGAATGGTTTCAAAAGGAGGCGCGCAATAGTCCGCCGCACCCTCTTCAAGAGCGTCCAGCCAGCCTTCCACTTCCGGAAGGCGGCTGACCACCACCACGGGCGTGCGCGGAAACAGCGCCAGAGCCTCGCGGAGGATCGGGCGGGCTGATGGGCAGAAGACGATATCGGCCTTCTCGGGAACGCCGCCGCTGGCAAACTCAGTGACACAGCCGCAGCGGGAGAGTTCGAGGCCGAGCTCCGAGGCGAGGCGGGAGTCCAGATAATAGAGAACCGCCCGCCGGGGTGTGGGATCAGAGGTGCTTTCGCCAGTCATCGTTCTCTTCCCCTCCATGGCCATGAAGGCCTGTGTCGCCGGCAACGGGCGCCCCGCAGGAGAGGCGCCATTCTGAAGGCTCCCAGGATCCTGCGTACGCTCCTATTTTAACCCGGAACCCCGGGAATTCCAATCGATATTTCTTATAGTCCTCAGCGCTTTCCGCCCGAGTCTTCCTTTGTACTGTTACAATGGAACTTTCTGGAGGTGAAATGGCGAAGATCGAGCGGCGAAGGACCGTATGCGCGGACGTGGGAGGCGTGAAGGTGGGCGGCGGGCACCCGATCGTCGTCCAGTCCATGACCAACACCGACACGGCGGACGTCGCCGCCACGGCGAACCAGGTGATGGAACTGGCGCGCGCGGGTTCGGAGATCGTCCGGGTGACCGTCAACACGGAGGAGGCCGCGCGGGCGGTGTCGAAGCTGGTTGAAACGCTGCGAGCGTTCGGTTTTCAGACGCCGGTCGTCGGCGATTTCCATTACAACGGCCACATTCTTCTGAAGAAGTATCAGGAATGTGCAAAGAATCTCGCGAAATATCGCATCAATCCGGGAAATGTGAATATCGGCCGAAAAACGGATGACAATTTCCGCACCATGATCGAGTGCGCCATTGAATACGGCAAGCCGGTGCGGATCGGAGTGAACTGGGGCTCGCTGGATTCGGCCTTGCTGACGCGGATGATGGACGAGAACGCGAAGCTGCCCGAGCCGCTGGATGCCGCCGAGGTGACCAAGCGGGCGATTGTGGCCAGCGCGCTGGAATCGGCACGGCTGGCAGAGAGCTACGGGCTGCCGCACGACCGCATCATTCTCAGCGCTAAAGTCTCCGGGGTGCAGGACCTGATCGACGTGTACCGGATGCTGGCGGCGCAGTGCGACTACCCGCTGCATCTGGGGCTGACCGAGGCGGGCATGGGCGCCAAGGGAATCGTGGCCACGACAGCGGCATTGTCGATCCTGCTGCAGGAGGGGATCGGCGACACGATCCGCGCGTCGCTGACGCCGGCGCCGAACGGCGACAGGACCGAGGAGGTGCTGGTGTGCCAGCAGATCCTGCAATCGCTCGGCATCCGCACCTTCACCCCGCAGGTGACGGCGTGCCCGGGCTGCGGACGGACGACGAGCACGTTCTTCCAGGAGATGGCGGAACAGATCCAGACGTACCTGCGGGAGCAGATGCCGTTGTGGAAGGGCCGCTATGCGGGGGTGGAGGAGCTGAAGGTGGCGGTGATGGGCTGCGTGGTGAACGGGCCCGGGGAATCCAAACACGCCAACATCGGCATCTCGCTGCCGGGCACATTCGAGGAGCCGAAGGCGCCGGTGTTCGTGGACGGGCAGCTGGTGAAGACGCTGCGGGGCGATGGCATTGTCGCCGAGTTCATCTCCATGCTGAATGACTATGTCGAGCGCCGCTATGGAACACCGGCGCGCTGAGCCCGGGTCGAGGGCGGACTCCCGCAGGCTGCCGCCCCGGCCCCCGGCCTGGGCCCGGGGCTGATCTGGCGTGGAGGGAGGCGGGGGTGGCTTGCGATGGGTTTAGGGGCAATACTGTTCACTTAACGATCCTGATTCGTTTGGCTACATTGATCCGGCGGCTCCTTTGCCGCTTGCGTGGGCGCAGGTTGTAGTTGCTCATCTTCC
>Ga0209018_1001914_pt1 | contig 15764 bp, 15 predicted proteins | sample YNPBryBLVA2012_FD_185814 | JGI IMG/M metagenome (GOLD analysis project Ga0209018, IMG submission 185814) | Anoxygenic and chlorotrophic microbial mat microbial communities from Yellowstone National Park, USA - YNP Bryant BLVA 2012 (SPAdes)... ...
TTATAAGTCAATCAGGTCTGATTACCTGCAACGTCCTTCGCATCGCCCGGCGAAACTCCCCCTGCGGCGGCAGCAGGCTCACCGCCAGAAACGCCTCCCGCTCGAAGTCGTAGAAGTAGCCCGGCTGCACCAGCACCCGCGCCTGCTCCAGCAGACGCAGCGCCCACTCCTCTTCGCTGCAGATCCGGGGCGCCTCCAGCAGCGCCGTCCACCCGCCCTCCGGCTCTCTCGCCCGCCACGCCGGGGCCTCCTGCGTGAGCGCTACCAGTTCCGCCCAGTTGTCCAGAACCTGCCACAGGATCTTGCTCTGGAGCGCTCCCGCCAGCTCCAGCCAGCGCGGCGCCGCCAGTTGCACCGGCGCGGAGGCGGGCAGATAGGCGTCGGCGATCCACTCCAGCCGCTCCAGCGCCTCCCTCCGCAACTCCTCCGGACCGCCCGCATGAATCCAGCCCAGCTTCATCTGCGGCAGACCCGCCGTCTTCGACAGGCCGCTCAACGTGAACGTCAGCGCCCGGTGCGGACCCGCCAGCGACGACACGCGCGGCGTTCCGCCCCGCCATTCATAGTCGTAGAAGACCTCGTCCACGATCACCGCCAGCCCGCGCGCGCCGGCCAGGTCCTGCAATTCCCGCCATTCCTGCGCTCGCAGGTAGGTGCCCGTCGGGTTGTTCGGGTTCACGACTACCACAGCCCGGGCGCGCGGGTCAAGGTGCGCTTGCAGTTCCGCGATGTCCAGCCGCCACCCCTTGTCCTCCGGCAGCGGATACTGCACGGCGCGCACCCCTTCCAATTGCGCCAGGCATTCGAAGAGAGGGTAGGAAGGCCGCGGCATCATCACCGCGTCGCCCGGCTCGCACAGCAGCTTGAACAGCCACGAGTACGCCTCGCTGGTGCTGGACGTCAGCACCAGGTTCTCCGCATCCGGCGCCGCGCCGTGCCGCCTGTGCCACGCCGCAATGGCCCGCCGGGCCTCCATGTCGCCCTTCGGCCCGGGTTCGTAGAGCAATGCGCGCTCGTCCGCCAGGGCCGCCAGGATCTCCTCCTCCGGGTAGTCGATCCCCGCCTGCGTCGGGTTCGACAACGTCAGGTCAATCAGTTTGGCCCCGCCCCGCCGAAGCTCCTGCGCCCGTTCCCACAGCCGGTTCGGTTGAAACGTGTGCGGAGTGCGCGAAGAGAACCCGGTCACGCTTCCGCCACCACCGGGTTGCGCAGCTCGCCCAGGCCCTCGATGCGCACAATCATTTCGTCGCCGGGCCGCAGCCAGCGGGGCGGCCTTTTCGAAAAACCGACCCCCGCCGGCGTCCCGGTCGCCACAACATCGCCCGGCTCCAGCGTCAATACGCCCGAAATAAAAGCAATCAACTCCGGGATCTTGAAGATCATTTTTCCCGTATTCGATGCCTGCATGCGGTCGCCGTTCAGGAAGAATTCGATCGCCAGCGCGTGCGGATCCCCGATCTCGTCCGCCGTCGTGATCCACGGGCCCGTCGGCGCGAAGCCGTCGAACGTCTTGCCCATCAGCCACTGCGACGTCGCCAGCTGGAAATCCCGCGCGCTCACGTCGTTGAAGCACATGTAACCGAACACATGCTCCCGCCACCCGCCCGCCGGAATATGCCGCCCGCCCCGCCCGATCACAAACGCCAGCTCCGCCTCATAATCCGGTTTTTGCGAGTTTTTCGGCAGAACCACTGGCGCTCCGGGGCCGATAATTGTATTCGAATACTTGCTGAATATCGTCGGAACGGAGGGAATTTCCATCTTCGCCTCCGCCGCATGGTCGCGGTAGTTCAACCCGGCGCACAGGATCTTCGGCGGGCGAGCCAGCGGCGCCAGCAGCACCGCCTGCTCCAGAGCGAGCCCCGGGTCGGGCGTCGCCTCCAGGTGCCGCCGGATCCGGTCCAGCGACGCCGGCGCCGACGCGATAATCTCCTGCACCGATCCGAACCCCGCCGGCTGAAGGCTGAAGATCCGCCCGCCGCGGACCAGCCCGGGCGCAGCCGTCCCCCCGGGCGTCTGATACATCGCCAGCTTCATATGGGATTCCCGGGCGCCTCCGGCGCCCCCTTCCGCCGCTATTATCGCAACCCCGCCCCGGCGCTGCGGCGCTTACTCCTGCATCATCGCCTGCGAGTCCATCTCCCGCCACGCGCTGATCTTCAGCCGCCGGCATACCCAGCACAGGTTCTCGTCCGAGAACGGCGCCACTTCCGATCCGCACACCACGCACCCTTTCCTCTTCCGCTCCGGCTTCGCGTTCTCCACGCGCGCCGCCCGCGGACGGACGTTCTCCGGGCGCTTCGTCTTCTTCGCCATCTGTTTCCAGCTAATCACGGTCCGGCCCAAAGATCAATCCCCGGCCGCCGGCGCCGCCGCATGCGCCGTCCGCCGCCGCGCCAGCCAGGCCCGCACGTCCTCCACATACGAGTAGGACACCGGCACCACCAGCAGCGTCAGCAGCAGGCACAGCAACTGCCCGCCGATGATCGTCACCGCAATCGCCGACCGCGTCGCCGCCCCCGTCCCGATCGCTACCGCCGTCGGCACCAGCCCGGCAATGATCGAAAACGTCGTCATCAGAATCGGCCGCAACCTCACCTGGTTCGCCTCCAGGATCGCCTGCCGCAGCGGCTTGCCCGTCTCCAGCAGACGGTTCATGTAGTCCACCTGCAAGATCCCGTTCTTCTTCACAATCCCCAGCAGCAGCAGGATTCCCAGCGCGCTGAACAGGTTGAGCGAACGCCCCGTCGCCAGCAGGCTGATCAGCGCAAACGGCACCGACAGCGGCAGCGTCAGCAGAATGATGAAGGGATGCACCAGGCTCTCGAACTGCGCCGCCAGCACCATGTACATGAAAATCGACGCCAGCCCGATGGCCAGCACCATGTTCGCCGTGGTCTCCTCGAGGATCTTCACCTGCCCGCTGAATGCCAGCCGCACCCCCACCGGCAGGTCCATCTCCGCCAGCACGCGGTTCACTGCTGCCGCCGCGTCCGCCAGCGTGTGGCCCGGCGCGGGATTCCCGTAGAACGAAATCGCGTACTGCCGCCCCACGCGGTCAATCCGCGACGGCCCCACACCGCGCTCCAGCTTCGCGATCGAATCCAGCCGGATCAGCCCCAGCTTCGCCGACGGCACCAGCAGCCGGCTCAGCACCTCCGGATTGTCACGCTGCTCCGGCAACAGCCGCATTGTCACCGGATACTGCTCGCCCAATTCCTTGTATGTCGTGATCTCGTCCTCTCCCGACATCAGCAGCCGCACCGCGCTGGCCACGTCCGCCACCCGCACGCCGAGGTCGCTGGCCAGCTGCCGGTCGATCTGCACCTGCAACTCGGGGTTGCTGAAGTTCAGGTTCGCCCGCATGTCGGCTAGCTCCGGTTGCTTCAGCAGCCGCTCCAGCAGTTCGCGCGACAGGGGCACCAGTTGCTCGAAATCCGGCCCCATCAGCGACGCCCGGATCGGCGCGAACGTGTCCCGCCCGCCCAGCACGTTCGGGAATGTCACCGCCGGCCTCGCATACGAATATTCCCGCAGAATCGCGCGGATCTGCTGCGCCGTCTCGTTCAGAGGACCGCGCTGGTTCGGCGGAACCAGCAGCACAGTGAACCGCGCCATCGTCACCCGGTCGATAAAGCCCGCGCTCGCTGGCACCACCGTCGTTACCCCGGGCACCTTCGCCACTTTGTTGGCGATCTCCATCGCCACCCGCTCTGTCGCCTCCAGCGACGAGCCTTCCGGCATCTCCATCGAAATCCCCAGCTCGCTCTGGTCCTCCTGCGGCATCCAGTCCCGCCCGATGAACCGTCCCAGCACGAACGTCGACCCGAACGTCACCAGACAGATGGCGACAATCGCCAGCCGGTGGTCCAGCGCCCACCCCAGCACCCGCAGATAAGCCCGCTCCCAGGGCTGCTGCCTGTGCCCGTGCCCCAGCTCCTCCTTCTTCTTGCTCTTCAGCTTCAATACCCGCGCGCTCAGCGTCGGCGTCAGCGTGAACGCCACCAGCATCGACACCAGGATCGAGAACGACATCGTCCAGCCGAACTGGTTCAGGTACCTCTTCGCATATCCGCTCACGAACGCGATCGGCACGAAAATGATCACCAGCGACAGCGTCGTCGCCAGCACGGCCAGCGAAATTTCCTTCGTCGCGTCGATCGCCGCCCGCTTCGGGTCGATCCCTTCGTAGCTCTCCAGGTAGCGGTAGATGTTCTCGAGCACGATGATCGCGTCGTCGATCACGATCCCCACCGCCAGCGTGAGCGCCAGCAGCGTCATCGAGTTCAGCGTGTAGTCCAGGTAGCGCATGATCGAAAACGTCGTGATGATCGACGTCGGAATCGCCACCGAGCTGATCAGCACCGTGCGGAAGTCCCGGATGAAAAACCAGATGATCAGCGACGCGAACAGCGAGCCCAGCACCAGGTGCTCTTCCAGGCTGTGGACCGAGTTCCTGATGTAGGTGGCCGTCTCCTTCACCACGCTCACCTTCAGCCCCGCCGGCAGTTGCCGGCTGATGTCGTCCACCTTCGCGATCACCTCGTCCACCACCTTCACCGTGTTCGTGCCCGTCTGCCGCGTGACATCCATGAGCACTGCGGGCTGCCCCTGGTAGTAGGCGAACGAGCGCCGCTCCGCCATGCCGTCCTCGGCGAAGCCCACATCGCGCACCCGGATCGGCACCCCGTTCACGTTCTTGATGATGATGTTGCTGAACTGCTCCACCTCCTCCACCCGCCCCATCGTCCGCACGCCGACCTCCTGCGGCCCGCGGATGATCCTCCCGCCGGGCGCCTCCACGTTCTCCGACCGCACCGCCCGCTCCACGTCCTGCGCCGTCAGGTTGTACCCGCTCAGCTTGTTGATGTCGAGCAGGATGTTGATCTGCCGCTTGCGCCCGCCGGCGATATTCACCGACGCCACCCCGTCCACCGTCTCCAGCCCGCGCCGCACGATCTTGTCCGCCACTTCTGTCAGCTCGCGCACGCTCGCCTGGCCGCTCAGCGCCAGCATCACTACCGGGTCGGAATCCGGGTCCGCCTTGCGCACCACCGGCGGCAACACGTTCGGCGGCATCCGCCGCACCGCGCCTGCCGCCTTCTCGCGCACCTCCTCCACCGCCTCGGAGATGTCCTTGTCCAGCGTGAAAGTGACGATCAGGTTGCTCGACCCTTCCGTCACTATCGCCCGCAGCTCGTCGATGCCACTGATCGCGCTCACCGCCTCCTCCAGCGGCATCACCACCTGCGAGACCATCTCCTCGGGGCTGGCGCCCGGCAGCCGCGTGTTGATATACACGGTCGCCGGATCGGTCCTCGGGAACAGGTCCACGCCCAGATCGAAGAAGCTGAACAGTCCCATCACCGCCAGAAACAGGATCAGCATGAAGGCGAAGACAGGGCGTTGAACGCAGATCTCGGTGAGACGCACGGGTGGTTGGGCTCCTGCCTGTTTATGATGCCGCGCGAAGGGCGGAAAGTTACTTTCGCGCCCTCCCCGCGTTTCCTCGCCTCCCGCCAACCCTGTGCGAAAATGAAGGTTTCTATGTCCGATATCGCGTTTCTGTTCCCCGGACAGGGCTCGCAGGCGCCCGGCATGGGAAAGGCGCTCGCCGAGGCCTTCGAAGCAGCGCGGCGCGTCTTCGAGGAAGCCGACGACGCGCTCGGCTTCCCCATCTCCCGCCTTTGCTTCGATGGGCCGGAGGATCAACTCCGCCTCACCGAAAACACCCAGCCGGCGCTGCTCACCGTCTCCATCGCCGCCCTTCGCGTCCTGGAACAGGAGGGCTTCCGCCCGGCGTGGGTGGCGGGCCACAGTCTCGGCGAATACTCGGCTCTGGTCGCCGCCGGCTCGCTTCAGTTCCGCGACGCCGTCCGCCTGGTTCGCTTGCGCGGCCGCTACATGCAGGAGGCCGTCCCCCCGGGCGTTGGCGCCATGGCCGCCGTGCTCAAGCCCCCCATGGACTGCCTCGAGCAGATCCTCGCCGAAGCCGCCCAGGGCGAAATCGTCGCCGCGGCCAATTTCAATTCTCCCGATCAGATCGTCATCGCCGGCCATGCGGGCGCCGTCGCCCGCGCCGGAGATGCGCTCAAGGCCGCCGGCGCCAAACGCGTGGTTCCCCTCCCGGTCAGCGCCCCCTTCCATTGCCCGCTCATGTTGCCGGCGCAGCAGCGCCTGAAGACCGATCTGGACGCCACGCCTTTCGCCGATCTCGCCATCCCGCTCGTCAACAACGTCGCCGCGCGCGTCGTCACGACCGGCCAGGAGGCGCGCGAAGGACTGTGCCTCCAGGTCTCCGGCGCGGTCCGCTGGACCGAATCCGTGCTGAAGCTCGCCGAACTCGGCTGCACCCGCGCCGTGGAGGTGGGCGCGGGCGCCGTCCTCTGCGGCCTCCTCCGGCAGATCGCGCCTCAGATCCGAACGGCGAAGTTCGGCGAACCCGCCGACCTCGACAAGGTCCGCGAACTCCTCTCCTGAGCATCCCGGTTTTCGCCCGGCGCCGCTCGGCTGCCCGCACAGCCGCGCCGGCGCCTGGCGACAGTCGGCGCCGCCCCGGCCGCTTTACGCCTGGCCGGGGCGAGCGCCCCGCTGTCTTTGAGCCTTCTTCGCTGTTCGATACAATAAGGCGAACCTATGATCCTCCCGCGTTGCTCCGCTCCGCTGCTGGTTGCGGCTGCGCTGGCCGGGGCGCTGGCCGGCTGCAAGAAGGCAGTGCCGCCAAACGTTGCCGCCACCGTCAACGGCCGCGCCATCACCTACGCCGATCTCGACAAGCAGTACAAACGCCAGTTCCCCCAGCAGCAGGAGGGCGCCACCCCGGATCAGATCCTCTTCCAGAAACTTGAGCTTCTCCGCGCCATGATCGACGAGGAGATCCTCCTCCAGCGCGCCGAAAAGCTCTCTCTCCTGGCCCGCGACGAGGACGTCGACGCCCGCCTCAACGAAATCAAGGCCCCCTACACGCAGGAAGAGTTCCAGAAGCAGCTCGACGCCCAGGGCATGACGCTCGAGGAACTCAAGAGCCAGATCCGCCGCTCCCTCTCCATCGAGAAGCTCCTCAACCGCGAGATCGGCAACCAGATCAGCATCTCCGACAAGGATGTCGCCGAGTTTTACAACGTCAACAAGGCGATGTTTCGCTTCCCCGAAACCAATTACCACATCGCCCGCATCGTCGTCACCGTCGGCCCCTCGCCCGAAGTCCGCAACCTCTCCGGCTCCAAGGCCCTCACCGAGGACCAGGCCCGCAAGAAGATCCAGATGATCGAGGCCCGCCTCAAGCAGGGCGAGGACTTCGCCAAGGTCGCGCAAGCCTTCAGCGAAGACTCCCAAAGCGTCCCCAACGGCGGCGACATGGGCTTCATCCCGGAATCCGCCCTCCAGCAGGCCGACGCCGATACCCGCCGCGTCATCATGAACCTCGTTCCCGGCCAGATCTCGCCTCCTCTGCGCACCCAGGGCGGCTGGCAGATCCTCAAGCTCATCGCCCGCGAAGAGGCCGGCCAGCGCGAACTCAACGATCCGCGCGTCCAGCAGAACATCCGCGAAACCCTCCGCACGCGCAAGGAACAGCTCCTCCGCAACGCCTACCTCGACGCCTGCCGCAACGAGTCGCAGGTCATCAACTACCTCGCCCTCTCGCTCGCGCCCGGCTTCCAGAAGCAGTAGCGGCTCTCGCCGCCCGCGGAGCCCATGTATGATGGTGTTCCCCATGGGGTCCGCCGCCTCTCCCGCCCTGCTTGAGTGGCCGCAGGCCTGGCAGAATCCGGCGCCGCTGTCGCTGCTCGAAGATTCTCCCTTCCGCGTCCTTGTCTTTCCTGACGGCGCGCCGCCGGAGATTGCCGCAGCCGCCGCGCCGCGCTTTACCCTGCTCGAACGCCCCGCGTGGCGCAAGCAGGCGGAGATCGACTGGCGCGCCCCCGGCGATCCCGTCCTCATTGGCGACGCCGTCTGGCCATCCCTCGGCGCTGCCAGCGCGGCGGATTCCGCCGAAGCTGGTCCCACCGGGCTTCCCTGGCTCGACTCCAACGGCTGGCTGCTCCGCTTGGCCCGCAGCCTCGCCCCTTCCAGCCGCATCTGGATCCGCTCCGACCCCCCGCAGGACGCAGCACCCGTCGATGCCGGCCTTTCCGCCTTCGCACAAATGGAAGCGCGTGCTCACGGCGCCGCCCGCGCTCTCTCGCTTCCGCCCGCCATCGCCGCCGGGCTTGCCGCCGCCAACAACTCCGCACTCGCATGGTGGCGCAGGGTCTGTAGCGCGGAATCCTGGTGGCAACGCCACACCGCCTGGCAAGCCTGGCCCACCTGCGCGCGCCTGCTCGTCGTCTCCGATTTCGCCGGCCCGAACCTCTATCCGGCAACGGAGTTTCTGAACCTCTCGGCGCGCCGCACCCTTCCCTGGCAGGCGGTCCTCGCGCCGCGCCTCGAAGACGCGCACCTGCGCGGTATGGCCGCGGCCCTCTATATCGATCAGCAGCCGCTTACGCCGCCTGTCCTCGAACCCCTCCAGAGGTTCGCCGCGCGCGGCGGGCTGCTCGTCTGCCTCGCTTCTGCGCGTGGCGGCCTTCGAGACCTCGATGCCCGCCCCGCCGCGCACCCGCGCTTTGAAGTTCACCGCTGCGGCAAGGGCCGCGTCGCGCTGAGCCGTTCCGGCTGGGAAGACCCCTACCTGCTGGCGCAGGACGTGCATCTCCTCATGAGCCGCCGCCACGACGTCATCCGCCTCTTCAACCCCGGCTCGATTCTCGCCTGGCCTGCCGAGTCGCCGCATCGCCGCCGCCTGCTCGTGCATCTGCTCAACTACAGCCGCTATGGCGCGGCCCACGACGTCGCCGTGCAAACCTGGCAGCCCGTGAAATCCGCCTGGATCGAACTCCCCGGCGCCGAACGCCGTCCGGCTGCGCTCCGGCGCGAGGCGGGAGGCTGGGAAGCCGTGCTCGAGCCGTTCGACGCCTATTGCGCCCTGGAACTGGAGGTCCAACGGGATGCAGCCTGAACGATTCGCTCTGACGCGCCGGGCGTTCCTCGCCGCCGGCGCCGCCGCCACCCTCCGCGCCGAAGCCCCCTCCTCGCGCGTCGCCATCGCCCGCTGTCACTCTTACGGTAGCGAACTGTACGGCACGCTGCGCACCCTTCTCGATCAGCTCGGCGGCGCCGCCCGGCTGGTCCGCGGCAAGACCGTCACCCTCAAAATCAACCTCACCGGCTCGCCCACGATGCGCATGGGCGCCACACCCGCCGAGAAGGCGCAGTACACCCACCCCGCCGTCATCGGTTCGCTCATCCGCATCCTCGGCGACGCCGGCGCGCGCCGCGTGCAGATCGCCGAGGGCTGCTTTGCCTCCGACGAGCCGCTCGACGAATTTCTCCTCGCCGCCGGCTGGGACCCCGCGCCATGGCTCTCCGCCGCCCCGCGCGTGTTGCTCGAAAACACCAACATCGCCGGGCGCGCCCGCCGCTACGCCCGTTTTCCCACCCCCGGCGGCGGCCACCTCTTTCCGGGATTCGACCTCAACCGCGTCTACGCCGATTGCGACGTCCTCGTCAGCGTGGCCAAGCTCAAGGAGCACGCCACCTGCGGCGTCACCCTCGGCATGAAAAACATGTTCGGCGCCACGCCGCTCACCATCTACGGCGATTACGCCGGCAAAGACGAGCCCGACGAAAGCGCCGCCCGCAGCGGCCGCGTCATGGTCATGCACCACGGACGCCGCCCGCCCTCGAAAAGCGCGCCCCAGCCCAAAGAGGAAGGCACGCCCCGCGATGACAAATGGCGCATGCCCCGCATCGTCGCCGACCTTTCGGCGGCTCTGCCCGTCCATCTCGCCGTCATCGACGGCATCGACACCATGGCTGGCGGCGAAGGGCCATGGATTCGCGGCGTCCGCCCCGTCCATCCTGGCCTGCTCGTCGCCGGGCTCAACCCCGTCTGCACCGACGCCGTCGCCACCGCCTGCATGGGTTTCGATCCGCTCGCCGGACGCGGCGCGCCGCCTTTCGAGCGCTGCGACAGCTTCCTCGAGCTCGCCGAGCAGCTCGGCGTCGGCACGCGCCATCTCGACCGCATCGATGTCGCCGGCTTGCCCATCGCCGGCGCCGTCTTCCGTTTCCGCGGCGCCTGAGCCGCCTTCCGGAACCCGGCGCCGCCCGCCCGGCATCCAAGCAGACGTGAGGGGCGCGGGGCGCCGCGGCGCGCCCGCCGGGATCGCATGAAAGCAGACACACGATTTTCGCTGCCTTGGTCGATGGTGACGCCCAGGAGCGTCTACCTGAGCCGGCGCCGCTGGCTCGCCGCCGCTCTCGCCTTGCCTGCCGCGGCTTCAGCCGGGCAGAAGATCGAAAACTTCCGCAAGACGGGCTACGGGAAGGGCGAATCGCTCACCCCCTACGACGCCGTCACCTCCTACAACAACTACTACGAGTTCGGCACCGCCAAGGAGGATCCGGCGCGCCACGCCCGCAACTTCCGCACGCGCCCGTGGACGGTGCGTGTCGAGGGCGAAGCGCTCAAGCCCCGCACCTTCGACCTCGACGAGATCCTCCGCCTCGCCCCGCTCGAAGAGCGCATCTACCGCATGCGCTGTGTCGAGGGCTGGTCCATGGTGATCCCCTGGATCGGCTTCCCGCTCGCCGAACTGCTCCGCCAGGCGGAACCCAAGTCCACCGCGAAATTCGTCGCCTTCGAATCGTACTTCGACCTGAAGCAGATGCCGCGCGGCGCCTGGGCGGGCATCCCGTTCCCCTATGTCGAAGGGCTCCGCATCGACGAAGCGATGCACCCGCTCACGATCCTCTCCGCCGGGCTCTACGGTGAGCTGCTTCCCAACCAGAACGGCGCCCCGCTCCGCCTCGTCGTCCCCTGGAAATACGGCTTCAAGAGCATCAAGTCCATCGTCCGCATCCGGCTCGTCAAGAACCAGCCGCCCACCACCTGGAACCTCGCCAACCCGCAGGAGTACGGCTTCTACTCCAACGTGAACCCGGATGTCGATCATCCCCGCTGGAGCCAGAAGAAGGAGCGCCGCATCGGCGAGTTCTTCAAGCGCGACACGCTCCTGTTCAACGGATACGGCAATGAGGTGGCCTCGCTTTACACGGGCATGGACCTCCGCAAGCACTACTGAGGCACGCCCTTGATCCGGGATCTGCTCACCTCCCGCGCCGCCAGGCCTGTTCTGCTGCTGCTCTGCCTCCTGCCCGCAGCCTGGCTCGCCGCCGCCGCCTGGCGCGGCGCGCTCGGCGTGAATCCGGTCGAGAAAATCACCCACGAGACCGGGCAGTGGACGCTCCGCCTGCTGCTGGCGACTCTCGCCATCACCCCGCTGCGGCGCATCGCGGGCTGGCCCGAACTCATCCGCTTCCGCCGCATGCTCGGGCTCGCCGCCTTCTTCTACGCCACGCTCCACCTGTTCACGTATCTCTGGCTCGACCAGTTCTTCGACTGGAACGCCATCGCGCGCGACATTGCCAAACGCCGCTTCATCACTGCCGGCATGGTCTCCTTCGCGCTCCTGCTGCCGCTGGCTTTTACTTCTACCCGGAGATGGATCGCCCGTCTCGGCGGCGCGCGCTGGCAGCGGCTCCACCGGCTCGTCTACCCGGCTGCCGCGGCGGGCGTCATCCACTTCTGGTGGCTGGTGAAGTCCGACATCCGCGAGCCGGCGCTCTATGCCGCCATTCTGGCTGTGCTGCTCGCCGCCCGCCTCGTGTGGCGCAGAGCGAAAGCCGCGGCGGGCGCCGCAGCGCCCGCCCAAACCTCCGCGCGATGAAGAGCTCCGCCCCTTACGCCATCTGCTGGATCAGGCTGTAGACGGGCTTCAGCGTCGGATACAGGATCGAGAACACCTCGTAGCCCCGTTCATACGCCGCGGATTCGTGTACGTTCGGCGTCAGGCATTCGGTCTCGCGAATCGCCGCGCCGCACAGCTCTTCCACGCTGTTGTACTCGCCCGTGCCCGCCACCGCCAGCAGCGCCGCGCCGTAAGCCGAGCCCTCGCTGTTCTCGAGCGTCGCCACGCCGCGCCCGAAGATGTCGGCCAGCATCTGCCGCCAGAACGGGCTGCGAGCCCCGCCTCCGCTGGCGCGCACCGTCTGGATGTCGACGCCCATCTGCTCGATCACGCCCAGGCAGTCCTTCAGGCTGTAGCTGACTCCCTCCACGATCGCCCGGATCATCTCCGCCCGCCCGTGCTTCGCCGTCAGCCCGATCCAGCCCCCCCGCGCAATCGGGTCCAGGTGCGGCGTTCGCTCGCCCATCAGGTACGGCAGCCAGAACAGCCCGTGCGCCAGCGGCGGCGACTTTCGCGCCTCTGCCATCAGCGTGTCGTAGTCCGTGCCCGGCGCGAACTGGTTGCGGAACCATTGCAGGCTCAGCCCCGCTCCCTGCGTCACGCCCATCACGTGCCACTTGCCGCGCACCGCGTGGCAGAAGGTGTGCACGCGCCCCTGCGGATCGTAATGCGGCCGGTCCAGATGCGCGAACACCACGCCCGATGTCCCGATCGTGCAGGACGCCACGCCTGCCCGCACGATGCCGTTGCCGATCCCGCTCGCCGCCTGGTCGCCCGCGCCGCCCACCACCGGCGTGCCTTCCTTCAATCCCGTCGCCTCCGCCGCCGCGCGCGTCACCGTCCCGGTGATGTCCGCCGACTCCTTCACCTCCGGCAGCAGCCCGCTGTCCAGCCCCAGCCGCTCGATCATCGCCGACGACCACCGCCGCGTCACCACGTCCAGCAGCCCCGTGCCCGAGGCGTCGCTCACCTCCGTGGAGTGCACGCCGGTCAGCATGAACCGCACATAGTCCTTCGGCAGCAGCATCTTCTTCGCCCGCTCGAAGTTCTGCGGTTCGTTGTCTTTCACCCACAGCAGCTTCGGCAGCGTGAAACCGGTCAGCATAGGATTGGCCGTGTGCGCCACCACGTTGGCCCGCCCCACGGTCTGGTGAATGTAGTCCACCTGCGGCTGGCTGCGCTGGTCGCACCAGATCAGGCTGGGCCGGATCACGGCGTTGTCCGCATCCAGCAGCACCAGCCCGTGCATCTGCCCGGTCAGGCCCAGGCCCTTCACCTGCTCCCCGCTCGCCCCGGCTTCTTTCAGCACCCCGCGGATGGCGGCTTGCGCCGCCTCCCACCAGTTCTCCGGGCGCTGCTCGGCCCATAGCGGGCGCTCCATCCGGATGTCCTCGTGCGGGGCGGTGCAGCCCGCCACCACCTTCCCTTTGCCGTCTACCAACAGGGCACGGCTGCCGCCCGTTCCGATGTCGAGTCCTAGCCAGTACATAGTGCGTTTGATCTCCTGCGGTCGCTTCCCCAAGTTTACCCTCACGCGAAGCGCCGCCCCGGCCCCTTGCCTCCCACCCTCCCGCCGGACACCCTGCAGGGGGCTCGTTCCCAAAGACGGACGAGCGCCGGAGGCCCGGAAACCGGCGTGCAGTCGGCTAGAATGGAAGTCCGTGCCTCGGGAATCGTTCCGGTTTTCGCACCGCCAGTCGATCGGCCTCGTCTTCCTGTGTACGCTGTTCGGCGTCGCGGCGCAGTATTTCATCAAGACCAGCGGCATGCAGGTGGCCCAGATCACCCTGCCCGCACTGCTGGCCAACTGGCAGCTCTGGGCCGGGCTCAGCCTCTACGGCGTCAGCACCGGGCTCCTGATCCTCGCTCTGCGTGATGGCGAGTTGTCGCTTCTGTATCCGGTCATCTCGCTCACGTACGTCTGGGTCACCATCCTCTCCGTGCTCGTCTTCCACGAGCGCATGACCCCCGGCAAGATCGCCGGCATCGCCACCATCTGCACCGGCGTGGCCCTGCTCGGCAAGGGGAGAAGCGAGTGAGCACGCCCGTCCGTTCCATCCTTCTGGTCCTCGCCGCCAGCTTCATCGGCAGCTTCGGCGCGGTTTTCCTGAAGTACGGCGCCGGACGGCTGCACCGGCAACTGTCGACCCTTCTGCTGAACTGGCGTCTCGCCGCGGGCGTCGGCCTCTACCTGCTTTCCTTCGTCTTCTACTATCTCGGCGTGCGCGAGGGCGAGTTGAGCGTGCTCTATCCGATGGTTGCGCTCGGCTATATCTGGACCATGTTCTGGTCGCGCCTTTTCTTTGGCGAGCCCCTCACCCGCCGCAAAGCGGGCGGCATCCTGCTCATTCTTGCCGGCGTCGCCATGCTCAACCTCGGCGCCTGAACCCTGCTCCGCCCGTCCCGCCGCTCCTCCTTCCCTCTGCTTGGCGCCGGCAATTCTGATTTCGGACCCTTGACTCCGTCGAGCAGTTTGCACATATTGCGCAGAGGAGGTATTTGCATGCGGCGATTGTGGCGCTGTGTGATTCCTGTTGCGGCGGCGGTGGCAGCGTTGAGCGGCGGCGGATGCGGCACTTCCTCGAAGGGGCCCGCCCCGCCCAAGCCCGGCACCCCGCCCTTCTTTTGGGCAGCTGCCAGGACCGCATACAAGAAGGGCGACTTCCAGGCGGCCATGAAAAACCTGAACAGCATCCTGGCGACCGAGAACGAGTTCACCCGCCGGGCGCAGATCTGGGAGCTCGTCCTTGACTCCGGCATCGCCCGCGGCGAAATGGAGTGGGCCGACATCCTCGATGAAGGCCGGCCGGCTGCCAAGGCGCGCGAGATCGATTTCCGCCGTCTCGCCAACGAGGCGCGCACGCTCGCCGGACAGAGCGCCATGCGGTTCGCCGACACCGGGCACAAACTGATGCCTGCCCTCACCGACGATGAAATTGCATTGCCGTTCGGCTTGCCGGATGTCAACAGGAACCGGCCCGTCGAGGTCGAGCGCATCATCAAGGGCCTCCTGCCCCTGCCGGCCGAGGTCGAGCGCCTCCACAACCTCATGATGCGGCGCGGCGTGTTGCTCAGCGTCATCGCCGTCGCCGATCCGGGCGGCGACCTCGAAAAGGCCCGCGAGTTGTTCTCGCAGCCCGAGCCGAAAGTGAAGCGGGAGCAGTTCCTGTTCTTCCTCGCCACCCAGTTCACCGAGCTGTCGCAACTGTTCGCGCCGAAGAAACTCGATCGTGCCGCCCGTGTCAAACTCTTCCTCGACAAGGCAAACGAGGCACTGGCGCCTGTCCCCAAATCGCCCGCGCGCGACAAGCTCCAGAAAAAGATCGCCGAATACGAAAAGAAGCTTCCGAAGGGGACAGCCTGACCCGGCACCTTCGCCATCCGGCGGATCTCCGGGCCACCCTTCGTGTTACAGTGCGCCTGTGCTGCGGATCGGCCGCACCTTGCTGAATCAGATGATTGCGCACGCGCTTGCTGCGGCCCCCGAGGAGGCGTGCGGCATCCTGCTGGGCTTGCGGCGCAGCACGCAACGCGAAGTGCTTCACGCCGTGCCTTGCCGCAACGTGTACGAAGGCAGTCGCCATGCACGCTTCCTCATCGATCCGGAACAGCAGCTGGCTGTGCAGCGAGAGGCGCGCCTTCAGGGCCTCGAGATCATCGGCTACTACCATTCGCACCCCGAAGGCATCGCGGCTTTCTCAGATGAGGACCGCCGGCAGGCCCACCCGTGGGTTTCCAATCTCGTTCTGGCCTTCCGCGGCGGCGTCTTCTTGGAAGCGCGCTCCTGGCGCGTGGATCCGGGCGGCGCCTGCGAGGAGGAACCTCTGGCAATCCCGGACGTCACCAACGCCGCCTCGCCTGCATCCTCCATGGCAGATGGCTGTTGAACTGTCTCCTTCCATGGCCAAACAGTTGGTCTCGCAGAACGCGGACGTGCAGTTCGTCGATGTGCGCGAGCCGCACGAGCGGCTC
>Ga0209018_1001915_pt1 | contig 15759 bp, 17 predicted proteins | sample YNPBryBLVA2012_FD_185814 | JGI IMG/M metagenome (GOLD analysis project Ga0209018, IMG submission 185814) | Anoxygenic and chlorotrophic microbial mat microbial communities from Yellowstone National Park, USA - YNP Bryant BLVA 2012 (SPAdes)... ...
AGCTACAATTCTTTGCCGTAAATCTAAGGAATGTGTAGGCATCTCTTTGTCCTCTCATTTTTATGGTTTGTATCCCATAATAGCACAAAAGACTGTAATTCATGATCATTTTGCCCCAAATTTTCTTCCAATTGAGCAATCCATGCCGCACAATAAAGTAAGGTTATTCCCATAGTAAAAATGGTTCAGCATCCCCCCCGTGACGTGCAAACCGTGCCCATCGCTACGGATACCCTGGCGTTACGTTCCCGGAGTTGGCAGCGATTGCGTTTTGAGATGGAATACGCCCTGGAGCGGGGGACGACGGCGAATAGTTATTTGATTCACGGGGAAAAAATCGCCCTGATTGACCCGCCGGGGGAGACCTTTGCGGAATTATTTTTAACAGAATTGAGCCGCCATGTGGCTTTTGACCAACTGGACTATGTGATCCTGGGGCATATTAACCCCAATCGGGTGGTGACGCTGATGCAACTGTGGCAAAAAGCGCCCCAAATTACCTTTATTTGCTCCAATCCGGGGGAGCAAACCCTGCGCTCCCTATTCGCCCAACGTGCCCCGGAATTGACCGCCCAACAGCCGCTTCAGACCCAGATTATCCGGGGGGAAGAAACTCTGGATTTGGGCTTGGGGCATGAATTGGAGTTTATCCCCATTCCCACCCCCCGCTTTCCCAATGGACTCGCCACCTTTGACCCCCGAACCGGCATCCTGTTTAGCGGCAAATTTTTCAGTGCCCATCGTTGTAGCGACCAGGTGTTTGACGAGGGCTGGGCGGCACTCAAAGAAGATTATCAGTATTACTTTGACTGTATCCATGCCCCCCAAGTCCGCCAGGTGGAGCAGGTTCTGGAACGGTTGGGGCGTTGGGCAAGCACCTGTTATGCGAATGGGCATGGTTCCCTGGTGCGCTACCATCTGCCGGAATTGACCCGCAGTTATTACCGCTGGTGCGAGCGGCAAAGTGGCTATGACCTGATGGTGGCTTTGCTCTATGCTTCCGCCTACGGGAATACGGCGACCCTGGCGCAGGCGATTGGGCGGGGGTTGACCAAGGCGGGGGTGCGGGTGGAATCCCTCAACTGTGAAACTGCCAGCCCGGAGGAAATTCGCCAGGTGATTAGCACGGCCCAGGGGGTGATCCTGGGTTCCCCAACCCTGGGGGGTCATGCGCCCACCCAAATCCAAACCGCTCTGGGAATTGTGGTGGATCATGCGCCCCGGACGGTGGTGATGGGGGTGTTTGGCTCCTACGGCTGGAGTGGGGAAGCGGTGGATTTGCTGGCAAACCGGCTCAGGGATGCGGGTTTTTCCCTGGGGTTTGAGCCGATCCGGGTGAAATTCACGCCTACGGATGCGGATTTGCAGACCTGCGAACAAACGGGTACGGATTTTGCCCAAGCCCTCCGGCAAAAGCAACGCAAGCAGGTGGCTCGTCCGACGGATGCCCAGGCCGCCCGCACGGAACAGGCGATGGGACGGGTGGTGGGACCGCTGTGTATTTTGGCCGCCCGCCGGGGGGAATTGACCAGTGCCATGCTCGCCAGTTGGGTATCCCAGGCCACGTTCAATCCGCCGGGGATCACTGTCGCCGTTGCCAAGGACCGGGCGGTGGAATCCCTGCTCCACGTTGGTGACCGATTTGTGTTGAATATCTTGCCTGAAGGTAGCCCCCTGCCCCGCCATTTTTTGAAACCCTTTGCCCCCGGGGAAGACCGGTTTGCTGGGGTGGCGACCCGCCTGACCGATGATGGTTGCCCGATTTTGACCGATGCCCTGTCGTACTTACATTGTCAAGTGGCACAACGGATGGAATGTGGGGATCACTGGCTGATTTATGCCACCGTTGATGAGGGGAAAGTCCTGAATGCCTCCGGGTTAACCGCCGTACATCACCGCAAATCCGGGAATCATTACTAACTCATTACTAAATTATGACTATGGCAATCCTACTCGATTAACCAACAAAAAATGCTGGAGAACCAAGACGGGGGCGGTGCCCCTGCGACCCATTTTTAGAAGTGCCCATAATCCTACTCGATTAACCAACAAAAAATTCTTGGCGCTCCTGGATTTAGGGTGATAATTTTTTCTAATCAGAGAATGCGGCTAAAGTTCTCGCCCGGAAGTTGTCAAAACTTATAGTAATTTCAAATAAGTTTGCAACATTCGCCCTTACCTACAACCCCTGTCTTAGAAGGGGATAGAGCAATTGCAAATACCTAAAAAGTGTTGCACTTTCTTATGAAATGACTATATTATTAAGTAAAGATTATTAAGGGCACTGCCCCTAGCGCATTAGCCTTATCTGTTGGTTAATGCTTGTCAAGTGGGTGGATTTCCAAGCCATGTCCTTAAGTTTTGCTTACATCCAGAGCGTTGGTTGCCCGTGTTCGTTAGGCTAGGATTAGATCGTAATTTAGGCGCACCTATGGCCAGCCCGGATGCCGTCCGTCAATATCTCGCCTGTTGGTTTCAGGTGGGGAAAGGGATTGTGGATGGTCAAACCACTTGGCGGCCCGAGCGGATTAGTCAAGGGGATGACTACAGCCCGGAATTTCTCTCTCGCTGGCGGGAGATGGAACAACGGGGCTTGCATCGCTATTATTTGGCCGGTACGGAGGTGAGTTTGGGACAACTCTGTGGGGATGATTGGGAAATTGTCACCTGTAGCCGCTGTACCATGCCCATCCCGGTTAAAGTGCTTGGCATGACCACTAGCCCCTGCCCTTGCAGTGATTTAAGCCTGTGGCCGCATTTGGGTTTACCGCTACCGCATGGGGTGGTGGACAGTCGGGTGCGTTTGGCAGAACTCCAGGCTCGCCTGCAGGAAGAGTCCTAATCGGCGGAACCGACGGCTTCAGCGGGGCATTGGCTGGGTGCGTTCGAGTTCCCGTTCCAGGGCTTTGTAGAGGGAAAATTGTTTGCGGGTTTGGGCGATGGCCATCCCCTGTTGAAAATCCTGAATGGCTCCAGGAATGTCCCGCATTTCCCGCTTGATCGTCCCCCGGAGTCCATAGGCGGCAGGTTGTTGACTGTCGAGGGTGAGGGATTGATTCAAGTCTGCGAGTGCCGGTTCCAGTTGCCGCCGCCGGAAGTGCAAGGACCCCCGCAGGGTGTAGGCTGGGGCGTACTGGGGATTCAGTTGGATCGCCTGGGCCACATCGCTGAGGGCGGCCGTGTCGTTTTGCAGAAAACTGTAGGCCTGGGCCCGCTGGTAGTAGGCTTCAAACCGCTGGGGCTGGACTTTGATCGCCTGGGTAAAAGCGGCAATGGCGGCCGGGTAGTCCCGCAGGGTCAGGGATTCTTGCCCCAGTTCCAGGTGGTCGAAATAGGTTTGCAGGGCGGGGGTCAATTTGGGGGATTGCGCCAAATTCGGGTACGGGAGCAACCAAAACGCCATACCAACCAGCCCGGCGAACCCAACCTTAAGACCAAAATGAACCCACCGAGAGCGTTGGCTCATCACACTTCTCTCTGGAGCAGGCATGACATTAGGGAACCTCTATATTATTTATTTGAACCAAACATAAATCCCATCCTGGGAATGCCCATAGTATCCAGAACCAAGGGCGGGGGTGCCCCCCTGGGACCGCTAACTTTGAATTGATAGAGGTGCCCATTAATTTGTCTAATTGGTTAACCCGTCGTTTTTTTATTGTAATCCCCCCCAACCTGGGTGAGTGCGACCCCCAAAACTGGTACAGTAAACAAATATCACAAAATACGGGCAGAGGTTTATGAACGTTCTGGTGATTGGTGGGGATGGTTACTGCGGCTGGGCAACGGCACTGCACTTGGCAAATCGGGGCCACCGGGTCGGGATTATGGATAGCCTGGTGCGCCGGTATTGGGATATGCAATTGCAGGTGGATACCCTCACGCCGATTACCCCCATTCAGGAACGCCTGCGCCGCTGGCAGGAACTCACCGGGCGGACGATTGATTTATTCCTGGGGGATATTACGGATTATCAGTTTTTGATCACCGCCCTGCGCCAATTTCAACCGGAGGCGATTGTCCATTTTGGGGAACAACGCTCGGCACCCTTTTCCATGATTGACCGGGAACACGCCGTCCTGACCCAGGTGAATAATGTGGTGGGGACGCTGAATATCCTCTACGCCATGAAGGAGGAATTTCCTGAGTGTCATCTGGTGAAGCTGGGGACGATGGGCGAGTATGGCACCCCCAACATTGATATTGAAGAGGGCTACATCACGATTGAACACAATGGGCGCACGGATACCCTGCCCTATCCCAAGCAACCCGGTTCCATGTACCACCTGAGTAAGGTGCATGATTCCCATAATATCCACTTTGCCTGTCGGATTTGGGGTCTGCGGGCGACGGATTTGAACCAAGGGGTGGTCTATGGGGTGCTGACCGAGGAATGCGGCATGGATGAGGCGTTGATCAACCGCCTGGATTACGACGGGGTGTTTGGCACCGCCTTAAATCGCTTTTGTATTCAGGCGGCGATTGGGCATCCCCTGACGGTGTACGGCAAGGGGGGGCAGACCCGGGGCTTTTTGGACATCCGGGATACGGTGCGCTGTATCGAGTTGGCGGTGAACCATCCGCCCCAAGCCGGGGAATTCCGGGTGTTTAACCAGTTCACGGAGCAATTTAGCGTGGCGGAGTTAGCCCAAAAAGTCCAACAGGCGGGGACGGCGATGGGTCTCAAGGTGACGGTGCATCACTTGGACAATCCCCGCATTGAAAAAGAAGAGCATTATTTCAACGCCAAAAATACCAAACTGTTGGATTTGGGCTTGCAACCCCATTACCTGTCGGATTCCCTGCTGGATTCCCTGCTGAATTTTGCCATCCGCTACAAGCAGAGGGTGGACCACACCCAAATTTTGCCCAAGGTGACCTGGAAGCGTTAACGGCTCCCCACCCCTAGCCGCTGATGTAATGGCGCATATCCGCCCGGCGGCGTTTCAACCGGGTGAGGGCTTCCCGCTCAATTTGGCGTACCCGTTCCCGGCTGATATTCATCACTTCCCCAATCCGGGACAGGGTGAGGGGGGCTTCCCCGTTCAGTCCGTAGCGCAAGCGGATCACCTGCCGCTGTTGGGGGGTGAGGTCATTCAGCACGCTGTCAATATCCGCCATGAGCGAATTTTGGGCGGCATAATCCTCGGGACTGGGGCCCTGGTCTTCCAGCAAATCCCCCAATTCCGTGTCCAGATTGTCCCCCACCTTCACATCCAGGGACAGGGGGTGGCGCAGACGCTCCAGGTATTCCCGCACCTGGTTGGGGGTCAAGTCCAGGGCTGTCGCCAATTCCGGGATAGTGGCCGCCCGTCCCAGTTTTTGCGCCAATTCCCGTTGGGTGCGCTTAAATTTGTTCATTTTTTCGGTGATATGAATCGGCAGACGGATGGTGCGGCTTTTTTCGGCAATCGCCCGGGTGATCGCCTGGCGAATCCACCAATAGGCATAGGTGCTGAAACGATAGCCCTTGCTGGGGTCAAATTTTTCCACCCCCCGCTGCATCCCAATCGTCCCTTCTTGGATCAGGTCGAGTAAATCCACATTGCGCTTCACATATTTTTTCGCCACCGACACCACCAAACGCAAATTCGCCTCGATCATCTTGCGCTTGGCCCGCTCCCCCGCCTTACACTGCTGTTCCAATTCCGCCAGGGAACACCCCACCACCTGCGCCCACTCCGCCTGGGTAATGGGACGACCCAATTCCTGCTCCCGCTGGGTACGCTGGGACTGCAACTGCGCCAAGGTCTGCACCTGTCGTCCCAGAGCCACCTCCTCTTCATGGCTCAACAACGGAATCCGGCCAATATCACGCAAATACACCCGCACTGGGTCGAGGGAAGGGTCAAGAGTCGCCATAGGAGCCATGACTAAAACAATCGTAATGTTGCTTAATTCTCTCCTAGCCTACTTTAACAACAGCAATGTTGTCAAAGTCTCCCCTGGGCCCAAAAAAAAGCAGGGGGTGGACCTGCCGGTGGAAGTTGAGAGCTTAAATCTGCCTTTAGGCGGTGGCGGCGGCGTACTGGGCACTCACAAAATCCCAGTTAATCAGATGGTCAATAAAGTCCTGGGCGTAGTCGGGGCGACGGTTTTGGTACACCAGGTAGTAGGCGTGTTCCCACACATCCATCGTCAGCAGGGGAATTTGGTTGAAGCAGAAGGGATTGTCGGCGTTGAGGGTTTTGGTCACCTTGAGGGTGCCGTTGTCCAGCACCAGCCACGCCCAACCACTGCCAAATTGGGTCACCCCCGCCTGTTTGAAGGCGGTCTTGAATTGGTCAAAGCTCCCGAAGTCGGCGTTAATTTTCTCCGCCAAGGCTCCCGTAGGGGCACCCCCGCCGCCGGGTTTCATACAATTCCAGTAAAACGTATGGTTCCATGCCTGGGCACCGTTGTTGAAAATCCCCACTTTGCTGGGGTCGCCGTAGGTTTTTTTGATCACCTCTTCCAGGGGCAGGTCGGCGTACTCCGTATCCTTGACCAGGTTGTTGTAGTTGGTCACGTAGGCGGCGTGGTGTTTGCCGTAGTGGTAGGTGAAAATTTCCGCCGTCAGGTACGGGGCTAGGGCATCCGGGGCGTAGGGCAATTCGGGCAATTCGTAAGACATAATCCAAGGTTCCTCAGATGGAATGGTTCGCCTTTACTGTAGCGCATCCCTGCCCCAGTCGTACTCGTAACGAGTGTGAATAATCCCTGCGGGGCACCCCTCAGCACGACTCAATACATAGGATAACCTGCGTATTACGGATGGTTACGGTTAGGCAGAAATACGGGGCGGGTTGGGTCTTCACGGTGGGAATTGCCCCCCGAGCGGCGAACCATTTCCCTAACCCTGCTACACTGCAAAATGACCCTGAGAGGGCATCCCCCATGAGTTTGTTTGATTGGTTCGCCAACCGTCCCAAGGCCGCCCCCTTGAGCCAGGAGCAACAACAACGGGAAATTGCCGATGGTCTCTGGACCAAGTGCCTTGCCTGTGGGGCTTTGACCTATACCAAAGATTTACATTTGAATAACAAGGTCTGCCCGGAATGCGGCTACCATCACCCGGTCAAAAGCCATGAACGGCTCAAGCAATTGCTGGATGCGGATACCTGGCAACCCCGGAATGAACATCTCACCGCCTGCGACCCCTTGCATTTTGTGGACCGCAAACCCTACAGCGAGCGCCTGCGGGAAATGCAGCACAAAACCGGGTTAAACGATGCGATCCAAACCGGTTTTGGCAAAATTGACACCCATCCGGTGGCCCTGGGGGTGATGGATTTTAATTTCATGGGCGGCAGTATGGGGTCAGTGGTGGGGGAAAAAATTACCCGCCTGGTGGAGGAAGCCACCCAAGCCCGTCTGCCGGTGATCCTGGTCTGCGCTTCGGGGGGGGCCCGGATGCAGGAGGGGATGCTGAGTTTGATGCAGATGGCGAAAACTGCCGCCGCTTTGGGACGACACCGCCAGGCGAATTTGCTGTACATTAGCATTCTCACCCATCCCACCACCGGGGGCGTGACCGCCAGTTTTGCCATGCTGGGGGATTTGATTCTCGCCGAACCCAAGGCATTGATTGGTTTTGCCGGTCGGCGGGTGATCGAGCAGACCCTGCGGGAAAAATTACCCGACAATTTCCAAACGGCGGAATACCTACTCCAGCATGGGTTTGTGGATATGATCGTCCCCCGCACCCAGCTCAAACATACCCTCGCCCAACTCCTGCGCCTGCACACGCCCACCAGCCCCCCGGTAGGACATCGCTATGTGACCCCCGGATTCCTGTTAAGCTAAAAGATGCTGCTGTGTGTTGGGCTTATTGAGGAGAATTATGGTCAGAACGTGCCTTTGGCTTTTCCTGAGTGTCTGTCTGTGCCTGGGCTGGATCGCTCCTGCTTGGGCGGTGGAATTGGATGCGGCAACCCGTACCGTTCCCCTGAATGATAAGGGGGATGTCGCTACGTTGACCTTACAAGAAGCCCAGCGGGGCAAACGGTTATTCAACGCCAAATGCGGTACCTGCCATGCGGGGGGCATTACCAAAACCAACCCGGTGGTGGGGCTAGACCCGGAATCCTTAGCCTTGGCGACCCCCCCCCGGAACAACATTGAAGCCCTGGTGGACTACATGAAAAACCCCACCAGTTACGACGGGCTAACCTCGATTGCGGAAATTCATCCCAGCCTGTCCAGTGCCGACATTTACCCGAAAATGCGGGATTTGACGGAGGATGACCTGTATGCGATTGCGGGGCATATTTTGATCCAACCAAAGGTGCGGGGGGTACAGTGGGGCGGCGGCAAAATTCATTATTAATCGGTGCGCTCCTGCTGGGGTGGGTGGTGTGGACGTGGTTCATGCCGCCCGCTTTCGCCGCCCGGGTTGACCCCTATGTGAGCCGCTATCTCAAGGTGACCCAGCCGGTGGACCTCCCGGCGGATGCCCAGGGAACCATGCAATCCTTCACTGCCCTCGACCTGAGTGCGGGCAAGCAATTGTTTGAAAGCAATTGTATTAACTGCCATGTGGGGGGAGCGACCCTGCCCAACCCCCGGGTCTCCCTGTCCTTGGCGGATTTGCGAGGCGCATCCCCACCCCGGGACAATATCCGTGCCCTGGTGCAGTTCACCCGCCTACCCAAAAATTACGATGGGACGGAGGACAGCTACACGTGCCGGGAATTGTCCCCCCAAACGGCGACGGATGAGGAATTAGCACAATTAGCCGCCTTTATTTTGCAAGCGGCACGGGTGGCTCCCGGTTGGGGTAGCAAGGATTTTTGAGGGATTACATGAGCAATCGTTAGGAGGCCATGGCGACCGCCACTTTTTCTTGCAATTCCCCGGATTGGTACATTTCGATCATGATGTCTGAACCCCCGATAAATTCCCCGTTGATATAGACCTGGGGAATGGTCGGCCAATTGCTGTATTCCTTGATCCCCTGCCGGATTTCCTCGTCACTGAGCACGTCAAAGGTTTCGTAAACCGCTCCAACCGCATTGAGAATTTGCACCACATTATTAGAAAAACCGCACTGGGGCATGAGTTTTGTCCCCTTCATAAACACCATAATTCTGTTACCTTTCACCAGGGCTTCAATGCGGGCTTGGGTTTCCGGGAGCATAGCGTGTATCCTAATCTATGGGATTCATTGAGCTATTATACCAAGGGTTTGGTGGGGTACAATCAAAAGACAGCCGCTCGGAGGATTCCATGCGTTATTCCCCCCTGTGGGAGTGCTATCAAAATCAGGCGAAACTGACCGAATTTGCTGGGTGGATGCTCCCTGCCCAATTTGCCGGATTAACGCCAGAACATCAGGCAGTGCGCCAGAGAGCGGGATTATTCGACATTTCCCACATGGGTCAAATTGAACTGCAAAGCCCCCATATTTTAGAAGATGTCAACCCTTTAGTTCCCACCGCCATTACCCAGTTAAAACCCGGTCAGGCGCAATATACGGTTTTGCTCAACACTCTGGGGGGAATTCTCGATGATCTGATCATTTACGCCCAGGGGGAAGGGCAAATCAAACTAATTGTGAATGCCGCCTGTACGGAGAAAAACCTGAAGTGGTTGCACCAACATGTACCAAGGGCGGTGCTCCAACCAACAGCCCAGGCGTTAATAGCCGTGCAAGGCCCCCATGCCACCGGGATTTTACAAACCTTAACCCCGACCGCACTCCAGACCATTCCTCGGTTTGGGCATACAATAATAAGTACAAAATTTGGACACATCTGGGTGGCACGCACGGGCTACACGGGGGAGGATGGCTGGGAAATTCAGGCGGAACCGACGGTAGGACAAGCCCTCTGGCGGGAATTGATTGCCCAGGGAGCCACGCCCTGCGGGTTGGTCGCTCGGGATATGTTGCGCTTGGAAGCGGGACTGCATTTATACGGGCAAGATATGGATGAGAGCAGTACCCCCCTGGAAGCGGGGTTGGGGTGGCTGGTGGACTGGGACAAGGGGGATTTTCTGGGGCGGGGGGGGTTAATCGCCCAAAAGAGTCAAGGGGTGGCGCAGAAATTGGTGGGGCTGATTGGGACGGGGCGGCGGATTTTTCGGCAGGGCTATCCGGTGCGGGCGCAGGGGCAGACGGTGGGACGTATCACCAGTGGCACCCTATCCTTGAGTGTGGGGCGACCCATTGGTTTTGCCTATGTGGATACCCCCTGGACGGCACTGGGCACCCCCTTGACCGTGCAGGTACGGGAGCAGGAATTGCCGGTTACAGTAGTAAAAAGAACGTTTTACACCCGGACGGGATGAATCTATGGCACTCACCTACCCTGTTGAATTACATTATACTGCGACGCATGAGTACGTTGCCCTAACTGATGACGTGGCAGTGGTGGGGATTACAGCCTTTGCGGTCGAGGAATTGGGAGATATTACCTATTTGGAATTGCCTGCGGTGGGGCAGACGGTCAGCCGGGGGGAACGCTTTGGCACGATTGAGTCGGTGAAGGCGGTTTCGGATTTGTATGCGCCGGTGTCGGGGGTGGTGACGGCGGTACATGAGGAGTTGTTGGATGCCCCGGAAAGGATTGCCAGTGACCCCTATGGCAACGGTTGGCTATTGAAAATTCGCTTGACTCACCCGGAGGAAACGGAGAAATTGCTGACGGCGGCGGATTATCAAGCCCATTTGGGTGGGTGATTGCCCACGCTTATACAGTCTTTTCTTTGAGAGTTTCAAGTAAATAATGATGTCGTATGGTGATCAACGCCCAAAATCCTTTCAGGGAGAGAGGTTTGCTAAAATTATGCCTCATGCCAACATTAGTAAAGTGAAACTCTCTTTTTATCAAAAAACGTGGGTCTAAAACCCCGCCTAATGCCTCCGGCACGGCTACGCCTAGGAAGGCGGCTTTTGCTATACTAAACGCAGAGGCGAGGGTAATCAACCTCTCTAAAAACCCGATAGCCTAACGGCTAAAAAAACAACCAAGGTTTTTGGTTGGTTCAACGGTACCTTAGGGCATAAGGGAACCGCCATTGCTTCGCAACACTTTGTGAACGCAAGAGGGAACGCTATGGCTTGCGCCACCTGCGGAAGGGGAGAGTTTGACCGCTACTTTGAGCAATGAGAATTGTTTTCAGTAAGTCATCTCGTTGAACCAAGAATCCCCGCACCTTTAGGTCGGGGAGTGTCAAGAAGTGCCCATTAAAAAATGAGCCGATACCCTGGAAAAGTTCGGCTCTGTGAGCATGAAATTAACGATTTGGGAGTTAAAAACCAGCCACCCCTAATCCGCCAACCGAGATAGGCTGTAATTCGCCGCTGTCCGCACTTGGGGATGGTAATCCTTGGCGAGATAGTGCAGAGCCGCCCGGGTTTTGGGGCTGGGTAAATTTCCCAACGCCTCCGCCAATCGCTGGCGCACCAGCCAGTCCTCCGACTGCACAAAAGTTAACAACCGCTCCACCGCCGCCACCGCCCCAATTTCCCCCAAAGCGGCAATCACCGCCTGCTGAATCACCGGTTCCGGGGCATCCAACGCCTGCATCAGTACATCGTAGGCACGGACATCCCCCAAATTCCCCAGGGAAACGGCGGCACTAAACCGCACCAGCCATTCCGTATCCTCGTACAGCGCATGGATCAAGGGTTCCACCGCCCGCTCATCCTGTAAATAGCCCAATGCTCCGGCGGCATCCGCCCGAATCCCATAATCCGGGTCGCCCTCCAATAAGTTCACCAGCAGGGGGAAACACTCCGGCGTCGGTTTTACCCCCAGCCCGAAGACCGCCATCGAACGGATTTGCAAACTCTCATCCCCCAGGGCTTTTTTCAACAGGGGAAACGCCTCCGCTGGAGCCACCTCCCGCAACGCCACCAACGCCAACAACCGGTCCTTCAGTTGCGGACTCTCCAATTGCTCGGACAACTGCGCTAGGTTCACCATAAGCAGTATGACTCCAAGAATGTAACATTTCTTAATATAAGTATAGCATAACCCAAGTCAAAGAAAATTTGCTAGGGGGTATCCCTTGCGGAAACGGGCAGGGGCGTTCATCATAGGGATTAGCAATACCCCATCGAGAGAGAGCCATCATGTTCAAATTTCTCACCAAAGTGGCGGAATACGGACGGGATGCGGTACAGGCGGCACGTTACATTGGTCAGGGCTTATCGGTTACGTTTGACCACATGCACCGGCGACCGGTGACCGTGCAATATCCCTACGAGAAGTTAATCCCCTCGGAGCGGTTTCGGGGGCGGATTCACTTTGAATTTGACAAATGTATTGCCTGCGAAGTGTGTGTGCGGGTTTGCCCCATCAACCTGCCGGTGGTGGATTGGGAATACAACAAAGAATTGAAGAAAAAAGAACTCAAACACTACAGCATTGATTTTGGGGTCTGTATCTTCTGTGGAAATTGCGTGGAATATTGCCCCACCAATTGCCTGTCCATGACCGAGGAATACGAACTTTCTACCTACGACCGGCACGAACTCAATTACGACAACCACGCCCTGGGTCGTTTGCCGGTGAATGTGACCCAAGACCCGATGGTGCAACCGATCCGGGGTTTAGCCTACTTGCCCAAGGGGGTGATGGAAGGTCATGAGGTGCCCCCCACCGAGCGTCGGGCGGGTCTGCGTCCTGAGGAAATCCTCGAACAGATGGAAAAATAGGGCGTACAATACGGACAGGTAATTTGGGAGGGAAGGCCGTGACCTTGGCAGATGGGGTACAAATTGTCAGTTTTGCCATTTTGAGTGTGATGATGTTGTCCGCCGCCCTGGGGGTGGTTTTGCTCAACAACATCGTCTATTCAGCCTTCCTGTTGGGTGGGGTATTTATCAGCCTCTCCGGGTTGTATGTCCTGTTAAATGCGGATTTTGTGGCCGCCGCTCAGATTTTGATCTATGTGGGAGCGGTGAATGTCCTGATTTTGTTTGCCATCATGCTGGTCAATAAGCGGGAGGTGTTTGTCCCCCTGCCCCGCACTGGTTTGCGGAATTTGTTGACCACTTTTGTTTGTTTTGGCCTGCTGGCACTCCTGGGAACCATGATCCTGACGACCCCTTGGGCGGTAAACTTGGGTGCCCACCCGGCCAGTTCCATCGTCCGGATCGGCCAGCATTTTTTCAGCGGGTTCTTGTTGCCCTTTGAATTGGCTTCGGTGCTGTTGCTGATGGCGTTGATTGGGGCGGTGGTGATTGCCCGCCGGGAATTGGTGCCCGAACCGGAATTTCCCCAGGGGCCATCCTTGAGCCTGCCTGAACGTCCCCGCCCCGAAGTGCCCACCCTGGCCGGTCGCAATGAGGAATAGGGACTAACGCCGCAACAGCCGGTATTCCACCATCGTCCAGGTTTCCCCCTGGGGTTCCCCGTAGGTCACGGGTTGATCCTCCCCCGGCACCGCCAAGGTCAGGCCATCCAAATTCACCTGCCAAAGTGAAGGTCGCTCCAGACCGAGGATGCGGGTTTCAAATAAAATGCTGGTCGGAGTTTCCCGGCTCCAGCCTAACAATAGGGAATGGGTATGGGCCACCGCCTGGGGGGTCACCGCCCGCACCCCCGTGCCATCACTCTGCCAGACCAAGGCACTGTCGGAAATTTCCGAAGACCCAAACCAGCCCGCCACCTGCCGCACCAGTAATTGACGGCTATCCGCCGACCAGGACACGGGCACCAGCACCCAAATTTGCCCCGGTTGGATGATCCGGGGTTGTCCCAAGGGGCGCAGGACAATGGGTAAGGCTCCCCCCGGGCGACGAATGTGCAACGTACTGCTCACCTGGGTGCGGGTATAATCCCGATGCGCCAAAATCTGCACCCGACTGAAGACGCTGTACCGCCCATCGGGAGAAATCAGGGTAGGGCTTTGGGTGGTGCCCCGCACCGTCCGCCGGGTGCGTTGCGCTTGGGTTTGCAGACCCCATACCCACCGCCAAGGCATGGGATAGGCACTGGCCAACGGGTCTTCCGGTACCCAGGCTGGGACTGGCAAGGCAGGCTGACGGGGAGCCGCCACCGCAGGTAAAATAAAGTTTGCCAAAGCTGTTGCGGCTAGCGCAGTAGCAACTAGCCCACTGATGTACGCCAACCGGACTCGGTTAGCCCTTGCACCCTTCATGGTGATTGCACAACTAATTACTTTTTAATATAACAGATGCCCAAGGAGTAGCCATGCCAATTTAATATATGGCAATATCATTTGCCTTGTGAGAAAAAAATATTTAGATTGGGGTACCTCTATAAATTCAAAATTAGCGGTCCCAGGGGGGCATCCCCGCCCTTAGCGCTGGGTAATATGGGCATTCCCACGATGGGATTTATGGTTGGTTCAAATAAATATAAATAGAGGTTCCCATCATCCAATAAATCCTCTTCCTCATCTGCCAGGAGCAGGGTTTTGCCAAGCTAGGCATTTCCCCCGTGGTTAAGTAAAAAAAATAAACAAATAAGTAAAAATACTTAACTATCCGGATCAAGGGGCGGATTTAGTCCCCCGTATAGGCAGTAACCTGATGAGAAACATGGGAACTTCCGGGGTTGGGGGGTTTCCTTTCTAGGGGTTAATGCTATAGTAAAGATCAAAAATGGTGTGAGGTTGCAGAACTCCTATGATGCGAACCAAATCTTGCCTGACTTGGACGGGGTTGGTGGCGCTGGTACTTGGGGGATGTACCGTGACCGTTGACCAAACCGCTAGCAATGCACCCACGCCCTCACCAAAACCGCCTACAACCAATAAAACACCCACGCCCGGAACTGCCACCCCTTCCCCCGCACCGGTGGCGACTCCCCTGGCGACCCTACCCGTGGCTCAGGATGGGTTGATCCCTTCGGAAGACCCGAACCAACGGCGGGATCAGCTAATGCCGGGTCGGAATGACCCCTTTGCGCCCCCAGGTACGACGGGCACCCGTCCAGGGGAAGTGGTGGAGATTCCGCCGCCGCCGTTTGATATTGCCCCACCGCCGGGGCCGTTACCCCAGGTGCAAAATGCGCCCTTGCCTCCCTATGACCCCAGTGCGTCTTCCCTAGCGGATTTTCCGGGCCGGGGGGCTGACGTGGCAAATATGATCATGGTGCACGGGGTGGTGCAGGTGGGCAACCAAGTGCAAGCAATCATCAAAACCCCCAATGAGGCCTCGGCTCGCTATGTGCGTGCCGGTCAGCGGTTGGAAGGGGGGTTGGTGCTGGTGAAACGCATCGAAAGCCGGGGGTTGCAACCGGTGGTGGTGTTTGAACAGGATGGCACCCAAGTGGCACGGGCGGTGGGTCAGGAGCCGGATTTCCCGGTGAATCCCTACACCATTGGGGCACGGGTACCGACGTTGCAAAGTCAAAGTCCCCCAGCCACTTCCGGGGTGACAGCGGCTCCGATACCGATGCAGCCGACCCAACCTGGGGCTACCCCAACGCCACAACAGCCCGGGGCGCGGCAAAGTCAGATACCGTCGGTGCCCTCTCCTGCCACCCCTGCCGTGGTGGTTCCCCCTGCTCCTCCCGTCCGTTAACCGTAGCCAAGGGAGTTTCCTATGCGATCCATACCATTGACCTTGGGGTTGTTGTTGAGCTTAGCGGTACCTGCTTTGGCGCAACGGCTGACCCCGGATAATGTGCAGGATGTTTATACGTTTGTTTCGGAAAATGTCTGTCCCTATCCCCGCAACCGGATTGACCTGCGTTCGGTGCGGGCGTTGACGGGGCGGGAGGATTTAACCCTGACCGACATTCAACTCATCTGCGGGCGGGCGACTGGTCAGCGGGTGGCGGTGGCGCAGACGGCGGGGGG
>Ga0209018_1001919_pt1 | contig 15734 bp, 15 predicted proteins | sample YNPBryBLVA2012_FD_185814 | JGI IMG/M metagenome (GOLD analysis project Ga0209018, IMG submission 185814) | Anoxygenic and chlorotrophic microbial mat microbial communities from Yellowstone National Park, USA - YNP Bryant BLVA 2012 (SPAdes)... ...
TGGCGCGAAGTCACCACCCTCGCAGCCGCCGCAGAAATGGGCGTAGGATGCACGCGCCTCGACGAAATCGGCATCGTCGGTCCTCCTCCTCACGAGCTGCGGCCCGCCGAATTCCACCTTCCCCTTCTCATGCCCATTAGCTTTTCGCCGTGGCGGATCGCGCGCGGCCTCATACGCAACTACATCATCCTCTGGAAAGAGCAGAAGGCGCGAAAGCGCGGTTGAGCGAGGAACGCGCGCCGAACGCCGCCCCCATCGCACACGTACCCCATCGGCGCACAGCCACCCACAGCGCCGCCTCGACCGCATCGCACACCGCCGCATCCACGCACCGCCGCGCTTCCCCAAACCAGTGCGATTCGGCTTGCCGAAGACGTTTCGAAAGTTTTATCTCTCGTCGTCGATGCAAAAGAGCGAAGACAGATGTTTTTTCTCGGGAAGGAACCGCTATGACACATAACGCATTGATCATGAGCGCTCGCGGGAGCCGGCGCTGGCGCACCGCCACCCTCTGGAGCGTCGTCCTGGCTGGCTGCTTGGCACTCGCCACCGGCTGCGCCCCCAAAGACTCGATTCAGTCCGAAGCGAAGGAGAGCCCCGCGGCAGCAGGAACGGCGATACCGTCGCCCGGCCCATCGTCGTCGGCAGCCTCCACCACCTCCACCACTGCAACGGCTGCCACGCCAAGCCCCACGCCGCCTCCAGCCGCCCTTCCTTCCAACATCGTCACCGTGACACCCGCTACACGCCAAACGACTTTCTCGCTCGAGCACCGCGCCGAACCCACTCCTCCTGGCTTTTCGCTCCCTTTTCCGGACGCCTACCCCGTGACAGATATCAAGCCGGGCAAACGGGGAGGCAGCTTCACCTTCGTCAGCTTCGGCGAGGGGCCCAAAAGCTTCAATCCTATCACGACGAACGAAAGCTCGAGCTCCGACATCACCGGTCGCATGTTCGAGAGCCTCATCGGATACGATAACGCAAAGCAAGCGTACGTGCCCGGCTTGCTGAAGGAATGGTACATGGAGGCGGACAAGCGCAACTGGATCCTCAAGCTGCGCTCGGGCGTGAAGTGGTCCGATGGCACGCCCGTCACCGCCGACGACATCATATTCACCGCACAGGTCATCTACGATCCCAACATCTCCACGCCGCTGCGCGATATCCTTCAGGTCGACGGCAAACCGTTCGAATTCGAGAAAATCGACGACACAACCGTGCGCGTGAAACTCGCCAAGCCGACCGGTTCCTTCCTCGCGCTCATGGGATGGGGCCCCATCTCGAAAGTCGCCTACGAGCAGGCATACAAGGCGGGGCAGTTCGACACCTCGATGGGCATCAATGTTGCGCCCGAGAAAATTGTCTGCAGCGGTCCCTTCAAGCTCAAGCAATACGTGCCTGGTGAGCGCGTCATTCTCGAACGCAACCCTTACTACTACAAGTACGACCGCAACGGCACCCAGCTGCCGTACCTCGACACCCTCATCTTTACCTACGCGCCCGACATGGACCAGATGCTTGCCCGCTTCACGGGCGGCACCGCTGACGGCATCGTGCGCCCGCGCCCCGACAGCATTCCCGACCTCGCCGATGGCCAAGCCAAGGGCAACTACACGCTCTACGATTGCGGTCCCGGCGATGGCGCCACTCTCTTCTGGTTCAATCTCAAGAAGGGCACCAACCCCAGCAGCGGCAAGCCGTTCGTCGACCCCGTCAAGCAAGCGTGGTTCGACGATGTGCGTTTCCGCCGTGCCATGCTCCACGCGCTCGACAAAGAGAGCATCATACGCACCGAACTGCGCGGGCTCGCTGTGAGCGTGTGGGGACTCGAGTCGCCCGCCAACGCATTCTGGATGCATCCGAATCTGCCGAAGTATGAGTACGACCACGCACGCGCGAAAGCGCTCCTCGATGAAATGGGGCTCATCGACCGCAACGGCGACGGCATCCGCGAGGACGCCCAAGGCAACAAGGTGAGCTTCACGTTCATCACCAACAAAGGCAACAAGGTGCGCGAGCGCGTCGCCAGCCTCATGCAGCAGGACTGGGCGCAGGTGGGGGTCGATGCGCGGCCTCAATTCCTCGATTTCAACGCGCTCGTCACACAGCTCGACAGCACATTCGAGTACGAAGCGTGCCTCCTGGGTCTTGGCGGCGGAGGCGTGCACCCGGCGAATTCCATGAACGTGTACCGCTCGAGCGGCCGCACGCACCTCTTTAACCCGCGCCAGGAGAAACCCGCGACGCCGTGGGAAGCAGAGCTCGACCAGCTCGCCGACAAATTCAACGCCACGCTCGACGTCAACGAACAGCGCGCCACCTACTTCCGCATGCAGGAAATCATGGCTGAGCAGCTCCCGATCCTTCCCCTGTGGACATCAAAGGTTTTCGTCGCCGTGCGCAACAAATTCGGCAACACCAAACCGAGCGCCCTCAGCCACGAGCTCCTCTGGAACGCCGAGGAGATTTTCGTGAAAGAGTGATCGAAGCGCTTGCTCTGGGCAATTTTCTTTATGGGCATGCTCACAAGCTTTGCTCGATTCGCGTGCTCTACTCACGGACTGTGAGCGGGATTACGAGATAAGAGATGAGGATGGGAGACTTGTGACAGTTCCCGACTTCTGCTGGCCTGATCTCAAAATAGCTGTCTACTGCGATGGCTACGCCTACCATGGGGACGAGGACACCCTCGCGCTTGACGCGCAAAAACGTACCGCGATCCAGGTATTGGGCTGGATGGTACTGGAATTCTGGGGAAAAACGGTCCGCCAAAATGCTGACAAATGCGCTCAGCAAGTTCAGCAACTGCTCGAAAGTCAACGGAACATCAAATCCCACAGCCATAGAAAGACAAAGCCCCGCGACGTGTGAACACGCTCCGTTTCTCGAAGCCGGGGCTGCGCGAAAGCAGGAAGCGCGCGGCGAGAAGGGCTCTCGCAAGAGAGAAGAGAAGGGCGACGCATCAGCCACGACGCAACGAAGCAAAGGTAGCCCACCGCGGCAGCAGCGGGAACGAGGGGCAAGCGCGGTCCGGGCGCGATGTTCTCGCTTGCGCATGCGCTATGAGCTTGGCTGGTATATGTGACGATGTGGTGGGAGTACAGGCGAATGGCGTTGCGCCAAGCGAAAACAGTGAGTGCCCTCCCCCGCGACAATTTTTCGCCACACTCGCAGCAAAGGATATGACGGAGACGCTATGATCGCGAAGCTCATCGTTCGTCGGCTTCTCGAAGCCATTCCTCTGCTGTTAGCAATTTCACTTGTCACATTTTTTCTTCTTTTTCACTCGCCGGGAGATTTTCTCTCGGCTTTGCGCATGGATCCCAAAATCCCCGCCGAGTTTCTCGAGCGTGAAGTCCAACGCCTTGGCCTCGACCGCCCCTGGTACGAAGTGTGGGCACGCTGGGTGTGGGGCGTCGTGCGCCACGGAAACCTTGGCAATAGCTTCGCCTACAAGATCCCCGTCACAGATCTCATTGGCCAGCGTCTCTTCAACACTTTTCTCCTAGCGCTCAGCTCGACACTCTTCGCATGGTTGCTCGGCGTTCCGCTCGGCATCCTCGCTGCGGTGAAACAGAATCGCCTCGCCGACAGGCTCGCTTCGGCAGTCGCATTTCTCGGGCTCAGCATTCCATCGGTCCTCCTCGCACTCTTCGCGATCTACATCGCCGCACGAACCGAATGGTTCCCCACTGGCGGCATGACCTCGGACAACTACTCGGAACTGACGTCGACGTGGGAACGGATGAAGGATATCGCGCGGCATCTTGTGTTGCCGACGATCGTGCTGGGCGCGGGCGGTCTCGCTGTTTACACGCGCCAAATGCGTTCAAATCTGCTCGAAGCGCTGAGAGCCGATTACATGCGCACAGCACTGGCGAAAGGACTGAGCTACCGCCAAGCCGTCATGCGCCATGCACTGCGCAACGCACTCAATCCCATGATCACGCTCTTCGGCTTCGCTTTCAGCGATCTACTGAGCGGCGCGTTCCTTGTGGAAAACGTCATGGCGTGGCCAGGGCTCGGGCGCACAACCATCGAAGCGTATAACTCAAAGGATATGTTCGTCGTGGCAGCAGCCGTGATGATGGCGAGCGTGATGCTCATTCTGGGCAACCTCATCGCGGATGTTCTTCTCGCTCTCAACGATCCGAGGATTCGCTATGACTGAGACCGGAAAGACAGTCGTGACTGCAGAGCCCAACGCCGCGGAACTCCAAGAGCTCGAGGCGCCGAGTTATTCGCCGGGGCAACTCGTGTGGCGGCGCTTGGTTCGCAATCGCACAGCAATGGTAGCATTGGCAGTGCTTGGGGTGCTCTACACGATAACGATTTTCGGCAGCTTCATCGAGCCCTACGATCCCGCCGAACGCAACTATGCCATGACTAACCACCCGCCGATGATGCCGCGTTTCGTGGATGAGCACGGGCGCTTCCACTTGCGGCCGTTCGTCTACGGCATGGTGCTCGTCGATCCCGTCCGCCAGCAGTGGAAATACGATCTGACGAAGAAGTACCCGATTCGGTTTTTTGTCGATTCGAAGCCCTACAAGCTGTGGTGGATCATCCCAATGAAGAAGCGGCTTTTTGGTGTGGATCCTCCGGGGCGCATCCATCTCTTCGGCACCGATAGCGTGGGAAAAGACGTGTTTAGCCGGTGCATCGAGGGAGGGAAAATATCGCTCTCGATCGGTCTCGTGGGAATTTCGATTTCGCTCCTCATTGGGATGTTTATGGGCGCGCTCGCAGGGTATTTCGGCGGGTGGTGGGACCTCATCATCATGCGGGGCGTGGAGTTTCTCCTCTCCATCCCGACGCTCTACCTCATCATTGCGCTCCGTGCGTATTTCCAGACGAAGGGTGTGCTTGGCTTCGGCGGTGCGCAGCTCACATCGACCCAGATGTATCTCATGATCGTCATCATTTTGTCGTGCATCGGTTGGGCGGCGCAGGCACGCGTCGTGCGCGGGATGGTGCTGTCGATCAAGGAGTACGATTTCGTGACGGCGGCGCGCGCGATGGGTGCATCGACACTGCGCATCATCACTGTCCACATTCTCCCAAACACGTTTAGCTACGTCATCGTGGCAGCAACAATTGCCGTGCCCGGATACATCCTGGGCGAAGTTGCTCTCAGCTATCTCGGCGTGGGAATTCAGGAACCCCAGGTGAGCTGGGGCATCATGCTCGAGCAAGCTCAGAGCCTCACCACCATCAAGAACTTCCCGTGGCTGCTATTCGCGCCGGCGTCTTTCATTATTGTCACTGTGTGCGCGTTCAATTTCCTCGGCGATGGGTTGCGCGACGCGCTTGATCCGAAGCATCGCTCATGAGCGCGAGGCGCGACGGGTTGGCGCGCGCGCAAGGAACCGGTGTGGAGGGAAGCAAGCGCGCGCCCGTGCCGCCGCCTGCCCGAAAACGTGCGCAGAGCGTGGCATCTACGGGGTCGCACCTGCGGCGCTGGTGTCCCGCAGGCACGCGCAGCGTCATCGGACAAGCGACGTAAAGAGCTCGCGAATGAGCGGCATGAGCGACGTATCCACCCCGCGCACACACAGCACGGCAGCGGTCACGAGAGCAGCAAATCTCCACGGATATCGCTGCGCCCAACGCATGAATCCCCACCGATGCTCGTTCTGCTCGTGGTAGTCGAGGTGGCGGGCGAAGAGCTGCTCCACGCGCGCATCGAGCCTTTTCATCTGGTCATCGAGAGAAAGAAGATGCGCTGCGATGTGACGAAGCTCGTTTGTGACTTCACCGCGCCAGCGCTCTTCGCGTTGCCGCACCATGATTCTCCTCCGTTTCATAGTGTGTGTGGCGTACCGTGGATGTGAGGCGGGATGCCTTATTCGCGGTCGACTGCGAGACGGAAGTCTCAGCGCGTCGATGCGCGGTCAGTGATGCTCATCGTCCGGAGGCGCCGCATCGTCGCGTGTGCCAGGCGAAATTGTAGCGCCGGTGGCAGCGTCGAGAACGCGCGCTTTGCCATCGGCACCACCCTGCGCGTCGAAGCTCTGAAGGCTGCCTCGGAGGATTTCGAGCACGCTAAGCTCGACGATTGCGTGAACGGCGTCGTGCGATGCATGCGGCATAAGAACTGAAAAAAACGAGAAGAGGGCGCGAACGAGCTCGGGCACGACGGCGCGGACGTTAGGGCATGCCTCAGCAGCTCCCACCGCCTGGGCTACTGCTGTGGCGCACTCGACGATCTGCAAACCACCAGCGTTTGCATATGAAGGGGGAACCTTGTTCATCTTTCTATTTTCCTTTCTTGTGACTCTTCCTTGACGTTGGGGAGCTGCGAAGGGGGCGGTGCGCGCACGATTACCGCCGCGGCGCACCCTCCTCGCTCGCGTGACAGCGCGTCAGCCCTCGATGACGCCGCCAATGCGGTACACGGCGGCAGGGGCAACGAGCTTGTGGTCGTAGTATCGCTGGACTCGAATCATGTCTGCCTTGCGCCGATCCTCGCGCCAGCGTTCGACGAGCCAACCTTGAAGCGAGCCGCCCACGGCAGCCCACACGAAGGTGACAGCAGCCGTGACCTGTTTGAGAGCTGGACGCGGTGCCACATGGAGAAGCCACGCGGAGTTGCCCCACACCGGCACGCACACGGGATTTCGCCCGCGTTGCGCAACGTTCTTGAACGAGCGCGGCACAAGGACGCGGTCGACGTCGATCACTTGTGCGAGCAACTCCGCGCTGACGACTCCGGCGGTGGTGTATTTGATCCGCTCGACGACCTTCGGGTGATTGCGTAGCGCATCGAACACTGCGAAGGGCAAAATCGCTGTGTTGGGGCGGCGCTGAGCAGAGGCGAAGACGGCGCGGCGCGCTTCGGCGATATGCGCCAACGGATCGCTGTCGGGCAGCGTCCACCATTGCGCCGGATCAATTGTGAGGGAATTGATCCCTGGCGAGCTGCTGAGAAGGTCGGCGATGGCAATTTCGCGATTGAGGGCGATCTTGTCCGTGAGCAGCTCGGTGCGATCAATATCTGGCTGAAGTGGCGGGTCAGCATTGTCGCGTTCTTCGTCGGGAATCGCTGCCTCGAGCGCATGGTCTTCGCAGAAATAGTTGTCCGTGCTGAGGCTGAAATCGACCTCGTTGGCTTCTGCGCCTGGTGACCGAGCGTCGGGCGTGGCGCGCAAAAATTCGCGCTCAGGGTCATACACAAAGTACTTGTCACTCTGCTTGCGCACTGCCACAGGCGGCGCGACTTCATCGGCAATGTAATCGGTATTGCGGTACGCAACGCTCACGTGCGTGAGCGCTGTGTCGATATGAACCTGCGAAACTTCAGGCATACTTTTCCTCCTAGGATTGATCGTGAAACGTGAGAAGCGCCAGCGTGCGGCTGCTACATCGTGCCCTGGTGGATAAAGAGGAACACTTCGATGATGTCGCCATCGCTGGTCGCAGGCGTTTCGGCAAAACCGAGCACGTTGATCTTTGTGCCCGCGCTACCAGATGCGGCTTTCACTTTGCCGCTGCTTCCTGCGGCAATAACAGGCGCGCCAAGCGCGATGGGTCCTGCCGCTGCAACCTCCGCGATGCCGATTTTGCGCACGGTTACGGCGCGGCCAGTGTTCGGTTGCGAGTGAACAGTGACGCCGAGCAAGCCGGAGGCGTTTTCCGTGGCTGGCAGCGCGCATTGCCCTGCGGTGGGGCCAGCCACAACGACCCTGTTCGCTGCGACGCCGTTGGCGGTCGCGATAGTATACGCTTTATCGAGGACATGAGCAGGCATGGTATCGGTTTCCTTTCTCCGATGGGTTAGTGTGTTTGCTTGATTCCTGTGCGATGGGCTGAGTCAAATTGCCCGCGCATGCGAGCCACGGCCGAGAGCGCGTCGGAGTACGAGAGCGCCGGATCATCTTTCTGCATCGCGAGCGCTTGCTGGTGGAGCTGATAGCTGAGCGGATCGGTACGTGGCGACGCTTCTTCGCCAGGGTGCGGGCTGGCGTGCACATCGCCCCTCTCGCTGCTGAGCTGAGGAACGAGCGGCGGACGCGCCTCGAAGAGTTGCCGCAGCCACTCAAGCGGGGAAAGCTCTGACTGCCCGAAACGCACGACGGAGTCGGCTTCTGCCATGCTCAGGCAAAAGGCTTCGACAAGCTCAGCCTCGGCGGGGGCGACCTGAATGCCGCGCGCACGAAGGTCGGCGACAAATCGACTTGCCTCGTGCTTGCGCACCGCTGCTTGTGCCTCGCGAAGTTGAGCTCGCAACTGCGCCACTTGGGTTTCGAGGGCGTACACTCGTTCGTCCTCGTCGAATGCGATAACATCTTCGTCGGCGGCAAATACGATGTCGCGCAAGCCAGGGACAGCTGGTGACGCCGCACCGAGCAACGACACAGCGCGCAGATAGGGGCGGCCTGTGGGCTTGAAGCTGCGAAGGAGCTCCACGCTGCGCTTTTTGTAGGCTCCGCGCCTGATGAGTTCGCGGAGAGAGTCGGGAACACCGGTGAGGCGCGCGACAAGCCGATCGCCGATGCGGCGGAGTCCGGCAACCCACCCGAACGCGGGACCTGAACGCGCATGGTCGAGCGTTAGTGGTGCTTCGAGCAAAGCAGGCGAGTAGTCGCGGGCAAGGTTCTCGAGGTCGGTTTCTTTCCATGTGCCCTTGGCGCCAAAATCGCCGGCACGAAACACTTCCATCTCGAGCTCGCCGGTGAGTGGGCTCTCAGTTGGAGAGGTCGTCGCGTTTTCGGCGCACTGTTGCACTGAATTGTTCATGGAATTTTCTCCTTTGAATCAGTGTGGTTCTGACAAGAACATTTGTTCTACTTTGGGGCTCTCTTAGTCTCGCGTGTCCATCACCTCCTTTCACAGAATCGACTCGCCAAAAGGCTTCGGCAGAGACTCAGTGACCGAGCGTGTCGTCGTGGCTTTCGAGCGAATCCACGATGGGTTCTTTGCGCACGGTGGCATCGGCTTCGGCTGACTGATTCGGACCCGAGCGCACGGGCGGCTTGTTGCCCCATGCAACGGGCGGAAGTCCAAGTGCGGCACGCACCTCGTTGACGGTGAGGATCCCATACTGCAAGTGATATTGGTAGAGGTTCGCGTCGTCGTACTTGAGCTTGCGGGCATCTGGAGCGGGAACGGGCCTGCGATAGCGTGCATAGAAGTAATCAGGGTCGAGGGCAACGCCAAGCTGGATAAGGCCGCGATCCACCTCGAGCTCCGATTTGTAGTCGACGGCATCCTCAACCTCGAACACGAGCTGGGGTGCGGGAACACCGACGCCGAAGTTGAAATCGACGATCCAGCGCACGAGCTGAGTGGACAATGCGCATCCGAAGGCGCGCGCGTCGGCCGTGAGATATTCGTGCTTTACGGCTTCGTGAACGCGGCCAAGGGCAAGGCTTCCGCTGCGCCGTCCCTCGCTTGTTGTGAGTGTCTGCCCGAGGATGATTTTCGATATTTCATCGTTGCACCAGTCGGCTAGTTCGCGAAAACACGAAGCGCCTGAGGCATTGCGGCGCGCTTCGAGAAGCTCAACAGAAATCGTTTCGGGAATGACCAGTCCGGTGTTATTGCGAAGCTTTTCGAGACTTTCCGCAAGGTGCACGATGTCCTCCGGTGCGGTCGTCGGGGCGTAGCGAGCAAGCGGCGTCGGCGAGCCGTATTTCTCATTGAAGGTTGCCCAGTCGCTCATCGTGCGGCGCTTGAGCCACGAATACCAGTACGCCTTGGCACAAAGCGGTGTGCCATAGGGAGAACGCGCCGCCGGCTGAAACACAAAAACGAGAAACTTGCGCTCAGGCATGCGCCGTGCGGATCCCCACGGGAAAAAGATTTCGCCGGGGCGACGGAGAAGTGTGTCGGGAGGAAGAACCTTTTCCGAGCGAGGGGCGGGAAAAAGAGCCTGCTCGAGTCGGTAGAGTGCTCCCTCTCTGCCGAACGCAAATTCCGACTGCCGGCGCGCCACAAGGCGCTCGATCCCGACGACGCCCGTGTTGGGGTCGACGCGCCAAAGAATCTCAGCCACAGCATAGCCCTTCGCGAACGCATCAAGGAGAGCATGCAAGCTGTCAATGAAATCCGGGACGCCGTCGAGAACCCTCTGCACGCAAGACGCAATTTCGTCGCGCCGACGCGAGCCAACTGCATCCATCTGGAGAGGACTCCATGTCAGCTGCCACGGGCAACCAAGGAGAGCGTTCTTGCGAGTTTGTAGCGTGGCAAAGAGGTGGGCATCGCGATCCTCCATGTCTTGGAAAACAGCGTAGACGCCTTCCGAGCTGCGTGCTGCGGCTTCCTCGGTAAGGATAGCTTGGTAGGTTGCGTCGGCAGGCGTCCACGATGAGATCGGTGGTGTGCCCGCAACTTCCCGTTCTATGGGATGAATACGACTTGTCATTCTGGGACGCTCTCCGCTATCGGTGTCGTGTCTCAATGTGGTGGCGTGGAAATCGATGCGCGCGGCGCGCACAGCATGCCGGAGCAGCGCTCACGCGCATGGTGCACGAGCACTCGGCACATGCAACTGCGGCAGCGACAGCTCGAGTCGCATCGTAAGTGAAAGCGACGAACCATGTCGGCTTGTCCATGCAGCCACCAGACACACGCTAGCAGGAAGCCTCACACGTGGCAATTCCCGCAGAAACCCTTACGTTCCCTTGCAGACGCACAATGTGCCTGAAGCGTTTCTGGCTGGCGCCGAGAAGAATGGGCAACACGGGAGACAAGAAACGGCGTGGTGGCTCACCCGCCACACGTGTGAGTTGCCGGCGCGAGCAGGAGGCAAATTTTGACACGTGTATCGAGGCGCCGCAGCACACACGCACGTCGGTCCTTCACTTCGCCGGCACGCGCCTCGGTGAGAGAGAGCTTCCGACAAAGATTTCTCTCATGGGGACTTCCCGTGTCCTTGCGAAGTGGCAGCTCGGCGCGTGAATAGAACATTTGTTCCTCGTTATATTGACTTGCTATGCTCACGCCGAAACAGGTCAAGCTGTTGGGCTTCATTCTCGCCCACCACGAGAAAACAGGGATCTACCCGAGTGTGCGCGAGATCGCGCGTGAGCTGAGACTCGCCTCCACGAATACGGTCGTTTATCATCTCCAGAAACTTGAAAAGGCGGGCTGCGTGAAGCGTTCTCGCAACGCACGCTCCTATACGGTTCTCAAAGTACCGGAAGAAGTTCGACAGACTCTGAGGCGTGAGACCCGCATGCGCCTGGAAGAAAAACTCGCAGCCGAGACGGACGCCTCCGTGCGAGAGGCGAAGATCATTCCCTTCAAGCCACAGGCGACGCGCGCGCGTTCAATTCCTATCCTGGGGCGAGTCGCTGCGGGGCAGCCTCTCTTTGCCGAGCAGAATTTCGACGGCATGCTCGATCTGCAAATGCTCGTTGATACGTCGGGCGACGTCTTCGCGTTGCGAGTGAGCGGCGATAGCATGATTGAAGACGGAATCTTCGACGGCGACCTTGTCATCGTGCGCGCACAACCAAAAGTGGAAAATGGAGAAATTGGCGTGGTCGTTGTCGGCGACGAAGCAACAGTCAAGCGCATCTACGACAATGGCGCGACATGGCGCCTCGTGCCTGCAAACAGCACAATGGAGCCCATTGTTATCCCAAAACGGAGAGGAGAACGCGTGCGCATTGCCGGTAAAGTTGTGGGGGTCGTGAGAAAGATCAGATGAACGAGTCCACCTTCATCGTGAAAAAGATTGAGTTTGTGAAAAGCGCGACACGGCCGGAGGACTATCCCGCCAACGATTTGCCTTTTGTGGGATTTGCGGGACGATCGAACGTGGGAAAGTCGTCGCTTCTCAATACGCTCGCAAATCGCAAACGGTTGGCACTCGTCTCGCAGAAGCCAGGGCGGACGCGCCTCCTCAATTTTTTCAGAGTCAACGATGCGCTGTACTTCGTGGATTTGCCAGGTTATGGTTTTGCGGCAGCGCCGAAAGCTGAACAGGCACGCTGGGAGCGCATGATGAATCTTTTTGTGGAAGGCAATCCTCGGCTCCGCGCCATGGTGACCCTGCTGGATGTGCGACGCGAGGTGGAACCCGATGATTGCGCCTTGCTCGATTGGCTGAATTATCACCAGGTACCCATCATTGTCCCGCTCACAAAATGCGACAAAGTTGGCTGGGGAAAGCGCGTGGAAACTCTCCGAGCACGCCAACGTGAACTTGAGCCATGGTCGCCCGCGGCTGTGCTGCTTTTCAGTTCTCACACGCGCGAGGGACGACAAGAGCTCCTCGACACTATCGCGCAGGTGGTTTTCTCGAGCCGCGAGGCTTGACTTGTGCGCTCGCTCCACTCTCAAAGTGCCTAGCTGATGGCGAAAAAGAAGAAAGATCCCCGCATCAAAGCAGAACAACCTCGCAGCGTTGCCCATGAGAAAGCGGACTCGCGCGAGCCATCTGGCATGTCTGCACCTCCAAGTGCGAGTGCCCAACCTAGCGGCGCCGAGAACCAATGGCTTGCCCGGCATGGTCTTGCAATCGTCGCGGCAACGGCGTTGATCGTGCGGCTCGTGCACTGGTGGTACGTGCGGACAAATGATCCACTTTATGCGCACACGCTGCCCGAGACCGATATGCACACTTATTGGGAATGGGCAAAAGCCATTGCTGGGGGCGACTGGTTGAGCCGCAAACAAGGGATCTTCTATTATGGTCCTCTCTATCCTTATTTTCTTGCGCCGCTCTTCGTGGCATTCGGACCAAACTACGACATTGTGCATGGCGTCCAGGTGCTCGTGGGTGTCATCGCGCCAATTGCGGTCTACGCCACTGGGCAGATCATTGCCGATAAACGCGCTGGCTTTATTGCGGGGCTCCTGGTGGCGCTGTGCAGTCCAATTCTCTTCTACGAGCAGCTTCTCCTCATGGAAGGTTTGCTCGTGGCAATTCACGCACTGTTTCTCTGGAGTGTTGCACGAGGGCTTGCATCGGAGGGACGGAGCGCTGCGCGATTCGCAGCCCTGAGCGGCGTCTTGGCTGGGCTCGCTTGCCTCGGACGCGGCAATTTTCAGCTTGTGGGAGCCCTCTTCGTTCCTGTCTGGTGGCTCGCGACACGCTTGGGCGATGCCGTACGTTCTACACGTGCAGCGAGCGCATCGATGCCAACGGCTCCATCATGCGCATGGCGCAATACGCTCGCCTACGCGATTGCTTTCGGGGCAGTGATTGTCGCCTCGCTTGCACGCAATCGCATCGTTGGCGGACAATGGGTTCTTTCGACGAGCAATGGCCCCATACTCCTCTACATCGGAAATGCGCCTGATTCGGTGGGCATTTTCCATTATCCCGATTCGTTTCTTGCGCTGAAGGAAAAGTACGGGGGAGACCAGGGAGCGGTACCCTGGTCGCAGGAGCTCTTGAGAAGCATCTTGCAAAACCCGTTGACATTTTTTCGGGGCCTTCTCCGCAAGCTGTGGATTTTTCTCAATGCCTACGACGTCGCCGACAATTCGAACATTTATCTCTTAGGGCGTTTTAGTCCGCTTGTTAAGTGGAATCCGATCGGATGGCGGCTCATCGTTTCCCTGGGGTTCGTTGGTGCATGGCTTACGCGGCGCAATTGGAGAAAGCACTTTTTTCTCTCTGCGTATGCTTTGGCGTTTTGCGCTTCGATTGTGGCAGTGTTCGTGGTGGGGCGCTACCGGCTCGAGTTCTTGCTGCCGTTTGCGTTATGGGCAGGCATTGCCGTAGGACAAGCTGTCGAGTGGTGGCGTGCGCGTGAGTGGTCGGCAGTTGCCGCTGCAGCTGGTGCTGTTTTGTGTCTCATGCTCGTACTCTCACCGCAACTTTCGCCCGCTGCCAAATTGAACACGCCACCCGGTGTGCCAGGGACGAGGCTTATTCGGCCCAATGATTTTCTTTTCCTTGCCCGCGCGTATAAGGAAACCAATCATCCCGCAGAAGCGCTCGCGGCGCTGCGTGAAGGCTTTGAGATCCATCCATGGGACCGGCCACTTGCGCTGCACCTTGCTAACATGCTTGAGCAGGGCAAGGACCGCGACGCCGCGATACGCGTCCTGAAACGTTACCTTTCACTCATGCGCGGGGATGGAGATGCGGCGCTTGCTCTCGCTCAATTGCTCGCGCGCAGCGGCGAGACGGCTGAGGCTTTGTCGCTTGTGCAGCAGATACTGCGTGTTCAGCCGGACAATGCGGGCGCCCAGGCTCTTCTCCAAAGGCTTATTCAAGTGGGAGGAGCAAACAATTCTCCCCGGTGAAGCAGGCGCATAAGATTTGGCATTGCGATTCATCGGCGGAGTGAGGGTTGCGGTTCTTCTCCGATTTTCCACGCTCGGCAAGATAAGCGCTACTCACGAGACAGCAAGAGAGACTCGCGCGCGCACGTAAAGCCTTTGTTTGCGTGTCCACCACGGGACAAGAATAAAATAAGGGAAGCGCCGCGCACTTGCCGGCGGGCGCTTCCCTGGTTATTCTGATCACCTCAGCATCAGCGTCACTCTCGCGTATGCCGTCGGCACACACGAGTAACACTGATCCTGGGTCATTTCTTGACGAATTTCACTGCATCAGCTACGACGTAGTAGCCGGTCGTCGTCCAGCAGGAGAGCTGAACGCGCACAGCGGTCCCCTGGTAGAAATTCCATGTTCCAAGGAGATTCCATTGGCCGCCATTGACCTGCTGGTTGAGTTTGACCGTGGCATTGCCACCCGAGTGAGTGATGATATAAGGCGCGGACGGCGCACGGTTCGAGCCAGCAGTCCACCACGCGTAGACGTCATAGGTCCCATCCGAAGGCAACGTCACTGTCCATTTCGCAGGGTCGCGCACAGCAGCAGTAGCGCGCGTATGATAATTGGTCCCGTAGTACCCCGAAACCGACGTACTTGTCCACCAGTTCGACGAGGCACTGAAGTTTGAGCTTGCGTTGTCGACGATAACCGATACGCCGGCGATCCGCCTATTGACCTCATTGCGCGCCTCGCCACCATAGAAGTTCGTCCCGATGTATTGATACATCAAGTCACCGGGGCACGCTGTTTGGCCAACATTCCGGTGACCACAGATGTAGCCAACGGTCTTGCCATTGTAGGTGCCAGAGCCGTAGCCCGTGAATGGATCAGGAATCTTCCATGCGATGAGGTCGTAGAGAGCCTGGCGCTGGGCTGTGGTCGGCTGCTGATTATAGGGCGAATGCATATATCCCATCACGTTGAAGCCGAAGCTGTTGTAGTTGACAGCGTCATGCGCCCCCCGTGGTTTCTGTGTGAGGGAAGTGTAACGCCCTTCGAACCGGTTCCCCAGCTTGTCGACGAGGAAATGGTAGCCGATGTCAGCCCATCCATTGGTATCCATGTGAAGATTCTGGATCGCGCGCACAAGCGCGGCTGATTCACTCTGGGAGCTTGTATTATAATCTGCCGGATTTGCAGTATGGTGAATGACCGCGCGATTGAGCCCGCTCATCTGGTAGATAGTGCTCTGGGGAGCACGTGCGCCCCAGCAGCTACGACTGCATATGGACGGCCGTGTGGCATTGCCTGCAGCAAATACGGTGGTTGTTACGGCTGCAAAGATGGCTGCACCCGCAACAACTCGGAGTGGTGCGATGTTGCTCATAGTACTACCCCTCTTCTGAAGTTTGGAGTCTATTGAATCTTATCGGCCTTGCTGCTGCAGCCGCTGGACCTTCAGGTTTTCCGCCAGCAGAGAAGCAGCCGGACCCCGGCTGGAAAAGGTCCGCTTATGGATTTACCTCCTTTCCTTGAGCTGACGCACTCG
>Ga0209018_1001921_pt1 | contig 15731 bp, 15 predicted proteins | sample YNPBryBLVA2012_FD_185814 | JGI IMG/M metagenome (GOLD analysis project Ga0209018, IMG submission 185814) | Anoxygenic and chlorotrophic microbial mat microbial communities from Yellowstone National Park, USA - YNP Bryant BLVA 2012 (SPAdes)... ...
ACTACTTTACCTTTTCAAGATGTAGGCGGTTACAGCCCAGGCTGCCCGGCTTTCCAGTGAGCCGGGATTCCACCAGGGCATGGTTTCAAGGATGTATTGTTCGAGTTGGAGAGCGTTGTCGAAGCGCGCCAACCTCCCTGGACCGGCAATGGCTGGGAGGCCGCTTTGGATGGGAATCTCGAAACTGTTTGGAGGGTAATCTTTGCCGTGGCAGCCCGATTGCCAACAGTTGCGCTCTTCGGGAGGAAAGGAGGCAAGCCACTCGTCTGTCAATCCCTGTCCACGGTCGCCATGACAGGACATGCACATGCCCCAATATTGGAGCGCTCCTTCGTCGGCCTGTCCAGGCGGGTTGTTCGTGGGTGGTGGTTCGAGCCGCCTGGGGTCGAAGGTAGGTGTCGCAGGGGGCGTAGCGGTCGCCTGGTCAGCGGGAGAGGCCGTTGCGGCAGAGACGGACAGGATTCCGCCCAGGCCGAGAGCCAGGATGGGAAGCAGGAGCAGGCCGCGGCTGAGTCCGAAGCGGGGTGCGGAGGTCATATAGCGGCAGCGTTACGTTCGTCTTTTATAGCGTGATGACTTTGGCTGCTTTCATCTGCGCTTCGATGATGTCTGTCATGCCGCCAACAATGCCTACCTGTACTTTGTCGGTCAGGCCGTAATGTTCCAGACAGGTGCTGCATACAATCAGGCGCACGCCTTTGGCTTCGAGCGCGCGTAGTTGTGTCAGGACGGGCGAGCCTTCCACAACCAGTTTGACGCCATCGGTGTAGAAACAAATGGCATTGGGCAGGGATAGGTTGGCCTGGATGAGTTCCAGGTATTTGGCTATCAGTTTCAGTTGCAGGGCCTGCTCGCCTTTACCCATGCCGTAGTTGGTGATTTGGATGATGGTGTCCTTCATTTGTACTTCTCCTCAGGGGATGTTGCGTTTCGATAGATTTGAAGTAGTTCGCGCGCCTGCGCGGCTTGCTCTTTGGGCGTGTACATTTGCACCCGTCCCAGCCCATCGATGGTGGTTGGATAGATATGATGCCCGACAGCCTCCTGGAAAAGTTCCACCGCAATGCCTTCGGCCTCCAGGAAACTTTTCAGCATGTCGGCTTCCAGTCGGCCGTAGACTTCAGTCAGTTTTTCCCATTTCATTTCGTCCATGAGAGACTCCAGGTTATGATGAACAGGGCCGTCCAGAGCGCGCTGACAAAGAGTTGTCGCAGGCCGATGTTCACCGCTTTCCAACCGATGGCCGGATGAAAGATGCCCCACAGCGTTTCAACCCATTGTAGCAGATAGGGGACAAAAAGCCAGCGCGGCAAGATGGACGTCCCACTCAGGACGAGCGCCAGCACCAGGTTGAAGGACGTATAAGCAAAGGCGCGCCGTCCCATGCGCCACAGCCCGCTTCTTTCTGGACCTGGAACCGGTCCCCCTTGTTGGAGCCGTCCCTGTGCGATGGGCATATCCCGCTGCTCCAGCCGCAGGTAGGCATAGACAATCGAGGCCGCCGATTGCAGCCAAACGCCCAGCCACAGCACCCAGCCGAGCGGATGATACTCTCCGCGCCCGATCCAGAAGGCAGCCGGGGCAGCCAGCGCCAGCGTGCCGCTTGCCAGAATTTCTACGCCCGCCTGGCGGCGCTCGGCGCGTTTTTTCACCAGCCATAGATGCCAGGCAAAGACCGGCAGCCCTGGCACAGCCAAGAAGAGCGTATAGGCGTACCCTCCTGTAATCAATCCCGCCAGCGCCAGCAAGATGAGCGTCCCATAGACCAGCATCCAGAAACGCGCTGCCGGCAGGTCCGCGCGTGAGCGGCGTCCGCTGTAGGCTTTGACGGCTATGCTGACGGGCTGCCGCAACAAGAAGACGCCCATTGCGGCGACAATCAACCACGCAGACTCGGCTTCGAGGCGCTGCCCGGCAAACAATCCAATCAACAACGGACTCAGGATGAAAACCCATGAGCCGTGGTCTTGAGGAATGGCAATGTGGCGTTTGAACAACGAGGCAGCCATGGCGTATGGCTATTTTACTCCACATCTTCATTTTCCTGGAGTCCGCCATCTCCAGATGTAGGCGCTCCGAAGTCTGGAGACTTCGGATAACCGTCCCGAAGGCTTTTTAGAGCAATTGGATGGGCAAAATCGAGCCTTCACCCTGCGGGTACTTCGCGGGACGGTTCGAAGGCTTATCCCGAATCCATTAAGTAACGAATCCTGCTCATGGTATAATATTCTCACCCATCAAAAAGTATAGAGGAGCCCAACTTGGCGTTTAACCCGCTCGACTGGCTTTTAGGCCTGTTTTCATTGGACATTGCCATTGACCTGGGCACTGCCAACACCCTTGTCAGTGTGCGAGGCAAGGGTATTGTCATCAATGAGCCTTCTTGGGTAACGATTGATAAACGGCTACGTCAGCCGCTCGCTATTGGATTGGAAGCAAAAGAGATGATGGGGCGTACGCCCAGCAACGTGGTAGTGGTGCGCCCTTTGCGGGACGGCGTGATTTCTGAGTTCGATGTGACCCAGGTCATGTTGGAATATTTCATTGGGAAGGTGCATGAACAAAGCGTTGTCCCTTTGCCGCGCCCGCGCGTGGTGATCGGGATTCCCACCGGCGTTACCGAGGTCGAAAAGCGCGCCGTCTATGATGCGGTCATGGCGGCAGGCGCCAGGCAGGCCTTCCTCATCGAGGAGCCTATAGCGGCTGCCCTGGGCGCTGGCTTGCCGGTTGCCGAGATTCGCGGCAGCATGGTGGTGGATATCGGTGGCGGCACGACGGAAGTGGCCGTGATGTCTATGAGCGGCGTGGTCGTCTCTCGTTCTTTGCGTGTAGCAGGCGATGAGATGGACCAGGATATTGTCCAGTACCTTCGCAACAAATATAACTTGTTGGTTGGCGAGGGGGTGGCCGAACAGGTTAAATGGAACATTGGTTCGGCTTTCCCGCTTCCTACCGAAAAGACGATGGAGGTGCGCGGCAGGAATCTCGTCACCGGCTTACCGGAAACCATCGAAGTTTCCTCGGTGGAGATTCGAGAGGCGCTGGCGTCTTCTGTGCAGGTGATTGTGGATACGATCCGCGACACGCTCGATGAGATTCCGCCGGAGATTATTGCGGACTTGATGGATATTGGCATTTGTCTGGCTGGCGGAGGAGCGTTGTTGCAGGGTCTGGCCGACCGTTTGAACGATGAGTTGAAATTGCGGGTTTGGGTTGCAGAGGATCCACTGACGTGTGTGGCGCGCGGCGCAGCCATGATTTTCGAGGATTTCGATTCGTTGAGTCGTTTGCTGGTCGGATTGGAGCGCGGCAGCACTCGCCATAACGCATAGGCGCGTTTGCTTTTTGCGTTCATGCGATTGGTTTGGGTATGAGAGATTTCCTGAATCGTTCCTTGAGAACGACTATTGTCTTTTTGGTGGCAGGCGGGATTTTGATGTTGGCGCTGGGTGGATATTTGAGCAGCGCTTCGCGCGGGATCACAGGGGCGTTCGTTGCGGTCCAAACCTGGTTTTCGACCCGATACAATGCGATCCAAGATTTTTTGAGCGCCCCGCGCGATATTGCGACTCTCCGTCAGCGGAATGCCGAACTGGAAGCGGAGGTATCGCGTTTACAAGGGCAGGTGATCGAACTGCAACAACAAGTGCGAGAGACGCAAATCCTGGCAGCATTGGTGGATTTTTCGCGCGCCAACCCAGAAAGTACGTACAAAGGCGCGGCGGTCATTGGCCGCGACCCTAGTCTGTTTTTGCATTATGTCATCATCAATCGCGGTTCCAGCGATGGCATTTTGCGAGGCATGCCGGTCGTGACCAACCAGGGTTTGGTGGGACGGGTGGATGCGGTCATTGCAAATGCAGCGCGCGTCCAATTGATTACCGATCCAGCCTCGGCGGTCAATGTGCGCTTGCAAAATGCTGAGGCCGATGCAGTTCTGGTTGGCTCTGTAACGGGCGACCTCTCGCTGGATATGCTTGCCCAAGATGCTACAGTGGAAGTTGGAGATGTGGTGTTGACATCCGGTTTGGGCGGCGGCTATCCCCCAGATTTGATTGTTGGGCAGGTCCTCAACGTTCGTAAACTCGATGTCGAACTCTTTCAACGGGCTGCTGTGCAGCCGGCAGTGGATTTTGCCCGTTTGCAGATAGTTCTGGTGATTACCAACTTTCGGCCTGTTGATATCCAGCCGCTCATTCCAACGACTTCTCCCTGAGTATGCGTACTCTAATTGCCTTTCCTGTGCTGATTCTGGCTGTCATCCTCCAGTCGGCAGTTATCAGCCGTATTACCCTTCTGGCCGGTTGTGCCGACTTGATGCTGGTGATTCTGGCAGCCTGGGCGTTGCAAACGGATATTGATGCTTCCTGGCAATGGGCTTTTCTTGGAGGGATATTGGTCTCTTTTGTTTCTCGAATGCCCTGGCTGGTTGTTTTGGGAGGCTACCTCGGTACGGTGACGTTGGCTCATTTGTTGCGCGGGCGCTTATGGCAGGCGCCTGTATTGGCTATGTTTGGCGTCATCTTTGTGGGAACCATGTTCATGAATGTCGGCGCTTATGTTGTTTTGCAATTCCTATCGTATTCTCTCACCTTGAATGATGCGCTTGGTTTGATTGTTTTACCGAGTCTCTTGTTGAATCTCTTGTTTGCTCTGCCTGTTTATGCCATAATGCGCGATTTGGCGCATTGGGTGTATCCTGCGCAGGAGGTCGAGTGAGTTCCCCCTCTTCTGCTGTCGAACAAACGTTTGCTTGGCGCGCTTGGGCACTGTATTTTGTCATGGCCTCGGTCATGGTGGGGCTGCTGTTTCGCTTGCTGGGGTTGGAGGTGTTTCAATCCTCTGTTTGGCTGGAGCAAGCGGTCGAGAATTACACATCTACAATCTCCTTGCAGCCGGCGCGCGGCATCATTTATGACCGCAACGGTTATATCCTGGCCGGCAATCTCGCTTCTTACAACGTGGTCGTTACGCCTGCCGATTTACCCGACTCGGAGGCGGATATTCAAAATATTTATCGGCAATTGTCCGAGTTGATTGAGGTGCCTGCCTCGCAGGGGACGGTAGAAGATGCAAAGTTGGTTGCCGAGTGTGTGCCAGGCCCTGGCATTGCGCAACTGGTCGAATTGGGCGATTCCTTGGCGCCGTATCGGCCGGTCAAGGTCAAATGCAATGTAGATGAGACCATTGCGCGCATTGTGCGTGAACGCGCCGTAGATTGGCCCGGCGTTTCTATCCAAATCGAGCCGGTTCGTGATTATCCCACCGGCTCATTGACGGCCAGCGTCATTGGCTTCTTGGGTCCTATTCCGGCCACGTTGGAAGAGACCTATCGAGAAAGAGGCTTTGTCCCCAATCGAGACAAGATTGGTTATGCGGGCATCGAGGCCGCCTTAGACCCCCTCTTGGTGGGTGTGCCTGGCCGCCGCGTCGTTCAGGTAGATGTGGCTGGGAAGGAACTTCGCAATTTAGAGCCTCCCATTTTGCCTGTCCCTGGCTATAACGTCAAACTGACCATTGATACGCGCTTGCAAGCGGCAGCCGAAGCAGTTTTGACGACCGAAATCCAGAGTTGGAATAATTATTTTGGCAAGATTCGGATTTCGAGTGGTGTGGTCATTGCTATGAATCCCAAGACAGGTGAGATTCTCGCCATGGTGACCTATCCAACGTATGAAAACAATCGTATGGCGCGTTTCATTCCTGCATATTACTATGAGCAACTCAGCGAAGACCCTCGCCGTCCTTTGCTGAATAACGCTATCCAGGCCGAGTACCCCCCCGGCTCGGTATTCAAATTGTCTACCGCTACAGGCGCCTACAATGAAGGAGTGGTAACCCTAGGCAAGACGATTCAAACGCCAGGCAAACTCGAACTATGCGAGAAGTTTTCTCCCAACGAGCCATGTACCGACGCCAATACGCGCCCTTTTGTAGACTGGGTATATAACATTCGCGGCGTCATCAACGAGGCCGGTTTTGGACAGTTGGATTTCTTGCATTGTATTGCCTATTCCAGCAACGTATGTTTTTACAAACTAGGCGGAGGCTTCGAGGAAGAAATCGAAGAGGGATTGGGCATCTTTCGTCTTGGGGAGTATGCCCGCGCGTTGGGTTATGGCGCGCGTTCTGGTATTCAATTGATTGGTGAACAAGATGGCCTCATTCCCTCTCCGCAATGGAAGCGCATCAATCAGGGCGAAAACTGGTCCACCGGAGATACTTACATTGCCTCGGTCGGGCAAGGATATGTCATTGCGACCCCGCTTCAGGTTTTGATGTCGGGGGCTACCATTGCCAATGATGGCAAACTCATGCAGCCTACCATCGTGCGCGAAGTGACCAACAGCGAGGGAAAGGTCAGCGAGGTATGGTTCAATCCAGACGACTTTTCGCTCTGGATTCCCTATCAAGGCTCTACCGAGCGCCGCAACGAAGGCCGCGCCTGGATCAATCTTGACGATTCTACGATCGTGACCGAGTTGCCCGCCGGCAGTTATCAGATTTCGCCCTTTGTCCCCAACTTGAAATGGGATCTGACGACCACACCCAAAATCAAAGGATATAGTTGCGAAGGGGGGTATTGCTCCGAGACCGGCGAAATGAAAATCGTCCAACCCTCGACCATCGAGGCTGTGCAAGCAGGTATGCGCCTGGCGGTCACCGACCCGCGCGGCACGCTGCACGAGGTCTTTTCTGGCTTCCCTATTGCGGTAGCCGGCAAGACCGGCACAGCCGAATACTGCGATGATGTTGCCTTGAAGGCTAATCGTTGTCAATTTGGGGAATGGCCCACCCATTCTTGGACACTGGCTTATGCGCCGTTCGACGATCCGGAGATTGCGATTGTGGCCTTCATGTACAATGGCGGCGAAGGCGCTAGCGTGGCTGCCCCGGTGGTAGGGCGTGTGATGGAAGCCTATTTCGAACTCAAGGCCATTGATATTGCCCAAAATGGGGGCAGGTAGGTTCTTCATGCTATAATTTGTGCCAGGCTGTTGCCTTTTGGTTCAGGTATGGATAAGCAAAAAGATGCGCTTCAAATCAAAGGACTGCGTGATGGTTTGTTGATTGCGCTGGGCCCCGGCGAATGGAAGGATCTGCAAAGCGCTTTGCTCCAACAGATTGAAGCGCGGCAACCCTTTTTCCGGGGCGCTCGTGTGGCGCTCGATGTTGGCTCCCAAACACTGCGCGTCAATGAGTTGTCGGCCTTGCGCGACCGTCTTTCGGAGCAAGGGATTACGCTTTGGGCGGTGGTGAGCGAATCGGCGACCACCGAGAAAACGGCGCAATTGCTTGGCTTGGCCACGCGCATTTCGAAGCCTCGTCCGCAGGAGGCGCAAACCCATACCCCAAAGACCACTGACACAGAGGCCGCGCTTTTCATTGGCCGTACTTTGCGCTCTGGGATGCGCATTGAATTCCCGGGGCATGTGTTCGTCTTTGGCGATGTCAATCCCGGCGCAGAGATTGTCGCAGAGGGAAACGTGTTCGTTTGGGGTCGCGTGCGCGGCATGATTCACGCCGGTTCCAAAGGCAATACACAAGCCGTTATTGGGGCTCTTGATCTTTCGCCGATTCAATTGCGCATTGCAGACCAAGTTTCGGCCATGCTGCGGCCGCAGCAAAACCCCCGCCCCGAACTGGCTAGTTTGTCCGAAGAAGGGAAGTTGCAGGCAGTTCCATGGCAGCCCACTTGACATGACAGGATGATGCGATGAGTGCAAAAATTATAACGATCACCAGCGGCAAAGGCGGTGTAGGTAAAACGACCGCCGTAGCCAACATTGCCGTTGCTTTAGCCTCAGATGGCAAGAAAGTTTGCTGTATAGATGGCGACATTGGCCTGCGCAATCTGGATGTGGTTATGGGATTGGAAAACCGCATCGTGTACGATTTGGTAGATGTCATCGAAGGTCGCTGCCGTCTTCGCCAGGCGATGATCCGTGACAAACGCCTGCCTGAACTGTACCTCATTCCTGCTGCGCAAACCCGCGACAAGAGCGCTGTTTCGCCTTCCGATATGGTGCGCCTGTGCGACGAGTTGCGCCCCGAAGTGGATTGGGTGTTGATCGACTCGCCCGCCGGCATCGAGCGCGGATTTCGCAACGCCATTGCCGCCGCCGATGAAGTGCTGGTCATCACCAACCCTGAAGTCTCTGCGGTGCGCGATGCAGACCGTGTCGTTGGTCTGTTGGAGGCGGAAGGAAAAGGCGCACCGAGCCTCGTCATCAACCGGCTGAACCCCTCTATGGTTAGAAATCACGACATGCTTTCGGCTGAGGATGTCTTGGATTTGCTAGCCATTCCCTTGATAGGGATTGTGCCAGAAGATGAAAGTGTCATCGTTGGCACCAATCGCGGTACGCCGATTGCGCTGGATGGCAAGAGCAAAGCCGGGCAGGCCTTTCGCAACATTGCCTTACGCTTGCAAGGTCAACAAGTACCTTTCCTTGATTTGGATGCCCACGATGGTCTATGGGCGCGTTTGCAGCGATTGACGGGGAGGAAATAAGATGAGCAGTTTCTTCGAACGATTGTCTGGCCGCCCCTCCAGCGCTCAAAGCGCCAAAGAACGCTTGCAATTGGTCTTGATTCACGATCGCACCGATTTGACGCCGGCAGAATTGGAAGCCTTGAAAGACGATATCCTGACGGTCATCTCCCGCCATGTAGATATAGACCCCGATGCAGTGCAAATCGGCTTGGAGCGGCGAGGGCGGGAGCAGCGTTTGGTGGCCGATATTCCTCTCAAGAGCGTTTCGCGCCGCCACGCAGGATGAGTATGCTGCGCGATATTTCCTGGCGACATTTCGATTTCTGGCTGTTGGGCGCAATCGTCCTGGCGTCTACCTTGGGCGTGGCTATGATTCGTTCTGCTGTGGCCGGCAACGAAGTCCTGCTCCCGTTGGTCACCCGGCAGCTGTACTTTGCCTTGTTGGGGTTGGTCTTGATTTTCATCGTGGGCGCCATAGATTACCGCTATTGGACTTCTCTATACCTGCCCATTTTCATTGTGATGAGCATCCTGCTGTTTGCGCTTTTCTTGAGCGCCCAGGCTGTGTTTGGGGCTGCCAGGTGGTTTTCTATTGGCGTTCTGTTCTTGCAGCCCACAGAATTTGCTAAGATTGCTATCATTCTGATTCTGGCGCGTTACTTCGAAAAGAACAAGGATCGTCCTCGCGATTTGCGCTGGATTTTTTTCAGCCTGCTGTGGGTGTGGGGATTGACCATCTGGATCTTGCTCCAGCCGAATTTGAGCAATGTCGTTGTCATCAACGTCATCTGGTTGACCTTGCTTTGGTTGAATGGCTTGCAATTGAAGCACTTGATTGGCTTTGGTTCGCTTGGGGCGCTTGCTCTTTTGGTGGTGGTGGGAGCGATCGTGGCTGGTTTGCGGCTACCCTTCTTGCAACAATACCAGCAGGATCGCATTGCCAATTTTATTTTCCCTGACAAAACGGCCACCTTTGGTGCGACGTACAACGTCCAGCAGGCTCTGATTGCCATTGGCGCTGGCGGTTTGTTCGGCCAGGGATATGGTCACGGCTCGCAAACCCAACTCCGCTTTTTGAAGGTCCGTCACACCGACTTCATCTTCTCTGCCGTTGCCGAAGAATTTGGCTTCGTGGGCGGTTTGCTCGTCATCCTGGTGTTGGCCTTGATTATCTGGCGCTGCCTGCGCGCTGCTCAGCGTGCCAGAGATGTATCTGGCGCGGCGATTGCCTACGGGGTGGCAACGTTGATCTTCTTCCAGGGCGCGGTCAATATCGGCGTAAACATGAACATCGTGCCGGTGTCTGGCTTGCCTTTACCTTTCATCAGTTACGGCGGCAGCGGCTTGACCGCCCTCATGCTGGGTATTGGGCTGGTCGAAAGCGTCGCCCTCCGTCATAAGGCTTTGGATTTTTGAGGAACAAAACTGTGAAACCTGCTCGCGTCCGCATGGCGCCCTCGCCCACCGGTCATTTCCACCTTGGCTCTGCTCGTACTGCCCTCTATAATTACCTTTTGGCGCGCAAGACGGGTGGACAATTCATCTTGCGCATCGAAGATACCGACCAGAAACGCTTTGTCGAAGGCGCAGAACAAGAAATCTTTGACAGCCTCGACTGGCTTGGCATCCCTCCTGACGAAGGCCCTCACATTGGCGGCCCTTATGGTCCCTACCGTCAGACCGAGCGCCGTGAAATCTACCTGCGCCATGCCCAGGAATTGGTGCAAAAAGGCTATGCCTTCCCCTGCTTTTGCTCCCCTGAGCGCTTGGCCCGCGTGCGTCAGGAACAGCAGGCTCGCAAAGAGAAGACTCGTTACGATGGCGCCTGCCGCAATCTGGACCCCGACCAAGCGGCTCGCCGCATTGCCTCTGGCGAGCCGTATGTCATCCGTTTCAAAATGCCTTACGAAGGCACTACCACTGCTCACGATCACCTGCGCGGCGACATCGTGACCGAAAACCGCTATTTGGACGACACTGTGCTGCTCAAAGCCGATGGCCTGCCCACCTATCATTTGGCGGCCATGGTGGATGACCATCTGATGGGCATTACCCATGTCTTTCGAGGTTCCGAGTGGCTTTCTACTTTCCCCCTGCATGTCCAGATTGTGCGCGCCTTTGGATGGGACGAGCCGGTGTGGGTGCATCTTTCGGTTTTCCTCAAGCCGAGCGGCAAGGGCAAAATGAGCAAACGCGAAGCCGCCGACGCCATCAAAGACGGTCATTCCATTTTCATCAAAGATTTGCCGGCCCTGGGTTACACTCCCGAAGGTGTGCTGAACTGGATCGCCCTGATGGGTTGGGGTGTGCCGGAAGATGACGTGATGACCCTCGACGAAATGATAGAACGCTTCGATGTAGACAAATTGACGCCCTCCCCGGCCGCCATCAATTTCGAGAAATTGGATCACTTCAACGGCGCGCACATCCGCCTCTTACCGACCGAGGACCTGGCAGCGCGCCTCAAGCCTTTCTTCACCCGCGCCAATTATCGCGTCGAAGATACGACGCTGCTGGCCATCACCCCCCTCCTGCGGGAGCGCCTGGTGACCCTGGACGATTGCATTGCTTTTGGAGGCTTTTTCTTCCAGGAGACGGTCGAGCCGAACCCCTCCGAATTGATTGCCAAAGGCCTCGATGCACGGCAATCTGCCGAGGTTGCTCGTCAGGCATATACCCTCTTGGCGAGCCTGCCCCAAATCACCCATGCCGCTGTCGAGCCGCCCCTGCGTGATTTAGTGGAACGCCTGTCTCTCAAGCCGGGCCAGGTCTTCGGCATCTTGCGTGTAGCCATTACGGGGCAAACAGTCAGCCCGCCGCTGTTCGAAAGCATGGAAATCATCGGCAAGCAAAAGATCTTGGCGCGCCTGCAACACGCCATTGATTTGCTTGACAAAATGTAACGCTTTGCCCATGCGCGCCTTGTTGCTTGCCTTGCTGATGCTTGGCCTTGTGTCTGCCTGCCTGGCGCAGAACGAATCTGTCCGTGTGGAAAATCTGCCTACCGCGCGCGTGACCATCGTCACCAGTGCGCCGCCTACGCTGACACCCAGTCCTACCGCTACGCCCACTACGGCACAATGGATTTTTCCCTACACCATTCAGGGCCTGCGTCAGCACGAGTACCAAAGCGGCGCCATTCGCATCGGCGAGCAAATTGCCGAAACGGAAGATTACACGGCTTACCTCATCGAATATCCTTCCGACGGCCTGACCATCACCGGCGTCATGCAGGTTCCCAAAAGGGGCAAAGCGCCTTTCCCGGTCATTGTCATGAATCATGGTTTTTTTAGCCGCAGTGTCTATCGTTCTGGCGATGGGACGGACCGCGCTGCATCCTTTCTCAACCGCTATGGCTACTTGACGCTTTCTTCCGATTATCGCAGTTGGGGCGGCTCGGATGTTGGTTACAGCCTGTTCTATTCTGGCTTGGTGATTGACGTGATCAACTTACTGGATGCCATACCTTCCTTGCCGCAAGCCGATCCCCAGCATATTGGCATGTGGGGACACAGCATGGGCGGCGGAGTGACCCTGAAGGTGTTGACGGTAGATGCGGTTCTGCACCCTGGACGAATCCGTGCTGGGGTGTTGTATTCCACCGTCAGCGCCGACGATGCGGACATCATCGCCCGTTGGGGGCCCGGCTGCATTGGCGATATTGCCAGCGGGGAACGCCTGTATGGTTGCAATTCCTCCGACATCCTGCCGCTCGACTTGCCGGCCGGCTTGATTCAGGCCTACCAGGACGCCGCTGAAGACCCGGCTTTATTGCGACAAGTATCCGCGCTTCATTTTCTGGACGAGGTGACTGCTCCCGTTCAAATCAACTACGGCACCGCTGACGGGGAATCCTATGGCGGTACGCCGCCCGAATGGTCTAAAAAAGCCTATGAGGGCTTCGTTCAGGCTGGCAAGCAGGCCGAATTGTTTGCCTACCCCGGCGAAGGCCACTCTTTCCTGGCAGACCAGTGGTATGCGTTCATGGAGCGTTCGGCGCACTTTTTCGATGCGTATGTAAAGTAACGCCAGTTCGGGATAACCGTCCCGAAGGCTTTTAGGGCAATTGTATGGGCAAAAGTGAAGGAGTCGCTTGTGAACAATGTTCGGCCAAAATTGACCTTGCTCACTGAAGATCAAATCCAGCAGGTGCATTCTTACGCTCTGCGCATTCTATCCGAAACCGGCGTGCGCGTGGACTCGCCGTCCGTTGTAGAGCGGCTGAAGAGGACCGGGCAGGCGCGGGTCCAGGGACGAAGCGTGCAGTTGTCGCCCGAATTGGTGGAAGAGGCCATCCGCTCTGCGCCGTCCACTATCCCCATGTATGACCGACGCGGCAAGGCGGTCTTTACGCTGGGAAGCGATCGTTTGCGTTTTGGCGTGGGTGTGACGGCGCTGTATTACCAGGAGCCGCTGAACGAGACTTTGGAATTGTTCACGCGCGCTCACCTGCGGTCTCTGACGCGGCTGGGGGATGCCTTGCCGCTGTACGATGTGATTTCGACGCCCGGTATCGTGCGCGATGTGCCGGAGTCCTTGAGCGACTTGTATGGCAGTTTGGAGCATTTTGCCAACACCAGCAAGCCGTTGGTGCTGTTGGTCTCGGACGAATATGCTTTCGCGCCGGTGTTGGAGATGTTCGAGCATGTGCATGGCAGCGGACTGGGAGAGAAGCCGTTCGTGTTGCCCTATTTCAACCCGGTCTCACCGCTGGTGATGGATTCCGGCACCCTGTTGAAAATGGAGGCGGCGGTCGAGCGCGGACTGCCGTTCATCTTCTCCAATTACAGCATGGCAGGCGCTTCTACGCCGCTGACGCCGGCCGGCACACTGGCATTGTTGCTGGCCGAATTGCTGGCTGGCCTGACCATCAGCCAGGTGATGAAGCCGGGGACGCCTGTTTTGCTGGGGATGCTGCCGGTGTATTTCGATATGAAGTCCATGCTGAATTTCTACGACCCACAAAGCATCTTGTTGAATCTGGCTTGTGCAGAGATGATGGCGCATTACAATCTGCCGCACTGCGGCACCTCGGGCAGCGGTACCGGCTGGGGCATGGATTTGATCGCCGCCGATACGTATTGGATGAATACGCTCACGTTTTCTCTCACGAAGGGCGGGCTGGCCCCCTTCGTGGGCGATAGTTTAGGCTCGAAGACGATTTCTCCTGCGACCATTGTGCATGTCCACGAAGTGATCGAACAGGCGCTGCGTTTTGCAGAAGGCTTCCAGTTGGACGAGGCGCAGGCTGCGCTGGATGAGATTGCCAGGGTGGGGCCGGGCGGCAGTTTCCTGTCGTCCCCTTCGACTTTGAAGAATTACAAGACGGGCTATTACGTGAGCCGCGTCTATCCGCGCTGGACGATGGAGAAGTGGCAGGCCGAGGGGCAGCCGTCTGCGCACCAGGTGCTGCGCGAGAAGACCCGCGCGTTGCTGGCAGACCTGGCTGTGCCGGCAGATTATGAGGAAGTGATGGCCAAGGGAGAAGCCTTCATTCAGGCTTGGATTAAGGGCTCCGAAGCCTGAGACTTCGGCCTCCGAAGCCTGGAGACTTCGGAGGCCGAAACCTTGTGCTGTATTAGCATTCGCTATAACCGCAAGCGTAACACTTGCGGCAGCCTTCCTCGTTGACAACCGCCGCCTCGCCGCACTCTGGGCAAAGGTCGCCAATGCGGGGCGTTTGTGCGGCCATTTCGGCTTCCTTTTCCAGCAGGTGGCCGCCGTTGCCTGGTATTTTACCCTCCTGGGGAATATCCTTCATGCCGTCTTTTTCCCGCAGGTACATTTCGATGACCTGACCAACGCCGTCGGGCAGAGAACGCACGCGGTTGGGGCCGAAGCCAAGCGAACGCCCTCCTCCAATGCCGCTCAACTGGCGCACAATTTCGCGCATACGGTCCAATGGCGCAATGGGCGAAGCCAGCCGCAGCAGGTAAGAGATGAGCCGCCCAATGGCTTCCGAGACGGCGGCTGTCTCGGAGCCAGCCTTGGCCGTATTGATGAACACCTCGAAAGGCTGATCGCCGCCGTTTTCGTTGACGGTGATGAAGGCTTTGCCAAGCGGTGTTTCTACGCTGTAGGTTCTTCCCAGCAGGGCGCGCGGGCGTGGTTTCTTGCTGCCGTGCCATAGGGACACTGTCTCCTCAGGCGAGGTGGGAGCCGGGGAAGCGGAAGCAGCCTCAGGCTTGGTTGGAGGCGCGGCGGTCGTCTTTTTCTCGGCTGTGGCTCGGGTTTCCAGCACCACCTTTTCGCGCGAGCCGGTCACATATACGGTGATGCCTTTGGCGCCCAATTCCCACGCCAGCAAATACGCCCGGGCCACATCGTCCACCGTGGCGGTTTCGGGGAAGTTGATGGTCTTGGACAGGCTGTTGTCTACGAAGGCTTGCAGGGCAGCCTGCATGTGCACATGTTCCTCGGCGCTAATGTCGGATGAGACGACATAGACTTTGCGGATGTCTTCTGGTACCTCGGCGATGCCCTGGCAGGTGCCTTCGCGCATCACCTGTTCGATGATTTCCTGGCGTTTCTCCTCGCCCAGACCGGCTTGCTGCAAGGCGGCCTCGAAGCGGGGGCTGGCGTAGGTGAGTTGCAGGTCTTTGCCCTTGTCGTTGACGTGACGGATATAGGCCAACGCAAAGACCGGCTCACAGCCGTAGCCCTCGCAGCCGGCGACGGTGGCGATGGTGCCGGTCGGTGCGACGGTGGTCTGCGCGGCGTTGCGAATGCCATGCTTGCGGATGCCTTCCACCACCGCCTCCCACTGGACCTCGGGCCGGCCCCAGTTATCCTGATAGGGAGTCAATGGCTTGGGCGGACGCCACTTCAAATCGTCCATGTCGTAGAGGCTGCCCTGGATGGCCGGGAAGGGGCCGCGCTCTTGCGCCAGTTCGATGCTGGTCAGCATAGCGTGGTAGCGGACGAATTCCATCACCTGTGCGCCGAACTCCTGCCCTTCCTTCGAGCCGTAGCGCACACCGGCATGATACATCAAATCGGCCAGCCCCATGATACCCAGCCCGATGCGGCGAGCGCGATGGGCGGCCTCTTTCAATTGTGGCACGGCGGGAACGTAGGCGTTGGCTTCGACCACGTCATCCAGGAAGCGGGTGGCGGTGACGACGCTCTGGCGCAGGAGTTCCCAATCTACCGTGCCGTCGGGGCCGCAGTGTTCGTTGAGGTTGACCGAGCCGAGGCAGCAGTTTTCGTAAGGTCCGAGCCATTGCTCGCCGCA